>OATR01000010.1_pt1 | contig 166444 bp, 162 predicted proteins | sample 1476031 | NCBI WGS metagenome assembly OATR01 (sample SAMEA2579982, study PRJEB22360) | human gut metagenome | biome: human gut; feature: human-associated habitat; material: faeces | place: Denmark | collected 2008/2010
ACGGAAGCCTCTGTATTCCTCAACCAAGGTTAGCTAAAATCAGCATCTTTCTAGTGTCTCTATTTGGTAAACTGATGTTCAATAAATTCTCTTGCAAACTTCAGTTAAGCATGATGAACAAACTCTATCCTAAACTGGCTTATCCAGAGGAAATAAAAGCTTATTATTTGGAGGATCTGCCAAGGACGCCTGTCAAAACAATGGTGACCATTTACAAAAACTATATGGGGCGTTACAAGCTGAAAGATATGATTTCTGCTAGCAAAGCTCAGGTTTTATATATCTATGGTGAAAAAGAATTAAACTGTGTGAAAGCATCGGCGAAATTATTTCAGCAGCTACATCCAAATACGATTTTGTATGAAGCAAAGGGCTATCATCATGGCTATTTATCAGCTTATCTGCCTCAAGAGTGGGTTGATTTGGTTGAGCCTTTTTTAAAGAAGAAATAAGGAAAAATTAAGATGAATAGAATAGTAGACGATCAGATAACGCTTATTCCTTATTATAGGAATGATGACATTTCCCTTCTTTGGTATCAAGATAGTGAGATTTGCAAACAAGTGGATAATACTGATCAGATTTACAGTCTAACAAAACTTCATAAAATGTATGATTACCTAACTTCACATGGTTCATGCTATTATATCCAATATAAAGGAGTGTTAGTTGGAGATGTGACACTTCAAGATAATTCAGAGCTTTCTATAGTGATCAGCAAAGAGTATCAGAATTTACAGATCGGAAGACGATGTATTTCTGAAATGATACAGTTAGCCAAAGAGAAAGAAATGGTTAAGGTAACTGCTCAAATTTATCCTTTTAATACTCAAAGTCAAAGAATGTTTTTGGCTTTGGGATTTCAGATAGTAGATGAAGAGTGGTATGAATATAAGTTGATTTAGAAAAGTTGTATTTCTCCATATATATTAGGACTGTAATCTGCGGTTTATAAGACAATGTTCATGAAAAATAGAGATAAAGGGTATCTACTGATACATGGATAAGAGGTTTTTTCAGAAATCTAAAAATGAAGAGAACACCAACAGATGATTTTTTGTTGATGTTCTCTTCATTTGATTTTATGATCTATCTCGCTTTTTTATATTTTCAACCAGTTAGACAGGCAATTTGTAGGAGAATATTTAAACTCAAAATTTTGTACAGTTAATGAAAGCTTATCCCCATTATAATCTGTCCACGCCATTATCAGTTTTTTGAGTTATCTCATCACGAATAAAAGAAAGATTAAAGTTGTACATGAGTAAAACTCTAATGCTTAGCCCTAGCTACTTTCTAAATGAAAATAGAATAAGCTTTTACTAAATCATTTATTCATTTGCCACACACAAATAACACCCCACAAGCTACAACTTGTGGGGCATTTTCTTTTATTAGTTTTTCTCTTACAAAATAAGGTCTGTTTTTTCAACTTTGTAAAGGGCAATTCCCATGATTATGGTCAAGACAAGAAGAATTAAAACAGCAGGGGTCCAAGAGTTAAAGAGTTGTTTGCTTGAACCGAACAAGACTGGACCAAGGGCTGCAAAGATATAGCCTCCGGTTTGGGCTAAACCTGATAGTTGGGCTGTTTTTTCAGGCGTGCTAGCCTTCATTGAAAAGGCAACCATCATGTAAGGGAATAGGACACTAGCAGAACTTCCGATTAAGAGGTTAAGGACTAACCAATACACAAAGCTGTCTGTATTGATTAGAAGCATGGAAACTCCGATGAGTCCTGCTAGGACGGTAGCCACTAGCATCAAATGGCGGTTACGATCAGAAAGTTTAGTGATTAGGCTAGGAACGATCATAGAGAATGGAATACTCGTCAGTGTGAAAATGGAAGCTAGAATTCCGGCATTGGCATCACCAACACCGGCTTGTGTAGCCATGGTTGGGAGCCAAGTGATAGTGGTATAGAAGAAGAGTGATTGTAATCCACCGAAAATCATGATAGCCTAGACCTTGCCACTCTTATACCAACTGCCTGAATTTTCGCTGGTAGAAGTTTCTTGTTCTAAGTAATGATTGTGACGGACATTAGGAAGCCAAACTACAAGAGCTAAGGCACAGACCGCGGTCAATACCCAGACCAAACCTTGCCATGAGGTTGCCTTAGTGATTGGAACGGCAACTGATGAAGCTACGGCTGTGGATAATCCCATGGCTGTAATGTAGAGTGTGGTTAAGAATCCTAACTGATTTGGCTCGTTAGCCTGAATTAGGCTTGGGAGAAGGACGTTGATAAAGGCAATTCCAGCTCCGACTAAAAGCGTTCCCACATAAAGGAGGGGAAGATTGAAGGTACGCAACGCAGAACCAAGTGTCATCACAATTAAAACACCGAGGAAGAGTCTTTCAATACCAAAGCGTTTGGCCCAGCTAGCCGCAAAAGGCGAGAATATCGCAAAGGTCAAGAGAGGGAGACTTGTCAAGAGACCGAGAGAACTGACCTCAACACCTAGACCAGAAGCAATGTCTGATAAGACCGTAGACAAGGTTGTGAACGGGACCCGCAAAACGATCCCTAGAAGAAGGATTCCAGGGATTAGAAAATGTGAATGTTTCTGTTTCATAAACTATCTCCATGTTTAATAAGGGAATTTAAATTGATAAGCATATGATACTAATGCGTCACTTCCATCTTACCATAAATGATGGGGATAATGAAAGCGGTTACGTTGGGTTGTCAAGATAGAATTTTTAGGTTTAAAATCCTATTCTGCTGATTATCAAATAGCATAATCTGATTTTTAAAAGACCGAACATCTAGTCCAGCCTCTTTTCAATGTCTTCTTAAATTTCATACCCCATAAGGAGTCCGCCTTCTTCAGCATAAAAACTACAAAGTCCAGAAGTAGGAAGGACTTCGATGCTTGCATGGGCAAATTTTTCACGAACCAATTCAGAGAATTGCTCGATAAATTTGTCATTATTACGGTGGGCAATGGTAATGTGGCCTCCAGCATAACCAGCCTTGAGGAGTTCATCAAAGGCAGCTTTGATAGCTTTCTTTTGGCCACGAGCTTTTTGAAGCAACTCTAGGGTACCAGTCTTACTAGCTTCACCGACCATACGGATATTGAGGAGTCCAACAACGGTGCCAACCAGTTTGCTTAGACGACCATTTTTCACCAAATTATCAACTTTGGCTAAAACAAAGAGCAACTTAGTCTTAGCTTGGTAAGCTGTGATGGCATCAACAACCTGATCAAAATCAAGGCCTTCAGCAACTAAGTGATTGAGCTTACGAACGAGCAGGTCGACCTCGCCACCAGCTGACAGGCTATCAATGATGTGAATCTTGGTATTAGGATGCTCTTCCAGATAAATTTTCTTAGCAATTTCAGCACTATTATAGCTACCAGAAAGGGTTCCAGTAATCGTCACGACGACGATATTGTCCGCCCCTTCAAAGGACTTCATGTAGTCATCAGGACTTGGACAAGCAGATTTGGAAGCAGTTGTAGTCGCATACATCTCCTCCATCATTTGATCAATATTGAGTTGGGCATCATCCCTGTAAATGGTCTCGCCCACTTGGATAGTCAAAGGAACACTGACAAACTCCGTATCTGGTGCCAGATTATCCAAAAAACGGTAGTCACAGCCTGAATCTGCAATAATTTTCCATTTCATAGGTTACACCTCATATCTGCATAATGTACATTGACAAGTTATTTGTCTTCTTTTACAATTTTATCATGAAGTGCATTGCTATCAAAGCAGATCTCATCAGGTGTGACAGATAGAAAGTGAATGTTATGGCAGAAAGAAAAATCTCAGAGAAATCCTTGGAAAATCTCAAACGATTTAACCAAGAAAATAAAGCAATTACACGAGAATCCATCGAAATTTCTCTCCTGCAATTGTTGGAGAAAAAAGACTTTAAAAAGATTACCATATCGGAACTGGTGGAGCGTGCAGGTGTATCCCGTGCTGCCTTTTATCGCAATTATGGTTCCAAGGAAGAGATTTTGAAGTCTATTTTTGAGTCTAGCATTGCAAAGATTACTAAGTCCTTGGACGGCTATAATCTCAAGACGGATCTTTACCAAGTCTGGGTTTATCTCCTTAAGGAAGTCAAAAAAGAAGCCAAAATCATCAGTCTTGCCATTGATTATAATTTTGAGCAGGTATTGACCAAGGCAGTTTATGATTTTTTGGAAAAACGAAATGGGAGCTCATCAAATGGTGCTGGTAGCTACTTCAATTCCTTCTGGAGCTCGGCTATTGTTTCAGTGATTTCCAAATGGGTCAAGGATGGTATGAAGACCCCGGCAGAAAAGATTGCTAAACTTGGTCTCCCGCTTTTTCCACAAAAGAAGAAGTAGTAACCACCTTGCTACTACAACTAATTGGAGGTTCAGTATGCCAATATATGAATTTTGTGCAGAGAATGTGACTTACTTAGAAAAAGCTTTTCAAGCCGGTGCTCAACGCGTGGAGTTGTGTGATAATCTGGCTGTTGGAGGCACGACACCTTCTTATGGTGTCATAAAGGCGGCTGTTGAGTTGGCCAAGGATTATCAGGCTAAGGTGATTGTGATGATTCGTCCACGAGGGGGCGACTTTGTCTATAGCCAGCAGGAATTAGCTATCATGCTAGAAGATATCAAGTGTGCGCGTGAATTGGGTGTTGACGGCTTTGCACTAGGTGCTTTGACTTCAGAAAACCAACTCGATACAAAAGCTCTAAAGACCTTGCTAGATGCTGGTCGAGGCCTAGAGGTCACCATGCATATGGCCTTTGACCAAATCCCTAAAGCAGCTCAGCCTAGTGCTATCCAGTGGCTCAAGGAAAATGGAGTGACGCGTCTGCTCACCCGTGCTGGAACTCCTGAGACTGCTCTAGACTTACGCCTGAAACGTTATGCAGAATTGGTTCAGCTAGCAGACGGTCAGTTGGATATTTTAGCAGGAGGTGGTATCTCCGTGGCTAATCGTGACCAATTTCTTGCCATAGCTGGTCTTGAGCAAGTTCACGGAACACGTATCGTCTTTTAGATTTACAATGGAACCAGCTTCTTGGCTCGGTTCCTTTTGATTTTTGTGCAATGGGAGGCACTTTGCTTTTCTAGGCATTCTTTGGTAAGCTATTACTATAGCATTAAAAAAATTGGGGGATGTATGTTAGATAATTTGTTAAAAAAGAATCCTGTCTTGGGTGTCATTATTTATCCGTTATTAGGGTTAGGGGCTATTTGGCTTGGTCACTATTACTCACAGAGTCTTTCACTATTGGAAAAAACGGGTGGTCAGCTTAAGGTTAATACTTTTGTTTACATTGCCTATCAATTAGGTGGGATCAAACTCGTCATGGGTTTCTTTATTCTTTTAGCGCTTTTCTTTTTCTATCTGGGCTATACTTACTTTAAAAAACTTGGCAATACTCAGAAATAAGGACCAAGTTTATACACTAACTGCGGCTACTTGCTTGCAGTTTTTTCTTTTCTACAAGTCAACTAGAATCCCCAATTTATGCTACAATGAAACTATTACGCTTCAAAAAGGAGATGAGATGAAAGCAGAAGAATGGTTAACCTATTTTATAAAGATTTATGGACGTCGCCCAAAGATGCCAGAGGTCGACGAGGCGATACAAAATGGTAGTCTCTTGGCCAATCGAGCAGAAGTAGAGAGCTTATTGTTAGCATCTAAGAAGAGCTTTTGGCAAACCTTAAGTCAGTATGTTGTGACTCATAAGGTCGCAGCGTCAGTTCTTGCAGTTTCTTGTATGACGCTTCTTGGTGGTGGTGCCATTTTTGCTTGGCATTCCCTTCATTCACAAGCTCAACAAACGTCATCCCTTGCGGTCTCTTCGTCAAGCAGTCAGACTGGTCAAACGTCTTCCTCAAACAAGTCTAAACAATCGAGTTCCAGAGTTTCTGAGTCGTCTTCAAACTCTAGTTCTCAAAGTCAGAATGCCTCATCAGAAGCTAAAACGCCTGCCATGGATGTGGATGCTATTCGAAATGGTGATTTTTCAAGCATCGAAGGTGACTGGGTTTCTGACGGTGGTCATGTTGTGACCATTACCAAGTCAGGGCTCACAAAGTCTGAAGAGACAGGAAGTACTGATGGCAAGACTGTCGTTAAAGATTTCAACGGTCAGCCTATGTTTTATTTTGCGGACAATGGTCCAGGGCATGGGGTCAATCCTTTTGTGCCTGTGCCATCCAATCAAGCAGCACCGTCTCCGGACAATTCTGTCAAAGACACAGATCGTTTGGTTCAAATTCCAGAGTCTGCTGGGCCAGGGGTGGTTTACACGTCTTATTACAGAGTGAAAAGCAAGAACCAGTCCAGCCAGACTAGCCCAACCAATACGACAGCCCTTTGGGATAGTGACAAGGCTGCCAAGCTCGCAAGTTACATGGTGGAGTTTGGGCACAAGATGAATCAAGAAAGTTATAGAAGGCTAACACCTAACGGAAGTGACGATTTCTTTGGTGCCATGTCTTTTGCTAAAAATAACCGCATTATTGTAGGTGAAAAGACAGAACAAAATGCCCCAATGACCAACCAACAAAAGGTAGACGTTGCCTTTTCTGACGATGGTACAGGGACAGCCGACTATATCATTGTAGACAGCTACGGGTATTCAGGTTCCGCCATGATTCTCTATCATTTCACCATCCATAAAGGTCAACCAGTGGTCCTAGTTTCCATGCAAAATCAGGGGAATCCTGAAAACATGTATTATATGTACCCTACCAATAATAAGGACATCCAAGAAGCCTTTGCCAATATTGTGAATGACAAGTGATGGTTTGAGAGGTTAGGAAAAAGCCAATATCTTCAATCTAAAGCCTTGTCAACAAGGCTTTTTCTTGTGGATAAGTATCTTGAGAATGAGTAGTCAGCAAAATCTGGTATAATGAAGCCAAGGAGGTGCCCTATGAAACATCTAAAAAAACAGACGCTAATTCTTTTATCTATCGCTAGCCTATTACTCGTCGGTTTAGCAGTTTTTGCACATATCCACAAAAAGGAGGAAAAACCAAGCTACTCCAACCTTAATAGCAAGGCCAGTCTTAATGAGGTACGTTCCATTCTCTCGAAACATTTGAACGAGGAGAGTGTGGATAACTTTATCAATCTCGTCACGGATTACAATGACACCGTGGGTTCTGTTGGTCTTTCTGGGAGTTTTGCGCCATTTACCAAAACAGACTATGATGTGGAAAAAATCAGTAGCCTGTGGACAGCCAAGCATAGTGACTTTATCGGTACCAACTGCCGTATCAACACCTACACGCTACTGAAAGGCAAAATCAAGATTCCTCAAGTCAAAAGTGATACTGAGCTCCTTTTCCAAGACAAGGACGCCATTGACAAGGGTAAGCTCTTTAATGCCAAGGACCAGTCAAACTTTGACATTCTTTTTTCAAGGGTCAAGACTGAAGCTACCCAAGATGTCAAGGTTCACGCCAAGCATATGGAGGATTACTACAAACAGTTCACCTTTGATGACAAGGCACGCATGCTGTCGGTTGTTGTCCACGATAATTTGGATGGTGATTACCTTTTTGTCGGTCACGTCGGAGTCTTGGTGCCTACGACGGATGGCTACTTATTTGTTGAAAAGTTAACCTTTGAAGAGCCCTACCAAGCCATTAAATTTGCCAGCAAAAAAGATTGCTACAAGTATCTCACAACCAAGTACAAGGACTATACTGGACCAGGCCTAGCCAAACCCTTTATCATGGATAATGACAAATGGGTGGATATGGACTAGCTTAACGTGAAGCGGAAGTTTTAATAGGGAAGAAAAAGGAAGCAAGATATGAAAAGAAAACAAGCCTTGTTGCTTTATCTGGCGGGGACCTTTGGACAGATTTTACTGGTCAGTCTCCTTGTTTGGCTGCTAAGAGCAGGAGAAGTTAGGGTTGATTATGGGACTCCAATTGGCCTCTTTACCCTTATGTTAGGTGGCTTGTCATCAGCCATTTGGGGAGCAATTATTAGCATCCGCTATCATCACTCCAGTTTTAAACAGCTTGTCAGTGATTTTTTCCAAGTCAAACAGCCTCTTAGTAACTATCTCTTAGTCCTCATTTTTCTATGTTTGGATTTTCTACCACTAATCCTGAGTGGAGGTATACTTATCCAAGTTTGGTATTTCCCCATAATTTTATTTGTAAAAGCCCTCGTTTTTGGTGGAATCGAAGAAATTGGTTGGCGCTATTTTTTCCAGCCTACTTTGCAAGAAAAGTTGACCTATCTAGTGTCTACGCTGTGTACCTTTGTAGCCTGGTCACTATGGCATTTACTCTATTTTTACATTGATGGGTCTCTGACTACGATTCATTTATTGCCATTTTTGCTAGGCTTATTAAGCAATTGTTTCATCTTATCCGTAATTTATACAAAGACCAGAAGCCTTTGGCTTTGTGTGATGACACATGCGTTGATCAATGCTTTATCGCAACTGTCATCAGTTGAGAACATTTGGTTATCCCTTGTGATTAAGGTGCTGATAATCCTTCTTGCCATGAGAATTGCTAGTAGCAGTGTGGAGAAAGTTAAATGATAAACCGACTTTTTTCTCACTTTGCTTCAATTATTTATAAATCTTAAGAGTAGTTCAAGACTGCTCTTTTTTCTATGTAATACTCAAATGACCTTGCCCTTCTTTTTGAGGCATGTTATACTAGAAAATGTATTGTCAAAATTTTCTGACATTACAGGTGGAAAGGAGGTGCTAATGCCTTTTAAAATAACAAAACACCTTGTTTTTTCCCGCTACCTAAGCCTGCTCTGTTTGCTTCTATTTTTAGTAGTAGCGTCAGTTTTTATAGCAGTTTCTTTAGGAGCGGTCACTATAGATATAGGTGATACCTATGGTGTCATCCTCAGAAAATTGGGGTTTCCGATTGCCAGTCAAAGCATAGCCAAACCACTTGAAGCTATTATCTGGAATATGCGAGTTCCTAGGGTTATCCTAGGGTTAATAGTTGGTGCAGGTCTTTCCATGTCTGGGAGTGTCATGCAGTCAACCGTTAATAATCCGATTGCCGAACCCTACATTTTAGGCATCTCGGCGGGTGCAACTTTTGGAGCAACCTTGGCCATCATTTTAGGCCTTAAAGCTGTGGTAGGCTTGGGTGCCTTTGTGGGGGCTATCCTAGCGACGGTTCTTGTCTTAATCATTGCCTCTATGCAGGGGAGAGTGACCACATCTGGCCTGATTTTATCTGGAACGGTTGTCAACGCCCTCTTCATTGCCTTTGCCAATTTTATAATCTCTATTGGGGCGACAGCAGATAGTGTCATGACCATTAAGTTTTGGACTATGGGTTCATTGACAGGAACATCTTGGTCAGATTTGCTGCTTCCAGCACTAGTGGTTGGTTTGGCCTTTCTCTTTTTCTCAACTCAGTATCGTGTTTTTAATGCCATGATGATGGGAGATGAAGCAGCTTTGACTTTAGGGATTCCCCTTAAACTCTATTGGTATCTTTATATTGCCATCGTTGCAGTCATAACAGCCGTCTTGGTTGCTAGTTGTGGTATTATTGGCTTTGTGGGCTTGATTACCCCTCATATTGCCAGAAGTTTAGTCGGGACTAATTATCGTAAGCTTTTTCCAGTAGCAACTCTCCTAGGTTCCTTATTTGTGGTTTGGGCAGACGTTTTAGCTAGAATACTCGTTAAAAATGCAGAGCTACCTATCGGTATCTTTACTGCCTTAGTTGGCGCACCTTTCTTTATTTATATTGTGACTAAAAATCGTAGGAAGGTGGTTTGACTTATGGATGTAAAGTGTAAGGATATTCATTATTCGATTGGAGAGAAAAAAATCCTAAACGGTGTCTCTCTAGAGGTTGAAGGTGGGCAATTCCAGACCATACTAGGACCAAATGGGAGTGGGAAATCAACCTTGCTAAAAACCATTTATCGCCAGTTGAAACCAGATAGCGGTCAGATTTTACTGGATGGAAAAAGCCTAGAACAGGTAAGCCTAAAGGAAACTGCAAAAGAAATGGCTGTTGTGACACAGTTTAACACCCTTCAATTTGATTGCACGGTGGAAGAAATTGTCATGCTTGGCCGAACGCCCCATCTTTCCTTTTTACAAAAAGAATCGGAGCGGGACCTCTTGCTTGTCCAAGATGCCCTAGACAAGGTTGGCATGTCTGAAAAGAAGACACGCTATTATTCATCCCTATCAGGTGGTGAAAAACAAAGAGTTATCCTAGCGCGTGCTTTGGCTCAGGAACCCAAACTCCTTTTATTGGATGAGCCTACCAACCATTTGGATATTAAGTATCAGTTGGAGATGTTGGCCTTGGTCAAGGAACTCGGCATTAATGTTCTCGCAGTTCTCCACGATATTCAATTAGCCTGTCGTTTTTCAGATTATATTTACTTAATGAAAGGGGGTGAGATTGTTGCCCAAGGTGTCCCAAGGGATGCCGTAACCCCACAATCCTTGCAGGCGGTTTATGATGTTCACAGTCGTATTACTTGGACAGATGACCAGCAGGCAATGATTCAGTATTTATAAGCCTAGGAAAGGAAGGCCTTATGAACAAGAAAACTTTTGGTATCGCATTAATCGCTGCAGCAGTCCTCACATTGACAGCATGCAGTTCTACATATAAAAACAGCACATCATCGTCATCATCAGCAAAAGAAACGGTGAAAAAGACCAAGTCAGAAACCCAGTATCCCTTGACCGTCAAGACTTATGACGATAAGGGAACAGAGTTAGATCAAGTCTTCAAAAAGGCACCAGAAAAGGTTATCACAAACAACCTTTCATCAACGGAAATCTTGATTGAGCTTGGTTTAAAAGACAAGATTGTCGGTATGCTTAACCCTGACAATGAAGTAACCGATAAATATAAGGAAGACATTGCCTCAATCCCACATATCGGTGATAAAAAGACCATCTCTCAAGAAGCCATCTTGGCTTACGGACCTGATGCCCTTATTGGTCGTAACATGATGTTCTCAGACAAATCAATGGGAACCATCAGCACGTGGAACAGCAACGACATTCCCGTCTATACGCAAAAAGCTTCTGTTTCAACAACCAAACAAGATTTGAATAATATCATCGAAGATGTTAAAAATATTGGTGACATTTTCAACGTTCAAGACAAGGCAGACAAGTATGCAGGACAACTCCAAAAGCGTATCAACGCCGTTAAAAAGAAAAACAAGTCTTCTGACAAAGACTTGAAGAAGGCTCTGATCATGTGTGCCTACAACGATGAGACCTTTGGAACTTACAAATCTGCCCTTCAAGAAAGTATGCTTAATCAGCTTGGTTATACCAATGTTGCGACAGGAACATCAGATTTGACTCTGGAAAATCTCGTGTCAATGGAACCAGAATTGATTATCTATGTAACCAGTGACCGTAATAAGGCCATGGACAAGGATGCTAAAGACAAGATGGAAAAGAACGCTGTTCTTGAAAATGTACCAGCCGTTAAAAACAAGAAAATCCTGACTATTTCTTATGATGAGCTTATGGATTACGGTCCATCTGTGATTGATTCTCTTGAGAAGGTTAATGACTTTGTTAATAAATAAAGACTTTGTCTGCCATGGCATTCGAGTGACGATTGCCCTTCCTGGGTCTTATGATGCTACTAAGACTTATCCAGCTGTTTTTCTGAACGATGGTCAACTGGATTATCTGGGAAAACTAGCGAATTCTGTTATCCTGATAGGCCTTGAGCCCAAGCATCGCTTGGATGATTTTACACCTTGGTATGCTCAGGCTTTGAGACCTGAAAGTCCTGATTTTGGTGGGAATCTAGCCAGCTATCATGACCATCTATTTGGCCATATTTTAAATAGCATCCAAGAGGAGTGTCGACTGGATGACAGTCGTATGGCTTACGGAGGCTACTCACTAGGTGGCTTGGCTGCTATCCACAGTCTTTATAGCAGTGATAAGATGCCTTTGATCTTCTCCATTTGTGGATCCTTCTGGTATCCAAATTTTGTAGATTACTGCAAAGCCCATCAGCTTCTTAATAAGTCTTGCTCGGTCTATTTATGTAACGGTTTGACCGAGGGGGCTAATCATAAGAATAGACTGGCCAAAGCTCCTAGTTATGCCAAAGAAGTGCATGAACTTATCAAAAAACAGTGCTTGTCCACTTATGCAGCATTTGACACCTACGGTCATCATGACCATCTCCAAGAAAGATATGATGCTTTTTCGGATTGGTTGATTGAAGAGTGGAAACTCTGAAATGCTGCTATTGGTGAGTGAGTAGAAAAGAGATAACTTCATTTTATGAGGTTATCTTTTTTTATAGCTCTAGTTCGAATAGTTGATTTTTGAGGAGACAGTGTATATGAATTTTGATTTAGTTTTTTATAACTTGTCCCATCAGTCCCAATCAGTTGTATATTCTCATGCATGGGTGTAAAATCTACTATATAAAGATAAAGAGGAGCAAGTTATGGAATTAAAAGATTTTACAGAACAAGAACAAAAGCAAATCGAAAAAGGCTTGAGTACGGCTGAGATTTCTGAAAAGGAAGCGGCTAAGAAGTTGCTCGCTCTCGTACCACAAGAATGGATTAAACGCATTCCTTTCTTTGTCAGAGGGCATGCGACGACTAAGACAGTCGAGCGTGTAGCCAAGCAATATCCTGAACTTTATGCAGTGGCTAAGCGCCAAGGGGACCTTCCTGAAAAAGAGAGAGAAGAGTTACGTAAGATTATGACAGGCATCTTTGAAGAAAAGATGAACAAACACAAGATTAAATAATGTGGTATCAAAAGAGGTATAAGTCTTCAAACTTATACCTCTTTCATATCTTTACTTCTTACTTAATTTGGATAGACTAATGGCAACCATTGCCGCACACAGGAAAAATGCAGCTAGTAACCCTTTTGTAGTGGGAGTCATAAAAGACTTATCAAAGACAAAATAGTTATATACAGAAAATCCCAACCCAATAAGAGTCACCATAATGGATACCGCAAAGAGCATCACCCATAGTTTTCTTTGATCCATCGTCAACCTCCTACTTGTATTCGCTTTCTTTACGCTTATAGTATAGCATAAAAATGAAGAACTCTTAGCTAAATCCAGAAAGATTGTAGCTAAGGGTTTTCATATTATTTTTTCAATATAAGGGTATCGTTAGGATCGTGGCCATCATCTTCAATAGTTAGCTGATTCCCATCAAGTTTATAGTATTTGATATCATCCCCAATCGTTAGACTTTGATTGTCAGGGTTGACTGTTACAGACTTGCTTTCCTTCTCGCCCTCTGCTTCGTCCTCTTCCCAAGTTCCAGTATTTCCGGAGATGGTAAGAGTAATACGATCATTTTCATCAGTTCCCTTATAGGTGCCATCTAGCCCTTCAGTCTGTTTGGTAGCTTCAGAACTTTGAGAAGATGAAACCTTACTTGAACTTTGTTGGGTGCTTGCAGAGCTTTCAGGTGTTTGAGCCTTCTGGTTTGAGCAGGCTGCTAAAAGACCAAGAACTGCCATAGAGGCAAGAGAAAGTGTGAGTTTTTTGGACAATGTCATAGGCTTGTCTCCTTTCTTTGATAACTCAAGTATAGCAAACGTTTTCAAACGAACCAAGCAAAATCTCCTTTCTGAAAATGTTTGGACTATTTTTGAAAGTTAAACTGATACGGATTAGGAGGATGGTCTATGCTCCCTATTTAAACTATGCTATACTGTTAAGAAAGCAATAAAGGAAGGTCTCTAATGACAACAAGCAATCCCCGCCGCCAGTGCGAGCGACTTTGGGCAGCAAATAAATATCTGGTGCTTAGCCATTCCAACAAGATTTATCTAGAAATCCGTACCTATCTAAAGCAAGATGAGGTTCGTTTGGATCAGGTTCAGGCCTACATTGATCAAGCCCTGGACCTTCCTGAAAATCCAGGTCAGGTCGTTAATACCTTCCAACATATCTGGGGCTATTTTAAGAAAAAAGCAACTGCCAGTGAGAAGGAGATGTTTATGGCCCAATTGGATAGCTATGCGGCAGGTCATATTTCCCAGCTCCATTTGGTGGCATCCGTCAGAGAGCTCCTCATCAAGTACCCTAATCGCTATCTTGAGGAGTCAACTCTGATTAATGGAGGTAGCAAATGAGACTATGGCATCAAGCTTTGATTTCAAAACTACCCCGTCAGCAATTATTAGGGCAACACCGAGAATGTTGTGCCCTTCGTGGCAAGGGATGGCAACGTAAACATGCTACGGTCAATTATGTTTTTGACTATTCCCCCTACCGCTTGTTTAAATACCATGAACTCATTATGCAAGAAATGACAGAGCGGGGCTATCGTGTCAGCCCCGAATGGTTTGAAAAAGAGTATCGAGGAAAGCAACTGCCAGCCTACGACAGGCTTGAAGAGGAAGAATTACCGCCTATTATTTATCCAGAGCATAATGCTATCTATTTACAGGAATGTCTGGATAATCTGAAGCAAAAAGGCATCATTATTTAAAGGAGAAAAAAGATGGATTTATTTTATTGGTTAACGGTTCTTAGGAAGAAATCAGAAGGTCTAGTCATGCGTATTTCGACAGCAGATGAGGTGAACTACGATACGATTGCAGGCCCAAGTGAAAGTGACATCTGGGATGCTCTTGTGAAACTTCCTGTATCCTATGATAGTCTTTATTTTACCTATGGCGGTAAAGAGTCCCCTCGTTTCATCTTTGTAGAGTACGAGAATGGCAAGTATCGCTTAGAGCACGACACAGCAGACTTAGATACTGGTATGACTAATGTGGCTCGTGTTTCTCAGGACCTGGCTAGAGATATAATCTACCATTTTGCTAGAGAGCATACCGTAGAGATTGATGAGCATTGGGAGCAAGAGAAGGTAAGGTAGTCTGATGGCATCCCTTACTCTAGAAAGCAGACGCAGACGACGAAAAGCCTTGTGGCTAATCATTGAAATCATTTGCCTCGTTTATGTTGCAATCATTGTCCCTCGTGACCGGGTATTTACTCCCGAAAAATGGGTCCATACCCCAGATTCCATGCGTCACAAGTTGATGTGGAGTTTTCAACGCCAGTATCAGCTTGAAGGAATGGCGCGAAAAGAAGTGGAGAAGCTTTTGGGCCAGGGAGATGATGTTCAAGGAAGTGTTGAGTACAAGCTGGCCGACGATTGGATTGGTGGCTGGCGTGTTTACCATATCGAGTATAAGCAGGACCGTGTGATTCGTGCCAAAGAAACCTGGCAAGACTGGTAAGAAAGAGCTCTTTCTTACCCTAAAAGTAGTATAATCAAGGCGTCAAGATAATCGTTTTCAAAAGGTCAAAACTATCATTTGATTAGAAATGGAGAAAAAAGGTCGGCTTCTTTGACTGGATTGGTTTAAAGAAGGTTCAGACAAAAAATATCAGTCAGCTACTCCAAATTATCTTAGGTATGGCCCTAGTTTTTCTTCTTTTTTCGGTAGTGCTTTTCAGTTGGTTTGACCCTAGCAAAACAGCTACAGCAGATTTTTCTGGAAAGGGAATCGGAGCTCTCCCTGCCATCCTAGCCTACGCTATTTTAGGCACTGCCTTACCAGAAGAAATCTTTTTTAGAGGTTTTCTTTTGAAAAGATTGCAAGGAAAACTAGGATTTCTAGGAGCAAATCTCATCCAGTCATTATTATTTGGTGTCATTCATGCGATTATGTTTATCCAACTAATAGGCTTCCTAAAATCTGTAATTATTTTTGCCTTTATCAGTCTCATAGCTTACGTCTTTGGTGCTATCAATGAGAAAAAAGCAGGTGGCTCTATTCCTCCAAGTGTCTTTATCCACGCTTTTGCAAATACTGCTGCAGGTCTCTGCTTAGCGATATCACTCCTTTAGAGGAGTAGGGATGAGCCTATGAGAGCAGATGATTATTTGATACTGCTCATCACTTTTATTTCTCTTAGACTGTGAAGACTAGCTTGAGCATTAAGAAAATATGAGAGAATTTCCAGTTCTTACTCGCTTTTTTCCCCTTATTACAGTACAATAGACCTCAAAAGTGAAAATTTGAAACGAGGTATTCCCTATGTGGAAATGGTTTAAGCGACTCATTGTCCTCGTCATTGTGCTCTTTATTGCAATGGCGGCCCTTCTCATTCCGGACAAGATTGACAGTCAAGACCAATTAAAAAATGTATCAACACAAACGACTTTGGCTGATCTAGCTAAAGCAGGTATTGGAGGGGCGTCCCTATCATCAGGCGGTCTTTCTACCGAAATTAATCTCGATAGTAACCAACTGCGTCAGGTGCTTAAAGCAAGCCTTTCGGATTCTAAGGACGAGACACTACAAAATAGCACCGTAGCTCTGGGAGATTCCTATCTGACAGTCAAGGTACCAGTTTCCATTGGCCCAGTCGGATCAACATTTAGCCTTGATTTTACAGTTAGTACTAACAAGGAAGTCATCCTACTAGACTTAGCAGGTGCTCACCTAGGTCGCCTTCCAGTCCCTAAATCACTGGTTCTACCTTACCTCAAGAAGAGCATCGCTCAATCTAATAGTGGAATCCGCATGGTTAACGATCAGATTCAGCTTAAACTCCCTGACATCGGCTACGAGATTGACCAAGCCTCAGTTGCTAACGGTAAGATGAAAGTCAAACTCAACATTCCAATTTCCTTGCCAACCAGTTGGTAATTTACAATCATTTGTTCAAAAATAAAATCCAAGACCAAGTCCAAGCTGACTTGGTTTTTTGCAGTTTGAAATTGATTTTTGTAATTGTTATAATACTAAAAGTAACAATGTTCGTAATAATCTTAAATAGACTGGAGAAAGTTATGTTGGAACAAGACTTTGGTCACCGATTAAGAGAATTAAGATTAGCACAGGGTCTAACAAAGGAGACATTTTGTGATGATAAGAAGGTTCTATCTGTTCGTCAATTAACAAGAATAGAGAGTGGAAAATCGCAACCTAAACTAGAAACATTAGACCACTTGGCTAAACGCTTGAATATATCCGTGTCTGAACTTCTTGGAGAAAAAACATCTGTATTGCAGATGCCAGTAGAGTATCACAACCTCAAATACCAATTAATGCATGCTCCCCCCCCCCGATTATCGATGATTCAGATACTTTAAGGAAATTGGATGAAAAACTAAGTAAAATTTTTGATGTCTATTATGATAATTTACCTGTCGAAGAACAGAGAGTAATTGATATATTGCAGTCAAAACTCTACTCTTATATTTCGAAGACACACCAAAAATTTGGTATCACTATTTTGGAAGAGAGTTTACCTTCATTATGTGAAACAAGAGTATACACGATTAATGACCTACTACTTATTGGGCTATACCAAGTCTTGGTTGATATTAAGTCAGATAGTTTTAGCGAAGAAACATTTTATATCATTTGTAGAAATCTCTTAAATGGTTACGGGAATATTCCAACGGAGTATCTATTTTTACTTAGAGATGCCTTATTAATGATCCCAACAGTTGAATATGAGAGAAAAAGATTTCTTTTATCGGAAATAGCATTTAATCAATTGCGTCTTATCATGGAAGAAACTCAAGACTATCAGAAAAAACCAATTTTACGAATGTTAGAAGGACAATATTTATATTTTGTGAAAAATGATATTTTTGAGGCTAAGAAGGCTTATCAAGAAGGAATTATGTTGGCTAAATTATTAGGAGAAGACTCTTTGGCTGAAAGGATATCTGAGAAACAGAAAAATGACATCAAGGAATAGAGCAGGACATGAGAGTCCTGTTCTTTTATATTGATCTGATGTAAACTATAGGTATAAAAAATTAAGTAAGAACAGCAAATTCAATTTATCTTGAATAGTTTTATGTTAGACTTGCTATTCTAAGAAGGAGGATTTATCATGAAAAAGTCTTCAAAACGTTTTACAACTTTAACTGCACTTGTCCTTACTTCTGTTCTATTTCTTGGTGCATGTGGTGATAATAAAAAGGAATCCGCATCAATATCAAGCTCTAGTAAGGTTAGTCAGAAAGTGAAATCGTCAACATCATCGTCTTCAAAAGAAAAAACTAAGAAGTCTGAGCAGAGGACAAAATCTTCTAGTTCAGAAGAAGTAGCAAAAGCAACCTCTGGAGAAAAAGATTCGCAAACACCAGCTGAAAATGTTGCTGGCACTGCTCAACAGGAAGTTGCGCCAACCAATCCTACCGAAGGAACAGCTGTAGTAAATCAGGGAGCTACAACAGAACGACCAGCTACTCCAGCTGCTCCAGCTGGACAAGCATCAACCACCACTGCAGTTGATACTACAGCAATTGCCAATGGTGATTTCTCTAGTGTTGCTGGTACCTATCAAAATGACTTAGGAGATACAATTATGGTTTCCCCATCTGGTAGTGTGACTCGTGTTACTGCCGAAGACGGTTATAGTGACACAAGTAGTCAGCTACATAATGGTTTTGCTCAAGATGGCAGTTATGTAGCAGGATTTGCTCACAATGATGGACCAACCAGTGACCCAATTTTCTTTGATAGTAATGGACAAGTTCGTTTTGGTTCTGATGCGATATATGGTAGAATGCATGTTTACAACAAATTAGACTAATGGCATTGTTCCCCCCCAGTACGTAATACTAAAATAGTAAAAGTAATAGAAGGAGAACACTTAAAAAATTCGAAACTATTACTTCAACTTAAAAAGCCAGTTCAACTGAACTTGGCTTTTTTAAAATACACGATAAACATAGGGATTGTCGGGTTGACTGACCTCTTTAACCTCAGTCAGGTTAAGGATAGGAAGGGTCTGTTTGAGATTTTTATAGTAATTCACAGAAATGGTACCTGTGACTGTTACCCAGGCATTATCCTTAAAGGTTTGATTGCTTCCGGTCGTTGCCAATCCGTAAACGCCTGAGTCGGCGATACAGTGGATGATACCGAAACGGAAGATAAACTGATAGCCCTTGGTTTGTGGGTCATTGTAGACAAAGCCTGTATAGCTGACCTTCTTACCTACGAAATCGTCAGGATAGAGGTAGATGAGTTCCATGACTTCCATGTAATTTTCCGTAGTAATGTGGATGGTCTCACGCCCCTTATACTTGGCGAGTTCCTTGGTCATTTCTTTCTCATAAGCTGAGGAGGTGAAGTAGGAACTGGTGTCAGGCTTCAAGTACTGAATGGTTGTTCCCTCTTGGTCGGCCTGATTAGGATTACTTCCTGCCGCCAGTGGAAAATGATAGCCTTTTGCTGAGACAGTAGTTGCATCCAGTGTTACGGTTGGCACCAAAAGGCCAGTGAGGACTGGAAAGGCTAAGAAGGCGATACTGGCTACCTTAGCTACTCGGCCAGACAGATGCGAGTGAACCTTCATCTGCTTCATCCAAACAATGAGTTGAACCACCGCAAGGATAAAGGAAAGAATCATAGAAATGTAGGCCAAGTAGGAGTAGTGGATATTAATGTACTGGTTGAGCTTGCCAGAAACTTGCAAGTACATGACCAGCTCAAAATACCCAGACAAGATGAGAAAACGTAACATTAAATCACCCCCAATACCAAACAGTAAATCACTGTCACCAGACCCGCTGTTCCAACAAAGAGTCCAACAAAGCGTGTCTTAAACTGGTGTTTCATCATTATGAGGTTCTTAATGTCAACCATAGGCCCGATAATGAGGAAGGCCACCGTTGGAGCCACTCCAAAACTAGAGAGTAGCGAAGCTCCGATAAAAGCATCCGCCTCCGAACAAAGCGAGAGGATAAAGGCCAAAAGCATCATGATAAGGATAGCTGTCACCGAATTATGCCCGATGCTTGTTAGGATACGGGTTGGTAGGTAGGTCTGCATACTTGCGGCCACCAGGCTCCCGAAAATCAGGTAACGCCCAGTGTCGAAAAATTCATCTACCGCATGAATCAAGGCTTGAAAAACTTTCTTACCAGCTGACAAACCACTATAGTCAGGCACATGACTGACCTTACGATTGTCCTTAAGAATCTGGTCATCCACCACAAAGCCAAGCAAGATTCCCAAAATCATGGCAATCAAGAAAGCTCCGAGAAAACGTAAAATCACGTAGTACCAAGAGTTCCCAAAGGCTGTGTATGTCGCAAAGAGAACAACTGGATTAATGATAGGAGCAGTTGCCATGAAAGGAATAGCCGTGTAGCTAGGCACTTTTTTCTCTAAAAAGCGCGTGATAATAGGAACAATCCCACACTCACAAGAAGGGAAAATAAAACCAATTAGGGTTCCAAAGAGAATAGCCAGAACCTTGTTTTTAGGAAGGAAGTTTTGGACCTTTTCAGGGGTCACGAAGACTTCGATAAAGCCAGACAAGATGCTTCCCAGTAAAACGAAGGGCAGGGCTTCGATAATAATAGATAGAAAAACTGCCAGAAGCTGCAAAACGCTATCTGGTAGTTGATGAAAAATAGCCATAACTATTATTTCTTCTTATCTTCTTGAAGACGTTTGTCCTTCTTAGGATCAGTTCCCGCCTTCTCAAAATCAGGGATAGCCGCAAAAGATGCCATCATGCTTTCAAGTTCATTTGTTTTTTTCTGAATAACCGCCATAAAAAGCCTCCGAGTTTAAATAAGATACTAAGGGCGTCATTTCTAAGAGAAAATTAGGGCATCAGACGAAGAAGCTCTGCTTCTAGGAAGATGCATCTATTTTCCGAAAGAAATAGCCCGAGTTCAGTTGCAATAAGATACTAAGGGCGTCATTTCTGACAGAAAATTAGGGCATCAGACGAAGAAGCTTTGCTTCTAGGAAGATGCATCTATTTTCCGAAAGAAATAGCCCCTAACAATAGGTTTACCTTTCTATTATACTACCTCTTGCTTAAAAATTCTCGCTTCAGCTACAAGGTTTTCTACCCAAGCAAATCTCCTATCGTGGTATAATAGAACTTATGGAAAATCGTAATTTAGAGACATTGGCTCAGGAATTGGGCCTAAAAAAACAACAAGTTGAAACAGTTTTGGAATTGACCGCAGAAGGCAATACCATTCCTTTCATTGCCCGTTACCGTAAGGAAAAAACAGGCAATCTGGATGAAACGCAAATCAAGGCTATCATTGATATGGACAAGTCCTTGACCACTCTTCAAGACCGCAAGGAAACGGTTTTGGCTAAGATCGAGGCACAGGGCAAATTGACTGACCACCTCAAGGCAGCCATCGAAGCCGCTGAAAAATTGGCGGATGTGGAAGAACTCTACCTTCCCTATAAAGAAAAACGCCGTACCAAGGCAACCATTGCCCGTGAAGCAGGTCTTTTTCCGTTGGCTCGTCTTATCTTGCAAAATAGTCCCAACCTCCAAGCTGAAGCTGAAAAGCTGACATCTGAAGCCTTTCCAACAGCTGATAAGGCTCTTGCGGGTGCTGTGGACATTTTGGTTGAAGCCTTTTCTGAGGACAATAGTCTTCGTTCTTGGACCTACAATGAAATCTGGAACAACGGTGACATCACTTCAACCCTCAAGGATCAATCTCTGGATGAAAAAGAAATCTTCAAGATTTACTACGATTTTGAGGATAAGGTGTCTAAGCTCCAAGGTTACCGTACGTTAGCCCTTAACCGTGGTGAAAAACTGGGCGTTATCAAGGTAGCCTTTAAGCATAATCTTGAGAAAATGCACCGTTTCTACAGTGCCCGTTTCAAACAAAAAAATGATTATATCGAGGAAGTCATCAACCAATCTCTCAAGAAGAAAATCATTCCAGCCATGGAGCGCCGTATCCGTAGTGAGTTGACTGAAGCCGCAGAAGATGGAGCTATTAATCTCTTCTCTGACAATCTTCGAAACCTTCTTCTAGTGTCACCACTGAAAGGCAAGATGGTGCTTGGTTTTGACCCAGCCTTCCGGACAGGAGCTAAGTTGGCCGTGGTTGACCAAACAGGAAAACTCATTACGACGCAAGTTATTTATCCAGTAGCTCCAGCTAGTCAGGCTAAGATTGCCCAAGCTAAGAAAGACTTGGCTGACCTCATTAAAAAGCATGCCATTGAGATTATTGCTATCGGTAATGGAACCGCCAGTCGAGAAAGTGAAGCCTTTGTGGCAGAAGTCCTCAAAGATTTCCCAGAGACTTCTTATGTTATTGTCAATGAAAGTGGTGCTTCTGTCTACTCTGCGTCAGAGTTGGCCCGTCATGAGTTTCCAGATTTGACGGTTGAAAAACGCTCGGCCATTTCTATTGCTCGTCGTCTCCAAGACCCTCTGGCTGAGTTGGTTAAGATTGACCCTAAATCAATTGGAGTAGGCCAATACCAGCATGATGTTAGTCAGAAGAAACTCTCTGAAAATCTTGATTTCGTCGTTGATACCGTGGTTAATCAAGTCGGTGTTAATGTCAATACGGCAAGTAGTACCCTCTTGTCACACGTCTCAGGACTCAACAAGACCATCTCTGAAAATATCGTCGCCTACCGTGAGGAAAATGGTGCGATTACATCCCGTGCTGAAATCAAAAAGGTCCCACGTCTTGGTGCTAAAGCATTTGAACAGGCAGCCGGTTTCCTCCGCATTCCAAACGCTAAAAATATCCTGGATAATACGGGAGTCCACCCAGAGTCTTATCCAGCAGTGAAAGCCCTCTTTAAGCAGTTAAATATCACAAATTTGGACGACTCTGCCAAGGCAAAATTGAAGGCCCTCACTCTTAAAGAAACAGCAGAAGAGCTAGGGCTTGGTCAGGAAACCCTTAAAGATATCATTGCTGACCTTTTGAAACCAGGTCGTGACCTCCGTGACGATTTTGAAGCACCGGTGCTTCGTCAGGATGTTCTTGAGCTCAAAGACTTGTCTGTAGGACAAAAGCTCGAAGGAACAGTGCGTAATGTCGTGGATTTTGGTGCCTTTGTGGATATCGGTGTCCATGAGGATGGCCTTATCCACATTTCTGAGATGAGCAAGAACTTTGTTAACCATCCAAGTCAAGTCGTTTCTGTCGGAGACTTGGTTACTGTCTGGGTGTCAAAAATTGATCTGGAACATGAAAAGCTTAATCTTTCCTTGGTGAATCCACGTGAATCTAACTGATTATGTCAAGACCGTTTCTATTGAAGATTTCGGCTGGGAATTTAAGCATCAGGCCTTGTGGAACAAGCGCCTCCGGACCACTGGAGGGCGATTTTTTCCCAAGGATGGCCACTTAGATTTCAACCCAAAACTTTATGAGGAACACGGCCTTGAAACCTTTCGAAAAATCGTTCGTCACGAACTCTGTCATTACCACCTTTATTTTCAAAAGAAGGGCTACAAGCATGGAGATAGAGATTTTAAGGAGTTACTAGCTAAGGTTGATGGCCTTAGATATGCACCCAAGATGCAAGGTCAGAATGAAACATATTATGTCTATCAGTGTCAATCTTGTGGTCATACTTACCGTCGCAAACGCCGTGTCAATACACAGAAATTTGGCTGCGGTCTATGCCGAGGTAGGCTCATTTTTCTAAATCAGTCCTAGGGCTGATTTTTTTAGTCTAAAAAAATCATATAATTAAATCAAAGAAGTGATGGGAGAAAAAAACCATGTCAAATCGTTTTTATAAGACACGAAAAAATAGACTAGTTACCGGTGTTGTTGCAGGTTTGGCAGACAAGTTCGGCTGGGATTTGGCCTTGGCTCGTGTCTTGGCTGTTATTCTCATGATATCGACTCAGTTTGGCATCGTTTTGTATATGATTTTAGCTTTTCTTCTCCCTTATAAAGAAGATATTTATCCTGAAATCAAACTCAAAGATGGACGCAAGCGCAAAAATGCCGAACCCGTTGAAGATGAGTGGAACTGGTAAGATTTATAGTTAAAATAAAGTGGCCTGTGCTAGGACTTTGGTGCCTATCATAGGTCTTTTTTGGTTTGAAGGCCGCATTGAAAGCCTTTTTATGTTACAATAAAACTAGTAAAAAATCGGAGGAAATCACATGACAGTAACCGTTAAAATGTTGGTTGATAAGGTTAAACTCAAGGTTATTTATGGTACCAAAGAGCTATTAGAAAAACCAATTACAACCGCTGATATCTCTCGTCCAGGGTTAGAAATGACGGGTTATTTTGACTACTATTCGCCAGAACGAATCCAATTGGTTGGGATGAAGGAGTGGTCTTACCTTAATACTATGACTGACTATAACCGTTACTCAGTCTTCAGTACTATGTTCAAAAAGGAAACGCCAGCTATTATCGTAGCACGTGAGCTTGAAATTCCTAAGGAAATGCTTCGAGCTGCCAAGGAAAATGGCGTTGTTGTGCTCCAAGGCCATAACGGAACATCAACACTTTCTGGTGAGATGTCTTGGTACCTCAATGCACAGTTGGCTGAACGTACCAGTGTTCATGGTGTCTTAGTAGATATCTACGGAATGGGCGTACTTATTCAAGGTGACTCTGGTATCGGTAAGAGTGAGACAGGGCTTGAGTTGGTTAAGCGTGGTCACCGTCTGGTTGCCGATGACCGTGTAGATGTTTATGCTAAGGATGAAGAAACCCTCTGGGGTGAGCCAGCCGAGATTCTTCGCCACCTCCTTGAAATCCGTGGTGTTGGGATTATTGATGTCATGAGCCTCTACGGAGCAAGTGCCGTTCGTAATTCTTCTCAGGTTCAGTTGGCTATCTATCTTGAAAACTTTGAAAAAGGTAAGATTTTTGACCGACTTGGAAATGGCAATGAAGAGATTGAATTGCAAGGGGTTAAGATTCCATGCGTTCGCATTCCAGTTAAAACCGGTCGTAACGTGTCTATTGTTATCGAAGCTGCAGCCATGAACTATCGTGCCAAACAGATGGGATTTGATGCGACTAAAACCTTCGAAGACCGCTTAACAAAACTCATTAGTGAGAACGGAGAAAAGTGATGTTAGCAACTATTGATCCAATTGCCCTAAAGCTTGGTCCCATCAGCATTCATTGGTATGCTATCTGTATTGTATCTGGTCTTTTACTTGCTGTTTATCTAGCCCAGCGTTGGGCTCCCGAAAAAGGGATAGATCCTGAAAATATCTTAGATTTCATTCTCCTTGCTTTTCCAATAGCCATTATCGGTGCACGATTCTATTATGTGATTTTCCAGTGGTCTTATTACAGCCAAAATCCATCGGAAATTCTCGCTATTTGGAATGGTGGGATTGCCATCTATGGAGGTTTGATTGCCGGAGCGGCTGTCCTTTATTGGTTTGCTAAGCGCCATGCCATTGCTGTTTTAGACTTTTTGGATATTACGGTACCTGGCGTTATGATTGCTCAGAGTATCGGACGTTGGGGAAACTTTATTAATCAGGAAGCCTATGGGAAGGCAGTTAGTCATCTCAACTATGTTCCCGAATGGATTCGTCAACAGATGTATATTGAAGGCAGTTATCGTGTTCCCACTTTCCTTTACGAGAGTCTTTGGAATTTACTAGGCTTTCTTATTATTATGGGACTGCGACGTTTTAAAAAGGGACTACGACAGGGAGATTTGACCTCATTCTATCTTATCTGGTATGGTATTGGACGTTTTGTGATTGAGGGAATGCGTACGGATAGCCTCATGTTCGCTGGCTTGCGTGTTTCCCAATGGGTCAGCATCGCCATTCTTATCTTGGGAATAGTCTTGCTCTATTTCCGCAAGCAACGCCCCGAAGCAGATTATAAAATGAAAAACTAGTCATACCACTCAGACTTTGTTATAATATAATGAAATTTATCATAACGAATGTCAAAAGAAGCTGGAAATTTAATTCAGTTTTTCTTTAAAAGGTAAAAAGGAGTCCAAAAAATGGCAGAAATTGCATTTCTTATTATCGCAATCGCTCTTGCAGCCTTCTTAGTTGCATTGATTCCAACACTACTTCGTACACGTCATGTGGTCAAAGAAGTTGAAGAAACGGTTGCTGTTCTACGCACAGATATTAATGTCACACTTCATCAGACTAATGAAATCTTGGCTAAAGCTAATGTTTTGGTCGAAGATGTCAACGAAAAAGTTCAAACCATCGATCCACTCTTTGTGGCAGTAGCTGAGCTTTCTGAAAGTGTTTCTGATTTGAATACTGAAGCCCGTTACCTTGGTGCTAAGGCAAGCGCTGCAGGTGCAAGTGTTGGTAAAGCTGGTTCAGCCTACGCTGTTGGTAAGATAGCCTCAAAACTATTTCGTAAAAAAGACAAGAAAAAATAAGGAGGTCTTTTCATGAGTAAATTTCTAAATACCCTAGTTATTGGAGCAGCTTCTGGAGCTGCTGCAGCTTATTTCTTCACTACTGAAAAAGGTAAAGCCGTTAAGGCTCGTATTGATGAGGAGATTGCCTCATTCAAAGAAGATCCTAAAGCTTACCAAAACCAAGTGGTGGAAAAAGCTAACGACTACAAAGATTTGGCAGTTGATACCTTCCAAGACTACAAAACAAAATTTGAAAATGGTGATATCACTGCAGATGATTTGACAAAAGCCGTTCAAGAAAAAACAGCTCAAGTTGCTGAATTTGCAAAAGATAGCTTTGAATTAATCAAAGAAAAAACAGCCCAAGTGACACCTGAACAAGCGGATGTTGAAGCAGAAACAAAAGCTATTGTTGATGATATCGTCATTGATATTAAAGATATCTCTGAAGAAGCAGCAGAAGCAAAATAATAAAGAAAGCACATGAGGCTTTCTTTTTTAGTACGAAAAAAACGTTGACCCGAAATCAACGTTTTTTTGCTTTATAATTTTCGATAAGGAAGTAAATGCCAACCTGTCCCAGGATACTAATTGTAATAGCCCAGAAAAAGGCCCAGAAGGAAGCCACCTGTGCTACCAAGAAAAGGAAGGCAACTAGGACTGTTGAAATACAGAAGCTTGAGATACGTCCGAAGAAAATCATATCTTGTAGCTTAATACTATTATTGTTTAAGCCTTGATAATCCTGATAACTAGTCATTTGTGAGCTATCACTCTCAAGATCTTCCATGTGATCAAATTGACGGTTTAAGTTGTCAGCCATGTCTGCCTCCTTTCTATATCAGATACCTAAAACACTTTAAGTGTTGGCAAAATAACTCGGTCAGTATTTCACTATTTAGAATCTCATTAATAATACCATAAAAAAATTGGACTTGCAAAGTTTTTTTGTATTTTCTCTAAAATTGAGTATTATAAAACTAAATATAAATATCTAAATACACGTAAGTGGACTAAAAATTCTAAAATAATCAGGTCATTTGTGCTATAATGTAAGTTATGGAAAAAATAGTGATTACAGCGACAGCTGAGAGCTACGAGCAGGCACGTGAGCTCCTAGAACTTGGCGTAGATCGTATTTACATCGGCGAAAAAGCCTTCGGCCTTCGTTTGCCAAAGCCTTTTTCATTCGCAGAAATGCGAAAGATTGCAGAGCTGGTACATGAGTCAGGTAAGGAATTAACTGTTGCAGTTAATGCCCTCATGCACCAAGGTATGATGGATGCTCTTCCAGACTACCTTGATTTTCTTGAAGAAATCAAGGCAGATTATATTACGGTTGGTGATGCGGGAGTTTTCTACATCTGTAACCGTGACAATCGTCCCTTCAAAATGATTTATGATGCTTCAACCATGGTAACCTCTAGCCGTCAGATTAATTTCTGGGGCAAACAAGCAGGAGCTTCTGAAGCAGTTTTGGCTCGTGAGATTCCGTCTGCGGAACTCTTCATCATGGCTGAAAATCTTCAAATTCCAGCTGAGGTTTTGGTCTATGGGGCAAGTATCATTCACCATTCCAAACGTCCGCTTCTTCAAAACTATTATAACTTTATCAAAACAGATGAATCTGTTACTAAAGAACGTGACCTTTTCCTCTCTGAGCCTGGAGATCCAGATTCTCACTACTCAGTTTATGAAGACTTGCATGGAACACATATCTTTGCCAACAATGACCTGGATATGATGACCAAGCTTTCAGAACTCATCGAACATGGCTTTGACCACTGGAAATTGGATGGCGTTTATTGTCCGGGTGAAAACTTTGTAAAAATTACTGAGTATTTTGTGAAGGCTCGTGACCTCATTGAAGCTGGCGAATTTTCACAAGACCAAGCCTTCCTTTTTGATGAGGCTATTCACAAATTACACCCAGCCAACCGTGGTTTGGATACAGGTTTCTATGATTATGAACCTGACCGTGTAAAATAAACATACTTCCTCCTTCGTTTGAGAGTTTTCCATTTTCAGGGAACGAAGGAGCCTTCTAAAAACTAAAATCGACAATCTTGCAAATTGGAGAAATTATGACTACAACTAAAAAACGCCCAGAGGTTCTGGTACCTGCTGGGACTTTGGAAAAATTAAAAGTCGCTGTAAATTACGGCGCAGATGCTGTTTTCGTTGGTGGACAAGCCTATGGTTTGCGTAGCCGTGCCGGAAACTTTACCATGGATGAACTTCGTGAAGGTATCGAATACGCTCACGCTCGTGGTGTTGATGTGCACGTTGCTTCAAACATGGTTACCCATGAGGGAAATGAAAAAGGTGCTGGTGAGTGGTTCCGTGAATTGCGTGACATGGGACTTGATGCCGTTATCGTATCTGACCCAGCCTTGATTGAAATCTGTTCAACCTACGCTCCAGGACTCAATATCCACTTGTCAACGCAAGCATCTGCGACAAACGTTGAAACCTTCCATTTTTGGAAACAGTATGGTTTGACCCGTGTTGTTTTAGCCCGTGAGGTTACCATGGAAGAATTGGCCGAAATCCGTAAACGCACGGATCTTGAAATCGAAGCCTTTGTCCACGGTGCTATGTGCATCTCATACTCAGGTCGCTGTACCCTTTCTAACCATATGTCAGACCGTGATGCCAACCGTGGTGGTTGCTCTCAGTCATGCCGCTGGAAATACGACCTTTACGACATGCCATTCGGCCAAGAGCGTAAGAGTATTCATGGTGAAGTTCCTGAAGAATACTCAATGTCAGCCGTTGACATGTGTATGATTGAAAACATCCCAGACCTTATCGATAATGGTGTTGATAGCCTTAAGATCGAAGGTCGTATGAAATCTGTCCACTATGTTTCGACGGTTGCCAACTGTTACAAGGCTGCCTGTGACGCCTACATGGAAAGTGCAGAAGCCTTTTACGCCATCAAAGATGATTTGATTGATGAGCTTTGGAAAGTTGCCCAACGTGAATTGGCAACAGGTTTCTACTACAAGACACCAACAGAAAACGAGCAACTCTTTGGTGCCCGTCGTAAAATTCCACAATACAAATTTGTTGGTGAAGTCGTTGACTTTGACCCAGCAACTATGACAGCTACAATCCGTCAACGTAATGTTATCCTCGAAGGTGACCACGTTGAATTCTACGGACCAGGCTTCCGTCATTTCGAGTGTGACATCAAGGACCTTCACGATTCAAATGGTAATAAGATTGACCGTGCACCAAACCCTATGGAACTTCTTACTATCACTGTCCCACAAGAAGTTAAACCTGGTGACATGATTCGTTCAACCAAAGAAGGTTTGATTAACCTCTACCAAAAAGACGGTTCAAGTAAAACTGTTCGTGCCTAATGACGAAAAAAATAAACGGTCTTTTAGTAGATAATGAAAGCAGGTGCCAGCATTATCACACAGAGCTTGATATTGTTGCCCTAAAATGCTTCCAGTGTCAAAAATATTATGCTTGTTATCAGTGTCATGATAGCTTGGAGGACCACAAGTTTCGAGCCTATCCTTGTCAGTTGAAGGAGGACAAGGTTCTTATTTGCGGTGTTTGTAGGCAGGAAATGACGATTGAGGAGTACCAAGAGGCAGTAGCCTGTCCCAATTGTCACAGTTCCTTTAACCCAGCTTGTTCAAAGCACTATGATATTTATTTTGCAAAATAAAAAGATTGAAGATTCTGTTCCAACGAACAAAGTCTTCAATCTTTTTTTAGTTAAAGTAGCTATGATTTTTTAGTGCTTTTAAAACTGGCTTAGTCACCAAAGAGACGATGAGTCCTTTTAACAGGTCAGGAATGATAAAAGGTGTCAAACCGACAGCTACGGCTGTAGACCAACCCATATTTCCCAGGAAGTGAAGGGTGATAATTCCACCGACAAATACTGGGACATCTCCTAAAACAAAAGCCAAAAAGATTTTCCAAATGGGTGTATCAGCATTGGTCAGTTTAGAAGTGATAAAGGCGAAAAGGGGATAGGCAAGTATATAACCAGCTATTGGACTAAAGAAGGTTTGAAAACCACCGCTACCTCCTGCGAAAACGGGTAGACCAATTGCACCGAGAATAAGATAGAGGAGAGCAGCAAGAGTAGCTTCCCTCGGTTTAAAAATGGCAGCCACCAGTCCTACAGCAAAGGTCTGTAAGGTGATGGGCACCGCTCCTATCGGAATGATGATTTGTGATAGGGCAGCAATGATAGCAGCTCCAAAGGCTGGAATAATGATATAAAGTGTACGATTCTTTGACATTTTTAGTTAACCTCCATTCATACAACGGTTAACTTATTATAGCAAGTAGTATATTTTTAGTCAACTGAAAAATAAAACGAAGTTAACTATTTCGTTAACTTCGTTGTGGTATGACTTTGAGACGTTTAATGTCTTTTAGTTCAATCATGCTGATAACCTTATCTTGTTCGATGAAGAGTGCTTGTCGTTCCCTGTCATAACGATTGATGTACCCTTTATAAATCTTTTGGTTAGACGTCAACATGACCATCTGTTTATTATCAATAGCATCGTAGATATCATTAATAAGCTGATTCTGCAGTAGGTGGACAGGTTTGCTGTGACCTGTTTCCACAAACTGATGAAGCTGATGCTTTACCGCTTCTAAAAAGTTTATCATGGTCATTTCCCTCGTTTCTTGTTAAAATAATTATAGCATGAAAGGTGAAATTTTGTGGATAAGTTAGTCAAAATCGCACCATTTTCACAGAAAAAAACGAATAAACCTAGTGGAGGTACAAAATGGCAGAATTTTCATTTGAAATTGAAGAAAAACTCTTGGTCTTGTCGGAGAACGACAAAGGTTGGACCAAGGAACTTAACCGCGTGAGCTTTAACGGAGCACCAGCCAAGTATGACATCCGTAGCTGGAGTCCAGACCACACCAAGATGGGAAAAGGTATAACCCTTAGCAACGAAGAATTCCAAGTTCTAGTTGATGCCTTCAAAAAATAAGAAATAAGGTCAGCAGTTGTGCTGGCCTTATTTCTTTGTTTAAAACGTATCAAAGATAAGTTTGAGATTAAGAATGGTTAGGATAATAGCGATGGCATAGCCAAGCAAAGTATTCCACTTGGCATTGACGTGTTTTCCCATGAGTGATTTTTTAGAAGTATAGTAAATCAGAGGGAAAATAGAGAATGGCAAGGCAAGTGAAAGGAAAACCTGAGAGTAAACCAAAAGTTGATCCAAAATCTTTTCTTGATCACCGTAAAGAATGGCTACGATGATGACAGGTAGGAGGGCAAAAAGACGTGTGAACAAACGAATCACCCACTGTGGCAACCTCATATGAAGGAAACCTTCCATAACAATCTGACCTGTCAAGGTTCCGGTGATAGTAGAGTTTTGACCACTAGCCAAGAGCGCCAAGGCAAAGAGTGTTGAAAGTGTCGAACTAGCTATCGCACCGGCAATCTTAGAGTCTTGAAGGGCATCGTACATTTGTGAAAATGCCGAAATATCAGAAGCATGACCATAGAAGAGAGCCGCCCCCAAAATCAAGAGGAGGGAGTTCACCACAAAGGCCAAACTCAACTGAATATTAGAATCCCAAGTCATGAAGCGCACAGCCTTGGTTACATCTTTTCCATCAGTGTGGTCTACCTTACGTGTCTGAGATATGGATGAATGTAAGTAGAGGTTGTGAGGCATAACCGTTGCCCCGACAATCCCAAGTGCCAAGGTCAACTGGCTGGTATGTCCAGGAGCATGTGGCTCAAATAGAGTCGCTGTAGGGAGATAGCCCTTGAGAATTCCTGTTATACTAGGCTCGGACAAGGCCACTAGATAGGCAAAGATAATCAAGATTGTCAAAATTAAGGTAGAAACAATCGCTTCGATTTTCTTGAAACCTAGCTTCATGATGAGTAGTAGCAGGAAGACGTCTAGGACAGTTGCCAGAATGGCAATCATGATTGGGATACCAAAGAGAAGGTTTAAGGCGATGGCAGAACCAAGCACCTCAGCCAAGTCCGTCGCCATCAAGGCTAACTCCAAGATAACCCAAAGCGTGTATCGCAACCATTTTGGCGAGTGAAAGGCAGTAGCTTGCGCCAAGTCCATCTGTGTTACAATCCCTAATTTCCCAGACATTTGTTGCAACTGCATGGCAATCAAAGAGGAAATTAAGATAATGAAAAGCAAACTGTACTTGTAGGTTGCACCACCAACAACACTGGTAATCCAGTTTCCGGGATCCATGTATCCCACAGCCACTAGTGCTCCAGGGCCTAAGAAAGCCCTGAGATTTTGCCCAAAACGGTTATTATTTGGTGTATCAATTGATTGGTTCACTTCAGAAAGTGAAACCTTTTTTAAAGATGTCATAAACACCTCTTTCTAAGTCTTATCTGAATGGAAGTGTCACTATTACCACTCATCAAGACAACCTAATTATAACACTATGAGAAAAAATGTGCAAGATTTTGCAAGACGTTGGCATATTTGTCAAATCTGACTTTTTAGCATTGGCTTTTTATACTCAACTATAAAAGTAGAGTATTTAATGGATGAAGGAGAAAAATTAACTAGATAATTTGCCATCGAACTCGATAGAGCGCCTTAAAAATCCTGGACTGACAGGAGATTACATCAGCCTCTGGATGTCTCTTTAGTACAAAGAAAACAAAGCATGGTTTATCCTGCTAAACAATACGCTATCTATGCAGTAGCAGCCCTTACATGTCAATCAGTTTGGGTATCAGTATCAAAAGCAACATTCTGGACATAAGAAAATGCTTCTCTCAAGTTGAGAGAAGCGTTTTTAAATATTATCTGATGTGAGTCTTATATTGACTGAACATCTCGTCAATGTCATCTTCAACCAAGTGATAGATTTTCCAGTCAAATTCAGTTCTCGCAACATCATCAACCAAGACTGTATAGCAAAAATCCATATAATCTTCATAAAAATCAGAGATGAAGGGGAGGAGTATGTCACTAATGTCAGTTGAATGAGTTTTTCGTCAAGATGTTTAAAGAGATAGTCTGTACCTGTAATCTTTTCATTCTTGAGTTTTTGTGCATCCTCAAGGTTAAATCCATCACTTTGGGGATTCAGAAAATCATGTTTTGCTAGCCAGGCGACGAAGATACTGAGATGAAAAGCAGCTCTTTTACTAATCTCTTGCATATCTGATTGGCTTAGTTTTTCTGAATGGATATCGTTTTCTTCACAATAAAATACAAGTGCGTGATCGAAGAAATAATCTGAACGGTCTATGGGAAAGTCTACTTGGCTTTCTTCTATTTTTGTATCAGCCTGTTCACCCACACTTGATTTTTTTTAAAATAGGGACTGTAATTTTTTGAACACGTTTATACCTCATATAAAAATATCCCATTATTTGACTAATGGGATATCACTTTTTATTTCATTGTTGGGAACAACAAGACATCACGGATGGTTGTTGTGTCAGTGAGAAGCATGCAGAGACGGTCGATACCGATTCCGAGTCCACCTGTTGGTGGCATACCGTATTCGAGGGCTTCAACGTAGTCGTAGTCGATGCCTGTTGCTTCGTCGTCACCGAGTTCTTTAGCAGCAGCTTGTGCTTCGAAACGTGACAATTGATCGATTGGGTCGTTCAATTCGGTGAAGGCATTTCCGTACTCTTTAGTCATGATGAAGAGTTCGAAACGGTCAGTGAAGCGTGGGTCTTCTGGGTTTTTCTTAGCCAATGGAGACACAGCAACTGGGTGACCGTAAACGAATGTTGGTTGAATCAAGGTTTCTTCAACGAATTCTTCGAAGAAGGCGTTGATGATGTGACCAACTTCAGTGTAGTGTTTTTCAACAGGAACATTCTTTTCAGCAGCGATAGCTTTGGCTTCGTCCAAAGTCATTTCTTGCCAGAAGTCAACACCAGTGATTTCCTTGATAGCGTCAACCATGTGGATACGTTTGAATGGTTCGTTGATCTTGATTTCAGTTCCTTGGTAGTTGATAGGTCCGTCACCTTTAACGGCTTTAGCAGCGTGTTGGATGATACCTTCAGTCAAGTTCATGATATCGTGGAAGTCAGCGTAAGCTTGGTAAACTTCGATAGATGTAAACTCAGGGTTGTGAGTAGCATCCATACCTTCGTTACGGAAGATACGTCCAATTTCGTAAACACGTTCCATACCACCCACGATGAGGCGTTTGAGGTGGAGCTCAGTTGCGATACGAAGCACCATGTCAATATCTTGAGCGTTGTGGTGGGTGATAAATGGTTTAGCAGCAGCACCACCAGCTTCATTGTGAAGAACAGGTGTTTCGACTTCAAGGAAACCTTGAGCATCAAGGTAGCGACGGATTTCAGAAATGATCTTTGAACGTGTGACAAAGCGGTCAAAGCTGTCACGGTTAGAAATCAAATCAAGGTAACGTTTACGGTAGATGGTTTCAACATCTGAAAGTCCGTGGAATTTTTCAGGCAATGGACGAAGGGCTTTAGACAAGTGTGTGATGTGGGTAGCTTTAATAGAAAGTTCTCCCATATCTGTACGCATGACTTCACCTTCGATACCGAGGAAGTCACCAAGGTCTGCTTTTTTGAAGATTTGGTAGTTTTCGTCACCAACCGCATCTTTACGTACGTAGATTTGGATTTGACCATCACGGTCTTGGATGTGGGCAAAGCCAACTTTACCTTTACCACGTTTTGTCATCAAACGACCTGCGATAGTAGCAGTATCGTTGATTTCGTGCAATTCTTCTTTTGTTTTATCAGCGTATTTGTCTTTTAATTGACCAGATGTAGCTGTGCGTTCGAATCGTTTACCAAAAGGATCGATTCCTTGTTCAGCCAAGGCCGCCATTTTCTCACGACGGACAATTTGTTGATCGTTTAATTCTTCCATGTGTTGATTTGACATGTTAGTCCTCCATAAAATAGTCGTTACCATTGTATCATAAATAGCCCTCTAAAGATAGGAGAAATGGTTGAATGTCAGAGGGAAAATTCTCTATTTTTAGAAAAAATAGAGAGATAGCATTAATCTTTGATTAGAAAGTTACAGAATTTATTGACAAATATAATAAGCCAGGTGTACAATATCATGGTAAGTTTCGTATTTAATAAGGAGGATATACGATGAAAAAGAAAAATTATGTTGGTAAGGCCCTTATGTTTGGTGCTTTACTAGCACCTATTGGGATGCCAACGGTATCTGTTTTGGCAGATAGCTTTTATCAAAATCAAACGAGTGCTCATGCTGCTGACATTACAAACTGGATTGCCAGCACACCTGAACAAATTACAAATAATTTGACAACTCAAAATATCAATCCAAAACAATTGAATGGTCAACAATACGTCATTCAATGGGGAGATACTTTGTGGGGAATCTCTCAAGCTACTGGTATTTCAGTTGAAAAATTAGCTTACGATAACAATATTCAGAATATTGACCTTATCTATGCAGGTGATGTTCTTATCTTGAATCGTGATGGTCAAGTACCAACTGATTACCATGTGACTGGTAGCGGTCATCGTTGTGCAAACTCTAAAGTAGTTATCAACAACTACTATGGAGACCACAACCGTGTTGTCATCAAAAATACGACATTTGTATCTGATGACCACTCTAAGACTACAGTTATCTATGCACCAGATAATTCTGACAATAGTCTTTCATTCTCAAACACTAACAATAACTCAGGCGACAAAGATACCAAAGATTCTAAAGATAGCAAGGATTCATCTTCATCATCATCATCAGAATCTAAGGAATCTAAAGATGCTTCATCAAGCTCATCAAGTTCAACAAGTGGATCATCATCTTCTACTTCAAGTTCAACAGCAAGCAGTAGTGAAAGCAAACCAAGTACAGAAAGCTCTAAGGAAAAAGAATTGTCTGATGATGCTTTCCAAGACAAGGTTCAAAGCGAATTCGAACAAGTTTATCAACAAAAACGCTCAGGTAGCCCAGCATGGTCTTTCTTCTCACATGTGACTGATACAGCAGGTGGCAACACTGAAGCTAAGAAAGATACTGAAAGCACAGCTCTCTACCGTCAAGGTGAAACACCTAAGGCAGAAGATATCGTTGATGGACCTAAAGATGGTGCCAAAACTGAATCTAATGCCAAGGCTCTTGCAGAAAAAATCTATGATGCCCTTAACAGAGACAGCAAGATGTCAGATTTAATCAAGGCAAAATATGCGCAAATTAAGGTAACTTACCAAGGCGATAAATGGACCTTCAACGTTGACGTTTACAAAGAAAAAGAAAGCTCATCATCAAGCTCTGAAAAATCATCTGAATCTAAGGATTCTTCAAATAATGATTCTCAAACAGAATCACGCATGAGCTCAAGTTCTTCAAGCGACGACCATTCATCAAGTTCTTCAAGTCATAGTGATTCAGACTCAGATGCAACTTTTGATGACCTAAATGGTGATAACTAGAGAGGGGCTAAGCATGTCAAAGAGAAATATCATTATTAGTGTGATTCTTGCCTGCCTTGTGATTACGGGTACTGGTTTCGGTGCTTTCTATTATTGGGGCACACACCATTTAGATAGTGTTGTACCTGGTAAGGTTTATCAATACTCAAGCTCACTTAACGGTGAGGTCAATAACCGTGTCATGTATGTTGCCTTCCAAGAAGGTGGTAACAAGGCGATTGTCGGTCAGGACCGTACAACCGTTCTTAATGCCGCTAAAAGTCAAGGCGATTTTGACAAGGCCTACAATGATCAATCAGCTAAATGGGAATACAGCGTAACGAAAACAACGCTTACCCTTGGTAAAAAAGAAAATGATCAAGTGTCACAATGGCAATACAACAAGGTCTTTGCTTATGGTGACCACTTCACATCAAAAGACTTTTTCTACCAAATTGCTAAAGGTGGTCAAGGCGAAGTTAAACAAAAAATGACTTTTAAAGAAATTCAATAAGCATTAGATTCGTTCAAAATGCTTGAAGGTTTGGGACCTGGTGTTCCAAACCTTTTTTAATGCCTTAACACCCTTAGAAAATAAACGAGATTACCTAAAAGAAGTGAAGTGGAAAATTGAAAAAATAGAGTAAAAACGATATAATAAGGCTGTTTGGGCAGTTGCATGCAGGTCAAATAAGACAGGCAGGACTGGCTATGTACAGTTGACCTAAAGCTAACTTTTGCCGGGCTGAGAAACAGTTATAAGGCTGGCTACTTTTTCTGTCAGTCAGTGTACTTACTAATGTGTTTAAGTCCCTGGAGAAGAGAATTGATTCAAGAAAGAATGGACAGATGATTACTTCTATTGTTTTTGACGTTGACGATACTATTTATGACCAGCAGGCGCCTTATCGTATTGCCATGGGAAAATGCTTCCCTGACTTTGATATGGCACACATAAATCAGGCCTACATTCGTTTCCGCCACTATTCTGACGTTGGTTTTCCACGTGTAATGGCCGGTGAGTGGACAACCGAGTATTTCCGTTTTTGGCGCTGTAAAGAGACACTTTTGGAGTTTGGTTACCGTGAAATTGATGAAGCAACGGGCAATCATTTCCAAGAGGTTTATGAGCAGGAGTTGGAAAATATCACCATGCTTGATGAGATGCGCATGACCCTTGATTTCCTCAAGGAAAAGAAGGTTCCAATGGGCATTATTACCAATGGCCCAACAGAGCACCAGCTTAAGAAGGTTAAAAAGTTGGGACTTTACGATTATGTAGATCCTAAGCGTGTTATTGTTAGTCAAGCGACTGGCTTCCAAAAACCAGAAAAGGAAATCTTTAATCTTGCGGCTGAACAGTTTGACATGAATCCGTCAACAACATTATATGTCGGAGATTCTTATGACAATGATGTCATGGGAGCCTTCAATGGTGGTTGGCATTCGATGTGGTTTAACCACCGTGGCCGCAGCCTTAAACCAGGGACTAAACCAGTTTTTGATTTGGAAATCGATAATTTCGAGCAACTTTTCGGAGCTGTCAAGGTACTTTTCGACCTTCCTAATAACAAATATATTTTTGATATTAACGATAAAGAAAATCCGGTTCTGCAACTGGGCATCAATAATGGTCTCATGATGGCAGCTGAGCGTCTTCTTGAGAGCAATATGAGTATTGATAAGGTGGTTATCCTTCTTCGTTTGGATGCCAATCAAGAAAAAATTATTCGTATGAAATATGGTAAATAAATAGAACGGTCTTGAATGGCCGTTTTATTGTCTAAAGAGTGATAGAAGGAGATTGAAAATGACAGAAAAAAACAGCCTGAGACAGGATATTGAAGCACTAAGTGCTGAGCGTGATGCCCTGGAAAAAGAGGTAGAAGCACTTAAAGCTAAACGTGATGATCTCTTTGAAGGTGTTAGAGATGCAGAACAGATGAAAAGTGTTGCCTGGGATTCATTTTATGCGTTGGCGGATTACCTCAAGGCTGAAGAAAAGCAAAGAGAATTTGCTAATAATTATTGGGAGCATGTTTCTGGGGATCTCAAGATAGACATGGAATTTGTCTTAAGTCGTGGTCTACGGTTTAAACGGTTACTGTCTCAAGGACAGTTTGAACTGGTCTCACAGGAATTAGGCGATTTTGAAAAGGAATTAGACGATTTGGCTCGAAGTTTTGGTGTTGAGCTTGATCGCCTACCAGAGGAACCTAGCCCTATATATTAGTAAGGTATTGCCCTTAAAGTGTTTTTTAGGGGCTTTTTGAATACCAAAAAAGCGATCTTGAAAAGAATCGCTTGCTTTATCTTGTTAGACGATGATTTAGCTGATTTTGTTTTCTTTATCCATGTAAGATGTGTCATTCCAACGTTTAAGAGTGAAATGTTCGCAATCTTCTGTTTCAAGAATAGTGACCGATGCGTTGTCGAGACCACCAGCCTGACGGAGCAGACCTGGCTCAAATCCCAAGAGGCTACGAATCGAAGCTGTTAAATTAGCTCCGTGCCCCACGAGGAGAACGTTTTTAGCATCACTATCTTTAAGTGTTTTGATTAATTGGGCGACACGTTGAGTGGTGCTATAAACAGACTCTGCATGGAAATCTTTAGCACGGAATTTGGCTAGGTTATTGCGAAAAGCGTGCATTTCTTGTGGATAAATCGATTGGACTAATGAAATCTTTTGGCCTTCGAGTTTACCCAAGTTCCATTCACGCAGTGCCTTTGTATAGGTAACCTCAACCTTACTTTTTTGAGACTCAATAATGAGTTCCGTTGTTTTTTTAGCGCGTGGCAGATCGCTTGAAAAGACTAGGTCAAAATGTGTGTCACTGAGATAGCGACCGAGCTCACGTACTTGTTCAATTGATTCTTTAAGTAGAGGCGAATCCCCTTTGGCACCTTGAAGACGTCCTTCTAAGTTCCATTCAGTTTTACCATGACGAACGAAATATAGTTTCATAATTACTCCTTAATATCAGCGAATTCAGCTTTGACAAAATCAGCAAGGGCCTGGCTATTGATACGGATAGAACGCCCAATTTCTCCTGCTGAAACAATGAGAAAACCAGCTTCTCGTGCCGATTGATCAATGTAGATAGGAAAATTGTGTTTTTGACGAATGCCCACAGGATTGTTAGCTCCATGTACATAACCTGTCGTTTTTTGGAGATCCTTTTGTGGAATCATGTGAACTTTCTTGTTCCCTGAAATCTTAGCTAGTTTTTTTTCAGATAGATGTTCAGTGATAGGAACAATGCCAATGACGGGTCCCGTCTTATCACCGTTGAGGGCGAGAGTTTTATAAATGCTCTCACGTGCCACATCCTCTGGAAGCTCACCTTCTAACCCATTGAAGGCTAAGCTGTCATGGTCAATTTTAGCCTTATCAAGAATTTGGTCAACCAAGGTCTTCTTGACTTTGCTTTTCTTTGCCATTATTATATCTCCTTCTAAAATTGTGCATTTCTATCATTCATTATAACACATTCGACTTGACACGCCTAAGCCAATTTTGAAAAGAAAAAAACCAGTGTCCGAGACACTGATTTCTACTGACTACTAGACATCCTTGAGGAACTAGATGAGCTGGTTACAGTAGCTGAGCTAGTTGAACTTGACGATTTAGTGGTCTTGTTTTTAGTTGATTTTTTCTTAATCTTACCAAAGAGTTTTTCAAAGGTTTTACGTTTGTTTTTATCAGGATTGATTTGGTTAAAATCTAGGATATTGTCGAAACCAGGAAGGCTTCCTTGAGACGTGTACTGGTGAAGGTCATAGTCAATCTCAGTATTTGGCAGGGCCTCATAGTAGCCCGAATCGGTACCGTAGGCTGGAATCCATACGGCGTCGAAGTTTTTAGTGGACACTTCTTGCTCAAGCATGAAATAAGCACCAATGTAAAGACCAACATTTTCAGCTCCAAGACGTTTGAGTTCGGCTCGAAAGGCCTGGACACCTTCATCCATGTTAGACATGGTTTCCTCTTCAACGTCAATCCAGTAATAGGTAGGTTTGTATGGAGAAGCATTTTTGTAGAAAATACGAGCTTCTTCCTTCATCTCCTTTACAGAAGTACCTTGTGCATAGGAATAGACGGCGACTGGAACGTCACGTTTTTTGAGTTCTTTGATATGTGTTTTAAAAGATTTGTCAACCCCATTTGAGCTGGCGGCGTTGCTATCCTTGCTAATCTGTGATCCACCGAAGACGCGGATAATAGCACCAGAAATATGATTTGACAAGACATCGTAGTCGATATCCTGAGGTAGTTGCCAACCCGAAAGGTCAATAATGGGATTAAGCACGAGCTCCTCATTAGAGCTACTAGATGGACTGGTTGTTGTTTTGGGCGCTGTAGCAGAAGGAATAGCCGATTTCACGTTCTCGAGATGCGCCTGCTGTTTGGACGTATTGTGAATGTTTGCAATAACTAATGCTAATCCTAAAAGAGCTAGAACCACGTAAACAACGATCGGTTTAATTCTTTTTCTCATTACTTCCCATTCTACCTTAAATAGCGTAAAAATGCAAAATAGTCGGCTTATAAATTCTGTGAGTTATATTAAAGTAACTGATTTTTAAAAAGCTTTAGTAACGCTAGTTCACACTGATTTGATGAAGGTATCCCTAGGGAATTAGTTGTGAATTAAGTGAATATTTCATTTATTTAAGACGGATTTTTAGCCATATTTGTCAGCTTCTTCCTTAAAACTGGCGCCACTAGTGGCATCTGACCAGGCTACCAGTGCTTGAGCAGAGCTATCCAGATAGGTCTGGAGAGGTTGCTTCAAATCAAAAATCGTCTCCCAAAATCCTAAGATCTGTCCTTCTTGGTCTGTTGAGGCTTGATAAGTCTGGATGAGGATTTGCTCAAAACTATCTGTCGGAATGGGATAACTAATGGTTTTGGTGGGAGAAGCTAGAACTTCAGACATGATCCAATCAGGCAGATTTTCAGCCTCACGGGGGAAGAAACTACCGTCAGCGCCACCATTGTCATAAAGAAAGTTTCCTTTAGCATTGTAGGCGGCTAGTTTATAGGGCAAGTGGTTCAGTAGTGTTGTTAAATCGTTCATACTGTCATGATAGCCTCTTTCATGACAAAAGGCAATGTTTTGACCTTTTGAAGCACTAGGTCTATAGCTTTCATGAGTTTTTGTGGGAAGAATAGGCTTACACTATTGAAGGCCCAAAGTGACTTTTTATCGTGCTAAAAACGCTTGAAATCAATGACTTCGAGCGTTTTGAATTTCAATTCTGAGATTTGCTAAGAGAAATGGCCTTTGTCTATCAGTCGGCCTTGCGTCCGATAAATCGTTTTAAGAAATAGATGAGGTAGCCCACGGTAATGTAGCCAGCACTAATTAGGAGGACATTAAGCAAAACCTTGTTCCAGCCCAACTTGTTGACATTGATAAAAAAGTAGGCGAAGGGACTATTTTTTGCGTGTGGAATAGGCAATTTTAAGACTAATCCATTGAGAAGGGCAAAGGCAAAGTAGGCCAAAGGTGCTAAAGACCAGTAAAGGGGCTCACGCAGACGGTAAGCCTTTCGGGCATCAAAAACGAGGGTATCAAGCACCAATCCCCAGGGAACAATGTAGTGGACCAAAAGGTTACGAACCGTCCAAAAGTCTTCTGGCTTGGTACTAGGGGCTAATAGAAAATGATAAATAACACCTGTGATTAAGATGGCCATAGTGACACCACCCTTGTAACGCAAGAGTTTAATGTTGGTCGTCGAATCCCCTTTGTTGAAATCGTAGATGATAAAGAAAATCAAACTAGAGAAAACCAGGATATTAGACAAAACAGTGTAGTAGAGCAGCATGCCCCAACCATCATCATGGATTTGAATAGAGACCCCAACCAGACCACAAAGGGCTAGTAAGATACGGTAAAAACGAGAAATAGTCATAAGCTTCCTTTTCCTAATAAATAATCTCTCTTATCATATCACATTTTTCACTAACAATTTAGTGAAAATTCTAGTAAAATCAAAGTAAGAAAGACTTTAAGGAGTAATTATGGCCCATCTCATCGATTATATTGAAAAGGTTGAGAATCTAACATTTGACCAAGAACCTCTGAATATCTTGGATAAGGTTTGTATCAACGAAATCGGCTACCTGACCTATGAAAAATGGCTCACAGCCAGTGACTTAAAGAAACCCATCAATTTACATGACTTTGCTGAGGGCAAGGAGTTAAATCCAGATTATTCCTTTATGGTGACCAAAGAGCGGGTGGAACTCGCAGAGGCTATGGTCAGGTCTAGGCGTTTTGCCAGTCTGAGTCTCAGTAACTACCGTAGTGTCTTGGACAAGGAGGTGGAAAAACAGTTTGCGGCTATGATTTTCAGCCTGCCTGAACTGGGCTACCATCAGCTTGTCTTTCGTGGGACGGATGATAGTGTCATTGGATGGAAGGAGGATTTCCAGCTGACCTATAGTCGAGAAATTCCAGCCCATCGCTCAGCCATGACTTTTCTGGAGGACCACTTGCCGAATCTCAGTGGACGTATCGCTGTTTCTGGCCACTCCAAGGGTGGCAATCTTGCTCTTTATTCGGCTGTTCAAAGTTCGACTTCCTTACGTGAGAAAATCGCAGAGCTCTTGCTCCTGGATTCACCAGGCTTGATGAAGTCCCTCTTAGAGAAGCCTTCTTACCAAGAGTTAAAAGCCAGGATGATAGTTATTAGACCTCAAGATTCTGTCGTGGGGGTTATGCTCTATTGGGATAGGCCTGCCCAGCTAGTCGCAGCAGAAGGCATTGGATTTGCGCAACATAACGCCTTGACTTGGGAGGTTGATTTAGTGGCAAATGATTTTGCTTATGAGGACCAGCCAACAGAGTTGAGTCAGCGTTTGGAAGAAACCTTCCAAGAGTGGATTGAAACCTTGCCCAATCAAGAACTCAAGCAAGTTTGCGATTTGGTTTTTGATACCATCCTTGATTCAGGTATTGAAAGCCTCGATGATATTGGCATTCAAGCCTTGCCACAGATAGGTCAGATGCTACAAGAATTTGGCAATCTCTCGGACAAACAAAAGAAGGTCTTGCAAGACGGTTTCAACCAGTTACTCTGGATATTTTGGAAGTCAGGAAATAAAAAATCTACCCTGCCCAAGCTTGAACTTCCTGATTTCATTAAGAAGTTAAGCGAGTTAAGGAATCACGATTAGAGGTATAGAGTGATAGAAATGGAGAATATGATGCCTAAAAATGTACTAATTACAGGAGCAACATCAGGAATTGGCGAAGCAACAGCGCGTGCCTTTGCCAAAGATGGGGCTAACCTGATCTTGACAGGGCGCCGTGTAGAGCGTCTTCAAGCTCTAAAAGCAGAATTTGAAGCGACCTATCCCAATCAAAAAGTTTGGACCTTTGCACTGGATGTTACCGATATGGATATGGTCAAGGATGTTTGCCAAGCCATTCTCAAAAGTGTGGGTCAAGTCCATGTCTTGGTCAATAATGCAGGCCTGGCACTAGGTCTAACAGCCTACCAAGACTATGAAGAGTGGGACCTGCTGACCATGCTTGATACCAATGTCAAGGGCTTGATGATGGTGACACGTCAGATTCTACCAAGTATGGTAGCTGCCAATGAGGGCCATATCATTAATATGGGCTCTACAGCGGGCATCTATGCTTATGCAGGCGCAGCCGTTTATTCAGCAACCAAAGCTGCAGTGAAAACTTTTAGTGACGGGCTTCGTATCGACACCATTGCTACAGATATCAAGGTGACAACCATTCAGCCCGGTATCGTTGAGACCGACTTTTCTCAAGTTCGCTTTCACGGTGATAAGGACAAGGCGGCCAAGGTCTATCAAGGTTTGGAAGCCCTCCAAGCCCAAGATATTGCGGAGGCAGTCCTCTACGTTACCAAGCAACCACGACGCGTTCAGATTTCAGACATGACCATTATGGCAAACCAACAAGCCACAGGGTTTACGATTCATAGGGGGGAGTAAAAGGTTTCCGATAAGCCTTTTCTCAGATGAAAAGACTACAAAATCTGGTCGTTTCCTCGTATTCTTGCCATGTCTAGATCATAAATAATATACATTCTGATCCACTCTAAGTGGCTTTTTAACATCTTCTTTAACTTTTACGAATAATAAATTTGAATAGAGATATCTAAAAATAATAACTTATAAGTATTTACATATAAGTACTTATGAGTTATAATAAAGAAAGAGAAATTGATATGTACCCTATTCATTTTTATAAAGATAGAAATGGACATGAACCTGTAAGAGAGTATATTGAAACATTAGCTATGAATTCAAGTAAAGATTCTAGAATCAAATTACATAAAATTCAAGACTACCTGACTATGTTAAAAAATAGAGGGACCATGATTGGTGAGCCATTCATTAAACATTTAGAAGGAGATATTTGGGAACTAAGGCCCTTAAGAGATAGAATTTTATTTGCAGCATGGCTAGATGATGGTTTTATTTTGCTTCATCATTTTGTGAAAAAGACACAAAAGACTCCAAGGCGTGAGCTGACGAAGGCTCAAAAAGCTTTAGATGACATTAGAAAGCGAGGATTGTAAGATGGCCCTAGAAAAGAATCCAGCAATTGGAAGTAGTTGGGATGATTTACAGAAAACTATTTTCACTAAAGAAGAAATCGCAGCAAGTGAACTCCGTGTCGCACTGATGCTTGAGATTGTTGATGCTCGCAAAAAACAAGGCATCTCCCAAAAGAAACTTGAAGAATTGAGTGGTGTCAAACAACCTGTTATCGCACGTATGGAGACAGGGAAAACGGCACCTCAGTTAGATACGGTTCTTAAAATACTGGCTAGTCTAGGTAAGACATTGGCAGTGGTCCCACTTGATTCACATGTAAAGTAAGTTTAGGGAAGATAATGTATCTTCATAACAATTATGATTTACTATTCTAAAACGATTAACACGGACTTCCCGTGTTTTTTTGTTTGAATTTTCCCAAAACTATGAAAGAAACCGTGAAAATGCTATAATGTAAGGGATTACGACAATGTTGAAAGGATAAGTCATGCCAGCAGTTACTCCAGAACTTGAGATAGAACGTCAATTAATCGAGCAGTTAACCTCTGGTGAGAGCCAGTGGACCTATCGCCCAGACTTAAAAAACGAAGGTCAATTATGGGACAACTTTTTTGAGAAGTTAGCTCAAAATAACGTTGCCCTACTTGCTGACCATCCCTTGACTGAGCAGGAGAAGCGCCAAATCAAGAACCAGCTTAACTTCATTAACTATTATGAAGCTGCTAAGTGGTTGGCGGGTGAAAATGGTATTGCCAAAGTCGAGGTACAGCGTGAGGATGCTAGCCTTGGAACTATCCGACTTTCAGTCATCTGGCGTGATAATATCGCTGCTGGGAAATCCAGTTACGAAGTGGTTAATCAAGTAGAACGTGACAAGGCTTATCCACAAGATCAGGACCGCCGTTTAGATACGACGCTGATGATTAATGGCCTTCCTCTTATCCATATCGAGCTCAAGAGTCCTCGTGTGGCTTTTTTGGATGCCTTTCATCAAATCAAAAAATATGACCGTGAAGGTAAGTTACGTGGCATCTATTCTGCCCTTCAGATGTTTGTTGTGACTAATAAAGTAGACACACGCTACATTGCAGCTGCACGAGAGGATAAGCTAAATAAACAATTCTTGACATCTTGGGTGGATAAAGATAATAAACCCATGACCAGTCTCATGGACTTTGCCCATGAGGTCCTATCTATTCCACGTGCCCATCAGATGGTGATGCAGTACTCCGTTATTGATGATAGTAAAAAAGCCCTCATCCTCTTACGTCCCTATCAAATCCATGCTATAGAGTCTGTGCAAGATGCCTCTCGTCGTCAGGAATCAGGCTATATCTGGCATACGACAGGTTCTGGTAAGACCCTAACATCCTACAAGGTGGCTCGCAATCTCTTGCAGATTCCAGCCATTCAGAAGACGATTTTCGTCGTGGATCGGAGGGATCTTGACCAGCAGACGACGTCATCCTTCCTTTCCTACGCCGCTAACGATGTTATTGATATCGACGAAACGGACAATACCCACGATTTGGTTAAGCGTTTGGCAGGAAATGATAAGCGTGTGATTGTGACGACTATCCAGAAAATCACAACCATGATGCGCAAGTTCCAAGAAGGTAAATATCAAAAGGATTCGGAGAAAATCAAGGACCTCCGTGTGGCTTTTGTTGTGGATGAATGTCACCGTGCGGTCACGCCTCAGACCCAAAAAGACATCAAGGGCTTTTTCCACAATTCGCTCTGGTATGGCTTTACAGGTACACCGATTTTCAAGGAAAATAAACGAAAGCAATTAGGTGATTTGGCACAAACCACCCACCAACAATATGGCGAACGTCTCCATGAGTATACGGTCAAAGAAGCCATCCATGACGGGGCTGTTCTGGGCTTTAAAGTGGACTATCGAAATACCATTATTTCGCCGATTCCTGAAGAAGACCTTCCTGACTCTGTCTATGAAGATAAAGAACACATGCTAGAAGTCTTGGATGCTATCCTAAACAAAAGTTATCAACAGTTGGGCTTTCCAAATGGTGTGGGTAAGACCTACGAGGCCATCTTAACCGTTAAGTCCATTCCACAGGCTCAGGCCTATTACAATCTGCTCAAGAGTATCAAGGCAGGACAGGAACGTGTCAAGGTATCAGATCGAGCTCAGCAAGTGCTACTTGACTTTCCAAAGGTGACGGTCACTTACTCCGTGTCGGAAAATGAAGAAGAATCTATCGTCTACCAAGAGCACATGAAACAGGTTATGGACGACTATAATCAAGAGTTCGGCACCCATTTTAATATGGCTGATTTACGTGGCTTTAACACCGATATCAATAATCGTTTAGCCAGAAAGTTAGACAAATACATTCCTCGTAAAGAGCAGTTGGATTTGGTTATCGTTGTTGACCGTCTTTTGACAGGTTTTGATGCCCCATGTCTATCCACTCTCTTCATTGATCGTAAGCCCATGCGTCCACAGGATTTGATTCAAGCTTTTAGTCGCACCAACCGCATCTTTGACAGTAAAAAGCGTTATGGCCATATCATCACCTTCCAAAGGCCAGAGGCCTTTAAAGAGGCTGTGGATAACGCCCTTAAACTCTACTCAAACGGTGGTGAAAATGATGTCACTGCCCCAGACTGGGCAGAAGAAAAAACAAACTTCATTCAAGCCTGGATAGACTTTCAAGTAAAAGTGGAAGATGTGGAAAACTATATCATCACGATAGAGCAGGCCACTAGCCCACAACTTCGTCGCATTGCCAAGGCTTACCAAACCTTTGACAAGTATCTGGCATCTATCCGTGTATATAGCGAATACGATGAAGTAGCTATCTATGCAGAGACAGGCCTATCAGATGAAAAGCTTGAAACCTATCTCGGAATCTATCAAAATATCCTAGCAGAGCTCAAAAGCCGAGCTGAAGACGATGGTGATGATAATCTCTTTGATATCCACTACGAACTGGAATCCGTCCAAGTTGACGAGATTAACTATGCTTACATCCTGACCCTGATTCAAAGTATGATTCAGCAGGAAGAAGATAGTCCACAGGCCCTCAGTGACAAGGATATCGAAACTGTTGATAACTATATCCAGAGTCTGGAACGCACCAATCCTAAACTAGCCGAAATCATCCGAAACCTGTGGAAAGAAGTCCAAGCCAATCCTAAAGATTACCAAGGACAGTCTATCACTGGCGTCTTGGACACTATGATTGAAGCCATCATCGACGACCATCTCAAATGCTTTGCCAGAGAATGGTATGTCGGACTCGATGAACTTCGTTACTACGTTCAACACTATCGTAAGGGTGCTAAAAAGCAATCTGGAGAAAGCCAGCTCACCAAGAGCCAACGCTACAAAGACTATAAATCAGAAACAGCTGATGCCCTCAACCCTCTCAGCTACAAAAAACACATCAAAGAAGCCTACACCAAACTCATTGAAGAAGTGATTGAACCATTGAGAGTGGGGAGGTAGAAAATGAAAATACAATTAATAAATTATTCTGGTAAGAATACCAAAGGACTATTAGTGGATTTATGTAATTCGTTTGGAAATGCAGAGTCTTTAGACTCGTACGATTTAAATATAATTGATTTAACAGATGAATTAATATGGCAAAATAGAAGTTTGAGAGCAGATTTTGATACTTTAAATTGTGATGATGATTTTCAAACTTTGAAAATCAGTATTATTCGTTCTAGTAAAACAAATTATTTATATGTTTTACCCAAGAATATTAAATTTAAAACAAATTTTAATAATCCAAATAGACATTCTAGTAAGATTCATCTAACTAGTGTTGATATTAAGAATAATATTTATAAACTAACAACCAATTTGCAAAAGATCATTCCTTTCACATTTACCTTATACTATGAGAAAACTTTGACGTATTTATCGGAAATTGAATTATCAGCTGATTTTTATTTTGATCCAAATATGAGGACAAATGAGGAAGGTATTGTAATTTCTAAGAATGAGATATACTCAAATGGGAGTGAAAAGTTAGTATTTTTAACATTGGGTAGAAATTCAATAACAACTTTACAGATTGAAAATGATAATTTAAAGCTGATATTAGATAATATATTTTTAACACAATCTCTTGAAAACATTCCTAAATGGTTTTCGAAACTAGAATTTTTTGACGATGCTTATCAAACGGGAATAGCGAAGATAGAAGAAAGAAAAATTCAAGAATCAAAACTTAAAATAGAAAATGTTGAACAAATTATTAAAAAAAATAAATATTATGAATCTATACTTTATAAATCAGGGAAAGAATTAGAACTTGTTCTAATAGAGATGTTAGTAGAAATGCTAGAAATAAAAACTGATTTTAAAGACACTAAAGATGAAGATTTTTCTTTTGAAAAGAATGGAATTCATTATCTATTTGAATTTAAAGGATTAACTAAAGATCTAAAAAAATCCAATATTTCTCAGTTAATGACTCATGTATATAAATATGCCGAAAAGAAAGAAATTTCGGATAAAATTATTAAGAGAATTATCATTGTAAATCGGTTTAAGGATATAGATCCGAAAGATAGGGAATTAATCAATGATAGTATTATAGATATAGCAAAAAATAAGATATTTAATGTGTTAATTATAGACACAATGCAATTTTTAAAGCTATTTGAAAAATATAAACTTGGAGAAATAGTTATTGATGAAATTATTACTAGTTTTGATCAAATTGGGCTCTTTGAACTAAGTTAGATATAAAATTAAATATTGTGTTTCATTTTTATATAAAGAATAGGAGAATGTTTATGGAAAAAAGTGTTGGAGTTAGAGGAGCATATTTACTTTTTTCTAGGGAGGAAGAGATAGAATTACAAGAAAGATATTCCAAAGAAGATATAGAGATCTTATTTTTTGGAGAAGACAGTTTACAGGCATCTTTCGATTCATTTATTGAAATAATCTTAAATGAAGAAATGTTGAGGGCTATAATAGCAGGACTAACAGTTGAGATTTTAAAAGAGTTAATTTTTAAGGCTGCATCTTCTATTAAGAATAAAAAAATAATAAAATTTGAGTCGGCTGATAAAATTTCACCAGCTACTATCACGATAAAAGCTTCAACTAAAAAGGGAACAATCTATCAAAATATACAGAATGATATTTCTGACAAAAATTTTTACGAGTCAATTAATAAAATAAAAGAAGCTAAAATACTTTTAGATTCCAACAAAAAAGATGGTATAAACGACTTATTCATAGTTGAAAACAGTGTAGGAAATTTTGAGATAATGACCTTAAAGGAATACATTGAGTATAGGAAAAAGAGTGAAGAAAATGATCAATAGAAACATTCCCAAAATTAGATTTAAAGAATTTATTAATAATTGGAATAACTATAAATTAGGACAGCTTGGAAATTTTAAATCGGGAATAGGTTTTCCAGATAGTCAACAAGGTGGTACAGAAGGAATCCCATTTTTTAAAGTTTCTGATATGAACAATATTGGAAATGAAACTGAGATGAGGAATGCAAATAATTATGTTACACAGGAGCAAATTATGAAAAATAGTTGGAAAGTTATTAATGAAACACCAGCTATCATATTTGCTAAAGTTGGTGCTGCATTGATGTTAAATAGAAAACGGTTAGTTACTAGACCTTTTCTGATTGACAATAATACTATGAGCTATTCTTTCGATGAATCATGGGATAAAGATTTTGGTTTAACATTATTTCAAACGATAAATTTGCCTAAGTATGCACAAATCGGTGCTCTTCCTTCATACAATGCTAGTGATATAGCAATGATAAAGGTTAATGTACCAAATGTTCAAGAACAATCCGCCATTGGCTCTCTTTTCCACAATCTAGACGACCTTTTGGCTCGCTATAAGGACAATCTTGCTAACTACCAATCTCTCAAGACGACCATGCTCTCCAAGATGTTCCCTAAAACTGGAGAGTCAGTTCCTGAGATTTGTTTAGATGGATTTGAAGGTGAGTGGAAAAGTGATACTTTTGAAAGTTATCTTACTGAGAGTAGGATATTAGGTGATTCAGGTCTTGATGCAAAGAAAATAACTGTCAAGTTGTGGGGAAAAGGTGTTGTAGAGAAGGAAGAAAAGTATGCTGGTAGTTCAAATACGCAGTACTATATTAGAAAAGCAGGACAGTTTATTTATAGTAAACTAGATTTTCTAAACCAAGCATTTGGAATTATTCCAACTGAACTAGACGGGTACCAGTCAACATTAGATTTACCAACTTTTGATGTTAAAGGTATTGATACCAAGTTTTTACTTGAATATGTAATGAGAAGAGAGTTTTATGAATATCAAGGATTAATTGCTAATGGTTCACGAAAAGCAAAACGTATTCATCCAGATGATTTTTTATCTATGCCAGTTAGAATACCTTCTCTCGCTGAACAACAAGCCATAGGTGACTATTTCTCAAATCTTGACCAGCTTATCACTTCTTATCAAGAGAAAATCACTCAGCTAGAAACACTCAAAAAGAAACTCTTACAAGATATGTTCATCTAAGGAGAAAGTGAAGTATGGAGCATGAATTCATTAAGTTAGAGCACATTGATACCACAATTGCAGCAAAAAACTTTTCTGTATTACTCAATGATAATAAAACATATTTTCTGAATGGTAGTTGGGGATCTGGTAAGACTGATTTTTTAGAAGAGGTGAAGAAAAATTCCCCCAAGAAACTCATTACAATTGATTTTTGGAGACTAACAGATACTAGGTCAACAATTGAGATTGCATTTTCAAAATTACATCCATTATTATACTGGGCTATAAGAGTAGGTGTTGTTCTTCTAGTGGCTGTATCTATACTGATGACTAATCTTGTTGATATTGGGTTGAGTAATTATTTTGGTGGCTCAAAACCTTTGATTTTGAAACTAGGAGGGGTAGTAGCATTAATAGTTGCTGTATGGCAAGTCTTTAAGAAAAAATCGGATGAATTTTATTGTTTCTTACTAAGTAATTCTCTAAAGTTCCCAAAGTTTTCAAAAGTACTTATTATTGATGACTTTGATAGAATGTCTGAAAAGCAACAAGAAGAAAGTTATAAACTTTTCAGTTTGGTAAATGGAAAGTTGCCTATTGTTTTTGTTGGTGATATTACAAAGGTTCATAAAAGTGACGATAATTATTTATCAAAAATAATTGATAGACAAGTTGAACTACCATTTGATTTGCATCCAACTAAAATATGGAATAACTATTTTAGTGTTTTAGAAGATAAATTTAATATAGGACTTTCTAATGATTTTAAAAAAAGAGTAAGTTCTGATCAGAAGAATTTACGAGATAGAGAACACTTTAATGATTATGTCAATCAAGAATTCTTTAGAAGGGGAAAGTTTGGTCGTGTTCAAGTTGAGCAGCAATTACTAGTGATTTATGCTTATCTATTTTATCCAGAACTATATAATAATATTATTGAAGGTGTTTCCATTACAATCAAGGATTCCGAGGAAACAGTTTTTCAAAGTGTGACTAAAAAAGGCCTCACGATAAAAGAACAATTATCTAAAATCCAGAGATTCGAAATTTTAGGTTATCCGTTTTGTTTTAATAGAAATCCGCAAGGATATCAAGTTTACGAAGTATCTTCTAATCGTACAGAAGATGAATTAGATATTTTATTTGATAATATGTCAGAAGATTTAGTTAAAGAATTGGTTGAGTCGGATAAATTGACTGATTTTTACCAATATTTAAATACACAGTATCAAACATTTTCTGAGAACCAACAAAACCAACTCTTCGAGATAGCCATAAAAGAATCCTTGAAATTAAAAAATAGTCCCTCGATGAATTTTATAATCCAAGAAAGGTTTTCGGAACTTTATTACTCAGTTAATGGTGAAGAAACTGACCTTATGGACTTAGATGGTGAGGAGTTTAATGCTAAACGAATTGAGAGAATAGAGGCTATTTTTGAGCCTCTGGGATATGATCAGTCACAAATAATTTATATTTTAGAAAAGCACAATGTATTGAGCTTCCCTGAGTTAGGAAAGTCTTACACCAACCTAATAATTACTCCTGAAACTATCTTGAAATATAAGAGAAAGGATTTTATACTTTTAACCTATCTACATTGTGAAAATCTATCAAGACAGTTTATAAATTGGGATAGAAATATATGGGAATGTATAGATTTATTTGATAACAGGGAATTTTTGTCATTTTGGAGATTTCAATCAATTATCACAAATAATTTAGATATTAAAGACTTTGATATTAAAGACTTTGATATTATTCCTGAGGATAAGAGGTATACTATTTGGATTGGTAGATATTTGTCCAAATTTCCAGATGATTATATTGATTTTAGGGAGTCTGTCATTTCTAAGATTAAACCAATACTTGAAAAGATGGAGAAGGAAGGTTTTATATTTACTGAAAAAATTGATGAAAGACATAAAAGATAAGCAAGAGTATTTTCAAAGGAGACAAACATGGTATCAGTAACACAACGTATTAAACAGATTAAGCAGCCTCGTGGTGGTTATCTGCCTGTTAAGGCTTTTACTGTGACGACGCTTGATGATGGTCAGGGTCTTAATCCTGAGGAGTCTATTGCGGCTAGTTTGGTTGGGACTGCTGTGGACTATCTCAGTCGTTTCATGGATGGGACAGCTGTTGAGGAGGCTTTTGAGATTTCCTTGCTTGGTGCTCGTGCCATGAGGATGGAGTCTAAGGCTTTTGGTCTTCTGGATGATGTTAAAGGGCTAGACGATTTGTCGATTACTAAGGCTTGTCAGTTGGCAGGTTTTGATAGTGCTTTTCGTGCTGGTCCTCTGGCTTATCGTCCAGTGGAGGGGATTGTTCCAGATCAGGCGACTATTGCTAATATTCGTACCATGGTTGAGCGTAGTTTGAGCTTTTTCAAGGCCTTTGGTCCTGTGACTGCGGATGGTTTTACCATGGAAGGGGCTTATACAGCTACCATAACGACTGGTGATGGGGATTTCCTGACCAAAGATACCCTTTGGGACTTTAAAGTCACCACCAGCAAGCCTAATAAGGACCATTCCTTGCAGCTATTGATTTACTATCTCATGGGTAGGCGTTCGATTCATCTAGAGTTTCAAACCATTGAAAAACTAGGCATTTTTAACCCACGTCAAAACACCATTTACCAACTTCCCATTTCTGAGATTTCAGATCAAGTCATCAAAGAAGTGGAAACAAACGTGATTGGCTATTAGAACTAATAGGATAACATTCAAAAATACAAAGAAAGAAACATTATGTCAGAAACAACACAAACCTCCCAGTCGCTCTACCAAGCGCTGTGGAACTCAGCGGATGTGCTCCGCTCTAAGATGGATGCCAATGACTACAAGTCTTATCTCTTGGGTATGGTCTTTTACAAGTATTTGTCGGACAAGATGCTCTTTTTTGTGGCAGAGACCATGGAGGAAGAGACAGAAAGCTTGGATGAGGCATTGGCAGTCTATCGTAAATACTACGAGGATGAGGAGACTCACGAGGACCTTTTAGCAGTCATCACTGATGAGATGAGCTATGCCATTCATCCTGACTTGACCTTTACGGCCTTAGTGGAACGAGTGAACGATGGAAGCTTTCAGTTAGAGGACCTGGCTCAAGGCTTCCGTGATATTGAGCAGAGTGACGAGCTTTATGAAAACCTTTTTGAAGACATCGACCTCTACTCTAAGAAACTTGGGGCGACTCCTCAAAAGCAAAACCAGACGGTTGCGGCTGTGATGAAAGAGTTGGCTGTCCTAGATGTGGCAGGTCATGCAGGTGATATGTTGGGGGATGCTTACGAGTACTTGATCGGTCAGTTTGCGACGGATTCAGGTAAGAAAGCTGGTGAGTTCTATACACCGCAACCTGTTGCCAAGCTCATGACTCAGATTGCCTTTTTAGGTCGTGAAGACAAGCAAGGCTTTACCATCTACGATGCGACTATGGGGTCAGGCTCGCTCTTGCTTAATGCCAAACGCTATTCACGCCAGCCACAGACAGTGGTTTACTTTGGTCAAGAGTTGAACACCTCAACTTATAACCTGGCACGTATGAACATGATTCTGCATGGTGTGCCGATTGAAAACCAGTTTTTACACAACGCAGATACCTTGGATGAGGATTGGCCAACCCAAGAGCCGACTAACTTTGACGGTGTTCTCATGAACCCACCTTATTCAGCCAAGTGGTCTGCCAGCTCAGGTTTCATGGATGATCCTCGATTCTCACCATTTGGGAAACTAGCACCTAAGTCTAAGGCCGATTTTGCCTTCCTCTTGCATGGTTACTATCACTTGAAACAAGATAATGGTGTCATGGCCATCGTCCTACCTCATGGGGTGCTCTTCCGTGGTAATGCTGAAGGGACCATTCGTAAGGCTTTGTTGGAAGAAGGTGCTATTGATACGGTAATCGGACTGCCTGCTAATATTTTCTTTAACACCAGTATTCCGACGACGGTTATCATCCTCAAAAAGAACCGCACCAATCGTGATGTTTACTTTATCGATGCCTCTAAGGAGTTTGATAAGGGGAAAAATCAGAACATCATGACGGATGCCCATATTGAAAAGATTCTTGATGCTTATAAGAGTCGTGAGGATATGGACAAGTTCGCCCATCTGGCTAGCTTTGAAGAGATTGTGGAAAATGACTACAACCTTAATATTCCTCGCTATGTGGATACCTTTGAGGAAGAAGAAGTGGAGCCCTTGACCGAGATTGTGGCTAAGATTAATCAGACCAATGCGACGATTGAAAGTCAGACAGCCTCACTTCTCGACATGCTTGGTCAGCTTCATGGAACGACACAAGAAGCGGACGAAGAACTCAAGGCTTTTGTGGAAGCATTTAAGGGGTAGTTTATTAGTTAAATGATAAAAGAAGTATCAGTCAAATGAAGTTTTGACTGGTCTTTTTTCTATGAATTTGATAATATTAAATTACCAAAAAGGTAATTTGAATCGAACGGAAAGGAATTTATGAAGCTAATCTATACAAATAAAACTGTTGAGAAACAGTGCACTGAGCTGAGGCGAGCGAAAAAGGATTTTTCGGATAAGGTTGCATTAAAGTTGCATCAGTTGATTAACCTTTTGGAAGCATCGGATTCTTTGGCTAGTGTGACGGCCTTTCCTAAGTATCATTTTCACCAATTAAGGGGAAAGAGAAATGGACAGTTTGCCTTAGATATAGATGGTCGAAGGAGTTCCTATCGTTTGATTGTAGGATTTCGTGAGGAAGATTTTGATAAGGTATTTTCTAGTCCGGTAGAAATCGAAATCTTGAAAATAGAGGAGGTTAGCAATCATTATGAGTAAAAAAGTGGTTGAGTACAAAGACCTGGTTGCTTTTCATCCAGGTCAGTATGTTGAAGACTTAATTGAGGACTATAACGTAACTCAGAAAGAATTTGCGGAGCGTTTGGGAGTCTCTGCCAAGACTGTCAGCAAGCTAGTTAATGCTGAGGAGTCTATTAGTAAGGAGACAGCTCATAAGTTAGCCAAGTTAAGTGGTGTTTCTATGCAGACTTGGCTCAACCTTCAAAACATTTATGATGTGAAAGTGGCTGAAATTGTAGAACAAAAAGAGCTTGATCAAGGCTGCGAGAAGGAAATCTGCGAGATGATTGACTTTAAGTATTTTAAGAAAAAAGGATACGTTCCAGAGAAGCGATATGGTATCGGTGAAAAGATTACAGAGCTTCGGAAGATTCTAGAAGTATCGAGTTTAGAATATCTCGTGACTTTTAACCATTTAGTGAGTTATCGTAATACACGTGACTTTACCGAAAAGAGTATTGTTAATTCTAATATTATGTTAGAGTTAGCATCTAAAAAAGCTCGTAATAAAACGACCACGAAGCTTAATCGCAGAAAGTTAGAGAAAAGTTTACTAACATTGAGAGAATTGACGAGACAAGATCCAAAGGATTTTGCTCAAGAGTTAACTGATATCTTGCTAGAGTGTGGAGTTGTCCTAGTGGGCCTTCCTGCTTTAGCAAATGCCAATTTAAATGGTGCAACAAAGAAATTTGGAAACGGTAGTGTCTTGTTGTTATTAACAGATCGTAATAAAGCATCAGATATTTTTTGGTTTTCACTTTTCCATGAGATTGGTCATATTCTTCAGAATGACTTTTCGTCTGATGATGGAGGCAGTGACTCTTATCGACGTTCTGAGGAACAAGCAGACCAATTTGCAAAAGATTTACTAATTTCTCCTCAAGACTACCAAAGATTCATAGATGAGGCTTGCTTTGATAAACAATCAATTAAGAAATTTGCTGAAGAAATCGGTATTCATCCTAGCATTGTTTTAGGTCGATTGCAGAATGATGAGTATTTGGGTTATGATCAATTTAGAGACTTAAAAGTGAACTATTATTTGGTTTCTTAATGGATCTTATAGTGCAATCAAAAGCTTTTTCCGAATAATAAAAGTAGAGGGGCCAACCCTCTATTTTTGACTAAGGAGAGGTAAATGGAAAAAAGACACAAGCATGTCTCACCGACCTTGGATATCATGGCTAAGAAGATTTTCAGTCTGCCTGAGGTGACGGTGGCTTTTATTCGTGATATTTTGGATTTGGATGTTGTGGATGCTCAGATTTTGGAGGGGACACAGCTTCATAAAAAGGACTTTGAGGAGGATGAGCTCTTCTCAACTTCAGTGGATGTTCGAGCTAAGTTGAATGATGGAACCGAGGTCATCATTGAGATTCAGGTGCGTAAGCAGCATTATTTCCTCAATCGTTTTCATTATTATTTGGCTAACCAGCTGGTGGAAAATGTGCAACAATTACGCCAACAAGGACAGACACACAAGATGTACGAACAGATGGAGCCAGTCTATGGCATAGCTATCTTGGAGAAGACCTTGTTGCCTGATGAGGAATCCCCGATTAATACTTATTGGATGGCCAATAGTCGGACGGGCAAGCCTTTGAATTCTTACTATAAGGATGGAAAACGTCAGAATCTCCTTCAGATTGCCTTTTTAGAGTTGGATAAGTATAATAAAGATAAACATATTACGGATGAAGGGCGGCAGTGGCTAGAGTTTTTTGGGAATCTTCCATTTTCTAAGGAACCTAGCCGAGCGGTCACTCATGCCGATTCATTACTGGATTCATCCAGCTGGACACAGGAGGAAAAGGCGATGATTGATGAACGCATACGTATTCAAGAAAACTATGACATGACCATGGAAACAGCTATTGATGAAGCACGTGAAGAAGGCTTGGAACAAGGGATAGAACGAGGCCGTCATGAGGGAAAATTAGAACTGATTCGTAAGATGCTCTCAAGAGGTCTACCGTTAGAAGTTGTGTCAGATGTGACTGGTTTATCGCTTGAAGAATTAGAGGCATTGTTATCGTAAAAACCGGTCGACAGGAGGAAAAGGCGATGATTGATGAACGCATACGTATTCAAGAAAATTATGACATGACTATGGAAACAGCTATTGATGAAGCACGTGAAGAAGGCTTGGAACGAGGGATAGAGAAAGGGTTAGAGCAAGGCTTGGAACGAGGCCGTCATGAGGGACAATTAGAACTGATTCGCAAGATGCTCTCAAAAGGTCTATCACTAGAAGTTGTGTCAGATGCAACTGGTCTGTCGCTTGAAGAACTAGAGGCTTTGTTATCGTAAATTTTAGCTGAGTTAATCAATTTTTTGAAAGTCAGAGGCAGTTTTTGTCTCTTTTTTTATTTTTGGGTATTTAACATTTGTAATACTTAAACATTCGGAAAATAATACTTTGAAGTGTAAAATTAAAAAAGACTGTCAAACGTTTGATAGGAATCTGAGAAAATAGATTTAAGCTATTTTCAAAATTTGGTTTGACAGTTCTTACCAAATAAGGCTTTTTTGGACATGCTAATTTTTCCTTTCTTACATGTGACAGAAATCATCATTTTGTGCGACATTTTTAGACTGTCATTTATAGGTGAATGACTGAACTTTCTAATATGACAATATTGTTAAGGCGTTGTTAAAATGGCTTTCCTAGCCTTTTCTTTTACTTTTTCATCCCTTATAATTTTCTTTGGTTTGTTTTAACGAAGAAAAACAACAGCATTATCAACAATCGAATATGATGGAATCTCTATTTTCTCTTCCAACAGTGGTTTGGTTCTCAGATAGAGAGATTATGAAAAGAGTATCAGGAGAATAAAAGTGTTTAAAGACAGTAAGACAAAACCAAAGTACAGTATCCGTAAATATTCCATAGGGGCAGCTTCTGCCTTGATTGGTTTTATGACTTTGGTACACGGGCAAGTAGCTCATGCTGACGAGGCACAATCGATTAGTGACTTGACGAATGCCTCAAATCAGTCGCAGGCTCCTCAAACGGCCTCAACAGCTCAGTTGGCGACTTCAGAGCCAACATCAGAGATTGTGCAAACGTCACAGCCCGTCAATGTTATGCCGTTTCAACCTCAGGTAACGACTGTTCAAGCAGCTGAGCAGACTTCGACCATTGATCAAATGGTTGAGACAGGCACCTCTCAAAATCAAGAAACTTCAGCAAATGTCTTAACCAATGCGACTGAGGATCAGGGACAAGGCAAGAAGTACAACACCGATAATTACGGTGCAAAGATGCCTTATACAAGCCATGAGGCTGAAAATGCGACTATTGAAAATGGAGCTACAATCCAACAGTCAACGGATATGGAATCTACGGCTGTGGAAGCGACTAACCAAACTTATGTCGAGCTTCTTAAAAAGGATGCGGCGGTTACCTTCAATGTCACAGAGCCATCCAATGCCTTGAATGTTCGCTATACGATACCCGATGGTGCATCAGGTCAGTTGGATGTGCAGGTTAATGGTTCAAGCGTTGGCAATCTTGATTTGTCATCTCACTCAGCTTGGCAGTACCTTAAAGGTGATCAAGAATATGATCAAGCTATTGATGGTTCAAGTGCCCGTTTTCGTTTTGATGAAACACGTCTTCTCCTAAAAGATATTCAATTGACAGCTGGCGATAAGATTTCTTTGGTTAAGAAGAAAGACGACACTGTACCTTACGGTATTGATTTTATTGAGCTAGAACAGGCTCCAGCGCCAGTTGCCCAAGGTGAAAACAGTATCAATATTGTGGATAAGGGTGCATCTGCTAATGATGATAGTGACGACACAGCTGCCCTACTTGCGGCTGTTGAAGAAGCTAAGGCCAGTGGAAAGTCTGTCTATATTCCAGAGGGACGTTTCAATTTTGACAAGCAAGTTAATATCGAAGCGGATAATCTAAAAATCTCAGGTGCCGGTGTTTGGCATACACAACTACACTTTACAAGTGACAAACGCTATGGTGGTGGTATTGTCTTTGGGCATAATAGTAACGGCATCGAGTTGAGCAATCTCTATATGGATTCCAACTTGACGTCTCGCTACAAGGAGGATGCACAGTACAAGGCTATTTCAGGAACACTTGGTAAGGATTCGCACATTCACGATGTCTGGGTTCAGCATTTTGAAGTTGGTATGTGGATTGGAGATTACGACCAGACGGGAAATATGAAGTATACGGATGGTCTTATCGTTGAAAATACTCGTATCCGTAATAACTTGGCTGATGGTATTAACTTTGCTCAAGGTACCAAAAATTCAACAGTCAAAAACTCTAATATTCGTGGGAATGGTGATGATGGTTTGGCAATTTGGTCAAGCATTTCAGATGGGACAAATGCCGCAGCTGAGGAAAATAATAAATTCCTCAACAACACCATTGAATCAGGCTGGCGTGCGGCTGGTATCGGTATTTTTGGTGGTAAGGGACATGAGATTTCAGGAAACCTGATTAAGGACGTCTTTGCAGGAGCAGGTATTCGTGTCAACACGGTCTTTGCAGGTCATAATTTCGACCATAATGATACTGGCATTAAGATTCATGACAATACTATTATACGTTCAGGAACAACTAATGACCTCTATAACCTCCACCGTGGTGCCATTGATTTCCAACAAGTTCGTGGGACTATCAAGAATGTCGATGTTTACGATAATAAGCTATTGAATACCTTGGCTGATCCTGTGATTACCAAGAATTTTGAGATGGGCGACAGGGGTAATGGAGAAATCCGTTTATCTAATAATACCATTGACAACAAAGCGACGGTTATTGAAGCTGTTTCGGCCGTATCTCCAACGAAACCAGTATCAACCCCTGTCAATAATCCAGTTTCAGAAACATCCGTTTCTGAAGCATCTAACAGTGAAGTAGTTTCCAAGACATCAGCTTCCGAGTCACCGAAGAGTGAATCAAGCTCGACAGCCCCATTTTCCGAAGTTTCAACTAGTGAAGTGGTATCTGAGACTTCATCTTCCGAAACGCCAAAGAGTGAGGTAAGTTCAACCGCCCCCGTCTCAGAAACATCAACTAGTGAAGCAAACTCAACTGCTCCAGTCTCCGAGACTTCAAACAGTGAATTTATTTCCGAGTCTTCATCTTCCGAAACACCAAAGAGCGAAGCAAGTTCGACCGCCCCCGTCTCAGAGGCATCAACCAATGAAGTGATTTCCGAAACCTCAGTTTCAGAAACACCAAAGAGTGAAGCAAACTCAACAGCACCAGTCTCCGAGACTTCAAACAGTGAGGTGATTTCCGAGACATCAGCATCCGAAACACTAATGAGTGAAGAAGGTTCAAGCGCCCCATTTTCCGAAGCATCAAACAGTGAAGTGATTTCTGAGACTTCAGTTTCCGAGTCACCGAAGAGTGAAGAAGGTTCAAGCGCCCCGGTTTCCGAAGCATCCAACAGTGAGGTAATCTCTGAAACATCCGTTTCTGAAGCCCCAATTAGTGAAGTAGTTTCCGAGACTTCAAACAGTAAGGTGATTTCCGAGACATCAGTTTCAGAAACACCAAAGAGTGAAGTTAGTTCAACTACGCCAGCCTCTGAGTCACCAAAGAGCGATGAAGCATCAGGAGCTTCTTCTACCAGTCAAGTTGACGTAGCCATTACCTCTGACAGTCCAGAAAAAACTTCAACATCAGAAAGCACACAAAAGGATCCGATAAGAGAGGTTTCCTCAGAAGTTATTGAAAAGGGCTCAACAAGTCAGATTGCTGTTAAAGTCTCTGAAGCACCAACTACAGCACGTACATCTGAAGTTGTCAGCATTTTGCCAAATAGTCAGATGGCTTATAATGACGACCTAAAAACCCCTGTAACAAGTAGTCAGTTGACTTCAGTAGCCATTCCTTATCATTCTCTCTTAAATGCGAAATCAGTGGATATGATTGCAAGTAAAGTCATGGCGGTTATGGCATCTGAAACACTAGCCTCAGAAGCGGCAACACTTGCAAGCTCTGAAGGGGCTATCAAAGAGATTAGCAATGATTTGTCAGAATTGGCGGAAAACAAGAAGGATGACAAACCAGAGAATGTCGCACGTATTGATAAAAAAACTGAAGCTAGACAGGTAGCTAAGGCATCAGGTAGTCAAGAAAGCACTTCAAAAGAAAAAAGTAAGTTGAATACTGCAACAGTCCTATTCCTTGTCGGGATAGGTGCAGCATTAAGCTTATCGACAGTTTACCTTACTAAGCATGGTAAAAATGTTAGTAAATAATAAGTAGGAAGCATCCAAGAAATGGGATGTTTTTTACATATGCCTAAAAACACCAACAAATCAAATGTCGTCACTATGTCAGAAGCAGACGCCATCTCCCAAGGTAAACGGCACACAACTAAAGAATGATGAAGAGCTGGACAAGATGTCCAGTTTTTTTCGCAAAATGATTTCACATTTCACCACTTTTATTTGAAAATTTGATATACTGAGTCTATCAAAACACTTAAAAGGATAGTCATTTGAACTCTTTTTAAGTTATAAGAAAGGAAACTAAATATGATTTGGATTATTATCGCCATTATTGTTGTTCTTGTGATCTTTGTTATTGCAAGTTATAACGGCTTGGTTAAAAGCCGTATGCAGACTAAGGAGGCCTGGAGTCAGATTGATGTTCAATTGAAACGTCGTAATGATCTCCTTCCTAACTTGATTGAAACCGTTAAAGGTTACGCTAAATATGAAGGTTCAACCCTTGAAAAAGTAGCAGAACTTCGTAATCAAGTTGCAGCAGCGACATCCCCTGCCGCAGCTATGCGTGCCAGTGATGAATTGACACGTCAGGTTTCTGGCATCTTTGCAGTAGCTGAAAGTTACCCTGACCTTAAGGCTAGTGCTAACTTTAGTCAGCTTCAAGAAGAGTTGACAAACACTGAAAATAAAATTGCCTACTCACGTCAACTTTATAATAGTGTGACAAGTAACTACAATGTGAAATTGGAAACATTCCCGAGCAATGTTATTGCCAAAATGTTTAGCTTTAAGGCTGCTGAATTCCTTGAAACACCTGAAGCAGAAAAAGCTGTTCCTAAGGTTGATTTCAGTGGATTAGGTAACTAATATGTTATTTGATCAAATCGCTCGAAATAAGAGAAAGACTTGGCTTTTACTTCTGGTCTTTTTCCTCTTGTTGGGTCTTGTTGGTTATGCTGTTGGTTATCTTTGGCTAGGTTCTGGTTATGGTGGATTGATTCTTGCCTTGGTTATCGGTTTCATTTATGCTGTGACCATGATTTTTCAGTCAACCAATCTTGTTATGGCCATGAATGGTGCACAAGAAGTGGATGAACAAACAGCCCCAGATCTTTATCATGTGGTTGAGGATATGGCAATGGTGGCACAGATTCCCATGCCACGTGTCTTTATTGTCAACGATCCTTCAATGAATGCTTTTGCGACTGGCTCTAGCCCTCAGAATGCTGCAGTAGCAGCTACAACAGGTCTCCTTGCGGTTATGAACCGTGAGGAGCTTGAAGGAGTTATGGGACATGAAGTAAGCCATATTCGCAACTATGACATTCGTATTTCTACCATTGCAGTGGCCTTGGCTTCTGCCATTACCATGTTAGCTGGAATGGCACGCAATATGATGTTCTGGGGTGGCGGTCGCCGTAGGAGTGATGATGATCGTGATGGAGGCAGTGGTTTGGAGATTATTCTTCTCATTGTTTCCTTAATCTCTATTATCTTGGCACCTTTGGCAGCCACCTTGGTTCAACTGGCCATTTCACGCCAGCGTGAATTTTTAGCTGATGCCTCTAGTGTTGAATTGACACGTAACCCACAAGGTATGATTAACGCTCTGCTCAAGCTTGATAATAGTGCTCCTATGCAACATCACGTAGATGATGCCAGTGCTGCCCTCTATATCAATGATCCTAAAAAGGAATCTGGTTTGCAGAAGCTCTTTTACACTCACCCACCAATTTCAGAACGGGTGGAACGCTTAAGACATATGTAAAAAAGAGAGACTGATGACACTTCTAAGGGTGTCTATCAGCCTCTCTTTTTAGATTGATTCGATATAAAGGTTACTAGCAATGGCTTCTGGGATTTGGATGTCCTTTCCATCAATATGTAGTCGGTAGAGTTGTGTGAAAGGGTCAAAGCCTTCCAAGGTAAAAGGTGTTCCAATTTTAAGACCAACAGTCTTCAAATAATGGATTAGATCAATTTGATCTTGAACTCGACGAAGGACATAGTCTCCAGGAGCAAGGCCTTGTGTAAAAGTTTGGTTATAAAATTCTTCTATGAGTTGACCTGATTTGGGAATTTGCCCGCCATGTGGACAAGTTTGAGGATAATTGAGTAGGCGGTCAAGAGCATTGATGAAGTGATCAGAGACAGTATGCTCTAAAATTTCAGCCTCTTGATGAATTTGATCGCAAGAATATTGCAAGTGGTCCGCCAAAAAGACTTCGATAAGGCGATGTTTCCGATAGAGTTCAGCAACGTTGATTGTACCTGTTTCCGTTAGGAGATAGCCCTTGTCTTTATCTTTGATGATGAGGTCTTCTGAAATCAATTTTTTAATCATTTCCGTCACAGCAGGTGGAGACACCTCCATGCGGTTCGCGATTTCCTTATTAGTGATTTTACCTTCTTCAGTACCAATCTCATAGATACATTTGAGGTAGTCTTCTTTATTAGGTGTCATGTCTTTTCCTTTGAAAATAGTCTCACCTTAGTATAACAGATTTTTCAGAAGAATACAGAACATATCTCAGACAAGATTTTTACTGATTCAAGCCCTGGGCGATTTTATCCAGATTATATTTCATCATGTTGTAGTAGCTATCGCCGTTTTGCCCTTTTTTGGCAATAGAATCTGTAAAGATTTTTGCATAAATAGGAATATTGGTATCCTTAGCGACTGTTTTCATAGGGCGGTCATCGACACTAGATTCGACAAAGAGAGCTGGTACCTTGGTTTGACGGAGTTTTTCCACAAGTGTTTTGATCTGGTCCGGTGTGCCTTCTTCTTCAGTATTGATTTCCCAGATGTAGGCAGATGGTACTCCATAGGCTTTAGAGAAGTATTTGAAACATCCTTCACTAGTGACAATCAGTTTTTTTTCATCAGGAATGTTCTTAAAGGTCTCTTTAGCTTCCTGGTCCAGTTTACTAAGTTTGTCAGTATAGGATTTTAGATTCTTTTCGTAATAGGTCTTGTTTTTGGGGTCCTTAGCAATGAGTTGCTTAGCAATATTTCGCGCATAAATAATCCCATTTTCCAGATTAAGCCAAGCGTGGGGATCCTCCTTGCCTTTTTCTGACTGACCTTCAAGGTAAATTACCTTAACACCATCACTAACTGCAAAATAATCTTTATTTTCTGTCTTATGAGCATTCTTGACTAACTTAGTAAACCAAGCATTTCCACCAGTTTCTAAATTGATACCGTTATAAAAAATCAAGTCAGCTTGTGACGTCTTTTTTACATCTTCAGGAAGAGGTTCGTATTCGTGAGGGTCCTTACCAACGGGGACAATACTGTGGAGAGCGATTTTATCTCCAGCAATATTTTTGGTGATATCGGCAATAATGGAATTAGTCGTAACAACTCGTAATTTATCATTGCTACTGCCTTGTTTATTGCTACACGCTGCTAAAGCAACTACCGCTAAAAGTAATAGTGCTATTGTTGATAGTATTTTTTTCATAATATTTCCATCCTGTTATTTTATTGTTGATAAGTCTTATTCATGCCACTCTGTTTAGGGACGATGAAAAAGCTGATGAGAAAGAGAAGGGCAGATGTTAGTACAATACTTGAACCTGCCGCAATGTTAAAACTATAGCCGATAAAAAGACCTAGAACAGATGCTAGGGCTCCAAAACCTGATGAGAGGAGAATCATGGTTTTAAGGCTATTAGCATATAGATAGGCGGTGGCAGCCGGTGTGATTAAAAGAGCTACAATAAGAATAGTGCCAACACTTTGCATAGCAGTTACAGCAACCAAGGTTAGAATAACCATAAGTAAGTAATGGTAGAAGGTGACTTTAACTCCAATAGACTTAGCTAAGATTGGGTCAAAGGATGTCAGGAGTAGAGGGCGAAAGAAAATTGTTATAGTTGTTAGTACGAGAAGGGCAACGGCAATCGTTATCCACATATCCAAGTCTTGTACAGCCAGAATATTTCCAAAGAGAATATGAAAGAGATCTGTGGAACTATTTGCAATACCTATGAGAATAATACCAAGAGCTAGAAAGCTCGAAAAGGTAATACCGATTGCTGTGTCACTCTTAATAATGGAATTGCTTTTGATATAGGTAATTATAGTAGAAGCTAAAAGACCAAAGACGATAGCTCCTATGAAAAAATTAATACCTAAGATAAAGGAAATGGCTACTCCAGGTAAAACCGCATGTGAAATCGCATCACCCATAAGTGACATGCCTCTTAGAATAATAAAACAGCCAACAGCCCCCCCGACAATTCCAACAACTAAAGCCGTTATAAGGGCGTTCTGCAAGAAGTGGAAATTAAGCAAACCATCAATAAATTCAGAAAACATTTGAATCTCCTTTATAAAATAAACTGTTTCCGTAGGTTTTACGGAGATTAGTCTCATTAAAAACAAGATTAGTAGGCCCGCTAGCAATCAATTTACGATTGAGAAGAATGACTTGGTCAAAATAATGAGGGACCTTGCTCAAATCATGGTGAACAATGAGAATAAGCTTGCCTTGTTTCCTAAGTTCTCTCAAGGTGTTCATGATAATATCCTCACTAACGGAATCAATCCCAACGAAGGGCTCATCCAATAGGAGGATATCTGCCTCTTGTAGAAGACAACGAGCGATCAGAACACGTTGAAATTGGCCACCTGATAATTGGCTTATCTGGCGATGAGCCAGATCATTTAAACCGAGTAGAGCTAAAGCTTTTGTGACCTTAGACCAATCTCTTTTAGATAGACGTTTAAAGAACTTGGTTTTAGAATAGAGGCCTAGAGAGACGCACTCTCTGACAGTAATTGGAAAGTTAAAATCAATCTCCGCCTTTTGTGCAACATAGGAAAGATGATTCAATTGCTGACGAATAGGCTGTTTATTGAATAGGAATTGCCCAGAGTGAGGGATAATACCAATAAGTGCTTTAATTAGGGTTGATTTGCCAGCACCATTAGGTCCAATAATCCCAGTGATACTTGGTCCGTCTAGGTTTAAGGTGATATTATCTAGAGCTAATGTCTGTTGGTAAGACACATTAATATTTTCAATTTGAATCATTAGTTGCCTCCTGTTAATTAATATATCTTAAAATAAAAATTAAGTCAAGTGAATATAATAAATTAAGTATGGTTAACTAAATCGTGTTAATTTAATGATCTTAGGGTAGTGAATGAGAGTACATTTTTATATCAACTATTCTAATCGGTCAGACTGTTTGATACTTTTGAGGAGGTAAAAAAGAAAAGTATTTTCCACAATTTGTACTATCTCATTCTTTTTTTCAAGAAATCATTTAATTTTTATTTTCGAAAACTAGTCATCTTTCCATATTTCTGGCATAATAGAGGTATGGAATTTACAATTCAACGAATGACACGTATTGCCATTCTAACAGCACTGGCCATTGGATTACGGTCAGCTTTTATAGGGCTTCCCAATATTCAGCCTATAACAGCTATGTTTTTTGTCGCTGTCCTCTATTTAGGTTTGGTGGATGGCCTACTCATTATGGCTCTAACCATGGCTATCTCAGGCTTTCTATATGGCTTTGGCCCTTGGGTTTTTAATCAGATTTTGACTTTTGGAGTGTTGATGGCTCTTTGGAGTTTGATTGCCCCTCGGTTATCATTAGTTTGGCAGATTGTTTTGGTAACCATTTTGTCCTTTCTCTATGGTGTTTTAATGGATTATGGTTATGGTCTTCTGTTCAAGAGTGGCTTGACCTTCGTTATCTCAGGCTTACTTTATGACACTTACCATGCAGTATCAACACTGTTATTCTATCCATTTATCCAGTCTATTTTTAGGAGGTTTGTAAAATGAAAAAAATATTGTCATATATTGTTCTTGCCCTTTCTCTTGTCACCTTAGTTGCATGTGGTAAAAGCGAAGCAGCTAAGCTCACAAGAACAAGTAGCCAGCAGTCTCAGAGTCAAGGCAAGGTAACCTTGATTTTGAAAACAGAAAAAGAAAGTAAGAAGAAAGCAGTAAATATCCAAAAAGGTGATACTGTTCTTGATGTCTTGGAAGAAGTTTATCCAGTCCAAGAAAATGATGGTTTTATTACTGAGATTGACGGTATTTCTCAAGATAAAGACAAGGGCATCTATTGGATGTTTGATGTCAATGGCAAGTTAGGTGAGAAAGCCGCTAATCAACTTAAGGTTGAAGATGGCGATGAAATCAAATTCTACCAAGAGAAATATAATTAAGATTCTGGGCTCTGTTTCAGAGTCTTTTTTAATAAAGTTCGGAAATAGGAGCAAGATGTTTTTCAAAAAAGTCCGAAGATTCCCAAAGAACTGACGATTTACAGAAAAAATAGTTTACTTTTGTTTTAAAAGTGATATGATAAAAGGGTACTACATAAAGTAAGGAGAATACGGTTTGGCTTTTAACAAATTGGAAAGCAGTAACAACCAGGAAATCATCTCTGAAGAAGTTGGTATCTTGAAAGAATTGTTGGATGATGCAACAAGAGGCATGGCTGGAGAGCAAGGCCTCACAACTATCCGACATTTGGTTGAACTTTATGATGAAGGTGACTATGTGGCCCTTACACAAGCCATTTCAAAAATGACAAATGACGATATGGTCGTGGCATCACGCTATTTCTCTTTGTTGCCTCTTTTGATTAACATCTCTGAGGACGTTGACTTGGCTTATGAAGTTAACCACAAAAATAATATTGACGAAACCTACCTTGGTAAGTTGTCTGAGACTTTTGATGTTGTCGCTGAAAGTGACAATGCGCGTGACATTCTTGAACATGTTAATGTCGTGCCAGTATTGACAGCTCACCCAACTCAGGTTCAACGTAAAACAATGCTTGAATTGACTAACCATATTCACGAACTTCTCCGTAAGCATCGTGATGTGAAGGCTGGTCTTATTAACAAGGATAAATGGTATGCGGATTTGCGTCGTTATGTGGAAATCATGATGCAAACTGATATCATTCGTGAAAAGAAACTTAAGGTTAAAAACGAAATCACTAACGTTATGGAGTATTACAACTCCTCATTGATTAAGGCGATTACAAACCTATCGCACGAATTCAAACGTTTAGCTGTTGAAAAAGGAATTGAACTTGATAATCCAACACCTATTACAATGGGGATGTGGATTGGTGGTGACCGTGATGGGAACCCATTTGTAACAGCAGAAACCCTCAAACTTTCTGCAACGGTTCAAAGTGAAGTTATCCTCAATTATTATATTGAAAAAGTTGATAACCTTTACCGTTCGTTCTCACTCTCATCACGTTTGACTGAAGTTTCAGAAACAGTAGCAGAAATGGCGAAACATTCTCCAGATACATCAGTTTATCGTGAAAATGAACCTTATCGTCGTGCTTTCAGTTACATTCAATCTAAATTGATTCAAACGCTTCTTTTCTTCAAAGAAGGTAACTTTAACAAGGAAAGAGTTTCTAAACGTCTTTCTGAAAAGGTTAGCTTCGGTTCAGTCTCAACTGGTGAAGTTGTAGCTGATTACGTGCAACAACGTCTCAGCCAAAGTCTTCAAGCTGTCTCTCAACAAACGACTGAATTTTATGAAACAGCTGAAGCTTTCCATGATGACCTTTTGGCAATTAAAAATTCACTTCTTGAAAATGACGATGCTGTCTTGATTTCAGGTGATTTTGAAGAGCTTCTTCAAGCAGTGGAAGTCTTTGGTTTCTATCTGGCTACAATTGATATGCGTCAAGACTCAAGTGTTCATGAAACTTGTGTTGCTGAGTTGCTTAAGTCAGCAAACATTGTTGATAACTATAGTGAGTTGACTGAGGTTGAAAAAGTTGCCGTTCTTCTTAAGGAATTGCAAGAAGATCCTCGTACTTTGTCATCAACTAATGTGCCTAAGTCTGAAATCCTTGAAAAAGAATTGTCTATCTTCCGCACAGCTCGTCTTTTGAAAGACCATATTGGTGAAGATGTGATCAAACAACATATCATTTCTCATACTGAAAGTGTATCTGATATGTTTGAATTGGCTATCTTGCTTAAAGAAGTTGGTTTGGTTGATATAGAACGTGCACGTGTCCAAATCGTTCCTCTCTTTGAGACTATCGAAGACTTGGAAAATTCTAACGATATTATGAAACAATATCTTGGCTATGATATTGTTAAACGTTGGATTAAAAATAGTAACAATTACCAAGAAATCATGTTGGGTTACTCAGACTCTAACAAAGATGGTGGTTACTTGTCATCTGGTTGGACCCTCTACAAGGCTCAAAATGAATTGACTAAGATTGGGGAAGAGCGTGGTATTAAGATTACCTTCTTCCATGGTCGTGGTGGTACTGTTGGTCGTGGTGGTGGCCCATCATATGATGCCATTACTTCTCAACCATTTGGTACAATCAAAGACCGTATCCGCTTGACTGAACAAGGTGAGGTTATCGGTAATAAATATGGTAACAAGGATGCTGCTTACTACAATCTTGAAATGCTTGTTTCAGCTGCTCTTGACCGTATGGTGACACGTCAAATTGCCGATCCAGAAGAATTGGTTGATTTCCGTGAGGTTATGGACGGAATTGTTCACGATTCAAATGTTATTTATCGTGACCTTGTCTTTGGAAATGAACATTTCTACGATTACTTCTTTGAAGCTAGTCCTATTAAAGAAGTGTCAAGTTTGAATATTGGTTCTCGTCCAGCTGCTCGTAAGACTATCACTGAAATTTCTGGTCTTCGTGCCATCCCTTGGGTATTCTCATGGTCACAAAACCGTATCATGTTCCCAGGTTGGTATGGGGTTGGTTCAGCCTTCAATCATTATATTCAAGCTGAAGAAGGTAACCTTGAAAAACTTCAACATATGTTTGAAACATGGCCATTCTTCCGTTCACTCTTGTCGAATGTTGACATGGTACTTTCAAAATCAGATATGAATATTGCCTTCCACTATGCACAATTGGCGAAAGATGAAGAAGTCCGTAGTGTCTTCGATATTATCTTGGATGAATGGCAATTGACTAAGAATGTTATTCTTGCTATTGAAAAACATGATGGTTTCCTTGATGAAAGCCCATCACTTAAAGCAAGTCTAGACTTCCGCTTGCCATACTTCAACGTTTTGAACTACATCCAAATTGAATTGATTAAACGTCTTCGTAACAATGATTTGACTGATGACGAAATTAGTCTTATCCATATTTCTATAAATGGTATTGCAACAGGACTTCGTAACTCAGGTTAATCAAACAGACAAACTATTGCTCATCACTATTGTGGTGGGCTTTTTGTTATGGCAAAATTTCTGTTATAATAAAACCATGATTGCTATGGAAACCATTGAAAAGCTGTCTAAAGAATCCCTACCAACGTTAACAGTCTTAGCTGGTGAAGATTTGGGGCAGTATAGTCAAGCTAAAGAAACATTTTTAAAACAAATCGGTTTTGATCCCAGTGACTTGACCTATTCCTATTTTGATATGTCTGAGACGACCTATCAGGAGGCTGAACTGGATTTAGAAAGTATGCCTTTTTTTGCGGATGAGAAGGTGGTCATTTTTGATCATTTCGCAGATATGACCACAGCGAAAAAATCTTATCTGGATGATAAGGAGCTAAAACGGCTTGAACGTTACCTTCAGTCACCTGTGGAAACGACTCGACTTGTTTTAATGGCATCGGGTAAACTTGATGGTAAGCGTCGCTTAGTAAAACTATTAAAGCGTGATGCCTTGGTACTTGAAACCAGTCCTCTAAAGGATGCGGAACTTAAAACGTATTTTCAAAAAAAAGCGCATCAAGAGGGACTTATTTTTGATACAGGTGTTTTTGAGGAGCTCTTAATCAAGTCAAATTTTGACTTTTCAGATGTTCAAAAAAACATGGCCTTTTTAAAGGGCTACAAAGCGGAAGGGAACATCTCATCCAAGGATATTGCTGAAGCCATCCCAAAGAGCTTGCAGGATAATATCTTTGACATGACTCAACTCCTTTTACGAGGTGACATTAATGGGGTACGTGAACTGGTTCATGATTTGCGCCTCCAGGGAGAGGATGACATTAAGTTAATAGCGGTTATGTTGGGACAATTTCGCACCTATTTACAAGTGAAACTCCTATCTGCTCAAGGTAAAAGTGAACAGCAAATTGTCGTAAGCCTTTCGGATTATCTAGGACGTAAAGTTAATCCATATCAGATTCGCTATGCTCTTAGAGACAGTCGTCCATTATCTATAGAATTTTTGAAGACGAGTATCAAGAGTTTGATTGAGACTGATTATCAGATTAAAACTGGTACTTACGATAAAGAGTATTTGTTTGATTTAGCACTTCTGAAGATAGGCTCACATCGTTAATATTTGAGATTTTTCGTGATTTAGTAAGCAAATTTTTTGAAAGCTCTATCATTTTAGGGTAAAATGAAGAAAAAATGAAATGAGGACCCTTAATATGGCTATTATCCTTCCAGACCTTCCTTACGCTTATGATGCATTGGAACCATACATTGATGCTGAAACAATGACCCTTCACCACGACAAACACCACGCAACTTATGTAGCAAACGCTAATGCTGCGCTTGAAAAACACCCTGAAATTGGTGAAGACCTTGAAGCGCTTTTGGCTGATGTCGAAAAAATTCCAGCAGATATCCGTCAAGCACTTATTAACAATGGTGGTGGACATCTTAATCACGCACTTTTCTGGGAACTTTTATCACCAGAAAAACAAGAACCAACTGCAGAAGTAGCAGCTGCTATTAACGAAGCTTTTGGTTCGTTTGAAGCTTTCCAAGAAGCTTTCACTGCAGCAGCAACAACTCGTTTTGGTTCAGGTTGGGCATGGCTTGTAGTTAACGCAGAAGGTAAACTTGAAGTTGTTTCAACTGCCAACCAAGATACACCAATCTCAGACGGTAAAAAACCAATCTTGGCACTTGACGTTTGGGAACACGCTTACTACCTAAACTACCGTAACGTACGTCCAAACTACATCAAAGCCTTCTTTGAAATCATCAATTGGAATAAAGTTGCTGAGCTTTACGCAGCAGCTAAATAAGTCTATTATCATCCTCATTCTTGAGGGTGATTTTTTTGTAATATGGCTGTAAAATCTCCTTGCTTTTTAGGGCATTATAGCTTAAACTATTATTGTTATGAAAAAAAAGAAAAAACATTCAAGCAAAAAGTATAGTGGAAGTCGCCGAAAAACTAAAGACAAGAAGAGAGATTCGCTAGAACAAGACCTTCAAAACGATATCAAAAAAGACGTCAAAAATGATATCAAGGATGATAAAAAGGATATCAAAAAAGACGCCAAAAAGTCCAAGAGGAAAGAAACGAAAAAAGAACATAAAAAGTCTTCTAAAAAATCTGTAGATAAGAAGCCTGCTAAGGAAACAGTCGTATCAGATGAACAAAAGGAAAAGGAACCAAAAACTGAACCTTTAGCATTAAGGAGCAAGCGTTCTAAGAAATCTAGATCTAAGTCAAAATCCAAGTCATCTCGAGATGATAAAAAAGCTTACCTTATTTTGGCTTTCCTAGGTGCTTTGGTGGTTCTTTTGTTTATTGCTATGCTTGCTCTAGCAGGACGCGGGAAGCAAGCTGGTCACTCAGGTAACTTTGGAAATATTTTTGGATCCAGTTCAAAAGTGGCTAAAAAAGATGAGAAGGAAAAAGAGGAAAAGGTCACACCAACCAACAAGTCAGCTGAAGCTAAACAAGCTGTTATGGATGCTGATGCTAACACGATGGCGGCCAATGGTTTGACTTATGACTATGCCAATATGACTTTGAACCAAGTGGTCGAAGCTTATCTGGCTGATCAAGGTATTGATGCTAGCCAAATTGCTTTCTCATACAAGAATACCAAAACTAATGAGCATTATTCCATGAATGATACTCAGCCAATGACTGCAGGTTCTACTTACAAACTGCCATTAAACATGCTTGTCATGGATGAAGTCAATAAAGGCAAACTTTCTTTAACGGAACGTTTTGATATTACGAACACTGAGTATGAGTATCAAGGTGAGCATGATAATTATGTTGCTGCCTTTGGTGGTTCAATGACCATTCCAGAAATGCAAGAATATTCTCTTGTATACTCTGAAAATACTCCAGCTTATGCTTTGGCAGAACGCCTAGGTGGTATAGAGAAATTCTATGGTATGCTTGATAAATATGGTAAGTCAAAAGGTGATGTTAAGACTATCCAAATGCATGGTAATAAGACAACAACAGATTATTACATTCAAGTTTTGGATTACCTTTGGAAACATCAGGACAACTACAAGGATATTCTCCATTACATTGGTGAATCATTCCCTAATGAGTACTATAAGACCTACCTTCCTGATTTAACGATTTATCAAAAACCAGGTTATGTCCGTGAAGCACTAAACGTTGATGCTATTGTTATGGAAGACACACCTTACATGGTAGCAATCTATACACGTTACCTCGGTGGTTCGACTGAAGACTCATCAGAAATTAGTGGTTGGGGTCTTCAACAACTGGGTATGCTCTGTTATGTGATTAACGAGTGGCACCGTGTTAATATGAATTAATAAATCAAAAAGCCGAAATCATCGGCTTTTTTGCTTTATTTGATGAAGGTGAGAAATAAAATACTTACAAACAGAAAAGGTACAAATGCGATTTTTTGCTTGAGGTCTTTACTGACTAGGAAATAAATAAGTCCCAAAAGACAAGCTATTTCGATAGCCAGTAGTATTTGAGAAAATGGGAAAATGAGCGAGGCGCTTGCCAAGTAGAGAAAATCACCTTCTCCGATATTTAGGTGTTTGAGGCAAGCTAGGATAGCGAGTGCGAGTCCTAAAGTAAAGGTTAGGTAAAAGTTTCCCAAAAAAATGAGAGGCGTAGTTCCAAGTAGCCAAATAACAAGTGGGTAAGATTGATGTTTTAAATCAAAGAGTGTTAGACAGAGACTGAAAATAATAAAGTAGGCTTCAGCGAAATCTAGAAAGTGGTGTAAAAAGAGTAAACAGACTATTCCGCAGAACAGTTCAATAAAGAGATAACGATAAGGAATAGCTTTTTGACAAAAACGACACCTAGATTTTAGAATAAGTTGTGAGAAGACAGGTACCATCTCAAAAAATCGCAATGAGTGCTTACAAAAGCTGCAGTGGCTACTAGGAGTCACTATGGATTCTTCGGGGAAACGGTCACAAACCAAGCCAATGAATGAGCCTAAGGAAGCTCCTAGAAAAAAATAAATGATACTTAACATACCTATGTATTCGAAAAAGAGTCAAAAAAATCATTATATTTGACTCTTATTTAGAAATGTTCTAAAATAAAGATGTAAACAATAGTAATTCTAAATAAGGAGAAAAAATATGGTACATACAATTAAAGAAACTATCACTGAAACAGTTAATGATCATGTTACAGCATCAACAAACACTAAAACTAAAGCAGTCTTGAATCAAGCAGTTGCTGATTTGTCTGTAGCAGCTTCAATTGTCCACCAAGTACACTGGTATATGCGTGGTTCTGGTTTCCTTTATCTTCATCCAAAAATGGATGAATTAATGGATAGCTTGAACGGTCATCTTGATGTTATTAGCGAACGTTTGATTACTATTGGTGGGGAACCATTTTCAACACTCGTTGAGTTTTCATCTAATTCAGGATTGACAGAAACTACAGGTACTTTTGATAAATCAATGACTGATCAAATCCAGTTGTTGGTTGATACATATAAATACTTGTCAGTTTTGTTCCAAGTTGGTTTGGATATTACAGATGAAGAAGGAGATGCTCCTTCAAATGATATCTTTACTGCAGCTAAGTCAGAAATTGATAAAACAGTATGGATGTTGACTGCTGAACTTGGTAAAGAACCTGGCTTGAAATAAGCATTTTTCTGAGTTAAGATGATTGTCAAGAGTTCCTTTAAAAGTGTATAATATTAACAAAATACTTTTAGAAGAAGGAATGGACGATATGTCTCAACATCGACGTAGTTTAAGCGTTTATGAAGATGTCTTGAATCAGTTAAAGGCGAAGGGAATTCGATTGACGGAGTCTCGCAAAGCTGTTATCCGTTATTTGATGATGTCTGATCAGCACCCTAGTGCAGATGTGATATATTATGATCTCCTCCCTGACAACCCAGGTATGAGTCTTGCGACTGTTTATAACAATCTAAAAGTTTTGGTTGAAGAGGGAATCGTCTCAGAAATTAAAGTAAACAATGATAATACGACCTACTATGATTTTATGGGACATGATCATTTGAATATTGTTTGTGAAAAATGTGGTCATATCACTGACTTAGACTTGCCAATTCCTTCTTTCAAGGAAGAAGTTGAATCGCAGACAGGATTCCGTATCACTCGAGAACAGATGATTTTCCATGGCATTTGCCCGAATTGCCAATAGATTAAAACCTGAGTCTTATCGGCTTGGGTTTTAAATTTTGTATTGATAATTTGTAAAGGTTTTCAATAGTCTCTTGTCATGACTGAAGCTTTTTGCTAAAATATTGCTATGAGAACTTTATATGATGTTCAACAGTTGTTGAAGCAATTTGGCATAATAGTTTATCTAGGTAAAAGACTTTATGATATTGAGATGATGAAAATTGAGTTAGAGGCTCTTTACCAGAATGGCTTAATTGATAAAGACAATTATCTATCTGCTGAAATGATTTTACGACATGAGCATCGCATTGAAATGGAGAAAGAAAATGAGCAAAAAACTCTTGGGTATTGATCTTGGTGGAACAACTGTCAAATTTGGTATTTTGACTGCAGAAGGTAGCGTTCAGGAAAAATGGGCGATTGAAACAAATACGCTTGAAGATGGACGTCACATCGTTCCAAATATTATTGATTCCTTGAAACACCGTTTGGCAATGTACGGACTCACTGCAGATGACTTTATTGGAATTGGTATGGGATCTCCGGGTGCTGTTGACCGTAAAAATAAGACGGTAACAGGTGCCTTCAACCTAAACTGGGCAGACACTCAAGAAGTTGGATCTGTCATTGAAAAAGAATTGGGTATTCCATTCGCTATTGATAATGATGCAAATGTGGCTGCTTTAGGTGAACGTTGGGTTGGTGCTGGTGCCAACAATCCAGATGTTGTTTTTGTAACACTTGGAACAGGTGTAGGTGGCGGTGTTATCGCTGATGGTAATTTGATTCACGGTGTTGCTGGTGCTGGTGGTGAGATTGGTCATATTATCGTTGAACCTGAAACAGGTTTTGAATGTACTTGTGGTAATAATGGCTGTTTGGAAACTGTAGCTTCAGCAACTGGTGTGGTTCGTTTGGCACGTCATATGGCCGAGGAGTATGAAGGTGATTCAGCCATTAAGGCTGCTGTAGATAACGGTGAACAAGTAACAAGTAAAGATATCTTTATGGCTGCGGCTGAAGGAGATAAGTTCGCCGATAGTATTGTTGACAAAGTGTCAGAATACCTTGGCCTTGCCACAGCAAATATTTCAAACATCCTTAACCCTGATTCTGTAGTTATCGGTGGTGGTGTTTCAGCTGCTGGAGAATTCTTACGTAGTAGAGTAGAAAGTTATTTTGTACGTTATGCTTTCCCACAAGTACGTCGTACAACAAAAGTGAAGTTGGCTGAGCTTGGTAATGATGCTGGTATCATTGGAGCTGCCAGTCTAGCTCTTACAATTCAAAAATAATGCGAAAAGGTGTATCTGACCAACTGGGGTCTTATTACACCTTTTTCTTATTGAAAAACGTTTACAATTGGTCTGGGTTCTGCCATTTTCTTAAAATTGTGGTATACTTGAAAAGTTGAAATAAAAATTAAAGAGGAAAAAATGACTAAATATAGAGAAGACATCCGTAACGTTGCCATTATTGCGCACGTTGACCACGGGAAAACAACACTTGTAGATGAATTGTTGAAACAATCGCATACCCTTGATGAACGTAAGGAACTTGATGAGCGTGCAATGGACTCTAACGATCTTGAAAAAGAACGTGGTATCACTATCCTTGCTAAGAATACAGCCGTTGCTTACAAAGGTACTCGTATCAATATCATGGACACACCGGGGCACGCAGACTTTGGTGGAGAAGTTGAACGTATCATGAAAATGGTTGATGGGGTTGTCCTTGTTGTTGATGCCTACGAAGGAACTATGCCTCAAACACGTTTTGTGTTAAAAAAAGCGCTTGAGCAAAATTTGACACCAATTGTTGTTGTTAACAAGATTGATAAACCATCAGCTCGCCCTGAAGAAGTTGTTGATGAAGTCCTAGAACTCTTCATCGAACTCGGCGCAGATGATGATCAGTTGGAATTCCCAGTTGTATATGCATCAGCGATTAATGGTACATCATCATTGTCAGATAATCCTGCTGATCAAGAGCACACTATGGCTCCAATCTTTGACACGATTATTGATCACATCCCAGCTCCTGTAGATAACTCAGATGAGCCACTTCAATTTCAAGTGTCACTTCTTGACTACAACGACTTTGTTGGACGTATTGGTATTGGACGTGTCTTCCGTGGAACTGTAAAAGTTGGTGACCAAGTTACTCTTTCAAAACTTGACGGAACAACTAAAAACTTCCGTGTTACAAAACTTTTTGGTTTCTTTGGTTTGGAGCGTCGTGAAATTGATGAAGCTAAAGCTGGTGACTTGATTGCCATCTCAGGTATGGAGGACATCTTCGTTGGTGAAACAATCACACCAACAGATGCTGTTGAACCATTGCCAGTACTTCGTATTGATGAACCAACTCTTCAAATGACTTTCTTGGCCAACAACTCACCATTTGCCGGTCGTGAAGGTAAACACGTAACATCACGTAAGGTCGAAGAACGTCTTTTGGCAGAATTGCAAACGGACGTTTCTCTTCGTGTAGATCCGACTGATTCACCTGATAAATGGACGGTTTCAGGTCGTGGTGAATTGCACTTGTCAATTCTTATTGAAACAATGCGTCGTGAAGGATACGAACTTCAAGTATCTCGTCCAGAGGTTATCATTAAAGAAATTGATGGTGTAAAATGCGAACCATTTGAACGTGTTCAAATTGATACTCCTGAAGAGTACCAAGGTTCTATCATTCAAGCCCTTTCAGAACGTAAAGGTGATATGCTTGATATGCAAATGGTTGGTAATGGTCAAACACGTATTATTTTCCTTGTACCAGCACGTGGTCTTATCGGATTCTCTACTGAATTCTTGTCTATGACACGTGGTTACGGTATCATGAACCATACCTTTGACCAATACTTGCCAGTTGTAGCGGGAGAAATCGGTGGACGCCACCGTGGTGCCCTTGTTTCTATTGATACAGGTAAGGCGACAACTTACTCAATTATGCGTATTGAAGAACGTGGTACAATCTTCGTTAACCCAGGCACAGAAGTATATGAAGGTATGATCGTCGGTGAAAATGCTCGTGAAAATGACCTTGGTGTTAATATCACTACAGCAAAACAAATGACAAATGTACGTTCAGCTACGAAGGACCAAACAGCCGTAATCAAGACTCCACGTATCTTGACACTTGAAGAATCACTTGAATTCTTGGATGATGATGAGTACATGGAAGTAACACCTGAATCTATCCGCTTGCGTAAACAAATTTTGAATAAAGCAGAGCGTGATAAAGCTAACAAACGTAAGAAGAAAGCAGCAGAAGCTGAATAATTTATAGGGAGGAGAAGGGATGTTTTATCTGATTGTTGCTATATTGATTTCGTCATTTTATTTCTTTATTGCACCCAAGTCGGTAAAAAACACCATGAATCTCCTCTTTGTCATGGTTACCTCAGCATTGCTATTACTTTTAGCAGTGTTATCAATCATCAAATTTTTCAGTTTACCCGGTGAGTTTTTTGTCACAGTGGGAATGCTTGTATTGAGTTATTTTACTTTAAAAGATTTCTTTTCCATGTCAGAGCTAAAGCATGAAAAAACTGAACAAGAAGAAAAATAAGTCACATGAACCTTAAAAAGTCAATCGCCTAGATTGGCTTTTTTCTGTGCTTAGAAGAGGTAACTTCTTGAAATAGGCTGGGATAAAAGGTAAAATGGTTATGATACAATTTGAGAGAATGGACGAATTATGAAATCAGTAACACAATTTGAAAATAAAAAAGTTTTGGTTCTTGGCTTGGCAAAGTCTGGTGAAGCAGCAGCTCGCCTCTTGGCTAAGTTAGGAGCTATCGTCACTGTTAATGACGGAAAACCTTTTGAGGAAAACCCTTCGGCTCAGGCTCTTCTTGAAGAAGGGATTAAGGTTGTTTGTGGTGGACATCCTCTTGAGCTTTTGGATGAAAATTTTGAACTAATGGTCAAGAATCCTGGGATTCGTTACGACAATCCAATGGTAGCCCGTGCACTTGAAAAAGGAATTCCAGTCTGGACTGAAGTTGAATTGGCTTACCTAGTGTCAGAAGCACCGATTATTGGTATAACTGGCTCAAACGGTAAGACGACAACGACAACTATGATTGCTGATGTCCTAAATCATGGTGGTAAGTCTGGCGTCTTGTCAGGAAATATCGGCTTCCCTGCATCAGAAGTTGCCCAATCAGTGACCGCTCAAGACACCTTAGTTATGGAATTGTCTTCTTTCCAATTGATGGGAATTGACAGTTTCCATCCCCACATTGCGGTTATTACCAATTTGATGCCAACACATATTGATTATCACGGTAGTTTTGAAGCATATGTGGCAGCTAAATGGAATATTCAAAATCGAATGACATCAGATGATTTCATTATTTTGAACTTTAACCAAGATCTTGCTAAGGAGTTGGCTACTAAGACGAAAGCACAAGTCGTTCCATTCTCAACTGTGGAAAAAGTAGATGGAGCCTATCTTGAAAACGGGGGTCTCTACTATAAAGGTGAGTTGATTATGCAAGCCGATGAGATTGGCGTACCTGGTAGTCACAACGTTGAAAATGCTTTGGCTACAATTGCGGTTTCTAAGCTGTCAGGTGTTTCAAACCAGGCTATCAAAGAAACTTTAGCAAGTTTTGGAGGAGTTAAGCATCGCCTTCAATTCGTTGATACCATTAACGACGTGAAATTCTATAATGATAGTAAGTCAACAAACATTTTGGCGACTCAAAAAGCACTTTCTGGATTTGATAATAGTAAAGTCATTTTGATTGCTGGTGGTTTAGATCGTGGTAATGAATTTGATGAACTCGTTCCTGATATTACAGGAGTCAAGAAAATGATTATTTTGGGAGAATCCGCTCCTCGTGTCAAACGTGCCGCTGAGAAAGCGGGTGTATCTTATCTTGATGCTAAAGATGTAGCTGATGCAACACGTATTGCTTTTGGTCAAGCAAATGCAGGAGATGTTGTTTTATTGAGTCCTGCTAACGCCAGCTGGGATATGTACAAGAATTTTGAAGTGCGTGGTGATGAATTTATCGCAACGGTTGAGCAATTGAAGGGATAAGCTATGGCAAAATCGAAAAAGATTGTTTTTACCGGTGGTGGAACAGTTGGACATGTGACCCTAAATCTTATCTTAATTCCAAAGTTCATAAAAGATGGATGGGAGGTTCACTATATTGGTGATAAGCATGGCATCGAACATGAACAAATCTCTAAATCTGGTTTAGATGTTACCTTCCACAGTATTGCTACAGGGAAGTTACGTCGATATTTTTCATGGCAAAACATGCTTGACGTTTTTAAAGTTGGTTGGGGAATCCTTCAATCTATTGCGATTATTGCAAAGATTCGGCCACAAGCACTTTTTTCTAAGGGCGGATTTGTCTCTGTACCGTCAGTGATTGCTTCTAAGTTATTAGGAGTTCCTGTTTATGTGCATGAGTCTGACCTTTCTATGGGGTTAGCCAATAAAATTGCCTACAAGTTTGCGACTATAATGTTTACGACTTTTGAGCAACCAAAAGCGTTGACAAAGACAAAACATGTTGGCGCTATTACAAAGGTTGGTGTGGCACAAACAGGCCAAAAAGATATCCTCGATAATATTAAGAAACAGTTTGATGCCAATTTGAAAACCGTTCTTTTTATCGGTGGATCAGCTGGTGCAAAGGTTTTTAATGATTTTATTAGCAATACTCCACAACTGACTGAACACTACAATGTCATTAATATTTCTGGTGATTCTTCATTAAATACCTTACAACCTCATCTATACCGAATTGATTATGTAACAGATTTGTACCAACCTCTTATGGATTTGGCTGATTTAGTAGTAACTCGGGGTGGTTCAAATACCATTTTTGAATTATTGGCGATGAAAAAACTGCATGTAATCATTCCTTTGGGGAAAGAAGCTAGCCGTGGAGATCAACTTGAAAATGCTGCTTATTTTGAACGAAAAGGTTATGCCCGCCAATTACAGGAACCTGATTTAAGTTGGGCAACTTTGAATAATGAGCTAGAACAACTTGTTGAAAATGCAAAGACTTACAAAGAAGCTATGGTAAAATCTGAGGAAATCACATCTCCTGATGATTTTTACCACCTATTAGTAACTAGTATTTCAAATAAATAAAGGAATTTCATGGCAAAAAAGGAACAAAATTCTCAAGAAAAACAAGTTCTGACGGAGTGGCAGAAGCGAAACTTGGAATTTTTAAGAAAAAAAGAGAGCGAAGATTCTGAAGGCGTAGAGAAAGAGAATACTCCAATCGAAAACAAGGTACCGGAAAAGAAGAAGGTTAAAAAGAAAAAAAAGGCCAAGAAGAAAAAAAAGAATAAGTTGAAATCAAGCAGTAACATTCCTATTGCACAACAAAATCTTGCTGGTCTCATTGTCTTCTCAGCTGCTATTTTAATTGTGTTTTCACTCTTCTATATCTCGCCTTGGTCTAAGCAAAAGATTATCACTGTCTCAGGAACAAAAAATGCTTTGCCAGAAGATGTGAAAGTGGCAAGTGGTATTCTTGATACAGATTATATTAGTTATGTCTTTTTAAATCAGAACAAAGTTGCGAGAACTGTTGAAAAAACAAATGTCTGGGTTAAAAAAGCGAATGTGACCTATGACTTTCCAAATCAATTTAACATTGCAGTAAAAGAATACCCGATAGTGGCTTATCGTCAAACTGGCAATGGTTATATGTCAATTCTCGAGAGTGGTAAAACTGGTGGAACGGTTTCAACAGGAAATCTTCCAGATAAATTTATTACTTTAAAAATAGATGATGACAAGAAAATTGAAGAACTTGTAAAAGAGCTAAATCAACTGGATGCTAAAATCAAAAATAACATTCAGATTATTAATTTAACGCCTACCAAGGCAACTTCAGATTTGTTGACTATTGAGTTGTATGATGGCAATACCATCCGTGTCCCACTATCTCAATTAACAACCAAGTTACCATATTACCAAAAAATTAAAAAACATCTTTCAGATGGGACTATTGTTGATATGGAAGTTGGTATTTATACGACGACTCCGGAAGTTGAAGCATCAAAATCTGAAAAATCCGATAAGGATAAAAAGAAAGATAAAGACAAGACTGATAGTAAAGAAACCAGTGCTACTTCTGAAGAAGGGCAAGAGTCAGAATCGTCTGTACAAAGTTCTGGAGAGGATACTAATACCGAAAGTTCAAGTGACCAAGGAGAAAGTATTCCTGCAGTAGGGCAAGAAAACTCACATCAAACTTCCCTAGCTCAGGGCTAATATTGAATAATAAAAAACGTAAAATGCTGACATTTTACGTTTTTTTATGGTACAATAGTATCCGAATAATTCTGTTTTTATACAGTTTACAAAGATATTGAATGGAAAGATTGAGAGGTCGAGTGAATGGCTAGAGATGGCTTTTTTACAGGATTAGATATAGGAACTAGCTCGATTAAGGTTCTTGTTGCTGAATTTATTGATGGATCAATGAATGTCATCGGAGTAAGTAATGTTAAGAGTTCTGGTGTGAAAGATGGTATCATTGTTGACATTGACGCTGCAGCGAAATCCATCAAAACAGCTATTGAACAAGCAGAAGAAAAAGCTGGTATTGTTATTGAGCAAGTTAATGTTGGGCTTCCAGCTAATCTTCTTCAAATTGAGCCTACCCAAGGGATGATTCCTGTAACAAGTGAATCAAAAGAAATCAAAGATGAAGATGTTGAAAGTGTTGTTCGCTCAGCCTTGACTAAGAGCATTACACCTGAGCGTGAGGTTATTTCGCTAGTTCCTGAAGAGTTTATCGTTGATGGCTTCCAAGGAATTCGTGATCCTCGTGGAATGATGGGAATTCGTCTTGAAATGAGGGGTCTCATTTATACAGGACCAACAACAATCCTTCACAATCTTCGTAAGACGGTTGAACGTGCAGGTATTAAGGTTGAGAATATTATTATCTCACCTCTTGCGATGACACGTGCGGTCTTAAATGAAGGTGAACGTGAGTTTGGTGCTACAGTCATTGATTTGGGTGGCGGTCAAACTACCGTTGCAAGTATGCGTGCGCAAGAACTTCAGTTTACCAATATTTATTCTGAAGGTGGCGAATACATCACAAAGGATATTTCAAAGGTTTTGAAGACTTCTATGCAGATTGCAGAAGCGCTTAAGTTTAATTTTGGTAATGCTGATATTGACGAAGCAAGTGAATCTGAAACTGTTCAAGTTGAAGTTGTAGGTGAAAATTCACCTGTTGAAATCACTGAAAAATACCTTGCTGAAATTATCTCAGCTCGTGTGAAACATATCTTGGACAGAGTGAAACAAGATTTGACTCGTGGTCGTCTACTTGATTTACCTGGTGGTATCGTCCTTGTAGGTGGTACAGCTATTATGCCTGGTGTAGTTGAAGTTGCTCAAGAGCTTTTTGAGACAAATGTCAAACTTTACGTACCAAATCAAGTAGGCATTCGTAATCCGATGTTTGCAAATGTGATTAGTCTTGTTGAGTATGTTGGCCTTCTTACAGAAGTTGATATTATTGCTCAACGAGCAGTATCTGGTGAAGAGTATCTCCGTCGTAAACCTATCGACAATGAGGCTCCCGCATTGAGTTTTGACAGAACTCCAGCACCATCACCAGCGCCACGAGTGGCTCCACAACCTAACCCTATTCCAGTTGAGAATACAATCGAAGTGCCTTTGCCAGTTGAAGAAGGAAATCATGAACCAAAACAAAAACTTGGAGATCGTGTTCGTGGTATCTTTGGTAGTATGTTCGATTAATTTAATCTAGAAAAAGCGAGGAAATAAAATGAGTTTTTCATTTGATAGCGCATCTGTTCAAGGTGCTGTCATTAAAGTTATCGGTGTCGGTGGAGGTGGCGGAAACGCCATCAACCGAATGATTGAAGAAGGTCTTTCTGGTGTTGAATTTATCGCAGCTAATACTGATATTCAAGCGCTCAGCTCTTCAAAAGCAGAAACAGTTATCCAATTGGGCCCTAAATTGACCCGTGGACTTGGTGCCGGAGGTCAACCTGAAGTTGGTCGTAAGGCGGCTGAAGAAAGTGAAGAAACACTTACAGAAGCACTTACAGGATCTGACATGGTATTTATCACTGCCGGTATGGGTGGAGGTTCTGGTACAGGAGCAGCTCCAGTAATTGCACGTATTGCCAAAAGCTTAGGTGCGTTGACAGTTGCAGTTGTAACACGTCCGTTCGGATTTGAAGGTAACAAACGTGGTGCTTATGCGGTTGAAGGTATTCAAGAGTTGCGTGAGCAAGTTGATACACTTCTTATTATCTCAAACAACAATCTTCTTGAAATTGTTGATAAGAAAACTCCACTTCTTGAAGCCCTTAGCGAAGCAGATAATGTTCTCCGCCAAGGTGTCCAAGGTATTACGGATCTTATCACTAATCCAGGCTTGATTAACCTCGACTTTGCTGATGTGAAAACAGTTATGGCAAACAAAGGTAATGCGCTTATGGGTATTGGTATTGGTTCTGGTGAGGAACGTATTGTTGAAGCTGCACGCAAAGCAATCTTCTCGCCACTTCTTGAAACTACTATTGATGGTGCAGAAGACGTAATTGTTAACGTAACTGGTGGTCTTGATATGACTCTTACAGAGGCTGAAGAAGCTTCTGAAATTGTTGGCCAAGCAGCTGGTAACGGTGTTAACATTTGGTTGGGTACATCGATTGATGATACATTGAAAGATGAGATTCGTGTAACTGTTGTTGCCACAGGAGTTCGTCAAGATCGTGCTGATAAAGTAGCGGGAGTGAAAGCTCAACCTCGCAAAGTGACATCAGTACCGTCACAACCAGCAGCACCTGTTCAGCAAGCGATTCAAGAAGAACAACGTCCAGTTTCTCAACCTTCATTTGAACGTCAACCAAATTTTGACTATAATGAAACACCTTCAATGCCTCAAACAGGGGTTCGTCCTGCAGCGGCAGCATCTCAACAAGAGCAGTCTGCTTTTGGAAACTGGGACTTAAGACGTGATAATATCTCACGTCCTGAAACTGGCCAATTAGATAGTCAGTTGACTATGTCTACATTTTCAAGTGAAGTTGAGGATGATGATGAGTTGGAAACACCACCATTCTTTAAAAATCGTTAATAATGACTATAGAAGAAAATAAAAATAATGTTTATCAAGCGGTAAAGGCAGCTTGTGAGAAGGCTAATCGCTCTAGTGATGAAGTCAATATTATTGCCGTAACCAAATATGTCTCTAGTGATATTGCTGAAGAATTGGTTAAAACAGGAATTAAACACATTGCTGAAAATCGCGTGGATAAATTCTTAGATAAGTATCAAGCTTTAAACAATTATGATTTGACCTGGCACCTTATCGGTACCTTACAGCGTCGAAAAGTAAAGGATGTTATTAATTTAGTTGATTATTTTCACGCCTTGGATTCTGTAAAATTAGCAGAGGAAATTCAAAAGCGTGCCAATCATACGATTAAATGTTTCCTTCAAGTTAACGTTTCAGGTGAGGAATCAAAACATGGTTTTTCGCCTGAAGAACTTGATACAGTTCTAGACCAAATTAAAAATCTTGATAACATTTGTATTGTTGGACTAATGACAATGGCACCAATTGATGCAGATAATCAAGAACTTGATGAGATTTTCTCACAGACAAATGAACTTAGAAAATCAATTCAAGAGAAAAAAATAAAGAATGTTCCTTGTGATCAATTAAGCATGGGGATGAGTCGAGATTTTGATGAGGCAATTCAAAATGGATCAACCTTTGTCAGAATCGGCAGTGCATTCTTTAAAGAGAACGGAGATTAACCTTATGGCATTAAAAGACACAATTGATAAAATTGTTTCATATTTTGATACCGACGAAGTAACCGATTATGAAGATGCTGCAAAAGAAGAAGAGAAAAAACGTCCTGTAAAAGTGCAGAGACCAGTGCAGACACAACCTCGTCAGCAACGTCAACCTGAGCGTTCACAGGCAACAGTTCCTCCTCGTCGTCAACATGTTAACGCAGACTTGCAGGAAACACAAGTTCTTCGTAGTTTACCTTTGAGTCGTTCACAAGCAAATCAGGGACCACATCAAATGAGTACAACAAAAACAACAATTGCAATTAAATATCCTAAGAAATATGAAGATGCTCAGGAAATTGTAGAACTTTTGATCGAAAATGAATGTGTTTTGATTGATTTTCAGTATATGTTAGAGGCACAAGCTCGTCGTTGTCTTGATTTCATTGATGGTGCAAGTAAAGTACTTACTGGGAATCTTCAAAAAGTTGGCTCTTCAATGTACTTGCTTACACCAATCAATGTCGTTGTTGATATTGAAGAGATTGGTTTGGCACACGGTAATCAAGAAGCTAACTTTGACTTTGACATGAAGAGACGTTAAGCAATGTCTATATTACTATATGTTATTTGGGCACGTGTCGTTAACGTTGCAGAGATACTTCTTGTTGTCTACGCTTTGTTATCTTGGTTTCCAGGAGCCTATGACACTAGCCTTGGAAGAATCATTAGACAAATTGTTAATCCGATTCTTGCGCCATTTCGTCGTCTGAATTTGGTCTTTGCTGGTGTTGACTTTTCAATCATCGTAATCGTTCTTTTGTTGAATTTTTCTCTCACTATTCTTAGAAATATTCTATTCTGATGTCAGAAAATAAAAATATTGAACAGCATTATTCGTTAGATGAACGTCCTTTTTTAGAAAAGGTTAGGGGATTTTGCCAATTGGTTGAAGATAGGTATAGTCCTTATTTGACTGATTTCTTAAATCCCCGTGAGATTCAAATTGTTGAAGATTTAGCAAATTACTATCATTTAAAATTCTTTGTAAGTTCAAATCTTGAGACGGAGGAGTACAGAAGAGTTATTATAGCTCCGGATTATTATGAGCTCTCTGATGATGACTTTGAGATTAAGCGGTTAGAGGTTTCTTATGCAAGACAGTTTAACACCTTGACTCATCCAAAAGTTTTGGGGACTTTGATTAATCAACTTGGACTTGAACGACAAGTATTTGGTGACATCATTATCAATGACGATGGACGTATTCAATTTTCGATAGCATCTCACCTAGCAAACTATGCTATAATGACTATCAAAAAGATTGGTAATGTTTCCGTTACACTTAAGGATGTTAGTGAAGGGAATTGGATTACAAATCAAGAAAACTACTCACATTCTTTTGTTTTACTTTCTAGCATGCGTCTTGACAATGTATTAGCAACCGTGTTAAATTTATCACGCTCTAGGGCCTTGAAGCTGATTTCATCTGGTAAAGTCAAATTAAATTATAGACAAGTTGAGAAGGCTGACCAGTTGATTACTATTGGTGATATGATTTCGGTTCGGGGTTTCGGTCGATTTCGATTGGCCGAACAGGAAGGATTTTCAAAATCTGGTAAAGCTAAAGTCACTATTAATAGCATGTTGAGACGAAGAAAAAAGTAGGTATTTAATTTAAAATCATCAGAGATGGTAATGTAAATAGAGGGGATCTGTAATGGCAATTACAGTACTTGAGATTATCGAAAAACAGTTTACAACTAAATTTCGTGGCTACAATCAAGAAGAAGTAGATGAATTTCTTGATATTATCGTAGATGGTTATGAAGAATTAGTTCATGAAAATCGTGAACTTGCTGCTCGTGTAAAAGAGCTTGAAGAAATGGTAAAAAAATAAAGGAGGCCTGTAATGGCAATCACAGCACTTGATATTAAAGATAAACAGTTTACAACTAAATTTCGTGGATACAATGAACAAGAAGTAGATGAATTTCTTGATATTATCGTTGATGATTATGAAGATTTAGTTCGTGATAATCGTGAGCTTGCTTCTCGTGTAAAAGAGCTTGAAGAAAAATTGGCTTATTTTGATGAAATGAAAGAATCACTAAGCCAATCAGTTATCTTGGCTCAAGAAACAGCTGAAAAAGTTAAAGCTTCAGCAGCTGACGAATCAGCTAACTTGATTAATAAAGCTAACTTCAATGCAACGCATTTGGTTGAAGAAGCTAAATCTAAAGCATCTGAAATTCTTCGTGATGCTACTGATGAAGCGAAACGTGTTGCTATTGAGACAGAAGAGCTTAAACGTCAAAGTCGTGTTTTCCATCAACGTCTTTTGGCTGCAGTTGAAGGTCAACTTAGCTTAGCAAGTGCTCCAGAGTGGGGTGAATTGTTGCAACCAACAGCTATTTATCTTCAAAACTCAGATGCTGCCTTTAAAGAAGTTGTTGAAAAAGTTTTGGACGAACATGTCCCAGATTCAAATGATGCAGCTTCATTTGATGCAACGCGTCAATTTACTCCTGATGAAATGGCTGAACTTCAACGTCGTGTTGCTGAAAGTAACAAGAAAGTCGAAGATTTCTCTAATCAAGAATTTGAAGAAACTAATGAAACTGTTTCGACCCCAGTTGATTTCGGTAACTCAGATTCTTTCGATAGCGAAGCAGCAGACTTTCCAACTTCTGCACCAGTAGATGAAGATTTTGATTTTCAACCTGAAACAACAGGTGAAGTAAACCTTAACGAAACACAAACTTTTAAATTGAATATTGGCGAATAAGAAAAATAAAACTTACCAAGTATATTTTCAGCGAGTGGGAGATGGTGTGAGTCCCACATTCCCTATTTGGCCGGTTATCATTTTCTTTGGTTCTGACTGAATCAAGTAAGTTAGAAGGATGGTCCTCCTTACGGACATATGAGGGAGCAAATTTATATTTGCTCTAAACAAAGGTGGTACCACGAGCTTTCGTCCTTTTTGATGAAGGCTCTTTTTATTTTGTAAATTATATTGAAGAGGAGATAGAATGAAACTTAAAGAAACCCTAAATCTTGGTAAGACAGCTTTTCCGATGCGTGCTGGACTTCCTAATAAAGAACCTCTCTGGCAAAAAGAGTGGGAAGATGCTAATATGTATCAACGTCGTCAAGAATTGAACCAAGGCAAACCGCACTTCACCCTTCATGATGGCCCTCCGTATGCCAATGGTAATATTCACGTTGGACATGCCATGAATAAAATTTCCAAGGATATTATCGTTCGTTCTAAATCAATGTCTGGTTTCTATGCACCCTATATTCCTGGATGGGATACTCATGGGCTTCCAATCGAACAGGTTTTGGCTAAAAAAGGTGTGAAACGTAAAGAAATCGAACGCTCTGAATACCTTAAAATGTGTCGTGACTATGCGCTTTCACAAGTTGACAAGCAACGTGAAGATTTCAAACGACTTGGTGTCTCAGCTGATTGGGATAACCCATATGTAACTTTGACACCTGACTATGAAGCTGCACAAATTCGTGTCTTCGGTGAGATGGCTAAAAAAGGTTACATCTACCAAGGTGCGAAACCAGTTTACTGGTCATGGTCATCAGAATCAGCGCTTGCTGAAGCAGAAATCGAATACCATGATTTAGTTTCTACATCTCTTTACTATGCTAATAAAGTTAAGGATGGTAAAGGCGTATTGGATACCGATACCTATATCGTTGTATGGACAACTACACCATTCACTATTACAGCGTCTCGAGGCTTGACAATGGGAGCTGATTTTGATTATGTAGTTGTTAAGCCTGCTGGATCTGACCGTAAATATGTTGTGGCTTCTGAGCTATTGCCAAGTCTTTCTGAAAAATTTGGTTGGGAAGATGTTGAAGTACTTGCAACTTACCAAGGAAAAGAATTGGATCAAATTGTAACCGAACACCCATGGGATTCAGAAGTTGATGAATTGGTTATCCTTGGTGATCACGTTACACTGGATTCTGGTACTGGTATCGTCCATACAGCGCCCGGTTTTGGTGAAGATGACTATAACGTAGGTGTTGCCAATGGCTTAGAAGTTGCTGTAACGGTCAATGAACGTGGTATCATGATGGAAAATGCAGGTCCTGATTTTGCAGGTCAGTTCTATGATAAAGTTGTACCAACAGTCATTGATAAACTTGGTGATCTCCTTCTTGCTAAAGAAGAAATCTCTCACTCATACCCATTTGACTGGCGTACCAAAAAACCAATTATCTGGCGTGCAGTCCCTCAATGGTTTGCATCTGTATCTAAATTCCGTCAAGAAATTTTGGATGAAATTGAAAAAGTTAAATTCCATTCAGAATGGGGTAAAGTTCGTCTTTACAACATGATTCGTGACCGTGGAGACTGGGTCATCTCTCGTCAACGTGCTTGGGGTGTTCCACTCCCAATCTTCTATGCTGAAGATAAGACACCAATCATGACTGAGGAAACGATTGAACATGTGGCTAAACTTTTTGAAGAGCATGGATCGGTTATTTGGTGGGAACGTGATGCTAAAGATCTTCTTCCAGAAGGTTTCACACATCCTGGTTCACCAAACGGTGAGTTCACTAAAGAAAATGATATTATGGATGTGTGGTTTGACTCAGGTTCATCATGGAATGGTGTTGTCGTTAATCGACCTGAATTGACTTATCCAGCTGACCTTTATCTTGAAGGTTCTGACCAATACCGTGGTTGGTTTAACTCATCACTTATCACATCAGTTGCCAATCATGGTGTCGCACCATATAAACAACTCTTGTCTCAAGGTTTTGCCCTCGATGGTAAGGATGAAAAGATGTCTAAATCACTTGGAAATACGATTGCTCCTAGTGATGTTGAAAAGCAATTTGGTGCAGAGATTCTCCGTCTTTGGGTAACAAGTGTTGATACGACCAATGATGTACGTATCTCAATGGATATCCTTAGCCAAGTATCTGAATCTTACCGTAAAATCCGTAACACGCTCCGTTTCTTGATTGCTAATACATCAGACTTCAATCCAACAACTGATGCTGTGACCTTTGAAGAATTGCGTTCTGTGGATCAGTACATGACTATCCGATTCAACCAATTGGTTAAGACCATTCGTGACGCTTATGCAAACTTTGAGTTCTTGACTATCTACAAAGCTTTGGTTAACTTTATTAATGTAGAGTTGTCAGCTTTCTATCTTGATTTTGCTAAAGACGTGGTTTACATTGAGAGTGCAGATTCTCTTGAACGTCGTCAAATGCAAACAGTCTTCTACGATATTCTTGTTAAGATCACAAAACTCTTGACTCCAATTCTTCCTCACACTGCTGAAGAAATCTGGTCATATCTTGAATTTGAAACTGAAGAGTTTGTTCAATTGTCAGAGTTGCCAGAAGCAGAAGCTTTCGAAAATCAAGAAGCAATCCTTGAAAAATGGAAAGCATTCATGGATTTCCGTGGTCAAGCTCAAAAAGCTTTGGAAGAAGCTCGTAATGAGAAGGTTATCGGTAAATCACTAGAAGCTCATTTGACTATTTATCCAGATGCTGAAGTTAAAGAACTTCTTGAAGGTTTGAATACAAATCTTGCTCAACTTTTGATTGTTTCAGCATTGACTATTGCTGAAGGAGATGCTCCTGAATCAGCTGTGAGCTTTGAAAATGTTGCCTTCACTGTAGAACGTGCTTCAGGTGAAGTTTGTGATCGTTGTCGTCGTATTGATCCAACTACCAAGGAACGTAGCTATAATGCAACAATCTGTGATTACTGTGCTAGCATTGTTGAAGAAAACTTTGCTGAAGGTGTAGCAGAAGGCTTTGAAGTTAAAGCAAAATAAGCTAAAAAGAGTTCAGATTGAACTCTTTTTCTATTTATTTTTCGAATATAGTATTGAAGACAAGAAAAAACTAGCTCAGCTAGTTTTTTTTTATAGTCCGTAGTTATAATCATCGTCTTGCATAGCTTCCACAGTACCAAGAAGGTAACCATTACCAACTTGAGAGAAGAAGTCGTGGTTGGAAGTTCCTGTAGAAATACCATTCATAACGATTGGGTTAACATCGTTTGCACTATCTGGGAAAAGTGGATCTTGTCCTAAGTTCATGAGGGCCTTGTTGGCGTTGTAACGAAGGAAAGTCATGACTTCTTCAGTCCACCCAACACCATCATAGAGAGACTTAGTATAGAGCTCTTCATTTTCATACAATTCATAGAGAAGGTCATACATCCACTCACGGAAGCTTTCTTGCTCTTCTTCAGGTAATTCATTAAAGCCGAGTTGGAATTTATAGCCAATATAGGTTCCGTGAACAGATTCGTCACGGATAATTAATTTAATGATTTCAGCGACATTGGCAAGCTTATTATTACCCAGATAATATAGAGGTGTGAAGAAGCCTGAGTAGAAAAGGAAGGTTTCAAGAAAAGTTGATGCAACCTTTTTCTGAAGTGGTGTTCCATTCTCATAGATGTCGTTTATGATTTTTGCTTTGGTCTGCAAGTATTCGTTACTATTGGTCCACTCGAAAATATCTTCAATTTCAGATTTAGTGTTCAAAGTTGAGAAAATAGAAGAGTAGGATTTTGCGTGAACAGATTCCATGAACTGAATGTTGTTCAAAACAGCTTCTTCATGGGGTGTACGAACATCGGCACGAATAGCTTCAACACCTGTTTGTGATTGCATAGTATCTAGTAAGGTCAAGCCACCGAAGACTTTTCCGACCAAATCTTTTTCTTCAGCTGAAAGTTTACGCCAATCATCAAGGTCATTTGAAAGTGGAATACGTGTATCTAACCAGAATTGTTCAGTCAATTTTTCCCAGGTAGATTTATCAATCGCATCTTCGATTTCATTCCAGTTAATGGCTTTATAGTAAGTTTCCATTAGAAACCTCTTTCTTTATTGATATCGTTTCTATTTTATCATAATTCAAAATCATGACATAGCTTTTTGAGTTTATCTATTAAAAAAGTCGGCGAACCGACCTTTTTAATACCCTTTATGAATAAGAACAGTGATATTTTAGAGTGTTAAATAACACAACTTTCACACTGGTTAGAGCCAACTTCCTCACCGTCGTCTGTATAAGTACGAATGTAGTAAATTGACTTGATACCTTTGTTAAAGGCATAGTTACGAAGGATAGAAAGGTCACGAGTTGTTTGTTTATTTTCTGTTTTCCATTCGTAAATTTCTTTTGGTAGTTCACTACGCAAGAAAAGTGTTAATGACAAACCTTGATCCACATGTTCAGTAGCAGCAGCATAGACATCAATCACTTTACGCATATCCATGTCGTAAGCTGAAGTGTAGAAAGGAATAGTGTCTGTTGAGAGTCCGTTAGCTGGATAGTAGATTTTACCAATTTTCTTCTCTTGACGTTCTTCAATACGTTGTGTGATTGGGTGGATAGAAGCAGAACAGTCGTTAATATAAGAAATTGATCCATTTGGTGCAACTGCCAAGCGGTTTTGATGATAGAGACCATCTTTCTTAACTAACTCACGAAGCTCTTCCCAATCTTTTGCTTGCGGAATGAAGTGGCCATCGAACAGTTCTTTAACACGGTCAGATTTAGGAACATACTGTCCTGTAACGTATTTATCAAAGTAAGAACCATCGGCATATTTGGATTTTTCAAAACCAACAAAGGTTTCTTGACGTTCACGGGCAATATTGTTAGATTCAACCAAAGTCCAGTAGTTCATAAGCATGAAGTAGATATTAGTGAATTCAACAGATTCAGGGCTACCGTATTCAATGTGGTTTTTAGCAAGGTAAGAATGGAGCCCCATGGCACCTAAACCAAAGGTATGAGCTTGTTGGTTACCATTTTTTATAGATGGTACAGCTTCGATGCTAGAGCTATCTGTAACAAAAGTAAGTGCTCTCGTCATAGCCTTGATAGAACGTCCAAAGTCAGGCGATGTCATCATGTTAAGGATGTTAGTAGATCCAAGGTTACATGAAATGTCTGTACCGAGTTTCACAAATTCTTGTGCATCGTTCAGTTCACTTGGTGTTTGAACTTGGAGAATCTCAGAACAAAGGTTGGACATGACAATTTTACCATCAATTGGATTATGTCTGTTAGCTGTATCAACATTGACGATATATGGGTAACCAGATTCTTGTTGGAGTTTAGAAATTTCAGTTTCTAACTCACGCGCATTAATCTTAGTTTTTGTGATATTGGGATTGGCAACCAATTCATCGTACATAGCTGTGATGTCGATGTAGTTAAATGGTTTCCCGTATTCTTTTTCGACAGAGTAAGGGCTGAAGAGATACATTTCTTCATTCTTACGTGCCAATTCGTAAAACTTATCAGGTACGGTAACGCCTAGTGATAATGTTTTGACACGAACTTTTTCATCGGCATTTTCTTTTTTAGTAGAAAGAAAAGCTAAGATATCTGGATGGAAGACGCTAAGATAAACAACTCCAGCACCTTGACGTTGACCAAGTTGGTTTGAGTAAGAGAAACTATCTTCAAAGAGTTTCATTACTGGTACGACACCAGAAGCTGCACCAGCATACCCCTTAATAGGAGCACCAGCTTCACGTAGGTTAGAGAGACTAATACCTACCCCACCACCAATACGTGACAACTGTAGGGCTGAGTTAATAGAACGTCCGATAGAATTCATATCATCCGTTACTTGAATAAGGAAACATGAAACAAGTTCTCCACGACGGCTACGCCCAGCATTCAAGAAGGAAGGAGTAGCAGGTTGATAACGTTGGTGAATCATCTCATTAGCAAGATCACTGGCTAGCTGTTCATCGCCATCAGCAAAGTAGAGGGCATTAAAAAGAACACGGTCCTCAATACTTTCAAGATAAGCCTGGCCATCATTAGTTTTTAAAGCGTATTGTTGATAGAACTTGTAAGCCGACATAAATGATTGAAAACGAAAATTTTGAGAGTAAATTTCCGCAGACAATTTCTCAATGAAGGCAGGTTCGTATTTCCCAATGAATTCAGACTCGATATAGTCATTTTCAATCAAGTAATTAATTTTTTCTGTGATGCTGTTGAATGCCATTGAATTTGGCTTAACATTTTCAAGGAAAAAGGCATGAAGGGCTTCTTTATCCTTGTGCAAAGGTATTTGACCGTTAATTGGACGGTTGATTTCATTATTGAGGCGGAAATAAGAAACATCGCCAAGATTTTTTAAAGACATAATACTGATACCAAACTTAGTTTAATGGTTTATTAAGATTTATTCCTTAAACTAAGCAAACAAGTTCCTTTCTATAATGAAAACTTGAGAGTTAAAGAATTTCTTTAAGTTTTGCAGGTTGAAATCCTGAAAAGACGATATCACCGGATTCAATAACTGGAGCAGCTGTGAAACCAAGGCTTTTTACATAATCAATTTTCTCTGGATGCTCATCAATGTTGATTTCTTCGAAATCAGCATTCTCCTTTTCTAAGAATTTTTTTGTCATTTTGCATTGCATGCAGTTGTTTTTTGAAAACAATGTAATCTTTGCCATTGCAAATACTCCTTTTAATAATGAATTTAAGTGACTAAAGGTCACTTCTGGAACTCTAATAGAATACCCAAAATATAGGGAAAAATCAAGAGGTTGAACCGACAAAAATACAATATTTTGTGTTTAGTATTCAAACACAACCCCATATATTGTGTTTTTAAGCCTTTTTAAAGTTTTTTGACACCAGTCAATATTTATTGGAAAAAGGAGTCAACTAACTAATTATGTGAGATTTTATGACATAAAAATGCCAATTTCATTTGTATTTTAGAAAAAATAGATATAAAATAAAAAAAACTTTTAACTAATGGAGGTTCTAGTATGCAAGAATATTGCTCAAATCTGACTGTAAAAGATCAAGACTTTACGTTTTATGATATTGAAAAAGTTGCGACAAAGCAGGGTGTTACGGTAGAAAACCTACCCTATACGATTAGAATATTACTTGAAAGTCTTTTAAGAAAAAAGGACGGTGTTGATGTTACAGAATCTCACATTAGTAGTATCTTGAAATTTCCGAATATTTCGATAAATTCGGAAGTTCCTTTTAAACCAAGTCGTGTTATTCTTCAAGACTTTACCGGAGTTCCTGTTGTTGTTGATTTGGCATCCATGCGTGATGCAATTGTAGCGAATGGAGGAAAGGCAGAACTTATTAATCCAGAGATTCCTGTGGACTTGGTGATTGACCACTCTGTTCAGGTAGATTCTTATGGTTGTAGCACGTCTCTTGAAGATAACATTAATTTGGAGTTTAAGCGTAACAATGAGCGTTACGAATTTCTTAAGTGGGCTGAACAATCCTTTGAAAATTATCGTGCCGTTCCACCTGCAACAGGTATCATCCACCAAGTTAATATTGAATTTTTAAGTGACGTTATTATTGAAAAAGATAGGCTTCTGTATCCAGATTCTATGTTTGGTACAGATAGTCACACAACTATGATCAATGGTATCGGTGTTCTTGGTTGGGGTGTCGGAGGAATTGAAGCTGAAGCAGCAATGCTTGGTGAAGCATCTTATTTCCCAATCCCAGAGGTTATCGGTGTTCGTTTGACAGGAGAACTACCTAAAATTGCGACGGCAACCGATTTAGCCCTCAAGATTACTCAAGTGCTTCGTTCTGAAAATGTTGTTGGTAAATTCGTTGAGTACTTTGGTCCTGGGTTAAAGAGTTTATCTCTAGCTGACCGTGCTACAGTGGCTAATATGGCACCGGAGTATGGTGCGACCTGTGGTTATTTCCCAATTGATGAGGAAACCTTAAACTACATGCGTTTGACCAACCGTGATGAGCAACATATCAAGGTGACAGAAGCCTACGCTAAAACTAACCATCTTTTCTATGATCCTAGCAAAGAAGCTACCTATACCAAGGTTGTTGAAATCGATTTGTCATCCATTAAACCTTCGATTTCAGGTCCAAAACGCCCACAAGACTTGATTCTCTTATCCGATGCTAAACAAGAATTCCAGGATGCCGTAGTTCGAGAAGCAGGTGTCCGTGGTTTTGGTCTTGATTGTGAGGAATTAGAAAAGACGGCTCAAGTTGATTTTGAGGGTCATTCAGAGACGATTCAGACTGGTCATGTGGCAATAGCAGCGATTACGTCATGTACCAACACTTCAAATCCTTACGTTCTTATGGCTGCGGGTCTTTTAGCTAAAAAGGCTGTTGAAAAGGGGCTCAAAGTCTCTCCAACAGTCAAGACCTCTTTGGCGCCAGGATCTAAAGTGGTTACAGGTTATCTCAAAGCTTCAGGCTTGCAAACATATTTGGATAAACTTGGCTTTAATTTAGTTGGTTATGGTTGTACGACATGTATTGGTAACTCAGGAGATCTACGACCAGAAGTGGCTAAAGCTATTTCTGACAATGACTTGTTGGCAAGTGCTGTTTTATCAGGAAACCGTAACTTTGAAGGACGTATCAATCCTCTGGTTAAAGCGAATTTTTTAGCTAGCCCACCTTTGGTTGTTGCTTATGCCTTGGCTGGTAACACCAATATTGATTTGACTACTGAAGCTCTTGGGGTTGATGAAAATGACAAAGCTGTCTATCTAGAAGATATCATGCCATCTCGTGATGAAATTGAGTTATATGTTGATAAATTCGTGACTCGTCAACTCTTCCAAGATGAATATGCCAATGTCTTTTCAGACAGTGCGAAGTGGAATGCTATCCCAACTGAGCAAGGTCAGAATTATAAATGGAATCTAGAATCAACCTATATCCAAAACCCACCATATTTTGACGCTTTGGGAGACGACTTGTCCATTAAACCACTGACTGATTTGAAAGTTTTAGCGAAATTTGGAGATACAGTAACAACTGACCATATTTCTCCAGCTGGTAATATTGCCCGAAATAGTCCTGCAGCGAATTATCTCTCTGAACACGGAGTGGATTATCAGGACTTTAATTCCTATGGTAGTCGTCGTGGAAACCATGAAGTGATGATGAGAGGAACTTTTGCTAATATTCGTATCAAAAATGAGTTGGCAGAGGGTAAAATTGGTGGATATACTAAATATGATGGTGAAATCATTCCTATTTATGATGCGGCTATGAAATACAAGGAAGCTAATCAAGACACGCTTGTGATTGCTGGTAAAGACTATGGAATGGGTTCAAGCCGTGACTGGGCAGCCAAAGGCGCAAATCTCCTTGGTGTAAAAGTAGTGCTTGCTGAGAGCTTTGAACGTATCCACCGTTCGAACCTAGTAATGATGGGCATTTTACCAGTTCAATTTATGGAAGGAGAATCAGCTGAGTCTCTTGGTTTGACAGGACAGGAGACATTTAGCTTTGATCTTTCGGAAAATCCTGGTGTCCACGATGTTATCACCGTAACAGCTAAAACGCCTTCTGAAACAAAAACATTTAAGGTACTAGTCCGTTTTGATGCAGACGCTGATATTCGCTACTATAAGAATGGTGGTATTCTACCAATGGTTGTTCGAAAAAAATTGAAGGGAGCATAATATGACAACAGTTGAAACAAATGGTCTGAAGGATATGATTGCTTGTAATACACGTATTTCGTCTATTATTGATGATCATTTATCCTACGCAGGCTATGATATTTCAGAATTTATGGATAATAAAGCTTCTTTTGAGGAAATCATATATCTCTTGTGGAATGGGCATCTACCAACTCAAATGGAACTTAAATATTTTGAAGCGGAATTGCGTAAGAATTATGATATTTCGGATGCGGTTGAGCAATGTATTCTCATACAATCAAGGCCTCATTTGCATCCCATGAGTGTTCTGCGTTCTACAGTCTCATTATTAGGGGTATATAATGTCCATGCTGAGGAGCGCTCCCTGGAAGCCATCTATCAACAAAGTATTGAATTGATGGCTAAGTTGCCAACAATTATTACAACATTCGCTCGTCTAAGGACGGGTCAGATGCCTGTGAAACCACGTGAAGATTTAGGCTTTGCAGCAAATTTTCTTTACATGCTGAATGGGGTTGAACCATCTACTATTGAAGTTGAAGCTATGAATAAGGCTTTAATTCTTCATGCAGATCATGAGTTGAACGCCTCAACCTTTGCAGCGCGTGTTTGTGCTTCAACCCTTACAGATATTTATTCTTGTGTTACGACAGCTATTGGAGCGTTAAAAGGCCCTCTCCATGGTGGTGCTAATGAGCGCGTCTTTGATATGCTAAATGAAGTCCATGAATCTGGTGATGTTAGTGCCTATCTGCAAGAAAAGCTGGACTCTAAAGAAAAAATCATGGGATTTGGACATCGTGTTTATAAAAAACAGGATCCTCGAGAAATATTCTTGAGAGATATGGCTAAGAAGTTGACTGAGAATACGGACAATCAAGAGTTCTTTAATATGTCGCAAGAGATTGAGGAATTCATGAAAATTAAGAAAGGTTTGATTCCCAATGTCGATTTCTATTCAGCGACGGTTTACCATTCTTTGGGTATCGATAGTGATATCTTCACGCTCATCTTTGCAATGAGTCGTGTCGCAGGATGGATTGCACATATTCAGGAGCAACAAAAAAATAATAAATTGATTCGTCCACGTTCTCAATATATTGGACAAGAAAACTTAACTTATATTCCTTTAGAAAAACGTTAGTGAGGAAAAATCTATGGCAGAAAAAATCAAAATGGGAAATGGTCACCTAGAGGTTACTGATAATCCTATTATTCCTTATATTGAAGGAGATGGTGTTGGTCGTGATATTTGGAAAAATGCTCAAGCCATCTTCAATAAGGCTGTAGAGGTAGCCTATGATGGTAAGCGTCAAATTGAGTGGCAAGAGCTTCTAGCAGGAAAAAAGGCTTTTGACAAAACAGGAGAATGGTTACCTCAAGCTACTTTAGAAGCTATTCGAGACAGTTTGGTAGCTATTAAAGGTCCTCTTGAAACGCCAGTTGGTGGTGGAATCCGTTCTTTAAATGTTGCTCTACGTCAGGAACTTGACCTCTATGCCTGCGTTCGTCCAGTTCGTTACTTTAAAGGAGTGGTAAGCCCCCTTAAAGAACCAGAAAAAACGGATATTACTATTTTTCGTGAAAATACCGAAGATATCTATGCAGGTATTGAATGGGAAGCAGGAACGGAAGAGGTAAAGAAAGTCATTGCTTTTCTGCAGAAAGAAATGGGTGTGACTAAAATTCGTTTCCCAGAGTCAAGTAGTATCGGTATTAAACCAATTTCAATTGAAGGAAGTAAACGATTAATTCGTTCAGCAATTGACTATGCACTCAAGAATAATCTCAAAAAAGTAACCCTAGTCCACAAAGGCAATATTCAAAAATTTACTGAGGGCGGTTTCCGTAAATGGGGTTACGAGGTGGCACAGGAAGAGTATAAAGAGGACCTACTTGCTGGTCGTTTAGAGATTAACGATATCATCGCAGATAACTTCCTACAACAGATTCTTCTAAATCCAGGAAAATTTGATGTGGTTGCCTTGACCAACTTGAATGGTGATTATGCCAGTGATGCTTTGGCCGCACAGGTTGGTGGTATCGGGATTTCCCCTGGGGCCAACATTAACTATCAAACTGGCCATGCTATTTTTGAAGCGACACATGGAACGGCTCCTGATATTGCAGATCAAGACAAGGCAAATCCATGTTCGGTACTATTATCTGGGTGCATGCTCTTAGATTATATCGGTTGGTCAGAAGCTGCTCAATTAATCACTGCAGCTATTGAAAAAACATTTCAAGAGGGTATCTTTACAGCTGACCTTGCATTTGAAAAAACAGCTTTTCCAACAAGTGATTTTAGTCAAAACATCTTAAATCGTATCTAAACGCTAACTTAGCCTTTATGAAAACATCCTATGAAAATATAATGAAAAACTTTTCGAATTTATCTTTATTTCTGTAACAAATGGTTAAAAGAGAGAATAAAATCTTGAAAGGACATGACTAAATGAGAAGAAACCCTTAGGAAATTTTTCATAAAGTATGTTTTAACCTTGATAATATGAATTAGCTATGTTATAATTCTAAATTGTAAGGGTTATCATCGATAACTCAAATATTCCAAATTAAGAAGGAGAATCCATTATGGCTTCTAAAGATTTCCACATTGTAGCAGAAACAGGTATCCACGCACGTCCAGCTACTTTGCTTGTTCAAACAGCAAGCAAATTTGCTTCAGATATCACTCTTGATTACAAAGGTAAAGCAGTTAACCTTAAATCTATCATGGGTGTTATGAGCCTTGGTGTTGGTCAAGGTGCTGACGTAACTATCTCTGCAGAAGGTGCTGATGCTGACGATGCAATCGCAGCAATCGCTGAAACAATGACAAAAGAAGGATTGGCATAAGAATATGACAGAAATGCTTAAAGGAATCGCAGCATCTGACGGTGTTGCAGTTGCTAAGGCATATCTGCTTGTTCAACCGGATTTGTCATTTGAAACTAATACAGTTGAAGATACAAGTGCAGAAGAGGCTCGTCTAGATGCTGCTCTAGCGGCGTCACAGGACGAGCTTTCTGTTATCCGTGAAAAAGCAGTTGAAAGCCTTGGTGAAGAAGCGGCAGCCGTATTTGATGCTCACTTGATGGTTCTCGCTGACCCAGAAATGACTGGTCAAATCAAAGAAACTATCCGTGCTAAACAAGTTAATGCTGAAGCTGCTTTGACTGAAGTAACTGACATGTTCATTGCAATTTTTGAAGGTATGGAAGACAATCCATACATGCAAGAACGTGCAGCGGATATTCGTGACGTTACAAAACGTGTGCTTGCTAACTTGCTTGGTAAGAAATTGCCAAACCCAGCAACAATTAACGAAGAATCAATCGTTGTTGCTCATGATTTGACACCATCAGACACTGCTCAACTTAACAAACAATTTGTTAAAGCTTTTGTCACTAACATTGGTGGACGTACAAGTCACTCAGCTATCATGGCTCGTACACTTGAAATCGCAGCTGTTCTTGGTACAAACAATATTACTGAACTTGTAAAAGATGGAGACATTTTGGCTGTTTCAGGTATTACTGGTGAAGTTGTGATTAACCCAACTGAAGAGCAAATTGCTGAGTTTAAAGCAGCTGGTGAAGCTTATGCTAAACAAAAAGCTGAATGGGCTCTCCTTAAAGATGCTCAAACAGTAACAGCTGATGGTAAACACTTCGAGTTGGCTGCAAACATTGGTACACCTAAAGACGTTGAAGGTGTTAACGATAATGGTGCAGAAGCTGTTGGTCTTTATCGTACAGAGTTCTTGTACATGGACTCTCAAGACTTCCCAACTGAAGATGACCAATATGAGGCATACAAAGCGGTTCTTGAAGGTATGAATGGTAAACCTGTTGTCGTTCGTACAATGGATATCGGTGGGGATAAAGAACTTCCTTACTTCGATCTTCCTAAAGAAATGAACCCATTCTTGGGTTACCGTGCATTGCGTATCTCAATTTCTGAAACTGGTAATCAAATGTTCCGTACTCAATTGCGTGCTTTGCTTCGTGCATCTGTTCACGGTAAATTGCGTATCATGTTCCCTATGGTTGCTTTGTTGAAAGAGTTCCGTACTGCTAAAGGTATTCTCGAAGAAGAAAAAGCTAAATTGATTGCTGAAGGTGTTGCTGTTGCAGACAACATTGAAGTAGGTATCATGATTGAAATCCCAGCTGCAGCTATGCTTGCTGATCAATTTGCTAAAGAAGTTGATTTCTTCTCAATTGGTACAAATGACCTTATCCAATACACAATGGCTGCTGACCGTATGAATGAACAAGTTTCATACCTTTACCAACCATATAACCCATCAATTCTTCGTTTGATTAACAATGTTATCAAAGCTGCGCATGCTGAAGGTAAATGGGCTGGTATGTGTGGTGAAATGGCTGGTGACCAAACAGCTGTTCCTCTTCTTGTCGGAATGGGCTTGGATGAGTTCTCTATGTCAGCTACATCTGTTCTTCGTACACGTAGCTTGATGAAGAAACTTGACACAGCTAAGATGGAAGAATACGCTAACCGCGCACTTACTGAATGTTCAACAATGGAAGAAGTTCTTGAACTTTCAAAAGAATACGTTAACGTAGACTAATAAGAAAAAAGTGGAAGCTTGTGCTTTCGCTTTTTTTGCATAGACAAAATAATTGACTCATTGTCTTTTTAGGAGTAGAATACGTCTAACCTAGGTTAAGAACTTTAATTATTTTTTGTCAAAATTTTCTGAATAATCCTTGTTTTAATCTTGGAATATTTGGAAAAAAATGATAGAATAGGTTTTATAATAGATAAAAGGAGTTACTATCTTGGCTAAACAATACAAAAACTATGTCAATGGTGAGTGGAAAACATCTGAAAATTCAATTACTATCTACGCACCTGCAAACGGTGAGGAACTTGGATCAGTTCCAGCGATGAGCCAAGCTGAAGTAGACGAAGTCTACGCAGCAGCTAAAGCAGCACTCCCAGCATGGCGTGCGCTTTCATACGCTGAACGTGCAGCTTACCTTCATAAAGCAGCTGATATCTTGGAACGTGATGCTGATAAGATCGGTCAAGTTCTTTCTAAAGAAATTTCTAAAGGTTTGAAATCTGCAATTGGTGAAGTTGTTCGTACTGCTGAAATTATCCACTATGCAGCTGAAGAAGGTTTGCGTTTGGAAGGTGAAGTACTTGAAGGTGGTGCCTTTGATGCTGGTAGCAAGAAAAAAATCGCTGTTGTTCGTCGTGAACCAGTAGGTCTTGTCCTTGCTATTTCACCATTCAACTATCCAGTAAACTTGGCTGGTTCTAAAATTGCTCCTGCCTTGATCGCTGGTGACGTTGTTGCCTTCAAACCACCAACACAAGGTTCTATCTCAGGTCTTCTTTTGGTTGAAGCATTTGTTGAAGCTGGTATCCCTGCTGGTGTCTTGAACTCAATCACAGGTCGTGGTTCTGTTATCGGTGACTACATCGTTGAACATAAAGCAGTTGACTTTATCAACTTTACAGGTTCAACTCCAGTTGGTGAAAACATCGGTCGTTTGGCAGCAATGCGTCCAATCATGCTTGAGCTTGGTGGTAAAGACTCAGCTATCGTTCTTGAAGATGCTGACCTTGACTTGACTGCTAAAAACATCGTGGCAGGTGCCTTTGACTACTCAGGTCAACGTTGTACAGCTATCAAACGTGTTCTTGTAATGGATAGCGTTGCTGATGCATTGGTAGAAAAAGTAACTGCTTTGGTTGCAAATATCACTGTTGGTATGCCTGAAGAAAGTGCAAGTGTTACACCACTTATCGATACTAAATCAGCTGACTTTGTACAAGGTTTGATTGATGATGCTGTTGAAAAAGGTGCTACTGCTAAAACTGAATTGAAACGTGAAGGAAACCTTATCTATCCAACAGTCTTTGACCATGTAACAACAGATATGCGTGTTGCTTGGGAAGAACCATTTGGTCCTGTATTGCCATTCATCCGTGTATCTTCAGTTGAAGAAGCAATCAAGATTTCTAACCAATCTGAATATGGACTTCAAGGTGCTGTCTTTACACAAGATTACCCACGTGCATTTGCTATTGCTGAACAACTTGAAGTTGGTACAGTTCACATCAATAATAAAACACAACGTGGTACAGATAACTTCCCATTCCTTGGTGTTAAAGGATCTGGTGCCGGTACTCAAGGTGTGAAATACTCTATTGAAGCTATGACTCGTGTGAAATCAACAGTATTTGATATTGCAAAATACTAAGTGTTAAGCTAGTCAGTAATTGTAAAAAAGTCAAGAGGGCCTTAGTAATAAGGCTCTTTTTCTGTAAAAATATGGTATAATAGAGTCAAATTTTGAATAGAGTGAGTTTTCTGATAATGAATAAATCTTATTTTTACTTGGTGATGAAAACGCATGAGTTGGAAGTACCATATACTGCTAAACTTCGACGAGTGCGTGTTCTTCTCCCCAAAAATTATGAAACAGATACAGATCGTTCTTATCCTGTTGTGTATTTTCATGATGGTCAGAATGTTCTTTATAGTAAGGAAGCATTTTCAGGTTATTCTTGGAAAATTATTCCGACTCTCAAGCGTAATCCGGATATTTCTCGTATGATTGTAGTGGCTATTGATAATGATGGTCCAAATCGTATGAATGAGTATTCTGCATGGAAGTATCAAGAGTCTAATATTCCTGGTGTTCAGTTTGGAGGAAAGGGAGTTGAGTATGCAGAGTTTGTCATGGATGTGGTGAAGCCTTTCATTGATAAAGAGTACCGTACTCTTTCAGACCGCCAGCACACTGCCATGATTGGTTCTTCACTTGGTGGTAACATCACTCAGTTTATGGGTCTTGATTATAAGGACCAGATTGGGTGTCTAGGAGTATTTTCTTCAGCTAACTGGTTGCATCAAGACGCTTTTGACCGTTATATGGATCGTCAAAAATTAGATTCTGATCAGCGTGTTTATATTTATGTAGGGACAGAGGAGGCTGACGATACGGACAAGACCCTGATGGCTGGTAATATTAAGCAGGCTTATATTGATTCGTCACTGAGTTATTATCATGATTTGATTGCCCGTGGTGTTGATTTGGAGAATATTAAAATTCACATTCAATCCGGTGCTGAACATAATGAAGAGGCATGGGCTGAGAATTTACCAGACTGTTTACGCTTTTTCGCTGAGAAGTGGGACTAGTCTTTAATGTCATAACTATTTAATAGCAATTTAGGAAAAGGATTTAAACTATGAATATCGAACATCTTAGCCACTGGAGTGGTCAATTGAACCGTGAAATGTATCTTAATCGTTATGGGCACGCAGGTATCCCTGTGGTAGTTTTTGCTTCATCAGGTGGAAGTCACAATGAATACTATGATTTTGGTATGATTAATGCTTGTGAACGCTTCATTGAAGAAGGGCGTGTGCAATTCTTTACACTTTCAAGTGTAGACAGTGAGAGCTGGCTTTGCGATTGGAAAAATCCACACGATCGTGCAGAAATGCATCGTGCTTATGAACGTTATGTGATTCAAGAAGCCATTCCATTCATCAAACACAAGACTGGTTGGTTTGATCCTATGATGACAACTGGTTGTTCAATGGGTGCTTACCATGCGCTTAATTTCTTCTTGCAACACCCAGATGTTTTCAATAAAGTAGTAGCCCTTAGTGGTGTTTATGATGCACGTTTCTTTGTTGGTGAATACGGAGGAGATGAGGCTATTTACCAAAACTCACCATCAGATTATATTTGGAATCAAAATGATGGTTGGTTTATTGATCATTATCGTCAATCTGAAATTGTTGTGTGTACAGGTCTTGGTGCTTGGGAGCAAGATGGTCTTCCTTCTTATTACAAACTTAAGGAAGCTTTTGAACAAAAGAATATTCCAGCTTGGTTCTCTGAGTGGGGGTACGATGTAGCCCACGATTGGGAATGGTGGCGTAAACAGATGCCATATTTCCTTGACAACATGGACCTATAATTTTCTTATCTACTGAGTAACTAAAAAAGAGGAATCAGAAATGAATTATATTGTTATTTCACCTTACTATCCACAAAACTTCCAACAGTTTACTGTTGAACTTGCTAATAAGGGCATCACTGTTCTCGGTATTGGTCAAGAGCCTTATGAACAATTGGATCAGCCTTTGAAAGAGGCTTTGACTGAATACTTCCGAGTGGATAATTTGGAAAATTTGGATGAAGTGAAACGTGCAGTTGCCTTTCTCTTCTATAAACATGGACCAATTGATCGTATCGAATCACATAATGAATACTGGTTGGAATTGGACGCAGCCCTTCGTGAACAGTTTAATGTATTTGGTGCTAAGCCGGACGACCTCAAGAAGACAAAATACAAATCTGAAATGAAAAAGCTTTTCCAAAAGGCTGGTGTCCCAGTTGTACCAGGTGATGTGGTTAAGACAGATGAGGATGTGGATAAGGCTGTAGCCGAAATCGGACTTCCAATGATTGCTAAACCAGACAATGGTGTCGGTGCAGCTGCAACATTCAAACTTGAAACTGAGGACGATATCAATCATTTCAAGGCTGAGTGGGATCATGAAAAAGTTTATTTCTTTGAAAAATTTGTGACTTCAAGTGAAATCTGTACTTTTGATGGTTTGTTGGATAGTAATGGCAATATTGTCTTCTCAACAACTTTTGATTATGCCCATACGCCACTTGATTTGATGCTTTACAAGATGGATAATTCTTACTATGTTCTTAAGGATATGGATCCTAAGTTACGTCAGTATGGTGAAGCTATTATCAAAGAATTTGGTATGAAGGAACGTTTCTTCCATATTGAATTCTTCCGTGAAGGTGATGATTATATTGCAATTGAGTATAATAATCGCCCTGCCGGTGGTTTCACTATTGATGTTTATAACTATGCTCATTCTATTGATTTGTACAAGGGTTATGCGGATGTCGTTGTTGGGGAGCCTTTCCCAGCATCTCACTTTGAACCACTTTACTGCTTGGCAACATCACGTCGTGCAAATTCTCACTACGCTTATTCAGAAGAAGAACTCTTCGACAAATACCGTAATCAACTTAAGGTTAAGAAAATCATGCCTGCTGCCTTTGCAGAGTTACAAGGTGATTACCTCTACATGTTGACAACACCTAGTCGTGAAGAAATGGAACAAATGATTGAGGACTTTGGTAAAAAAGCCTAATTTGTATATGCTAAAAGCACTTCAGCGTTTGAACTGAAGTGCTTTTGTCATGCCTTATTTTTCGTGAAGTTCTTGGTTTTTCAGAACTAGTTCTGAAACTTTGGCGAATTTTTTAAGTTTTTTGAGATCTTCTGGATGGGTTACCAAGCTGATGACACTACCTTCATTTCCCATACGACCAGTACGTCCTGCACGGTGAGTGTAGGCCTCCCGATCTCGAGGAATATCGAAGTTGATGACCACTTCCAGATTTTCAATATCGATGCCTCGTGCCAAGAGGTCAGTACCTAGTAAGAGTGAAATCTCATGATTCTTGAATTTTTCCAAGATAACCTTACGGAATTTGACGTTAATGTCACTGGCAAGTGATACTGCTGAAACCCCATTAAATTGGAGGCGTTCTTCAGTAGCGCCAAGGTCAGAAAGACTGTTGAAAAAGACAAGTCCACGGAAGTCAGGAATATTAGAGAATTTACGGAGAAGTTCGACACGATGACGTTTATCAACACTAATATAATAGTGTTTGATAGTGTCAAGTTCTTGGTCAGATAAGTCATAAACAATAGTATTTTCCACAAGATCTTGATCGTCAATTTTATTAGTCGCTGAAATGTAGACCATTTGATGGTCACGAGGGACATGGTGGCTGATTTTTGTTACGAAATGGTATTGGCTATCACTAAGTAGTTCATCAAATTCGTCAAGTACAATAGTGTTAACGTTCATCATCTTAATTTTTTTGTGTTTAATCAGCTCAAAGACACGGCCAGGTGTTCCGATAAGAATTTCTGGTCCTTTCTTCAGACGTTCAATTTGACGTTTTTGACTAGAACCAGACAGGAAGAGTTGGGCAGTAAGCCCTAGTGGTTCAGCCCACTGTTTGGTTACGTCGAAAATCTGTCCAGCAAGCTCAGAGTTGGGTGCTAGTATAAGTAATTGCTGAGCTTTTTTTGGCTTTAGAGTACGGAGAAGTGGGAGGAGGTAGGCCAGAGTCTTACCTGTTCCAGTTGGGCTGATGCCCAAAACATTGTCCCCTTCTGTAATTGGTGCAAAGAGTTCTTTTTGAATGGCAGTTTCTGTTGTGATTCCTTTTTCTTTAAGGAGGTCTTGCCATTGTTCAGGAAAGTTTGTAAACATAAAAGTCTCATTTTCTATATGGATTTGCTTTTATTATATCATGATTTAGTGTAGAATAGATGAGAAAGACTCTATTAGATAGGAATTTACCATGCCTAAAAAACCGATTATTATTGGGGTTACGGGTGGCTCTGGTGGTGGTAAGACCAGTGTTTCTCGTGCCATTTTATCCAATTTTCCAGATGAAAAAATTGCCATGATTGAACATGACTCGTACTATAAGGATCAGTCTCATTTGACTTTTGAGGAGCGTGTGTCAACTAACTATGACCATCCCTTTGCCTTTGATACAGATCTCATGATTGAACATATCAATGAGTTGATTGCTGGGCGTCCGGTGGATATTCCGATTTATGATTATACACAACACACTCGTAGTGCCAAGACTTATCGTCAGGAGCCTCAGGATGTTTTCATCGTTGAAGGGATTCTAGTACTTGAGGATAAACGCTTGCGTGATTTGATGGATATCAAGCTCTTTGTAGATACTGATGATGACATTCGTATTATTCGCCGTATCAAGCGTGATATGGAAGAACGTGGTCGTAGCTTGGATAGTATTATTGAGCAGTATATCAGTGTTGTAAAACCAATGTACCACCAGTTTATCGAACCTACGAAACGTTATGCGGATGTGGTCATTCCTGAAGGTGTCACAAATACTGTTGCTATCGATTTGATAAATACTAAGGTAGCAAGCATCTTGAAAGAAAGTAAGGAAGCCTAAGCAAGAGCTTGGCTTTTTTGGTATAATTAAAACGTTATGATTATTTTACAAGGAAACAAAATAGAGCGCTCTTTTTCAGGAGATGTGCTCTTTGATAATATTAATATTCAGGTGGATGAGCGAGATCGTATTGCCCTTGTTGGACGTAACGGTGCTGGGAAATCAACCTTATTGAAAATCCTAGTTGGAGAGGAAGCGCCGACAAGTGGTGAGATTAATACGAAACGTGATTTGAACCTGTCTTATCTGGCTCAGGATAGTCGTTTTGAGTCTAGCAATACCATTTACGCGGAAATGTTAAATGTTTTTGCCGGTCTTCGTGCCGATGAAAAACGTCTGCGTGACATGGAAATGAAGATGGCTGAGTTGACTGGGGCAGACTTGGACAAGCTAATGACCGACTATGATCGCCTTTCCGAGGATTTCAGACAAAGAGGTGGTTTTACTTACGAATCTGATATCAGAGCCATTCTCAATGGTTTCAAGTTTGATGAAAGCATGTGGGAGATGCCTATTTCAGATCTTTCTGGAGGACAGAATACCCGCCTGGCCTTGGCTAAAATGTTGCTAGAGAAGCCTGAACTTTTGGTACTGGATGAACCGACCAACCACTTGGATATCGAAACTATCGCCTGGTTGGAGAATTACCTGGTTAATTATCAGGGTGCTCTAATCATTGTCAGTCACGACCGTTATTTTTTGGATAAGGTAGCGACAGTAACCCTAGATTTGACCAAACATAGCTTGGATCGTTATGTCGGAAACTATTCAACATTCATGGATCTCAAGGCTGAAAAGTTGGCCACTGAAGCCAAAAACTTCGAAAAGCAACAAAAAGAAATTGCTAAGCTGGAGGACTTTGTTAATCGTAATATTGTCCGTGCCTCTACAACCAAGCGTGCCCAGGCCCGTCGTAAACAACTAGAGAAAATGGAACGTCTGGATAAGCCAACAGAAGGCCAAAAGTCAGCCAATATGACTTTCCATGTGGACAAGGTCTCTGGGAATGTAGTCTTGACAGTCAGGGATGCTGCTATTGGTTATGACGATGAGATTCTTTCGAAGCCTATTTCTCTGGATGTTAAGAAGATGGATGCCATTGCCATTGTAGGGCCTAATGGTATTGGTAAAACGACCTTTATCAAGTCGGTAGTGGGGCAATTGCCTTTTATCAAGGGAACGTCGACCTATGGTGCCAATGTTGAAGTAGGTTATTATGATCAAACCCAATCTGCTTTGACGCCCTCAAATACTGTCCTTGATGAGTTGTGGAATGATTTTGCAACCACCCCTGAAGTTGAGATTCGTAACCGTCTGGGTGCTTTTCTCTTCTCAGGTGATGATGTCAAAAAGTCGGTTTCCATGCTTTCTGGTGGTGAAAAGGCTCGTCTGCTCCTAGCCAAACTATCAATGGAAAACAATAACTTCCTGATTCTGGATGAACCGACCAACCACTTGGACATTGATAGCAAGGAAGTTTTGGAAAATGCCCTTATTGACTTTGATGGGACGCTTCTCTTTGTCAGTCACGACCGTTACTTTATCAACCGTGTGGCCACTAAAGTGATGGAAATTTCTGAGGATGGGGCAACCATTTATCTTGGGGATTATGATTATTATCTTGAGAAGAAGGCTGAGCTTGAAGAGTTGGCACGACTTGAGGCGGAAGAAAATCAAGGACAAGAAGAGGTTCAAGTAGCTTCGGCAGGTGCTAATGATTATCAAGCTCAAAAAGCCAATCAGAAAGAGATGCGTAAACTAAGCCGACGCATTGAACAAATTGAAAACGAGCTAGAGACCATTGAAGAACGCTTGGAGGAAATCTCTGCTGCCATGCTTGAAACCAATGACGTGGCGGAATTATCTGACTTGCAGAAAGAGCTGGATGAGTTATCAGTCAATCAAGAGGCTCTGATGGAAGAGTGGAGCGACTTATCAGAACAATTGGAAGGTTAAGGAAATATGAGAGCCTTTTCATGTTTTTAGTTGTGAAAGGCTTACATTGTTGGTATAATGGTCTTAGTATATAAAAGGAGACTAGCTTTATGAACAAAGTAAAGAAAAAAGTGTATCGTAACACAACATCTTTCAACATGATGGCTTGGGCATCATTTGCCTTCTTCGTAATCTTGATGTTGGTTGGCCTCTATACCCTTAAAGAGCCTTTGATGGTTAAGGGTTACTACCTTATGGGATGTGTTGGCTTGATTTCATCATCATTTACAGTATCTAAGGTTGTCCGTGATAACCAAGAAGATGAAGAAAACTATAACAAACTCATTGCCCAACAAACTTTCGAACAATAAGAGGAGAAGCCTGAAAAGGCTTTTTCTTTTTGAATAGTGCCATTTAATTATTTACCCAAATAATCAAAAAGTGTCTTTAGTAAATATAGATGATTATAATAAAAACCATCTTACATATGAAATTGATTTTCATGATTATAAAAAGTTTTATATTTTAGATACTCAAAATCATCAAATTTCTGAGAAAACAAAATATGATAATGAAGAGAATGCCGTAGTAACCACTGCTTCTTATACAGAAGATATGAATACAGCAATTGATTTTACATTTGATTTTAGTGAAGGTGGTAGTTATTTAATACATGCATAGAATACAAGAAATACAAATAATTTCTTCGTAAAACAATCTAAGAAAGCTAGACGAGACTTCCCGCTGTGAGAAAAGTGGTTGAATCATTATAGAATCAGCCACTCGGAATTTTTGAGGCTTCAGACTCAAAAATTAGTCATGGAACTTCGAAGAAGGTCGCTGACGTCCGTACTCACTTAAGGGGAGTCTCAAAAAGATTTTATTTATAAAAGTCTGAAAAGGCTTTTTCTTTTTTACAGAAAATGCACAAATATTCTGACTCTTACCTAAGGGAAGTGTTATAATGTAATGAGAGGGTCTGAGCGCCTTGTTTTATGGTATCGGACCTTATGCCTTATAAGACTAATCATCGTATAAGAATACGGTAGTGAAAAGGTAGGTAATATTATGGAATTCAAAGTTAAAGATGGTCAAATCATCTATTATCGGGATCTTGGTAAGGGTTTTCCAATTGTCTTTTTACATGGCAATAATTTGTCTGGAAACTACTTTGCTAAGCAAGGAATTCTATATCGAGACTATCGCTTAATTTTTATTGATAGTCGTAATCACGGTAGATCCAGTCGTCAGAGTGTTAAGATGACTTTTGAACAGATGGCTGCCGATTTGGAGGAAATTTTGCAATTTTTAAATATCAAAAAGGCCTTGTTTGTTGGTCACAGTGATGGGGCCAATCTAGCTATGGTTTATGCTAGTCGCTTTCCTGACCGGATTGCGGGTCTCTTACTAAATGCGGGTAATATGACCTTTAATGGCTTGACCAGACGTTCTAGGTTCTTGGTTCATTTACAATATCTTTGTTTGAAGGCCTTATCGCCATTTTCAGCTAAAATGGATATTATGGCAAAAGTAACAGGTCTCATGTTGCATGATTTACCCTTGGATAGGGAGCAATTACACAAGGCACCCTATCCTGTTTGGGTGGTTATGGGGCAAAGGGATGTTATTAGTTTTAGGCATTCCAAAGAGATTTCGGAACTCTTTCCGATTCATAAGCTGTATGTTGAGCGTCGGCAAGGACACCGTTTAGCTCAACGAAAATACAAGGTCTTTAATCAAATGATTCGTGATTTAGTGAGAATTAGTCGAAAAGAGGTGGTGGCATGAAGAGTCTTTTGGAGAGATTACAACCTTTAAAAACAGCAATCAAATCCATCTTCTTTATTTCAATTACGGTTCTTGTCGTTATTGAACTGGTCCGGTTGAAGCGAACCATTACATTAGAGTCGTTAGAATCGGCTCTGTCAGGCTTGTCTATTTGGCACCTTATTCTCATGATTATAATTGGGTTAGTCGCCGTACTCCCCATGTTGTTTTATGATTTAATCCTGAATAAGGAGTTAGAGACGGATTATTCCAAACCCTATATTTTAGAGACGAGTTGGGCGGTGAATACGATTAATAACCTGGCTGGTTTTGCTGGTTTGGTTGATGTCGGTTTACGGTATTCTTTCTATTCTGAGGATGGGCAGGAAAAGACGGGTGTTAAAGCACTGTCGCGTTTATTGCCTTACTTTATGTCGGGATTGTCACTCTTGAGTGGCTTGGTATTTGTTAGTTTTTGGTTTCTTCCTCTGAGTCCAGATTTAAGAAAGTATTGGCTGCTTTTGTTAGGGATTTTCCTTTATTTGCCCTTTATTTTCTTTATTTCCAGTCGGGAAAAGTTGGCCTATTTTGGGCAGGTACCTTTGAAAACGAGGCTAAGTCTGCTTTTGGCTTCTACAGCTGAGTGGGGAACTGCTCTTGGGAGCTTTGTCAGTGTCGCCTATTTGATGGGATTACATGTTCATCTTTACAATCTGATTCCGCTCTACCTACTAGCTGTTATCATTGGTATTTTCTCAATGATTCCAGGAGGGATTGGTAGTTTTGATCTTATTGTCATTACTGGTTTGACATCCATGGGTGTTAGTAATGCCATGGCGGTTAGCTTGCTCTTACTTTATCGTTTGACTTACTATGTCATTCCATTCTTGCTGGGAGTTGTCTTCTTTTTCAAACACATGGGAGGACGTATTAACGATAAGTACTTTAGGGTTTCTTCACGGGTATTTGCAGGGAGCCTATACCGTTTCTTGGTCTATCTCTTGCGTTTTTTGGGAATCTTCTTGATTTTGTCAGCTTTAATTCCAGATCGGTTGGCTTATGTCTATTTGATTAACCGCTTTGATCCAATTCAGGAACAGTTGATTTGGCAGTTCCCAAGTATTTTATTTGGAACCCTCTTTATTTTCATGGCCCGTCTCATTAAGCGTCGGGTTAAGGGAGCATTTCCTGCCTCTTTATTAACCTTTGTCTTAGCCTTGATTTATGTCAATCTTAATGGCATTTCTTGGGCCATGACCTTCTTGATTTCACTTTCTTTGGTGATTGTGCTAATTATCAGAAAGAAATTGATCCATCGTTATTTTGTGTATAGCTGGGAAGATAAGACTAAAGATTTCCTCTTTCTTGCCTTTACTATTTTGGTTCTCCTTGTTTTAGGGGGAAATGGCTTCTGGTCTCATCTCTTGCCACCGAAGAGCCGTGATGTTCTTGGACATTTTATCCATATCTGGTTTAATATTTTATTGGCAGCTGTCATCATTGCAACCATTGTTTGGGGGCTCTTGAAAATTTTGGCACCTCGTAAGACTTTCGGTCAAAAAATGGATGATGAACGTTTTACAGCTCTTTTGTCAAAATATGGAGGTGCATCAGAAAGTGCTTTGGCTTACCTACATGACAAACACCTCTTTTGGTATCGTGTTGATGGACAGGACCAGGTAGTTTTCCAATTCGCCCAAACCAGTAACAAGTGCGTGGTTATGGGAAATCCGATTGGGAATGAAGATTATTATCGACCAGCCTGGGAAGCCTTTCTAAGCGCTTTATCTGATTGGAATCTGCAAGCCCTATTTTATGAGGCAGATGAAAGCATTACCCTCATGCTTCATGACTATGGATTTGACTTCATGAAGTTTGGGGAAAATGCTATGGTTGACTTGACGACGTTTTCGGTTGAAGGAAAGCATGGTAAGAAATTCCGTAAACCGACTAATCGCGTGGAAAAAGCTGGTTTCCAATTTAAATTGCTTCAACCGCCATTTTCAGAGACTCAAATGCAGGAAATGAGAGCTGTCTCAGATGTTTGGCTTAACGGTCGTAAGGAGAAAGGTTTCTCTCTTGGTTTCTTCGATGAAGCCTATCTGCAACAAGCGCCGATTGCCATTGTTGAGAGTGAAGAGGGCGAAATTGTTGCCTTTGCCAATATCATGCCAACCAAAAATAAACGAGTGGCCACGATTGACCTCATGCGATATGACTTTGAAAAGGCACCTGAAGGCATTATGGACTACCTCTTTGTCAAACTCTTCCAATACTTCCAAGCAGAAGGCAAGCAGTACTTTGATATGGGAATGGCTCCCCTAGCCAACGTCGGTACTGAAGAAGATAGTTTCTTAGAAGAAAAGGTTGCCAATCTGGTTTATGTTTTTGCACAGCGTTTTTACTCTTTCAGTGGCCTCCAACGTTATAAGGAAAAATTCTCTCCAATCTGGTCTCCAAAATATATTGTCTATCCAAAAAGAACCTGGCTCTTGTTTGATATGATTGCTATTCTAAGGATAGATAATCGTAAAATTGAAGACAGAATGAAGAAAAGACGTCTTTGGAAATAGAGATAACATGAAAATAGCGAAGCCAATCGGCTTCGCTATTTTGCTATGTAGAAGACTTACTTTTCGAATTCTGCTTTTGATTTAGTATCTGCATACTCTTCAGCTACCTCGCTTGAGAGAATGTCATCATAACTTGGCAGTGAAATGTCCTGGCCATACTTGTTACGAAGAGCAGTAGTTACCAGTCGGTAGGCGAGGTTGGCATTACGAGAAAGAATTGGGCCGTGGAAGTAGCTACCATAAACATTCTTGTAGTGAACACCCTCGGAACCATCTTCCTTGTTGTTACCATTACCGTAGACCACCTTTCCAAGTGGTTTCTCGTCATCCGAAAGGAAGGTACGTCCTTGGTGATTTTCAAAGCCATAATAGGTTTCATCGAATTCTTCGTTATGAATCTTGATGTCACCGATGTAACGGTTATTTTCTTGATTGAGGGTGTAGTGGCCCATGACACCAATGCCGTCAATGCGAACCCCGTTAGCTTGGATGTAATATTGTCCAAGAAGTTGGAAACCACCGCAGATGGCTAGGATGACCTTATTATCTTGGATGAATTGATCAATAGCGTCACGTTTAGATGGTAGGTCTTTGGCAACGATGGATTGTTCGTAGTCTTGACCACCTCCAAAGAAGACCATGTCGTAGTGATCTTTGTCAAAGTCGTCCCCAACAGAAACGATGTCGAAGGTCATTTTAGCACCAAGTTTTTCCCCCACATATTTGATCATAAGGACATTCCCATTGTCCCCATAGGTATTGAGCAGATTACCATAAAGGTGGGCAACATTTAGGTCGTAGGTGTAGTCACGATTTTCTGGAGATTTGAGAGAAGTATAGGTCATTAGTTCATCTCCTTTCCGACAGCATGACGTTGGGCAAGAATGTCACGAAATTCAAGCATGGCAGTATAGGTAGCTAGGATATAGGCATGGTCGCAATCTTGCTTTTCAATCAAGGCCATAATATCTTCGAGCTTTTCTGCTTGCGTAATCTTGTCCTCTGGGTAGCCAGTCACACGAAGACGGCGGGCAATTTCAGAGTGACGGACACCACCAGCATTAATCTCAGGAATATCCATGTCGAGAATGCTTTCAAAGTTGGCATCCCAAATCCAGCTAGTATCAATACCGTCAGCATAGTTGGCGTTAAGAAGAACTGACAAGCTAAATGGATAATCTGCAAGCTTAATCATTTCGAGAGCTTGGCTAGCGCCAACTGGATTCTTAATGAGTACGAGGGTACATGATTTGTTGCCAATCTTAAAGGTTTCTTGGCGTCCAAAAACGGCACGGCTCTTATTAAACCCAGCCTTGATTTTTTCAGGAGCCACACCGAAGAATTCAGCAACAGAAACCGCAGCAAGGGCATTGTAGATGTTGTAGAGACCACCGACATTAATCTTGTAGTCTTGTCCATCAATGACAAATTCAGAAGTCGTGTTAGTGATTTTAGTCAACTTCGTTAGCTTATAATCTAATTCTGGACGGTGGAAATCGCAGTTAGGGCAGGTGTAGTCACCCAAGTTAGCGTAAGTATTGAGGCGATACTGAAGAATACGCTCACACTTAGGACAGACAATGCCTTCAGTATTATAATGGGCCAGCTCTGGCGCATGCTTTTCAGTATCAAAACCATAGAAACGTACAGGATTGATCACTTCTTTAGAGTTGAAGAGGGGACTGTCCCCATTAGCCAAAATAGTAGCCTTGGGTGCCTTGGCGGCACCATCTAAAATCATCTGATAAGTAGTATAGATTTCACCGTAGCGGTCCATTTGGTCACGGAAAATATTTGTGAAGACAAATAGACTTGGGGTGATGTACTCTGTGATTTTTGGTAGGCTGGCTTCGTCAATCTCCAAGACAGCGATTTTCTTACCTGATTTAGCTCTTTTAGCGGTTAGGAAAGTAGAAGTAATCCCTGTGATCATGTTGGCTCCACTAGGATTGGTCACAATGTCACCAAAAGCTTCTTTTAAAATTCCAACTGTCAAAGCTGTTGTGAGAGTCTTTCCGTTGGTTCCTGTAACAACGACGATTTCATAATCTTTGGCCAGTGTGTCTAAAATGTTTTTGTCAAATTTAAGGGCGATTTTTCCTGGGAGGGTTGACCCACGTCCTAATTTGGAGAGGACAAAGTGGCTAGTCTTTCCTGCCAAGATACCCATGGTAGTTTTTATAGTCATGAATTTATTTTATCACAAAAAGTAGTGATTGTAGTCTCAAAATAGTTTGAATTCGTGGTATAATAGGAACTGTTTAAAAATTAAAAGAAAGTGTGATATGTATGGGTATACTGTCGTCCATTGATATTGATTTTTGGCGGTCACTCTTTGATAGTCCGTTGAAAGTTATCGTCAATAGTTTGGACATATTGATTGTTGCTTTTTTAATTTACCGCTTTATTAGGGCCCTGAGGGGAACCAAAATCATGACCCTAGTTCAAGGGGTAGTCTTATTTATTTTTGTAAAATTTATTTCTGATTTTATAGGCTTTACAACGATTTCTTATTTGATGAATCAGGTCATCAACTATGGTGCCATTGCGGCGGTTGTAATCTTTGCGCCAGAGCTTCGTTCAGCACTGGAAACCTTTGGACGTACGCCCCAGCATTTTTTGCAAAATAAAGAAGTGAGTTCAGATGAGAAATTGGTTCAAGCTTTTGTTAAAGCCGCTAAGTACATGAGCCCTCGTAAGATTGGAGCCCTCGTCTCTATTGAACAGACGCAAACTCTGCAAGAACAAATTGTGACAGGAATTCCTCTTGATGCAGTTGTAACAGGGGAACTGTTGATTAATATTTTTATCCCTAATACACCGCTTCATGATGGGGCAGTTATCATCAGAGATAATAAGGTTGCGACAGCTTGTTCTTATCTACCGCTTTCGGAATCTAATAAAATTTCTAAGGAATTCGGAACACGTCACAGGGCCGCTATTGGTCTTTCAGAGCAAACAGATGCTCTTACCTTTGTCGTATCTGAAGAAACAGGTGCGATTTCCATTGCTTATAAGGGCAATTTCTTGCATGGACTGTCCATTCAAGAGTTTGAGCAAGAGTTGAGTCTTATTTTGTTGAAAGAGCAAGAACCTCGTCAGTCATTCTTCCAACGTTGGATGGGAGGTAGCAAAAAATGAAACGCATTGTCCGTGTATTAAAAAATGATCGTTGGTGGCAAATACTAGTTGCGCTCTTCTTTGCGGTTACGCTATTCGTCACGGCTTGGTCTGGTAATACGCAAAATAAAAGTAATAGCTCAAGTGCTTCGAATACCTTCACGCAAACAGTAGAATCTGTTCCTGTAGATATTAAGTACGACAGTGATAATTACTTTATCAGTGGTTATTCTTATGACGCTGAGGTTTATTTGACAGCGACTACTCAGTTAGCTTTGACGACTGAAGCAACAAGCGATACGCGCCATTTTAAGTTAGTTGCAGATTTGTCAAATCTTGGTCAAGGGACAAGCCGGGTTCCTATTCAGGTTAAGAATTTACCAGCTGGAATGTCTGCCCAAGTATCGCCATCGACCTTGACAGCAACCATTGGTAAAAAAGCTAGCAAGACATTTGATGTGGTTGCAAATATCACACCAGATAAGTTGGCTAATGGCTACGAAGTGAAAAAGGTTAGCTTGGATGAAACCAAGGTAGAGGTGACATCAAGTGAAGATATCATCAATCAAATTGACCACGTTCAAGCAGTTTTGGAAGGCGGTGCCAACTTGTCTGATGATTATGATGGCAACTTATTGTTGCAAGCTGTTTCAGCTAATGGGACAGTCTTGGCTAGCTCGATTTCTCCAGCTAAGGTTCATGCCAAAATTACTTTGAGAAAATTGAGCAAGTCTGTCCCTGTTAAGGTAGAGTTGACTGGAGATAAGGCTAGCAATGTGTCTAGTATCAGTTATAGTTTTGATCGAGGCCATGTGACCATTGTTGGTAGTCAGGAAGCTATGGATAAGATTGATAGCATCACTGTTCCAGTAGATATTAGTCATGTGACCAAGGATACTACACAAACGCTCAAGCTTTCGGCCGATGGTGTGACAGTGCAACCAAATACGGTTAAAGTTAATTTGAAGGTAACCCCAAAATAGAGAATGGCCATTTTCCAAGTTTATGTAAGATAGATAAAATGGAGAAGGCTTAATCTGGGAAAATTGGCGCAATAGCCAAAAAAGTTATACAAGAAGGGTTGAAAATATCGGTGAAATCAGATAAAGTTAAACTATCTAGGTAGATTTCACTAGATTACTTTTGCTCTTGTTAGACAGCATCACAGTTTAAGGAGGATTTAGTGCTGGGGCACTAAAAATAAAATTATGGGTAAATATTTTGGAACAGACGGTGTTCGTGGAGAAGCTAATGTTGAGCTCACGCCTGAATTGGCCTTTAAATTAGGTCGCTTCGGTGGTTATGTGCTTAGCCAACACGAAACTGGCCGTCCTAAGGTCTTTGTGGCACGTGATACACGTATTTCAGGGGAAATGTTAGAATCAGCTTTGGTGGCAGGTCTTTTATCAGTAGGTATCGAAGTCTACAAACTTGGGGTACTTGCGACTCCAGGTGTTTCATACTTGGTACGTACGGAAAATGCCAGTGCTGGTGTTATGATTTCAGCCAGCCATAATCCAGCTCTTGATAATGGTATTAAGTTCTTTGGGGGAGATGGCTTTAAATTGGATGATGCGCGTGAAGCGGAAATTGAAGACCTTCTTGATGCAGCAGAGGATACTCTTCCACGTCCATCAGCTGAGGGTCTTGGAACACTTGTAGATTATCCAGAAGGTCTTCGCAAGTATGAAAAATTCTTGGTGGCAACAGGTGTTGATCTTGGTGGACTGAAGGTTGCCTTGGACACTGCTAATGGTGCAGCTGCTGTGTCAGCTCGTAATGTTTTCCTTGATTTGAATGCCGATATTACGGTTATCGGGGATCAACCAGATGGTCTTAACATCAATGCTGGAGTGGGTTCAACACATCCAGAGCAATTGCAAGCCTTGGTTAAAGAAAGTGGTTCAGCCATTGGTCTTGCCTTTGATGGTGATAGTGACCGTCTCATCGCTGTTGATGAAAATGGTGATATTGTTGATGGTGACAAGGTCATGTATATTATCGGTAAACACTTGTCTGAAAAAGATGAGTTGGCTAAAAATACAATTGTGACAACTGTTATGTCAAACCTTGGTTTCCACAAGGCACTTGATCGTGAGGGAATTAACAAGGTCGTGACTGCCGTTGGTGACCGTTATGTTGTTGAAGAAATGCGTAAAAATGGCTATAACCTTGGTGGTGAACAGTCTGGTCACGTTATTATCATGGATTACAATACAACTGGTGATGGTCAATTGACAGCTATTCAATTGACTAAAGTCATGATTGAAACAGGTAAGAGCTTGTCTGAATTAGCATCAGAAGTGACGATCTACCCTCAAAAACTGGTTAATATTCGTGTGGAAAATAGCATGAAAACTAAAGCCATGGAAGTTCCTGCGATTGCAGCTATCATTGAAAAAATGGAAGCTGAGATGGCTGGGAACGGTCGTATCTTGGTTCGCCCTAGTGGTACAGAACCTCTCCTTCGTGTTATGGCAGAAGCACCAACAGATGATGAAGTGAATTACTATGTTGACACTATTGCGGATGTCGTCCGTGCGGAAATTGGGTTGGACTAAATATGATTAATAAGCTTAAAGCTTTTATGGCCACAGAAGTTTTTAAATACCTTTTCTTTGGTGTTTTGGCGACTGTAGTTTATATGGTTAGTCGTACCTTGATTTTCGCTGTGAGTCAACAAGGTACCCTATCAGCAGTTTTGGCAAATGCCATTGCCATCGTTTTTGCTTTTTTCACGAATGATGTTTTTGTGTTCAGTCAAGCAAAAGCTGGTATGGCTACACGCTTTGTTAAATTTGTGGGAGCTCGTCTCTTAACCTTAGTTCTTGATTTGGCTCTCGCCTATTTCTTGGTAGATACCTATCCAGAGATTATCGGTCAATTTGTTGGTCATAGTCATGCTTGGGTAAATGGAATTGAAAGCTTATTCTCACAAGTTTTGATTATTGTTCTTAACTACGTTATTTCAAAATTCTTTGTCTTTACTGGAGACAAGACATAAGATACAAGGAAGTTGCTAGGAAATGTGTTAAAAGCATTTCTTACCAACCTCCTTTTTTGATATAATGAAGAGACTTTAAAAATAGAAAGATGAAAGATGTACGTACAATTATCTCAACGCCTTAAGGACGTAGCAACCTTCGTCCCTAAAGACGCAAAACTTTTAGATGTAGGTAGTGACCACGCCTACCTCCCTATTTATTTACTTGAAAAGGGCTTGATTCACTCAGCTATTGCTGGTGAAGTGGTGAAAGGCCCTTATGAATCTGCTCTTACTAATGTCTCAGCTTCTGGTTTCAAAGATAAGATTGACGTGCGCTTGGCTAACGGCTTGGCAGCTTTTGAACCTTCTGATGCTGTCACAACTATCACGATTTGTGGTATGGGGGGACGTTTGATTGCGGATATTCTTGATTCTGGTAAGGATAAACTTAAAGGTGTGGAACGTCTGATTCTGCAACCCAATAATCGTGAAGACGACCTTCGTATTTGGTTGATGGAAAATGGTTTTGTCATTGTCGCAGAAGCCATCATGACCGAAAATGGCAAATACTACGAAATTATGGTGGCTGAGGCTGGTCAAATGACTCTATCAGATAAAGAGGTTCGCTTTGGACCTCATCTCATGAAAGACCAGTCTCAAGTCTTCCAGCTCAAATGGCAACGTGAAAACAATAAATTGGAGATTGCTTTAGGATCCATTCCTCTTGCCAATCAGTCTGACCGTGCAGCTGTCGAAGAGAAAATCCAAACCATTAAGGAGGTTTTGAACCATGTTAGCTAGTGAACTTATCAAGTCTTATGAAAGCTTTTGTCCACAGGAACTTTCCATGAAAGGTGATGTGGTTGGCTTGCAGATTGGCAGTCTGGACAAAGAAATTCAGAAGGTCATGGTTACCTTGGATGTTCGTGAGAATACAGTAGCCGAAGCCATTGAAAAAGGTGTGGACCTCATCATTGCCAAACATGCCCCTATTTTCCGTCCGGTTAAGGATTTGGTGTCTTCGCCTGACCGTGATATTTTGCTTGATCTTGTAAAGAACGACATTGCTGTCTATGTGAGTCATACCAATATTGATGTGGTGGATGATGGTCTCAATGATTGGTTTTGTGACTTACTTGATATTAAGAAGACGACTTATTTGACGGAGACTGCTGACAAACAAGGAATCGGTCGAGTGGGTGATATTGTGCCACAAACCATTGAAGAACTTGCTCTTAAAGTCAAGTCTGTTTTTGGCTTAGATAGTATTCGCCTGGTTCGTTATAATCATGAAAATCCTCTTGTTAACCGTGTGGCTATTTGTGGTGGTAGCGGTCAAGGATTTTACAAGGATGCTTTGACAAAGGGCGCACAAGTCTTTATCACGGGTGATGTTTATTACCATACTGGTCAGGAAATGATTACCAATGGCCTCTTGGCAATTGATCCTGGTCACCATATTGAAGCTCTCTTTATCGCAAAGATTGCTGAGAAACTTGAGGCTTGGAAGCTTGAGAAGGGCTGGAATGTGACAATTCTTGAAAGTCAGTCGTCAACTAATCCCTTTGACCATCTCTAGGAGGATCTATCTGTGACTTGGCTTTTACATCAACATGTGGTCTTGTTGGCCTTACTTGCTGGTCTTTTCACTTGGGGTTGTACCATTGTCGGCTCGGCTATTGTTTTCTTTTTCAAGCATATTAGCCGTAAATTGTTAGATATCATGATGGGCTTTGCGGCTGGAGTCATGATTGCGGCCTCATTCTGGTCACTCTTGGACCCTTCTTTAGCTTATGCTAGCCAAAATGGCTATGGGAAGTGGTCTTGGTTTCCAGCGGCAGCTGGCTTCTTACTTGGTGGTGTCGCTCTTCGTTTGATTGATGCTGTCGTCCCTCACTTGCATTTGGGAAATGATATTTCAAAAGCAGAAGGTATTCAACCTCGTAAGAAGAAATTGTCAAAGACAGCCCTACTCTTTTTGGCTATTACGATTCATAATTTTCCAGAGGGATTAGCAGTCGGTGTGACTTTCGGAGCCTTGGCTGGTGGCAATATGACATTCGCGGGTCTGATGGGAGCCATTGGTCTAGCTATAGGGATTGGTTTGCAGAATGTCCCTGAAGGTGTAGCCCTTTCTATCCCAATTCGAGCAGATGGAAAATCTTGACTTAAGGCCTTTTATTGGGGGTCTATGTCAGCTATCGTTGAGCCTATAGGTGCAGTTATGGGTGCCGCTCTTGTCATGTGGATGATGGCAATCATCCCTTACGCTTTGGCTTTTGCGGCTGGTGCCATGATCTTTGTAGTAACGGAAGAATTGATTCCTGAATCACAGACTAATGGTAATACTGATGTAGCAACCTTGGGCCTTATGGTTGGCTTTGTCGTCATGATGGTTATGGATGTGGCCTTGGGATAAAAGAAATACAAAGAGCTGTGCCTATGTGTATAGGACTCAGCTCTTTTCAAATAGATGGAGTAAAAAATGAAAATTGCAATTGTTGGCGCAGGCATCGTCGGTTCAACGGCTGCCTATTACTTGTCAAAGGAAAAAGAAGTAGAAGTTACTGTTTTTGACCATGGTCTTGGACAGGCAACCAAGGCAGCAGCAGGAATTATTAGTCCCTGGTTTTCCAAGCGTCGTAATAAGGCCTGGTATCGCATGGCTAGACTGGGAGCTGATTTTTACCAAGAGTTAGTTTCAGATCTTGGAAATGATGGTTATGACAAGAGTTTCTATGATCAGTCTGGTGTGGCCCTTCTTAAGAAAGACGATAGTAAATTGGATGGTTTGTATGAGCATGCTGAGACCAGACTCGAAGAATCACCCATTATTGGTGAACTCTCTATTAAAAATGCGAGTACCCTTCCTGAATTCACTGGCTTTAACCGTTATCTCTATGCCTCTGGGGGAGCCAGAGTCGAAGGTGCAGAACTGACTGCTACTTTGATTAAGGCTTCTGGTTTTGAAAAGTTAGAAGGTCAAGTTACACTCTCTCCTCTTGACGATGGTACTTATGAGATTGATGGTCAAACTTTTGATAAGGTCATCCTCGCTTGTGGTGCCTGGCTAGGTCAAACGCTTGAACCCCTTGGTTTTGAAGTGGATGTTCGTCCTCAAAAAGGTCAGTTACGAGACTATTTCTTTGAGGGCATGGATACTGGTAAATTACCAGTTCTGATGCCAGAGGGCGAATTAGATGTCATTCCATTTGCGGGTGGAAAGATTTCGGTAGGTGCCAGTCATGAGAATGATCAAGGCTTTGATTTGACAGTTGATGAAGCTGTTTTAGAAGTTCTGGAGGAGGAGGCTAAGACCTATTTCCCTGACTTAAGTACTGACAAGTCCTTCTCGGAACGTGTGGGAACGAGAGCCTACACGAGTGACTTCTCACCTTTCTTTGGAGAAGTTCCAGAGCTTAAAAACGTCTTCGTTGCTTCAGGTTTAGGTTCCTCTGGTCTTACAACAGGGCCACTGATTGGAAAAAATCTGGTTGATTTGGTCATGAACCGACCTGGTAACTTGGACAGTACAGATTATCCAGTCGCTAATTACATAAAGAAACAGGATTAAGACTAGTTATCCTTCCCCAAATATTCAGAATCAGTTAGCTTTCTCTTACTATAGAGAAACGTTGGCTGATTCTTTTTTATTAAGAAAATGGACAGCTTTGATTTTCTTAATGAAAGCTTAATAGCTCTGGCTTTGTCGTGACAAGGGGGCTGAAAAATGCTAAAATAAAGGTAATATATTAGAGAAAAAAGGAGCCTTCTTATGAAAGGTATTATTCTTGCAGGCGGTTCAGGGACGCGTTTGTATCCATTGACTCGTGCTGCATCAAAACAACTGATGCCGATTTATGATAAACCAATGATTTACTACCCATTGTCAACGCTCATGTTGGCTGGAATCAAGGAAATCCTCATCATCTCAACACCACAGGACCTTCCACGGTTTGAAGAGCTCCTCGGTGACGGTTCAGAGTTTGGTATTTCACTATCATACGCTGTGCAACCAAGTCCAGATGGATTGGCGCAGGCCTTTATTATTGGTGAAGACTTCATCGGTGATGACAGCGTTGCCCTAGTCCTTGGTGACAATATTTTCCATGGCAATGGCCTTTCTGCTATGCTTCAACGTGCTGAAGCTAAGGAAAAAGGTGCAACAGTCTTTGGTTACCAAGTTAAGGATCCAGAACGTTTTGGTGTGGTTGAGTTTGATGATGATATGAACGCTATTTCCATCGAAGAAAAGCCAGAGCATCCAAAATCAAACTTTGCTGTAACTGGTCTTTATTTCTATGACAATGATGTCGTGGACATTGCTAAAAACATCAAACCAAGTCCTCGTGGAGAGCTTGAAATCACTGATGTTAACAAGGCTTACTTGGATCGTGGGGACCTCTCTGTTGAGCTGATGGGACGTGGTTTTGCTTGGTTGGATACAGGCACTCACGAAAGTCTCTTGCAAGCGGCGCAGTACATTGAAACGGTTCAGCGTTTGCAAAATGTTCAAGTGGCTAACCTTGAAGAAATTGCCTATCGTATGGGCTACATCACTAAAGAGCAGGTCCTCGAATTGGCACAACCACTTAAAAAGAATGAATACGGACAATATTTGCTCCGTTTGATTGGAGAAGCATAATGACAGAACAATTTTTTGGAAAAGAACTTGCAGCACACAAGATTGATGCTATCCCAGGCATGATTGAATTTGACATCCCGGTGCATGGTGATAACCGAGGCTGGTTCAAGGAAAACTTCCAAAAGGAAAAGATGTTGCCACTTGGTTTTCCAGAATCATTCTTTGCTGAAGGCAAATTGCAAAATAACGTTTCCTTCTCCCGTAAAAATGTTTTGCGTGGCTTGCATGCTGAGCCATGGGACAAATACATCTCAGTAGCAGATGAAGGAAAGGTCCTTGGAACTTGGGTTGACCTCCGTGAGGGCGAAACCTTTGGAAATACCTACCAAACAGTGATTGATGCCTCAAAAGGAATTTTCGTTCCTCGTGGTGTTGCCAATGGTTTCCAAGTTTTGTCTGATAAGGTCGCCTACAGCTATCTTGTGAATGACTACTGGGCACTCGAACTTAAACCAAAATACGCCTTTGTCTACTACGCTGACCCTAGTCTTGATATCAAGTGGGAAAACTTGAAAGAAGCAGAAGTCTCAGAAGCAGACAAAAATCACCCATTGCTCAAAGACGTTAAACCACTCAAACCAGAGGATTTGTAAGAACGAACTTTGCACAGCAGAATCGCGACTACAAGGAGCGCTATAAGATTGTTCCTGCCCTAGTGAAAACAAGATTCCCTTAGGGAATCTTGTAGGGAAATCCGGAGACTTCGGCTCCAGATTTAGCCATGAAACCGAAGGGTTGCTGGCGTCCCTCACTAGCTAAAGGAACGATTAAGGAACAAAGAAATTTGGAGAAAAAATGACTGAATACAAAAACATTATCGTAACCGGTGGCGCAGGTTTCATCGGTTCAAACTTCGTACACTATGTCTACAACAATCATCCAGACGTACATGTGACTGTCCTTGACAAACTCACTTACGCTGGTAACCGTGCTAACATTGAAGAAATCCTTGGTGACCGTGTTGAATTGGTTGTAGGGGACATTGCTGATGCTGAATTGGTAGACAAATTGGCTGCTAAGGCGGATGCCATTGTTCACTATGCGGCTGAAAGTCACAATGATAACTCATTGAATGACCCATCTCCATTCATCTACACAAACTTCATTGGTACCTACACACTCTTGGAAGCAGCTCGTAAATACGACATTCGTTTCCACCACGTGTCAACAGACGAAGTTTATGGTGACCTTCCATTGCGTGAAGACCTTCCTGGACATGGTGAAGGTCCTGGTGAAAAATTCACCGCAGAAACCAAATACAACCCATCATCACCTTACTCATCAACTAAGGCTGCTTCAGACCTTATCGTTAAAGCATGGGTGCGTTCATTTGGCGTTAAGGCAACAATTTCAAACTGCTCAAACAACTATGGACCATACCAACACATCGAAAAATTCATCCCACGTCAAATCACTAATATCTTGTCAGGAATTAAACCAAAACTTTACGGTGAAGGTAAAAACGTCCGTGACTGGATTCATACTAACGACCACTCAACTGGTGTTTGGGCTATCCTCACTAAAGGTCGTATCGGTGAAACTTACTTGATTGGTGCCGATGGTGAAAAGAACAACAAGGAAGTGCTTGAGCTTATCCTTGAAAAAATGGGTCAACCAAAAGACGCATACGACCGTGTTACAGACCGTGCTGGTCACGATTTGCGTTACGCAATCGATTCAACAAAATTGCGTGAAGAACTTGGTTGGGAACCACAATTCACAAACTTTGAATCAGGTTTAGAAGAAACAATCAAGTGGTATACCGATCACCAAGACTGGTGGAAAGCTGAAAAAGAAGCTGTTGAAGCTAACTATGCTAAGACACAAGAAGTGCTTAAATAATTGAAAAATCTATCACTTCCAATCGAGTGATAGATTTTTCTGTTAAGAACTGTTAGGAGAGATGATGAATCGAAAAGAATGGATTGAATATTTTGAAGTGATTAATAATCGTAAGCCCACTATTCAGGAGTGTCAGCAGGCTCTTCAAAATGGTGAGTTTGTTATGGAAGGTAGACAAGCTACTTTTTCTAACAATGGAAATTCCGTGCCTGCAGGAGCCACGCCTTTACCAAATCAAGTGACTGGTCAGATGGTCAACCAAACTTCAGCACAGCAGCTTGTCTTTGTTAAACAGAAAAAGTTTGGGAAGAAGACTTTTATTGGTTTGGGTATTGCTTTATTTCTTGTCCTAGCAACAAGTCTTGGTGTCTTTTTGTTTTCTTTCAAAGAAACAAACTTGAATGGTTTGTGGGTAACTAGTTATAATGCTGGTTTGGTTTATGAGTTAAGTGGGAAAAAATCAAAACTTGTTGCAGGCCATAGGGAAGAAGAAATCAAAGAAATCTCTACTGGTCAGAAAGTAAGACAGAAGTTTGAAACAAGCTTAGAGGACGTCAGTGATTCAAAACTAAAAACGATTGCTGATTTTGACAAGAAATACCAATTACAGACCAAAGAGATCATCCTGGTAAAGACGGATGTGTTTGGCTACTATAATCTGATTCAGAAAGATGGGACAAACTTAGTTCTAGATTTATTCTTATCAGACCTCTACTACGGATCAAGAAGTACCAAAGATTTAAAAAAGATATATCTTTTTCATAAGGTAGCGGTTCCAAAAGTTTTTGTTGGCAAATGGAAAAAATTTGATTCCGATGATGATTCAGAAGGAGAAGGGACTATCTCTGAAAATGGGGTTGTTACTACAGATTCTGATGGTAAAGATATCTTAATTGCTAAGCCTTTAAAAGAATATCTGGTGGATCAATCAGGCAGCGTAGATAGTGGTAAGGTGCAAAAAGAGTTTGCTAAAATACAGAAGTCTCTTAAGTCACATGGTTATCAGGCTAAGAGTGTTAATGACATCTACCACGATGCGAGCAAGTCATACTATTATGTCCTTGTAGATGATGGTAAGCGCATTATTCTCTTAGAGGATAGCTTTAACCTTCTCTCTTATAAAGGTTATCTTGAAAGAGAAGACAAATAGTAATAAGGATACCTCTAGCAGATAAGAAGTGCTTAGATCATATCCCAAAGTCTATCATTCCTCAAGGAGTGATAGGCTTTTTTTGGTTACACAGACATATTAACTTAAGACAGGGATACAAATAATGACGTAAATGTTACAAAATTACAAACAATGCTTGATTTTTGTAATAAAATAGATATAATAGACATATAGAAAAGAGGTTTATGAAAATGAAAAGAAAAGTTATCCGTGTTTGCTCACTTGTTTTGTTGTCTGTAGCAGTTTCTACAACCCTTGTTGGATGTGGCTCTAAGTCAGAAAAAGACACCGCAGCATCATCTACACCTTCAACATCTCAGTTAGTTAAGTCATCTACAAGGTCAACTGAAAAGAAGACCGACAAACAGGCTAAGTCAGATGCGTCAGCTTCAAAAAAAGACCAAGGTCAAGAAGAAGCGAGTACTCCTGAAGCTAGCTCCTCAAAAAATCAAGCTACAGCTGGAAATGATGCTCAATCAGGTGCAAGTAGCAGTGCTACTTCTGATTCCAATAAGTCTAGTCAAACAACAAGGGATAGTCAAAGTGACGCTCCTGTTCCAGCAGCATTAGTGGGAACTTGGACTGGTACCAGTCCTCAGGCGACAGATATTAGTTTCACAGTAGATGCCAATGGTAACGTCACTTCAAAAGCTAATTTCAATGTCGATTACGAACCCTATCGTCAAAGTTCAACGACTGCAAAAGCTGTTCAAATTTCTGGTAATCTCTACGTTTGGGAAGGTGGCGATTTTTCAACCTTGCTTCCTGGTATTACTGGACTAGGGGGAGCTGGTTTCCAAGCTAAGCCTGGTTTTATTCTTGAAAATGGAACCTACACGCCAGTCCAATTCATCTCTGATTTGGGACCAAGCTTTGATTATAGTAACTACAAAGCTTTCCCATTCTCATTAACAAAATAATAGGAAGAGGCTATCTGAAGAGATAGCTTCTTTTTTGCGTCAAACTCTTCTTTTTCAAGGTCTCATTTCTGCTTAAAAAATGGTAGAATAGTTACATGCAAACAAAACCAACGTCAGCCTATGTGCATATTCCATTTTGCACACAAATTTGTTATTATTGTGACTTTTCCAAGGTATTTATTAAAAATCAGCCCGTTGATGACTACCTACGGGCTTTGATTCGTGAGTGGGAGCTTTTAGATATCAAGGAACTTCGCACCCTTTACATTGGTGGTGGGACACCGACAGCTATTTCTGCCGAGCAATTGGACTATCTTTTAAGCAATCTTCAGAAGAACTTGGATTTGTCTAAGTTGGAGGAATTTACTATTGAGGCCAATCCTGGGGATTTGACGGTTGATAAGATTGAAGTACTCAAAAAATCTGCTGTTAATCGAGTGTCTTTAGGGGTTCAGACTTTTGATGACAAGCACTTGCGTCAAATTGGTCGCAGTCACAATCAAGCACAAATTTATGAAAGTATTGATAGTTTGAAGGCTGCTGGTTTTCATAATATTTCCATTGACCTCATTTATGCCCTACCTGGTCAAACCATGGATCAGGTTAAGGAAAATGTGAGAAAGGCTATAGAACTGGATATTCCACACCTAAGTCTCTACAGTTTGATCTTGGAACATCACACGGTCTTTATGAATAAGATGCGTCGGGGTAAGCTCAATTTGCCAACTGAAGACTTGGAAGCAGAGATGTTTGACTATATTATTCAAGAGTTGGAAAAAAATGGTTTTGAGCATTATGAGATTTCCAATTTTACCAAACCTGGGATGGAGAGTCGTCACAATCTCATGTACTGGAATAATGATGAGTACTATGGTGTGGGTGCTGGGGCCTCTGGTTATGTCAATGGTGTTCGTTACCGTAATCGTGGTCCTATCCAGCATTACCTAAAGGCTATAGCAGAGGATGGGCATGCTAGACTTCACGAGGAGCATCTGACTAAGGCGGAGATGATGGAGGAGGAATTCTTCCTTGGCTTACGGAAAAAATCAGGCGTGTCTATCAAACGGTTTGAAGAGAAGTTTGGCTTATCATTTGCAGATACTTATGGGGACATTGTGGAAAAACTACAAGCAGATGGGCTTTTGGTTAAGGATCCAGATGTGATTCGTATGACCAAACGGGGCCTCTTTCTGGGAGATAATGTCGCTGAGCAATTTATATTGGAGGATTAGATGGGATTAAAGTTTAGTATTCCTTATCAGATTCCGTTTTATGAGACGGATATCACGCATCAGGTGAAATTACCACATTTGTTGGCATTTTCCTTGCAAGTATCAGCCATGCAGTCTGAGTCTCTTGGGAATGCGGACGACGCAGTTTTTGATCAATATGGTCTGGTTTGGATTGTGACAGACTATGCGATTGAGATTGACCGCCTGCCTCGCTACAATGAAAAGGTGACCATTACAACGGAAGCTATTTCCTATAATAAGATTTTCTGTTACCGTAATTTTTACATCACTGATGAAGCTGGTCAGCAAATCATGCTCTTTAAGACTACTTTTGCCCTCATGGATTATGAGACACGTAAGGTAGCTGAGGTTCCAGACGAGTTGGTGGCACCTTATGAAGCTGAAAAAACTAAAAAGTTGCTTCGTGGTCCTCGCTACAAGGTTTTGGAAAATCCCGTTGATACCTTATACCGTGTGCGCTATTTTGACTTAGACATGAATGGTCACGTTAACAATAGTAAGTATTTGGAGTGGATGTTGGATGTTTTCGATTTGAACTTTTTGACCAAGTACACGCCAGCCCACATTGATCTTAAGTATGTGAAAGAGATTCATCATGGGTCGGAAATATATTCTGGTTATGAGTTTGACCAAGAGAGTCTGAGTAGTCAACATCAGATTTGTGTTGATGGCAATATTCATGCTCATGCCATCATCCAATGGAAGGAAATAGGAGACGAGTAAGATGACATATAAGGGTTATTTGATTGATTTAGATGGAACCATTTACAAGGGTAAGGACCGTATTCCTGAAGGGGAGGCTTTTGTTAAGAAATTGCAGAAGCGCCAGATTCCTTATCTTTTTGTAACTAATAACAGTATGCGTACACCAGAGATGGTGCAAGAACTTTTGCGTAATCAATGCGAATTAGAAACGCCTCTTGAAACTATTTACACAGCAACCTTGGCGACAGTTGACTATATGAACGATATGAATCGTGGCAAGACGGTTTATGTTATCGGGGAGACTGGACTTAAATCTGCAATTGCAGAAGCGGGGTATACGGTAGATGAGAAAAATCCTGCCTATGTTGTTGTTGGATTGGACCGTGAAGTCACTTACGAAATGTTGGTTAAAGCAACGCTTGCTATCCACAAAGGGGCTATATTTATTGGAACTAACCCAGATTTGAATATCCCAACTGAACGTGGTCTTCTTCCAGGTGCTGGTTCCCTCTTAGCTCTTATCGAGGCGGCTACCCGTGTGAAACCAATCATTATTGGTAAGCCTAAAGCTATTATCATGAACAAGGCTCTTGAAATCCTTGGGACAGAACGTAGCCAAACTATCGTGGTTGGTGACAATTACTTGACTGATATTACAGCTGGCATAAAAAATGACTTTCCAACACTTCTTGTAACAACTGGATTTACCAAGGCGGAAGAAGTTTCGGATTTACCAGTAAAACCAGACCATGTGCTTTCTAGTCTAGCGGAGTGGGATTTTGATGCGAACTAAAATTGAGGCTGTTCTGACTCCGATTTGGCTCTTGGCCCTGTCTATCCTAGTGACGATTTATCTGGCATGGGGCTTTTATTATTTTGATATTGATTGGATGCATCTTTTGGACTATGTCATTCTTGGCAAGACAGAGCTCTGGCATAATTTCAATATCCTCATGCAGTACCTGACCTTTCCTTGGGTTGGTCATCTGTCCATGCCTGATTTTCCATCATCGGAGAGTGGGCTTAAGCATTTCCATGATGTGAAGTGGCTCTTTCATTTGGTTCAGGGGCTTGTTATTCTACTAGCTTATCCAGCAGTAACTTCTCTTTGGCGTAATGTGAAGAAAGGGACCTTTGGTCTTTACGTTAAACTTTATATGAGTCTAGCACTCTTGCCAGTCCTTATTGGGGTTGTGGGGCTTTTTCTCGGATTTGATGAGTTTTTTACGCTCTTTCATGAAGCCCTCTTTCCTGGGGATAGCAGTTGGCTCTTTAATCCAATCTTGGACCCGATTATCAATGTTTTGCCAGAAGAGTACTTTCTTCAGTGCTTTGTGATTTTCTTTATTATTTATGAGGGAATCATGGTGAGCTTGACTTGGTTGGCCCATAAGCAACTTACAATGTATTTGAAAAATAAGGAGTAGTTATGTCTATTCGTGATAACCATTTGCATACCCATCATTCCTATGATTCGGATGCGAACTTTACTGATTATTTGACGCATTTTGATGGGGAGATTGTAACGACTGAGCATTATGATCTCTCTAATCCTTATACCAAACAGGATGATGTGTCCGAGTATGAGGCCTATAGTCGTGAGATTGAAAGTCTTAACCGTAAGTATGGTAATCGTATTAAACGTGGTATCGAGATTGGTTATTACCAACCTAGGGAAAGGGATATTTTAGACTTTCTGGATGGTAAGGACTATGATCTCAAACTTTTATCTGTTCACCATAATGGGGTCAATGATTATCTTGATGATGAGGTAGCGGATATGGACAAGGCAAGCATTATTCAAGAGTATCTGGACAAGTTGGAGTACGCTATTGGTCGTGTGGACGCAGATGTTCTGGCCCACTTTGACTATGGTTTCCGCCTGTTTGATGTGACTGTTGATGAGCTAAAAGTCTATGAAGAACAACTCAAACGTATTTTCCAGAAAATGATTGCTAATGATTTGGCTTTTGAGCTGAATGCAAAGAGCATGTATCTTTATCATCACGAAGACCTCTACCGTTATGCTCTAGGCCTTGTTAAGGATTTGGGATGTCGCAAGTATTCTATAGGGTCTGATGGTCATAAATTAGAGCATTTCCGTCTGAACTTTGATACGATTCAGGAGCTCTTGAGAGAATTTGACATTACTGAAGATATGATTATATAGCGAAGATGGCTTCAGTTGAGGCTGTCTTTTTGTCTTACGAAAACCACTAGCTATGCTAGTGGTTCCGAAAAGCTTTTAGCGATGTATCAAAAAAGTCCCCCTAAAGTGTTATATTAGATAAGGTTTCCCGACCACTAACTAATATACAAAAGGAGGACCCCTGATGAGACAGGATAATAATAGTTTAGCACATACTACATGGAATTGTAAGTATCATGTTGATACGGTTGGGCGAAATCAATAGATGAAGCCTCACCACTAATACATTTTTCTACAAGTTCCATTTTAAATTCTTTTGAATAGGAACGTTTTTTTGTTTTCTTTGTGAATCCTAAAATCCCATATTTTTTATAGATGGCGGCCCAATCTTGAATCGTTCTTGTGGAAATATGGAGACAGTTATATATCTCAGATTTGGAACGATTATCATTAATATAATTGAGACAAGCTTGTTCTTTCTCGTATGGGGTGAATCTTTCTCTTCTAGACATAAAAATACCTCTTAAGTAGATTTTAGGTATTTACCTTGTCTACTTAAGAGGTATCATATCATTCTCACGGGTGGTTTTGACTTGTTGGGGTGAAAAAGAACGATGGTTACTTGTTGTAGACAAATAATTAGCCTACAACAATTACAAGAATTCCTTCAAATAGAAGGAGTAGAAATGATAATAGTTGTTGTTTTTTCATGTGTAAATCCTCTCTTTTGTTTTTCTTAATTGTATGCTATTATGATGTCAAAGAAAAATTATTCCCATATATGCGTGATGGAGGGATTGAAGTGAAAAATTTTGGAGAAATTTTTAAAACTTTTCGAGAATCAAGAGGTTTACGATTAAAAGATGTTGCTAAGGCTGGTATATCAACGTCTCAGCTCTCTCGCTTTGAGAAAGGGGAGACTGATTTAACCATTTCAAAATTTATGCTCATCTTGGATGAGATTAACATGCCAATTGATGAATTTATGTATGCCGTTCATGATTTTCACCGTGATGAACTTAACGAAATCTTGTCAAAGGTACGCCATTTTGTATCTAATCATGATATTGAAGGATTGAAAAAACTACTTTATTCTCAAATGGAGTCAAAGACTAAGAGAGAGAAATTTTATCACATTAATACTATTTTATTAAAAATACGCTTGCAAGATTTGTCTGGCGAAGACTATTATTCAGAACAAGATTTAATTGAATTAACAGACTATCTTTTTGGTGTGGAATACTGGGGTTATTATGAATTACTGATTTTTGCAAATACCTTAGATGTTCTAAAACACGATGTTTTTATGGTTTTAGCCAGAGAGATGTCAAGACGTTCTGATTTTTATAAAGAGATTCCTAATAATAGACGGTTGATTTCAACTATGTTATTAAATGGTTATATCACATGTGTTGAAAGAGGAAAGTTCATAGATGCTTTGTATTTTGAAAAACAATTAAATCAATGTTTCTTCATTGAAACAGAAGTCTATGAACGCCTCGTTTTCCAGTATGCACAACATCTATATCAGTATAAAAAAGAGGGAGACCATAAAGCTATTATTGAAATGAAAAAGTGTATTGGAGCAATGAAACTAGCAGGAAGTAACCATCTAGCAAAAACTTATGAAGGACATCTAGAAAAAATTTTAGCAAGTAATAGGTAATACGCAGATATGGGAAAAATTTCGACACTTATTTCAAAAAGATATAATAGATTTATCAAATTAAGGAGGAAAGACCTATGTCACCTAAAAAAGAGTTTAATGCTCCTAAGACAACTAAAGTTAACAGTTGGGGTAAGCATTAAGAAAGCAACTGTAGGTCAACATTTGTTGGCCTATATGTTTTTAGGAGGGAAAATATATGAGAGATTATTCACCATATCCATTATTAGTAGATGTTTGTGTAACCAATCGGTGTAACTTAAATTGTTCCTATTGTTCTGCAGAAGCTGGTCCTTTTGCAAGTAAAAAAGGAGAAATGAGCGTAGAAAAGTTGGATTCTGTTTTTAGAGAGCTTGATTTGATGGGTGTTCCAAGAGTAGGTGTGACTGGTGGAGAACCTTTTATGCGTGAAGACATCCTTGACATTTTGAAAGCTTTTAATCAATATAGATTTGCTAAGGTTTTGAATACGAATGGAAACTTAATCACAGATTCTATTGCTAGAGAGTTATCAAAACTGAATTTAGACAGAATTTGTGTAACAATAGATGGTAGTAAATCTAGTGTACACGATAGTCAACGAGGAAAAGGAAGTTTTAAGAAAGCTATTGAGGGAATTAAAAATTTACAACGATATAACTTACCTGTATCAACATTATTTACCTTAGGTAAGCATAATGTCAATGATTTGATAAATACTGTAAGATTGAATGATATGCTTGGTATAGAGTATATGTCAGTAATGGTTATCTGTCCGACTGGTAGAGCTAATGATGGTAGTATTTTGGCGGATAAGAAAAACTGGTATCCAGTTTTTCTTGATTTAACTGAGCGACTTTCTAGGGGAGAATTTAAAGTTAAGTTTAAAATTGTTCCACCAAATGAAAGTGATGTTTTTTGGACACATTATTTTCCGCTTGCGTTTTATAATAGATTGGATCTGTTAGAAAGTGTTTGGCACCAAAAAGTAGATATAAATTTTGATAAGCAAAGGGAGATATCGTGTCAAGCCGGTGTCAGAGCCTGTTCAATCAATCACAAGGGAGATGTATATGGCTGTGATTTGATGAACGGGATAGATGAGTTAGTTGCTGGAAATGTAAAAAAACAAAAGTTTAGTGAAATTTGGCACAATTCGATTGTATTTAATAAACTAAGATCAATTACATTTGATGATATTTCCGGCAAATGTGCGGAATGTCCATTACCATGGTGTGGTGGAGGATGCCGATGCAGTGCTCTGGAATTGGATGGAACTTTATTGGGTTCTGATTTAGCTTGCTTTTATGAACAAAAAGGAGATGTGGAAGTCGTATGAAAGAACATTTCGTTATAAAAGGTAAGAGGGATTTCATTGTAAATAAAGTAGAAAATGAGTATATAGGATACGATAGACTTGATTTAGAGTATTATTCGTTTGATGAAATAGGTGCAGAAATACTTTATTGTATTTCCAAAAATTTTTCATTGGATAATATTGTAGAACTGTTACAGCAAAACTATGATGTATCTGCGGCAGAGTGTAAGCAAGCAATCATATCTTTCTTAGAAGAAACACCAATTTTACATATTATTTATGCAAATTTAGTTAAGTCTGATATATATTTACAGTTAATACCTTTTAGGGAGCAATAATGATAGATTCAAAAGAAGTGAACAGATTTGCAGGGCCACTAGTTTTGACTAACATTGGTCAAATTATTATTGGACAGCTGGCTTTACATTTTGCTGTGAATAACTCATCAATAATTTTATCGGGAATATCTATTATTCAGAATATGCTATTTGCTTTTGGTGGTCTTTTAGGGGCCTTTAGTCTGTCTTTTAATATTAAAAGTTCTAAGGCTTATTCTAACCGACAATACAGCAGGTTTAACGATTTGTTGAAATCAAATTTAATCATAAATTTGATTATTGGCACAGCATTTGCTTTTTTTGTAATTTTTTACGGAGAAACTATGTTGAGTGGACTTTATGGATTTAGAGGTAGTTTATTAGCATTAGCAACAAATTATTTAGTTATTACGTCCCCCTATATAATTTTGACACTATTAAATTTTTCACTTACTAATCTATTGAGAGTTCAAAAGGAAACAAGACCAATTATGTGGATCGGATTGGCAAGCTCAGTATTAGATGTATTATTGAACTATGTATTGGTACCACTATTAGGAATTAGAGGAGCTGCTATATCAACGATTATATCTTTGTGTTTTGTTTCTTGTAGCTATTTATTCATGGTTTATCCAATGATTTGGAAGTCTCTATTTGTGAAGTCTACAACGAAATTAGAGTTAGTAAAATTTGGTATCCCATTAGTTGGTCAAGAGGTTCTAGAAAGTGTGTTATTTATTATAGTGTTTGATGCATTTATGGCAAGACTGGGTTTGGAGATACTTACGATTTATGCTGTTATTAGTCAGCTACTTTCAATTATTCGTGTTCCTTCTTTTGTATATTCGACAACAGTTTCCGTCTATTTGCCGGAAGCAGAGAAAATGGGACATGTCAAAGAATTTTTGAAAACTATATTTAAAAATTCATATATTGCTAGTATGTTACTTGCTTGTCCTGTTGTGTTATCATCAAATATTCTATCTCACTTTCTTTCTGATGAAATCACAACAAATATTGTACCTATTACTTTGTATACATTTTTAGCTATGGGGCTATCTCCCATTTACGAAAGTTCTAAAATGTTACTACAAAGCTTTGGAAATGAAAAATTTGTTTTGCATACATCTATTTTAATAAATCTTGCTAGTGTTATGATTCTAACCATACTACAATTCTTAAACGTTCAAACTTATTGGTCGTTATATTTCATATATGGGTTGAATTTATTTGTTTTGTCCCTGATATTTTTACGACATGCTTCTTCAGAAAAAATTATATAAAAGAAAGGGATTTAGTTTTAAATTATGCTAAATCTTTTTTTGTGATAACTTTTCCAAGTCCATTTTGTTATGATGGTGCTATCTTATGAAGAAGGAGATAGTATTATCCATGTTGAGTAAAATGAAAGCTCGGCTCTTGATTGGTTTAGGTGGTCTAGCTGTGACCAGCTTTATTGTTGTGATGGGTTACACCATTGGTTCTCAGTCTGTGACTAATCACACGCAGAAATAAATCCAGTCTGAAGCTCATCATTTATTGACCAAAGAGAAAGAAAAGGAAAAGGCGAGTGTTATTTCTGATGAGCTGGTCAAAGAATTTCTTACGCAGTACTTTACCAAGGAAAAGCTGGGAGAGAACAACAACCGTATTAAGCCCTATATGACAGATTCTGCTTATAAGGAAGAAGTCGCTCGTCAAGAAGAATCCATCAACCAAGTCTATAAGGATTATATGTTGGATTATCACTTCGAAACTGCTCAAATCTATGTCAATACAGAAGACAATGAAGCCCTGACAGAGGTTACTTATCAAGTTGTTTATGTGTCTGATGTCAGCGATAAGGCTCAGAAAAGTACACAGACAGAAACGACCTCTCTTAAACTTTCTTATGCCAAAATGTCAGATCAACTCCTTGTCAATCAGGTAACTATTTGGAATAGAAAGTTAGAGGATTTAAAAGAAACTTCTGATGGAGTTAACTCAAGCATTCCAAAGATTCAAGGCACTACTACAAGTGAGACCAACTAGCAGGAGTTACTCTTCTGCTTTTTTCTTAAGGGAAGCTTAAAGAAAAGGCGTAGTTGTGGGAATTATAGAAGATTTTAAGCTTTGCTTGTTATGCTAATGTCAAGCAAAAGGAACTTATGGTTTCTATCTTATCTTTCAAAATTGGAGGTCTTCTATGAAATTTCTAAAAAGGCATGCCTATGCCTTACTCTTTACCCTTTTTCTGATGGGAGCAAATGTTTACTCTCTCTTAAAGGTCTTTGTCATTCCTTCAGCGGTCTCAACGGTTTCGGCCAATACGACTAGCTCAACCACAGCTTCGTCGACGGCATCTACTAGCACTGGTAAGGTGACTAAGACGGATACGACTTATAAAGATGACAATATGGATATCAAAATCACGACAGGTAAAACCAGTGATACCACTTACTATGTGGCCGATATCCAGCTTTCAAGTGCAGATTACCTTAAAACGGCTTTGGCACAAAATACCTATGGGACCAACATCACCGACACTACTTCAAGTATTGCCCAGCAAAATAATGCAATCTTTGCCATCAATGGTGACTATTACGGGGCTAATCAGTCGGGCTATGTGATTAAAAATGGTCAAGTCTATCGTGATACTGATCGAAACAGTGACTACGAGGACCTTGCAGTATACTCAGATGGTAGCTTCAAGACCTTTAAGGAGAGCGATACAACGGCTCAAAAATTGGTCGATTCAGGTGTGGTGAATACCTTTGCTTTTGGTCCAACCTTGGTTGAAAATGGTAAGGTAGCTGTTTCGGAAAATGAAGAGGTTGGTCAGGCCATGGCCGACAATCCACGTACAGCTATCGGAGTCATCGAAGAGAGTGATGGCAGTGTGCACTATATTGTTATTGTCTCGGATGGACGTACCAGTGAGTCATCAGGCTTGACCCTCTATGAAATGGCAGAATTGATGAAATCTTATGGCGTGACGACAGCCTACAACCTTGATGGGGGTGGCTCATCTACCATGTATTTCAATGGTCAAGTCATTAACAAGCCAACCACAAACGGAAATAAAATCTCAGAAAGGGCGGTGAGCGATATTGTTTACGTCGGTTACTAAAAAATCAGCCAGCAGACACTTTTTCACTTATATCGGTCTAACTATCTTTAGTCTAGTCTTTACCTTTGTCTATGAGCGATTTTCTTATGGGGAATCGTCCATGTTTATGCGTATGATGTTTTTTGCACCACTAGCTGGGGCTCTCATCTATCTACTAACAGGGTTGGGAATGTCTTGGGTGAAAACACGTCTTTCAAAACTTCTCTTTAATTCATCTATTGCAGTTGTAGCTAGTGCCTGTATGGTTAAGGGAATCGTTGAGGTTTCAGGCCGTACAACTAGCGTGGATATGCCTTATTGGTATGTTGCTGCGGGCCTACTTTGTTTGAGTATTATGACAGGATTTATCAGACCTAGAAAATTGGCTTAACAATAAGAGCTTGGAGCTTTGCTTCAGGCTTTTTGTCTTGCTTTGAAAAAATATTTAGGATAAATATACAAACCATAAAATGAAGAAATTATTTTAAATGAGGAATTTGCTTAAAGACATTTTCATAAAAAATAACTGAGCTTGATTTTTTTGTGATAGGAATTTAGATAGAACGAGACTGTCTATAGTGATGTAAGTGCCTTAATCTATCGTGTTTCCGGCGCTAGGGATTTTTGAGACATGAGGTTCAAAACTTAGGCATGGAACTTTTTTGATAGCTAGAATCACCCACCGAATCATTTCACCCGCGTCCGTCATCACCTAAGAAAAGTCTTAAAAGGCTTGTTTCTGCTATTAAATATACATGATTTTCAACTTTTTATAAAAATATACAAAAAAGACTTGCTTTGTTCTGAATTTTCAGGTAAAATAAACTAAAATCGAAATCGTTGATAGAAAAAGTCAGATCGTTTCACAGAGAATGCGGGAAGCTGAGAACGCATGAGATCAAAGACGACACATTCTTGAGAGCGTATGCGAACTCTGGATGACAGTAGTGTACGACGGGTGGTTCCGTTAGAGACTAGGAGTTACAAGAGAGACCTTGTGACTTCATGAGGAAGAGGGGGTGACCCCTGTTCGAATTAAGGTGGAACCACGTGCCAACGTCCTTGCAAAAGTTGTTTTTGCGAGGGCGTTTTTTGTTACCCTTGCTTTTAGTATTTGTAGCTAGCCGTACACTTGGTCGGAGTTGAACAGAAAGGATAAACTATGGAAATCAAAGGATTACGAAAGATTGAACCCTATGTGGCGGGTAGTCAGCCTGCTGAGAAAAATATCATTAAGTTGAATACTAATGAAAATGCCTATGGACCAAGTCCAGCGGTCCATCAAGCTTTAGCATCCTTTGATGCCCATCAGTTACGCAAGTATTCGACTTTGGATCAAGCGGCTTTGCGTCAAGCCTTATCTGAACAGTTAGGTGTTCCTGCTGATCAAGTGATTATTGGAAATGGGTCAGACGATATCTTGTCAATGGCATTTCTAGCTTTCTTTAACAGCGAGGAAGAAGTCTTGTTTCCAGATTTGACCTATGGCTTTTACAAGGTTTGGGCAGATTTGTACCATATCCCTTTTAGAGAAGTGCCTCTGAGTACTTCATTTGAGATTGATACTCAAGATTATCTGGTTGAAAATGGTGGGATTGTCCTTACTAATCCAAATGCGCCAACAGGTATTTATAAACCTCTCGATCAAATTGAAGAGATTGTAAAGGCCAATCAGTCAGTAGTTGTGATTATTGACGAAGCCTATATTAACTTTGGTGGGGAGACTGCCTTACCTCTCTTAGAAAAGTATGAAAATGTATTTATCACCAGGACCTTTTCTAAGGACGCCTCACTTGCAGGTTTGCGTGTTGGCTATGGCATCGGAAGTCCAAAGCTAATGGCTGTGATCAATGCCGTCAAGAATTCGGTCAATCCCTATAATGTGGATAGCATTGCGGAAGTCTTGGCGACTGCAGCCGTTCAGTCATGGGATTATTATGAAGATAGCTGCGCTAAGATTATGGCCACACGTGACTGGTTTAGCCAAGAATTGAAGGCTATTGACTTTGATGTTCTTCCTTCAAAAACCAATTTTGTTTTGGTCAAACCGCACGGAGTGACTGCAGGCCAATTGTTTGACTATCTCCAAAGTAAGAAAATTTATGTCCGTTATTTTCCAAAAGTGGAGCGTATTTCAGACAGACTACGCATCTCTATTGGAACTCAGGATGAGATGGAGCGCGTACTAATGACAATACAGGAGTTACAAGCATGAAAAAAACGACATTAGCCTTAGGAATGCACGATAAACTTTTCAAACGTGCCCGTACCATGTATCAGATTGAGCATCGTATCTGTGACTTGTTGATGACAAAGGGCTTTCTTCGAATTGAGACACCAACCTTAGAGCATTTCGAAGTCTTTAGTGATCTTGTGGACAATGGAAACTATAATTTCTTTGACAAAAATGGAGATCTTGTTAGTTTACGTCCTGATATTACCAGCCAAATTGGGCGCGTGATTGCTTCGACACAAGTTCATACACCGATTAAATTTTCTTACTCTGGAAAAGTCTTTAACTACAATGAGGAGATGCGTGGCTTGTCCAATGAGCATACGCAGGCTGGTGTGGAAATCATTGGTTTTCCAGTTCATCAGGCATTGGAAGAAGCAATAGCTTCTGCTAAAGAGGCTCTAGATGCTGCAGGGGTCAAAAATTACAAGTTTGAATTTTCACATGCTCGCCTCCTACAACTCATTTTTGAAGAATTAAACCTTCCAGCTGTAAAAGAAGCAGAGTTGGCGGCCTATATTCGTGATAAATCGATTACCGGTCTTAAGGAGTTCACCAAAGAAAATCCAAGTCAATATGACAAGGTCTTGGAGCAGTTACCCTTCTTGTTTGGTGAGACAAATGCTGTCCTGACTAAGGCTAGACAGTTAACAGACAGTGAAGCCTTTTTGACGGCCTTGGATAGTTTGGAAGTTTTAACTAATCGTTTATCAGATAGTCTCCCAGAGACGACGCTTGATTTGGCTCAATTGCCAGCAGTGCCTTACTACACGGGCATGATGTTTAAGGTCTTCGGTGACAAGGTACCAGATGCCTTTGTATCAGGTGGCCGTTACGATAAACTATTTGAACGCTTTGGAGCTACCGAGTTAACAGCGGTTGGCTGGGCCATTGATATCGACTCAGTTTATCAAGCAGTACATGACGATGTGGAATTTGGAGGTGACTTGGATGACTAGCAATCAAATCACAATTGCCTTGACCAAGGGACGTATTGAGAAAGATACGGTTAAATTACTGGAAAAAGCTGGCTTTGATATGTCTTTCATGGCCGATAAGGGACGTAATTTGATTTTCGAGAGTCCTGACAACCGGTTCCGTTTTCTCTTGGTCAAAGCTCCAGATGTGACTACCTATGTCCGACATGGTGTCGCAGATATTGGGATTGTCGGTAAGGATGTTTTGGTCGAACATCCGACAGGCTATTTAGAAATGTTAGACCTTAATTTTGGTCTTTGTAAATTCTCCGTAGCATCAACAGAAGACTATAATCCTGATGACCATAAGCGTAAACGTATTGCGACCAAGTATCCAACCATTGCGACGGATTATTTTAATCAAAAGGGTGAGGATGTTGAGATTATTTCGATTCAAGGGAGTGTAGAGATTGCCCCTGTTATTGGTCTAGCGGATGCCATTGTCGATATTGTGGAAACAGGGAATACCCTTGTTGCAAATGGCCTAAAAGTTTATGAAGATATTTGCCGTATTTCAGCACGAATGATTGTGAACAAGGCTTCTTTGAAAAATAACAAGGAGGTCCTGCCATTCATTCGTAAGATTGAATCACTTGTAGGGAACGAGGAGGTACCGTTCGAATGAAACGATTAACTGGAACAAATAAAGAAATTGCTGAGCTTCTTTATCAGGAGCAATTGGAACTTTCAAAAGAAAATAGAGACGTTGAAAGCACGGTTCAAGACATTATTGAGGATGTCAAAAAACGAGGAGACGAGGCCCTTCGTGACTATTCAGCTAAATTTGATAAGGTTGACTTGACTGATTTTGAGGTTGGACAGGATTTGATTGATCAAGCCTTTAAAGAGATTGATCCAGAGGTTTACCAAGCCCTAGTTAATGCCAAAGAAAACATTGAATCTTACCACAAGCATCAGTTGGAGGCTGGTTTTGAGGACCAACCAAGTGAGGGTGTTATTCGTGGTCAATTGATTCGTCCCATCAATCGTGTAGGTGTTTATGTGCCTGGAGGAACTGCGGCTTATCCATCATCAGTTCTTATGAATGTCATCCCGGCTAAAATTGCTGGGGTTAAAGAGATTATTATGATTACGCCGCCACAAGAACACTTTGTTCCAGCGATTCTGGTAGCTGCAAAATTGGCTGGTGTGGACACCATTTACCAAGTCGGTGGGGCTCAAGGGGTTGCGGCCTTAGCCTTTGGTACAGAAACGATTCCAAAAGTGGACAAGATTACAGGTCCCGGAAATATTTTCGTGGCGACTGCTAAGAAACAAGTTTACGGTATTGTCGGTATTGATATGATTGCAGGGCCATCAGAAATCGGTGTTATTGCTGATAGTAGTGCTAACCCAACCTATGTGGCAGCCGACCTCTTGTCTCAAGCAGAGCACGATACACGCGCACGTGCCATTTTGGTAACAGATTCTGAAGCCTTGGCTGATGCGGTTGAAAGTGAGATTGAAGGTCAACTTAAGCTTTTGCCACGTGAGGAAATTGCTCGTCCATCTATCGAAAATAACGGCCGTATTATTATCGCTAATGATACAAATGCTATGTTTGAACTCATGAACTTGGTTGCGCCAGAACATTTGGAAATTGCTATGGACAAGGCCTATGATTATTTAGAAAAAGTGGAGAATGCGGGTTCCGTCTTTCTTGGTCACTTTACCAGTGAACCAATTGGTGACTACTATGCTGGTGCCAATCACGTTCTTCCGACGACAGCAACCAGCCGATTTTCATCAGCTTTAGGTGTGCACGATTTTGTCAAACGTATCCAATATACGCAGTATGACAAAGCAGCAGTCAATAAGGCTCAACACGATATCACAACCTTGGCTTACGCGGAAGGTTTGCAGGCCCACGCTAAGGCTATTGAAGTCAGAAACGACAATAATTGAGAGAGTAGAGGAAGAAGTTATGAGACAAGCAGAAATTGAACGTAATACCTTTGAAACCAAAATTAAGTTAAGCCTCAATTTGGATGCTCAAGAACCAGTAGATATTCAAACAGGTGTCGGATTTTTTGACCACATGTTGACCTTGTTTGCCCGTCACGGCCGTATGTCTTTGGTGGTGAAGGCTGATGGCGACCTTTGGGTTGATAGTCACCACACCGTTGAAGATGTCGGTATTGTCCTTGGCCAAGCTCTTAAAGAGGCCTTGGGCGATAAAGCAGGTATCAATCGTTATGGAACGGCTTTTGTACCTATGGATGAAACCCTTGGAATGGCAAGTTTAGACTTGTCTGGACGTAGCTACTTGGTCTTTGATGCTAGTTTTGATAATCCAAAATTGGGTAATTTTGACACAGAATTGGTAGAAGAATTTTTCCAAGCCTTGGCCTTTAATGTTCAAATGAATCTCCACCTCAAGATTCTCCACGGAAAAAACAATCACCACAAGTCAGAAAGTCTCTTCAAGGCAACAGGACGTGCCTTGCGCGAGGCTATCACAGTTAATCCTGATATTCATGGTGTAAACTCAACAAAGGGGATGCTATGATTATCGTCATTGATTACGATGCGGGGAATACCGCCAATGTTTTGCGTGCCCTTGAAAAGATCGGTGTGACTGCAGAATTGTCTGCCGATAAAGAAAAAATCCTAGCTGCAGATGGGTTGATTTTACCTGGTGTGGGTGCTTATCCAACAGCCATGGCAGAGCTTGAGCGAAGAGGCTTGGTAGCTGTTATCAAAGAGGCCGTAGCAAAGGGGGTTCCACTTTTAGGAATCTGCTTAGGCATGCAGATTTTAACGGAAAAAGGACTGGAACATGAGGAAACAAATGGTCTTGGTTTTATTCCAGGTGTCTGCCGTGCCATTCCAGCAAGCAAGGAGCAACCTGTCCCACATATGGGTTGGAATGATTTGGCTGTTAAGCAAGCTAGCCCTTTGACAGATGGTTTAGACGGCCAAGCCGTCTACTTCGTTCACAGTTATTTCACGGATGTCCCTAGCCAATATATTGATGTTACCGCAGATTATAGTATCGAGGTGCCAGCCATGATTCATAAAGACAATGTTTATGGTGCCCAATTTCATCCTGAAAAATCAGGGGATATTGGTTTAGGTATTATTGAACAATTTGTAGGTTTATGCAAAGCCTAAAAGCTCTTGAGAGCAAAGTTTTTTCACTTAGAAAGGATGGTAGGGGAGATGCAAATTCTACCAGCAATTGATATAAAGGATGGACAGGCAGTTCGTCTCTTCAAAGGAGATTTCAACCAACAAACCATTGTTAATCCAGACGTTATTGAGCAAGCAAAGACCTTTAAGGATGCGGGTATTCAATTTATTCACGTCGTGGACTTGGACGGTGCCCTTGATGGTCGTGCCACTAACCGTGACTTGATTGCAGAGGTCAAGAAGGTTTCTGGACTTGGCATCGAAGTTGGTGGCGGTATCCGTACCTTGGAGCAGATTCGTGATTATTTGGCAGTTGGCATCGACCGTATCATTATCGGTTCAATGGCCGTTAAAAATCCTGACTTCGTTCGAGCAGCTTTAGAGGAATTTGGTGCCGATAAGATTGTCGTGGGTATTGATGCCAAGGCAGGGTTTGTCGCTACCGAAGGTTGGTTGGAAACCAGCAATGTGGACTATATTACCTTGGCCAAGGAAATGGAAAAGATGGGCGTAACCCTCTTTGTCTATACTGATGTTGATCGAGATGGCACACTGACAGGACCCAATCTTGATCACTACAAACGTTTGGTATCTGAACTTACAACCGCCAAAGTCATTGCTTCCGGTGGGATTGCAGAAGTAGCCGACTTAGATTACCTAGAAGAGATTGGTGTGGCAGGAACCATTGTCGGGAAAGCCTACTATAACGGCAATATCACTCTAGATCAGCTCAAGTCTTTCGGAGGTTAAGATGCTTAAAAAACGTATTATTCCTTGTTTGGATGTCAAGGATGGTCGTGTCGTCAAGGGAGTCAATTTTGTGAATCTGACAGATGTTGGTGATCCTGTTGATTCTGCACGTGCTTACTATGAGGCTGGCTGTGATGAACTCGTTTTCCTAGATATCACAGCGACTTCAGACAATCGTGAAACAACGGTTGACATGGTGCGTCGTGTCGCAGATCAAGTTTTTATCCCCTTCACGGTTGGGGGTGGTATCCGTTCAGTTGAAGACATGAACAAGATGCTTAAAGCTGGTGCTGACAAGGTTGCGGTTAATTCCTCAGCCCTTGCCAACCCGCAACTAATCGCCGATTGTGCTCAAAAATTTGGCAATCAGTGTGTAGTAGCTGCGATTGATGCTAAAAAGATGGCTGATGGGAGCTGGCATGTTTTTGTGGCGGGTGGCCGTAAGGATACAGGTAGGGACCTCATCCAATGGGCTCAAGAAGTCGTCGTCTTGGGGGCTGGAGAAATTCTCTTAACCAGCATGGACAAGGACGGCACTAAGTCTGGTTTTGATTTGGAAATGCTAAATCGTGTGGCGGAAGTCGTTGATGTTCCGATTATCGCTTCTGGTGGTGCGGGAAATATTGAGGACATTGTAGAGGTCTTTGAAAAGACAACAGCGACTGGTGCACTGGCAGCCTCTATCTTCCACTTTGGTGAGGTAAATATAGGCGAAACCAAACAAGTCTTGGCAAATGCAGGAATTGAGGTGAGACGATGACAGAGGTTAAACTTGATTTTGATAAACAAGGGGGACTTGTACCAGTCATTGTGACCGATTACAAGACGGGGCAGGTGCTCATGTTGGCCTATATGAATGAGGTGTCCTATCAGTTGACCCTAGAGACCAAACAAATGCATTACTGGAGCCGTTCTAGAAATGAGCTTTGGCATAAGGGAGCCACATCTGGTCATTTTCAGCATGTCAAAAGCATCAAGACAGATTGCGATCAGGACACCTTGCTTATCGCTGTGGAACAAGAAGGAGCAGCCTGTCATACAGGAGCTTACAGCTGTTTCTTTACGGATATATATGATGACAATCAAGACAGATAGGAGTAGTTATGTTAGAAACACTTTATAAAGAAGCCCTAGATCGTAAAAAAAATCCTAAAGAAGGGTCTTATACCAATTACCTTTTTGACAAGGGTCTAGACAAGATTCTTAAAAAGGTTGGCGAAGAAGCGACCGAAGTTGTGATTGGGGCCAAAAATGCTGATAAAGAAGAAATTGCCAACGAGACAGCAGACGTCCTCTATCACCTAGCAGTCATGCTCGTTGAAACAGGGGTCAGCCCTGAAGACGTTGAAGCCGTACTTAAAGCACGTCAAGGCAAACAAAGCAATGTCCATGACCGAAAAGAAGTAACAGATTATTAAGGATTATCTCAACTGATTGAGACTAAAAAGAAATGCCTGAAGTGATGCTTCAGGTCTTTTTGCTAGAGGAATTTTAATGATTTTGTCCCTCTCATATTTAAAAGAAGTAGCCATAGCCATGTTATAATGGGTATTATATCTGTATGTAGGAAAATAGAGTTTGAGGTAGTTATGGGGAACTATCTTCGTTAAGCTCAAGGAGTAACTGACTTTCTAGAGGAGGGCGATTTGAAAAAGAAAATCATCATCTTACTTATCGTAGCAATAGCAATCACGACTGGTCTTTTCTTCTTTCTGAGAAGTAAGAGTGGTGTGACAAGTGAAGAATATACCCATAGCTACCCAGAATCGGAATTCTCTCTTCAACTAAGTGGAGCTAATAAAGAATATGTTTTAGTAAAGTACAAAAACTCATCTGAGAGTTCTAGTGTATTAGGGGCAACTAAGAACTATTTAGTGAGTCGCAGTGCAGATACTAATGATGCTAACAACATTCAGAATTATGCTTCTTATAATCTATATTTATATGATTTAAATAGTAAAGATTTTACAAAGTCAAAGATAGACCTTTTAAGTATCATAAAAAAATACAAAATAAAAGGACAATTGTCAGATATTGTTACTATGTCAATGGAAGGTAAAGATTATTTATTTTTAAAAATTGATTATACATCATACCTTTTAGACCTTAAACAAAAGAAGATTACAACTCCACCTGAAACAATACTGGATGATAATTCATTGAAAAAAGATTCTTCTGTAGACTCTGCATTTATTGTAGATTTAGATAATATCCTGTACAAGAAATATGGAATTTTGCAAAATTCATTTTATCCGTCATTTAATTTAAGTATCTCTAGCGATAGGCATAATGTAGACCTGTCTAAACTAAATATAAAAACAGAGCATCCTGAAATAGTAGATACTTTAGAAAGTGAAGGAGATGTGTGTACGAGGTCTGAATCAATTAGCTCAGAGCAGTGGTTTAACACCCTCATTCACTGGTTTGCACCAAAGGGTCAGGATGTAATGGATCTTTACGTCACAGATAAAACGATAGGTGAAAAAACACAAATAAAGAGTTTCGCAGACTACCAAACATGGAAAGCATCGCAACCTACGGAGTAATATAAGAGTCATCCAAGAGAGCGGATGGCTTTTTCTGTTTGCTTGATTTTGATGAAAAAGAAAACAAGCTCATGTCGGAGCTTGCTACTAGGAGATTATGCTTTACAAATTCTTTTTCTTTTTAGCTTTTTTGGTTAGGGCAAGGTCACAATTTTCAATACTTGAGATAAGGTGATTCGTCAATTGGAAGTCATCCACTTGGGGATTCAAATCCACTTCGTAGACTAGCTGCATGGTCTCACCCCCACCTGTGGTGTTAAGGGAAATCAAGTCACATTCGCTGGTGAAATTGAGCAAGGTTTTAGTGATTTTTTGATCAATCATGTCCTGATGTGAGACATTAATGGTCAGGAGTCTACGACGTTGGTTGTCGGTACGACTTTGACGATTTTCCAAAAGGAGCCAAACAGCTAATAGAAAGGTGGTGAAGAGGACGGCTAGTAAGAGATAGCCTGTCCCAGATGCCAGACCGATAATCATGGCCATGAAGACGGCGATTAGCTCTCTGGAACCGCTGGTAGCAGAACGAAAACGAATGAGACTAAAGGTCCCCGCCACGGCGATAGAGGTCCCCAAACTACCATTGACAAGGAAGATCACTAGGGTCATCAAACATGGAAGTAGGGTTAAACTGATGACAAATTCTCTGGTGTAGAGGGTCCGGTATTTGTAAGTCCAGGTCAAGGTCAAGCCTAAAACAAGGCTGACCAGTAAGGCCAGCATGAGTTGAAGGGGACTTGCAGTTGCGGTTGCATCATTAAAGATAGAATTGAAGAGATTAGACATAGGCAGCAGCTCCTTTTTCTTGAACTGGATGTGGCCCGTAGTCTAGACCTTGAGACTTATGATAGGCACAGCTGTATTTTGAGAATTTCTGCTCTTCCAAACCATGTTTGTCTAAGATAGCTTGAAGCCAGTCTGGCTTTTGACCAGGTGCCTTGATTTCCATGATAATCGTATCTTCATCAAGAAGGGGAAAACCATGATTTCCCTTGAAGAGACTGACGTCTTCATCACGGTAAGTCAGATTTTGGTCTAGGGTCACACGAACTTTATTGTAGGCATAGCCTTGGATAGTCTCTTTTTCTTTCATTGAAAAACGGTCGTAGTAGATATACATGCGAGGTTTGAGGCCCTCATCATAGCGCTGGCGTAACTGGTGAATATCCTGTAACAGCTGACGGTCAGTGATTTGACCATGATTCTTACCGTCTGTCATCAAGTTTGTGATGGCAAGTGGAGTTGAAACGAGACGAAACTTATGACCGATTCCCTCCTCATCCTTAGCTTTGACCTCTAGAAAGACCTTGCTATCACTTTTGGGATTGGCGAGATAGGTACGCATGAGGATTTTCTCTTGACGGTGATTACCATCTAGGGCATCTTGGATGACGTCAAAATTATCCGTATCAAAGTAAATATTTGAAATGGTAGATGTCGGATAGTCATCCTCTACCAAATACTCCTTAAGATCAGTGAGCAGGTCTTCAAGATTTTCCTTTGAGACCATATATTTTGTTTCAATGCGTTTAAAACGTGTTTCCAATTGTTTAACCATGAAAAAACTCCTTTTATAGATAAGATACAAAGCCGTAAAGCAACTCCCAGGAAAATAGGGAATTTATTGCAGAAACTTCTATTCCTAAACAGTCGACTTATTATTTTAATTCTTTTTTATAGTAGAAAAGTTGAGCGAAAATGTACTATTTTATATAGCACTCACTTGCTCGCCTATTAGTCTATGGAACTTTTCTGAAAGAAGGCCTAAGTCAAACTTTCACCAAACTTAACTTAAGAAAAGTTTTAGTTAACCTTCAGAAATGTTTTAGGGAAGTTCCGTAAACTGTAATCATCAAAACGAATCCGAGAGGAAAAAAAGATATGAAATCAAAAAGACTAAAAAAATGGACGACTTTAGTAACCTGTGCGACAGCCCTAACAGTCATGACAGCTTGTAGCCAATCAAACAGTCAAGCAACGGGGACGACGTCAAGCACGACATCAAAAACAAGTGCTATAACCGCAACAACTAGTAAGAAAACGACTAATAACAACAGCAACTATTTCACTTCAAAAGACTCGGACACATCTTATGATGAAAGTTCTGCCTCTAAGATTAAGTTATCAGGCTCATCTGCGGATGTTTCAGGTGATGGCATAACGGTATCAGATTCAACCGTAACCATCTCCAAAGCTGGGACTTACGTCATTTCTGGAAAATCTGATGGTGTGCAAATCAAGGTGGATGCTGGGGATTCAGATGATGTCCATATTGTTCTAGATGGTGCTACCATGACAAATACAAATGCACCAATCAACGCTACAAAAGTCGGACATGTCTACCTAACGCTTAAAGATGGAACCACTAGCACCCTCTCTGATTCAAGTTCTAATAGTGATGAAGATGCGGATGCCGTGATTTTCTCTAAGGGAGATTTGACAATTAATGGGTCAGGTACTCTTAACATTGATGCCAAGAAAAACAACGGTATTAAAGCAAACGACAGTCTTCATATAACAGGCGGTACCTACAAGATTACTTCAGTCGGTGATGCCTTCAATGTCAATGATGAACTTAATATCACAGGAACAACCATGACTATTGAGGCCGAAGAAGATGGCGTTAAGGTCGACAATGATGACGACACCTCAGTAGGGACCATGTATCTGTCTGATAATACCATGACTATCAAGGCTGGTGACGACGGTATTCATGCCTCTGGTGACCTGATTATTGATAGCGGTACTTACAAAGTTGAAAAATCAACCGAAGGTATTGAAGGTAAATCTGTGACTATTAATGGTGGAAATATCGATGTCTATGCGACAGATGACGGTATCAATGCTGCTAATAGTAATGCCAGTCAAAGTGAGATTTTCTTCAAGATGACAGGTGGAACTCTTAATGTCGAGGTTGGTCAAGGTGACACAGACCCAATTGATTCAAATGGTGATATTACCGTTACGGGTGGAACGATTAACTTAACCGGTCAATCTGGCTTTGACTTTGACGGTTCAGCGACCTATACCGGTGGTGACATTACTATCAATGGTGAAAAACAAACTAAGATTGAAAACTCAATGCCTGGTGGGGGTGGCCCTCAAGGTGGTGGTCCCCAAGGTGGTGGGCAACCAGGTGGCTTTAGCGGAGGTCACTAAAGAATCATAGGATGAAACAGAAAGGAAGTGCCTATGTATATTATTATTCCAGCTTATGAACCAGACACTCGCCTGATTCAGGTGGTTCAAGATATTACTTTAAAACTCCCTAAATCACGCATTATTGTTGTCAATGATGGGAGTGGACCACGCTATAACGACTATTACGACGAAACAGCCCTTTTTGGAGCTACGGTCCTTAAACACCCGATTAATAAAGGAAAAGGAGCCGCTTTAAAGACTGCTTTCGCTTATATCCAAGAAGAAGTGGTCAGCCAACATCTGTCTGCTCAACCTATAGTAACAGTTGACAGCGATGGTCAGCATCTGATTAAGGATATTGTCCGTGTAGCCAAGGCGACCGAGGAAAATCCAAGTCATCTTATCTTGGGTGCGCGTGCCTTTGTTGGTAAAGTGCCAGCACGAAGTCGCTTTGGAAATAAAGTGACTGCGGGGCTTTTCCGTCTAGTAACAGGTCAGAAGGTAACGGATACCCAGACGGGGCTTAGAGGCATGTCAACGGACCTGATTCCATGGTTGCTTAATCTAGATGGCAATCGTTTTGAGTACGAGTTTAACATGTTGCTTGAAGCCAAAAAGTCAGGTCACCAAATCTCAGAAGTCCCTATCGAGACCGTTTATCTGGAGGAGAATAAAAGCTCGCACTTTCGGCCCATTCGTGATTCCATCCGTATTTACAGCCCTTTTTTAAAGTTTTCTGGCACGGCCGTCTTGGCCTCAGTCATTGATGCAACCGCCTTATTTGTGCTCTTTGCCTTGACGAAAAATCTCCTCCTTTCGGTCGTGCTAGCTCGAGTGATTTCGGCTTCCAGCCAGTGTCTACTAAACGCTAATGTGGTCTTCAATCCGACAAGCTCCCTCTTTAGATCGAGTGTTCGCTACTTTATGTTGGTCCTGGTCCTCTTGGCTTGTAATTATTTCTTACTTAGTAGTCTAGTTGCCATTGGTTTGGGACTGGTTCTGGCAAAATTGGTCACAGAAACCTTGCTCTTTTTAGTCAGTTACAGGGTTCAACATAACGTGGTTTTTGCTTAATAGCTGGCTTGAAAATTGCCAACTGATTGCATAGAGATAGCTTAATCAATGACCTCTAAAAACTTTCCTAAAAAATAGAAAAAGACTACCGTTTTCTAGATTCGGTAGCTTTTAATATTTGTCGAAATGTTTTTCAATTTACATTATGATTAAAAAGTTAAAAGATCTGATAAAGTCTCCAAATGCTTGAAAAAAATATGCTATAATGAAATTGTTTGAATTATGTAGATTTTCATTCAAACTAGGAAAATGAAATGAGGACCTAAAATGGGAAAAAAGGTACATTACAAGCTTCACAAAGTTAAGAAGCAATGGGTGACGATTGCCGTCACTTCGGCAGCACTTGCCTCTATTGTAGGTGGTGCTACAGTAGCTAATCAAAAGGTTTCAGCCGATGAAACAACAGAACCAGTTGCTACTACGACAGCTGAAAGCGATGTTGTGGTCGAAACGCATGAAGTAGAGACTCCAGCAGCAACTGCTACGACAGATGTTACAGCAGTAACAAATGACAAGGCAACAACTACAGATACTGTAGCAACTCCAGCACCAGCAACGGCTACAACTGATACAACTACTAATGTGGCAGCACCAGCAGCGACTGATCGTGCAGCAGTAGCTAATGGTGCTACAGAAACACCAGCAAATGCAACTGTAGCGACAGATACAACGCTTACAGTAGCTGAAAAACCAAAATCTGGTGTTACTGAAAAAGAAGAAACAGCAGCGCTTTCTTTGGACAACATTAAGCAAGTTGATGGAAAATACTATTATGTCAAAGAAGATGGTTCATACAAAACAAATTTTGCTGTTTCAGTTAATGGCCAGTTGCTTTACTTCGGTAAAGACGGTGCTTTGACAAGCACATCAACACACTCATTCACACCAGGTACAACTAATCTAGTTGATTCTTTCTCTTCACATAATCGTGCTTACGATTCTAAGAAAGAAAGCTTTGAGTTGGTAGATGGGTATTTGACGCCAAATAGCTGGTACCGTCCAGTCACTATTTTGGAAAATGGTGAAAAATGGCGCGTGTCAACTGAGAAAGACTTCCGTCCACTTTTGATGGCATGGTGGCCTGATGTAGATACACAAGTGGCCTACCTCAATACTTTCTCTAAACATTTTAACCTTAACGCAACTTATTCAACCAGCCAAAGTCAATCAGAATTGAATGCAGCTGCTAAGACTATTCAAATTAAGATTGAGCAAGAAATCTCTGCTAAACAATCAACAGAATGGCTTCGTCAAGCAATTTCTTCATTTGTTAAGGAACAAGAGCAGTGGAGTGTTGCAACAGAAAACTATACACAAGCTGACCACCTTCAAGGTGGAGCCCTTCTTTATGTCAATAATGATAAGACACCTTGGGCAAATTCTGATTACCGTTTGCTTAACCGTACACCAAGTAACCAAGATGGTTCTCTAAATGGTACAGGAAGATACTTGGGTGGTTATGAATTCCTACTTGCCAATGACGTTGATAACTCAAATCCAGTTGTGCAAGCTGAGCAGTTGAACCAAATTCACTATCTTGTGAACTGGGGATCAATTGTTATGGGTGATAAGGATGCTAACTTTGATGGTATCCGTGTTGATGCAGTTGACAATGTCGATGCAGACCTTCTCCAAGTTTATACAAACTACTTCCGTGCGGCCTTTGGTGTGGATAAATCTGAAGCCAATGCACTCGCTCACATTTCTATCCTTGAAGCTTGGGATTTAAATGATAATGCTTATAATCAAAAACATGATGGTGCAGCCCTTGCCATGGATAATAACCTTCGTTATGCAATTATGGGTGCACTTTATGGATCGGGCTCTTCATTGAAAGATTTGATTACTAGCAGTTTGACAGACCGTACAAATAATAGTAAGTATGGAGATACACAAGCTAACTATATCTTTGCGCGTGCTCATGATAACCTTGTTCAAGATATCATTCGTGATATCGTTCAAAAAGAGATCAATCCAAAATCAGATGGTTATACCATGACTGATGCTGAATTGAAACGTGCCTTTGAAATCTATAATGAAGATATGAAGAAGGCAGAAAAACGTTATACTATTAACAATATTCCAGCTGCCTATGCTTTGATTCTTCAAAATATGGAGCAGGTAACTCGTGTTTATTATGGAGATCTTTATACGGATAACGGCCAATATATGGCTACCAAGTCTCCTTACTACGATGCTATCACAACGCTTTTGAAGAACCGTATGAAATATGTTTCAGGTGGACAATCGATGAAAGTCGACACGTTCAATGGAAAAGAAATCTTGTCATCTGTTCGTTACGGTAAAGATATTATGACTGCTGACCAAACTACGGGTGTAGCAGAAACAAGTAAACATTCTGGTATGTTGACCCTTATTGCCAATAATCAGGATTTCTCATTGGGTGATGGTACTTTGAAAGTTAACATGGGTAAACTTCATGCTAACCAAGCCTACCGTCCATTACTTCTTGGTACTGATAAGGGAATTGTCACTTACGAAAATGATGCAGCAGCAGCTGGAAAAATTAAATACACCGATGCTGAAGGAAACTTGTCTTTCAGTGGAGATGAAATCAAGGGGTATCGAACTGTTGATATGAGAGGTTATCTTGGTGTTTGGGTACCAGTAGGTGCGCCTGATAACCAAGATATCCGTGTTAAAGGTTCAGATAAGAAACTTGACAAGACATTTTCTGCTACTGAAGCACTGGACTCACAAGTTATCTATGAAGGTTTCTCAAACTTCCAAGATTTTGTTGAAAAAGATAGCCAATATACTAATAAATTGATTGCAGAAAATGCAGAACTCTTCAAGTCATGGGGAATCACATCATTCGAGATGGCTCCTCAATTTGTATCGGCTGATGACCGTACTTTCCTTGATTCTGTTATCCAAAATGGCTATGCCTTTACTGACCGATATGACCTTGCCATGAGCAAGAATAACAAATACGGTTCTAAAGAAGATCTTCGTGATGCACTTAAAGCCCTTCACAAGCAAGGTATTCAAGCAATTGCTGACTGGGTACCAGATCAACTTTACCAATTGCCAGGACAAGAAGTTGTAACAGCAACACGTGCTAATAGTTATGGTACTCCAAAGGCCAATGCTTATATCAATAACACTTTATATGTTGCAAATTCTAAATCATCAGGTAAGGACTTCCAAGCTCAATATGGTGGTGAGTTCCTTGATGAGCTCCAAAAGAAATATCCACAGTTGTTTGAAGATGTGATGATATCAACTGGTAAGAAGATTGATCCATCTGTTAAAATCAAGCAATGGTCTGCTAAGTACATGAATGGTACTAATATCCTTGGTCGTGGTAGTCGTTATGTTCTCAGCAACGATGCTACTGGTCGCTACTATCAAGTTACTGATAATGGTATCTTCTTGCCAAAACCTTTGACAGATCAAGGTGGTAAGACAGGTTTCTACTATGATGGTAAGGGTATGGCCTACTTTGATAATAGTGGTTTCCAAGCTAAGAATGCCTTCATTAAATATGCTGGAAATTACTATTACTTCGATAAAGAAGGTTATATGTTAACTGGTCGTCAAGATGTCGATGGTAAGACTTATTTCTTCTTGCCAAACGGTATCCAGCTTCGTGATTCTATTTATCAACAGGATGGTAAATATTATTACTTTGGTAGCTTTGGTGAGCAGTACAAAGATGGTTACTTTGTATTCGATGTACCGAAAGAAGGTACTTCAGAAACAGAAGCTAAATTCCGTTATTTCTCACCAACTGGAGAAATGGCTGTTGGCTTGACTTATGCTGGTGGAGGATTGCAATACTTTGATGAAAATGGCTTCCAAGCTAAAGGTACTAAGTATGTGACTCCAGATGGGAAACTCTACTTCTTCGATAAAAATTCAGGTAATGCCTATACAAACCGTTGGGCAGAAATCGATGGTATCTGGTATGAATTCAACGATCAAGGCTATGCACAAGCTACGAAGGGTGAATTCTACACAACTGATGGCTCAACATGGTTCTATCGTGATGCAGCTGGTAAGAATGTGACAGGTGCCCTTACTTTGGATGGTCACGAATACTACTTCCGTGCAAATGGTGCCCAAGTTAAAGGTGATTTTGTTACTGAAAACGGTAAAATCAGCTACTACACTGTAGATAACGGTTATAAAGTAAAAGACAAGTTCTTCGAAGTGAACGGCAAGTGGTACCATGCTGATAAGGATGGTAACCTCGCCACAGGTCGTCAAACGATTGACCACCTTAACTATTACTTCAATGCTGATGGTAGCCAAGTTAAATCTGATTTCTTCACTCTTGATGGTGGTAAGACATGGTACTATGCCAAAGATAATGGTGAAATCGTGACAGGTGCCTATAGTGTTGGAGGTAAAAACTATTACTTCAAAGAAGATGGTAGTCAAGTCAAAGGTGACTTTGTTAAGAATGCTGACGGATCACTCTCTTACTATGATAAAGATTCAGGTGAGCGTCTCAATAACCGTTTCTTGACAACTGGTAACAATGTTTGGTACTACTTCAAAGATGGTAAGGCTGTAACAGGACGCCAAAATATCGATGGTAAAGAATATTACTTTGATAAATTGGGACGCCAAGTTAAAGGTAGCCCAATCAGCACACCAAAAGGAGTAGAATACTACGAATCAGTTCTTGGCGAACGTGTGACAAACACATGGATCACTTTCCAAGACGGTAAGACTGTCTTCTTCGATGAAAATGGTTATGCTGATTTCGATAAATAATCAATCAATCTAATCTTAATCTGAGAGATTAAGTGAAAAACGATATGATTTGACATGAATTTATAGGTGAAATTTCTTGAAAACGAGAATCGTTTAAAGAAATTTCACCTTTTTTTGCTCCTTAAAGAAAAAAATCTGACAAATATCAATTTTGAGTCAGAAAGGCTACAAATGTTATTAAATCAAGTGTTCTAGACATTTTCTAAAAAATAGTTTCAGTTATCAAATGATATAAAATGAGAATTGAAAACCTATGAAACAGGCGCATTACAAAACCTTTCTAATATTACTATTATATTACATATATTTTATAAAAATACAATTAATTTGAAAAATAGTTAGAAAATAATGATATAATGTAATTGTTTGAAATCGGATAGATTTCAGTCTGATTTTGACAAATAAAATCACGGGGAAAATTATAATGGAAAATAAGGTACACTATAAGCTTCATAAAGTTAAGAAGCAATGGGTTACAATTGCAGTTGCCTCTGCAGCACTTGCTACTGTCGTAGGAGGATTGTCTGCAACAACATCTTCAGTTTCAGCGGATGAAACTCAAGATAAGACAGTAACTCAACCAAATTCAGATACAACAGCCGATTTAGTTACTTCTACTGAAGCAACCAAAGAAGTCGATAAACGTACAAATACAAAAGAAGCAGATGTTTTGACACCTGCTAAAGAAACAAATACTGTCGAAACAGCAGCTACAACGAATACACAAGCAACAGCTGAAGCAGCTAAAACAGCAACTACAACGAATACACAAGCAACAGCTGAAGTAGCTAAAACAGCAACTACTGCTGATGTAGCAGTGGCAGCTGTTCCAAATAAAGAAGCAGTTGTGACAACAGATGCACCAGCTGTTACAACTGAAAAAGCAGAAGAACAACCAGCAACAGTGAAGGCTGAAGTTGTAAACACAGAAGTTAAAGCGCCAGAAGCTGCTTTGAAAGATTCAGAAGTAGAAGCTGCGCTTTCCTTGAAAAACATCAAAAACATTGATGGTAAATATTACTATGTTAATGAAGATGGTTCACACAAAGAAAACTTTGCCATTACTGTAAATGGTCAATTGCTTTACTTCGGTAAAGATGGTGCCCTTACAAGCTCATCAACATACTCTTTCACACAAGGAACAACAAATATTGTTGATGGTTTCTCAATAAATAACCGTGCCTACGATTCATCTGAAGCTAGCTTTGAATTGATTGATGGTTATTTGACTGCAGATAGCTGGTACCGTCCAGCTTCTATCATCAAAGATGGTGTAACTTGGCAAGCATCAACGGCAGAAGATTTCCGTCCACTTTTGATGGCTTGGTGGCCAAATGTAGATACTCAAGTTAACTACTTGAACTACATGTCTAAAGTCTTCAATTTGGATGCTAAATATTCAAGTACAGATAAGCAAGAAACTTTGAAAGTTGCTGCTAAGGACATTCAAATCAAGATTGAGCAAAAGATTCAGGCTGAAAAATCAACACAATGGTTGCGTGAAACTATCTCTGCCTTTGTTAAGACACAACCACAATGGAACAAAGAAACTGAAAACTACTCTAAAGGTGGCGGCGAAGATCACCTTCAAGGTGGTGCCCTTCTTTATGTAAATGATTCACGTACACCATGGGCGAACTCTAACTATCGTCTTTTGAACCGTACAGCAACTAACCAGACTGGTACAATTGATAAATCAATTCTTGATGAGCAATCAGATCCAAACCACATGGGTGGTTTCGACTTCTTGCTAGCTAATGACGTAGATTTGTCAAACCCAGTTGTTCAAGCGGAACAATTGAACCAAATCCACTACCTTATGAACTGGGGTTCAATCGTTATGGGTGACAAGGATGCTAACTTCGATGGTATCCGTGTCGACGCGGTAGATAATGTCGATGCAGACATGCTTCAACTCTACATAAACTACTTCCGTGAGTACTATGGTGTTAACAAATCTGAAGCAAACGCTCTTGCTCACATCTCAGTCCTTGAAGCATGGAGTCTTAATGACAACCACTACAATGACAAGACAGATGGCGCTGCGCTTGCTATGGAAAACAAACAACGTTTGGCTCTCCTCTTCTCATTGGCTAAACCAATCAAAGAACGTACACCGGCTGTAAGTCCTTTGTATAACAATACTTTCAACACGACACAACGTGATGAAAAGACTGATTGGATTAACAAAGATGGAAGCAAGGCCTATAACGAAGACGGAACAGTTAAACAGTCTACAATCGGTAAATACAACGAGAAATACGGAGATGCGTCAGGAAACTACGTCTTTATCCGTGCCCATGATAACAACGTTCAAGATATTATTGCTGAAATCATCAAGAAAGAAATCAATCCAAAATCAGACGGTTTCACAATCACTGATGCTGAAATGAAGCAAGCCTTTGATATTTACAACAAAGACATGCTCAGCAGCAATAAAAAATATACCCTTAACAACATCCCAGCAGCATACGCTGTAATGTTGCAAAACATGGAAACTATCACTCGTGTCTACTATGGAGACCTTTATACAGATGATGGTAACTATGATGATGGTAACTATATGGAAAACAAATCTCCATACTACGATACCATCGTTAACTTGATGAAGAATCGTATCAAGTATGTATCTGGTGGACAAGCGCAACGTTCATACTGGTTGCCAACTGATGGTAAGATGGACAATTCAGATGTTGAACTTTACCGTACAAATGAAGTCTACGCTTCAGTACGTTATGGTAAAGACATCATGACAGCTGATGATACAGAAGGTTCTAAATACAGCCGTACATCTGGTCAGGTGACACTTGTAGCAAACAATCCAAAATTGACTTTGGATCAGTCAGCTAAGCTAAACGTTGAAATGGGTAAAATCCATGCCAACCAAAAATACCGTGCTTTGATTGTTGGTACAGCTGATGGTATCAAGAACTTTACATCTGATGCAGATGCAATCGCAGCAGGTTATGTGAAAGAAACAGACAGCAATGGTGTCTTGACTTTCGGTGCTAATGACATCAAGGGTTATGAAACATTTGATATGTCTGGTTTCGTAGCAGTTTGGGTTCCAGTTGGAGCTTCAGATGATCAAGATATCCGAGTAGCGCCTTCAACAGAAGCTAAAAAAGCTGGAGAGTTGACTCTTAAAGCGACTGAAGCTTATGATTCACAATTGATCTACGAAGGTTTCTCTAACTTCCAAACTATTCCAGATGGTTCAGATCCTTCAGTTTATACTAACCGTAAGATTGCTGAAAATGTTGATTTGTTCAAATCATGGGGCGTAACATCATTTGAAATGGCACCTCAATTTGTTTCTGCTGACGATGGTACCTTCCTTGACTCAGTTATCCAAAATGGTTATGCTTTTGCAGACCGTTACGATCTTGCTATGAGTAAGAACAATAAATACGGTTCTAAAGAAGATTTACGTGATGCTCTTAAAGCACTTCACAAGGCTGGTATCCAAGCAATCGCTGACTGGGTTCCAGACCAAATTTACCAATTGCCAGGTAAAGAAGTTGTAACAGCAACTCGTACTGATGGTGCCGGCCGTAAAATTGCAGACGCTATCATCGATCATTCACTTTATGTGGCTAACACTAAGTCATCAGGCAAAGATTACCAAGCTCAATACGGTGGTGAATTCTTGGCTGAGCTTAAAGCTAAGTACCCTGAAATGTTCAAGGTAAACATGATCTCAACTGGTAAACCAATTGATGATTCTGTTAAATTGAAACAATGGAAGGCTGAATACTTCAACGGAACAAACGTTCTTGAACGTGGTGTTGGCTATGTACTTAGCGATGAAGCAACTGGTAAATACTTCACTGTCACTAAAGATGGTAACTTCATCCCTCTTCAATTGACAGGCAAAGAAAAGGTTATTACTGGATTCTCAAGTGATGGTAAAGGAATCACTTACTTCGGTACAAGTGGTACTCAAGCTAAATCTGCCTTTGTAACCTTCAATGGTAATACTTATTACTTTGACGCACGTGGTCACATGGTTACAAATGGTGAATACTCACCAAATGGTAAAGATGTTTATCGTTTCTTGCCAAATGGTATCATGTTGAGCAATGCCTTCTATGTTGATGCTAACGGTAATACTTACCTTTATAACTATAAAGGCCAAATGTATAAGGGTGGTTACACTAAATTTGATGTAACTGAAACTGATAAAGATGGTAAAGAATCTAAGGTTGTGAAATTCCGTTACTTCACTAAAGAAGGTGTCATGGCCAAAGGTATTACGGTTATTGATGGTTTCACACAATACTTTGGTGAAGATGGTTTCCAAGCCAAAGATAAGTTAGTAACCTATAAAGGTAAGACTTATTACTTCGAAGCTCATACTGGTAATGCTATCAAGAACACTTGGAGAAACATCGACGGTAAATGGTACCACTTTGATGCAAATGGTGTTGCCGCTACAGGTGCTCAAGTTATCGATGGTCAAAAACTTTACTTTAATGAAGATGGAAGTCAAGTCAAAGGTGGCGTTGTTAAGAATGCAGATGGTACTTATAGTAAGTACAAAGACGGTTCTGGAGAGTTAGTTACTAACGAATTCTTCACAACTGATGGAAATGTATGGTACTATGCAGGCGCTAACGGTAAGACTGTTACAGGTGCTCAAGTTATCAATGGACAACACCTCTACTTTAAAGAGGATGGAAGCCAAGTTAAGGGCGATGTTGTTAAGAATGCAGATGGTACCTATAGCAAGTACGATACTGCAACAGGTGAACGTTTGACTAATGAATTCTTCACAACAGGTGATAACAATTGGTATTATATTGGGTCTAATGGTAAGACAGTAACTGGTGAAGTTAAAATTGGTGCTGATACTTATTACTTCGCTAAAGATGGTAAACAAGTAAAAGGACAAACGGTAACTGCTGGTAATGGTCGTATTAGCTATTACTATGGTGATAGTGGTAAGAAAGCCATCAGCACATGGGTAGAAATCCAACCAGGAGTCTACGTTTACTTTGATAAAACTGGTCTTGCTTACCCACCTAAAGTGTTAAACTAATAGATTGAAAAGGAGAACTTCGGTTCTCTTTTTTCGGCTCTTTTCTACCATTTGTCAAGTCTATCAAGGCTTTAAGTAAAAAAAGAGATA
>OATR01000012.1_pt1 | contig 158596 bp, 140 predicted proteins | sample 1476031 | NCBI WGS metagenome assembly OATR01 (sample SAMEA2579982, study PRJEB22360) | human gut metagenome | biome: human gut; feature: human-associated habitat; material: faeces | place: Denmark | collected 2008/2010
AAAATTGTACATTCTTATATCATCATTTTTGTACATTCTTAGAGTATCATTTACACATACTCAAATACTTGGCTTTTAGGTGTAACGGGTTCAAATCTGCCCGCTTGTTGAGTTTTTATATAATATCGCCACATATCAGTCTTATATTTTGAATATTGAGTTGTTGAAACTCCAATTAACTGACCATTACGAACTCTTTTTGTTGATACAGAGAACCACCTTCCTGTTTTATTAGTTCCGTATTTTATAGTATCATCCATAACATAAATATCTATACCATTACTATTTTGTGCTACCCAGACATCAGTAGCTTGAGAGTTAGGTGAACCGAGCAAGAACAATCCAACTAGCAACACTAACAACATCGGAATTTTGCTTACAACCTTCATGCTATTACCTCCCATATAATATATAGATTGAAGTGAAAATATCTATAAAACTAAGTATTTCCAAAATGTTCTTCAATAATCCAGTCTAATTGTGCTACAATCTCAGCAAAATCACAATTGAGATTTAATGTTCTTACACTTATCTTATTACCACTCATCATATAAGTATTATTAGGTTGAATCTTTTCATCCGTTTGTGCATACAATAGCATACCAGAAACATCATTAGCACCTGAATTAAGATCAATTGATTTATTTTTTACATAGGTAAAAATCTGATACAAATTATTAGAATGTAATGTATGTGTATCATAATAAGATTGAGTCATATGTGAATAATACTTAGCATCAATAATAAGTATCTTATCATTATACTCAAGCATAATATCACTCTGCATAACTGGAAGCATATTAGTGACTCCATCATCAATCCCCCATGGTATCTGTGCTGCACGAACAGTTATCTGTGGAAATGTTTTTCTATAATACTCAAGTATAAACTTCTCATATAAACGACACATACGCTGTTCATCAATAAAATCCATCAATTTTATTCTTCCAATAGTATTGGTTTGTATTAAATCTTTAATAACTAGATGACAAATTGAAATGAGCAGTCTATAGCTTTGATTATTGCGATTATATGGTATATTCCAATTAATTTCTCGAATATCAATCGATTCTACTTCAGAAAAAAATACGAGTAACTTTCGTAATTCTTTTTTCCTTTTATTTGATAAGCCTCCACAAATAAGTAATTCTACTGTTGATTTTATAATTCTATTTAAATAAGAATTCACTGATAATATATCATAAGTGCAAATTAGCTGTCGTTTAATTAAGCCATTAACCTTTATAGAGCTTGATAAATCAATACGACCACGTGGAGATGGTAAGGATTCGCTCCTCTCTAAGTACGTTTGTCCAAGGCCCCGCTTAATTTGTACCGCAATACCTTTGGCTAAAATCGCTGAACATAAATCTACCATATTATCAAAATTTTCAACGGCTAAACTTTTATATCCCTGCTGATTTAAAGTTTGGAATGCATAACAAAGCATGTAATAAACATTTTTAATAGGTATCACTTGATAGCACTCCTCAACTTATCAGTCCAGTCTTTTACCTTATTAGGTTCATCAAACCAATATTCTTTTAAAAGTGGAATTAATTCGAATTTAATAATTCGTGAAAGCACAGTTTCTATCCTTAAATCATCTTTTTCCAGTTCATCTAATCCACAAAAATAACTATGACCAATACAAAACCCTTCGCCCAAAGACTCGTCTTCTATGATACAAGTATTAAGTTCTTTAACACATTCTATTAAAGAATTAAACTTAGAGTTATTAAGTGCTCTTTGATATTTTTTAAACCCATCCGTATCAAAAGCGGGTTTCATGTCAAAAAAGGCAAATCGTCTACGCAATGCATAATCTAGCATGGATAAGCTTCGATCTGCTGTATTCATCATACCTATAATATATACATTTCTCGGAATAGAGAATTTTTCATTGGAATAAAGTAAACGAACGCTCACGTCACGCTTATCACTTTCTATAAGCATAAAAAGTTCGCCTAAGATTTTACTTAAATTTCCGCGATTAATTTCATCAACAATAAAAAAGTACGAATGTTCCTTATCACTTTCAGCCTCTTTGCAAAAATCATAAAATACGCCGTTCTGCAATTCAAAGCCATGTTCAGTTGGACGGAACCCCATAATAAAATCTTCGTAAGAGTAACTTTGATGAAATTGTACCATCATAACTCGATTCTGATTCTTTTCACCCATTATAGAATAAGCTAACCGTTTTGCAGCAAAAGTCTTACCGACGCCAGGAGCTCCTTGTAAAATTACATTCTTTTTAGTCTTGACTAGTTCAACCAAAGTATCATAATCATCTCGATCCATATATACTGATTCAAAAAAACGATCAGCATCGTATTGTTCATATACTTGCTCTAATTCATCTACATCATCAAGTTCATCACTTTCAAATAATGCATTTAGATTTTTAACAATATCTATATAAGAAGTCATGTCAGTTAATGTCTTCATAGGTGTTTGTCTAGCAGGATACGACCATTCCCCCTTATGTGTCCATTTAACTTTATGTATATTCTTATAATTTTGTCGCTGTTCATCAAATTCGTAAACAGATTCTACTATACCTCGACCTATAATAAGAGTTCGCCCTTTCTTCGCAAAGACTACATCTCCTATTTTCATTTCATTAGCAAATTCCCAAGTAGCAAGTGCAGATACTTTATGACTTTTTGATGCATCAATCTTATTCTTCATAGCTAATCGCATTTTTTCTTTAGTTGTATATACACTCAAATCCCCTATTTGATCCCAACCAATAGCCATAATGCCATTATCATAACAATCATCCCACAGTACAGCATCTTCACCTGGGGAGTAAATCCAATAATGCATTGAATTTTTATTATCATCACCTAATGCTGTTTCATTCGCTTCGCGTTCAGAGTGAACTTTTTCATTACTTTTTTTCTCTTTATCAACTTGAACTGAGTATTTCCATGCCTCAAAGCTTAATTCTTTAAAATTCTTTTGTGCACTTTCACCACTATGTAAATAAGCACGTAACTGTGCAATTATTTCAAAATATTTATCTGCTGAAATCTTCTCATTATCTTCAATAGTAGGTAATGATTCCACTAATTTCATAGGCATCTTACCAGATTTATAAATATACCACAGATTTCTACCATCTAAATTCAAAAAATAATCTGGATTAATCCAATATAATCCCATCGTAATCTTACTATTGGCTATACCTTTTTTATTGATAACTAAATCAAAATAGGTAGAAAGTTCTTTTAAATTTTCTTGTATCGGATTAAGAGTATATGAAAGAGCACTTTCAAATAAACACCAAAGTCCATCAATATCTTCAGACCCACGTTCATCTAAAAATCGGAAAAATACAGCATTCAGATTATTAACTACTGGAACTCCATCAAAAGAAGTTGGTAGCGCTGTATCAATATTTAGTTGTTTAGCAAGCTCCTCTATAATTTTTTTCCGGTTTTCCTCAGTCATAGAACTCTTATTAAAAAAGCCAAAAATAGTAAATGGGTCGATATCAAAGAGATTCCCATCACGTTCAACAGTTGGAATATTAATATTTATTGTCTGAAAGGTAAGTCGTATTTTCTTTACAAGTTCGTCTCTATTATTTCTATAAAGTAACAACGTCTTAGCTAATGCATCATAAAAATTGACCCAGTCAAATTGATTTGTATTATTCATAATACTTACTCCCTTATCTTACAAATTTATAATCTATAGATTTTGTTTTTTTACTGATAATGCCCCTTAAATCTTTAACAGCAGCTATAAAATGACTTTTAATCTTTCACTTCAGTTTTCTCAATGTATCTTTGATAAGACTATCTGTAAGTCCATTATTATAAAATGGTAGCCCAATAATTCTATATCTATCGTTATCAACTAAAGTCTTTGCCTCAGTTCTTGTAGTTATTTCAAGCAAAAATTTCTCTTTCCAACCTTCTTTACTATTTTTGAATGTACCACTAGCATCAAGAAACTGACTCCCTTTCGGTTCAATAAAAATCTGCCACGAAACATTACCAGTCTTTTTATCATTTGCAAAAAAAAGAAAATCAGGCTCAAATGCTTGTCCATCTGAAAAATTATATATACGAACAGCTTTTTCATTTCTTAAAAGATATATATCCGTCCACTTTGATTCTAATTCAGGCATTAACTCTTTGAGTGCCTTAACTAAAAGTTTCTCTTCACTTGTACCAAAATTGTCATCATATGCATACCATTTTAAATTATCTAAATCCTCAAAATATTGCGTTTCAGAAGCGTTTTTTTGTGATTTTCCTACTTCAGCTTGACCTGTATGATTAATGACATATTTTCTTAATATTTTATCGCTAAATATTTCTTTAATTGGATAAGCTTTAAATTTATCTGACCCATAACACTTTTCACGAATTGAAACGATGTCTTTCTCAATAAATGCTAAAAGTTTCTCCATAATATAAAGCTTTTGTTCTTGCGAAAGATGATATACGCTTACTTGATCTCCTATAATTATTAATTCAATATTCCCAAGCATATCCATAAAGTTATCAATAGATTGTAAGCCTGGAATAGCGCCTAATAAATTAGAAAATATATAAGATTTATTACGATTTATAGCTGTTCTAATAACATTTTTTGTTATTATCTCTTTTAATTTTACGGTACTTGATGACAATGAATCTGCTACATTTAATACAGGTGTATCATTATCAAAAGCAGAAAAATCTTTAGATGACTGTATCGGTAACATAACTGAGAAGGAGTCAGGAATAAAAGATTTATCAAATAATGATTCATTCTGCTTACTCCACTTATCTTGTTGAGAAATTTGTTCATTCATCCACACAACACCATTTGTATATGTGTAAGTATGCTTAAAATCACTTTTCAAATTTATCGTTCTCTCAACTTGATTTTGATCATCATATATTCCAGATTCAATAAGAACTTGCTTTAACTCAGATATATATTTAGGGTTATTAGCTGAATGATAATGCAACTGTTCTAATACGCGCAATTCATGACATTCATTATAATCAAACTTCCTCGTATACATCTCATCTTTATTTCCATCAAAAACAAAAGGATAATAACGCGCTCCACGACCTATTAATTGCTTTTCAGTATTAGTTGTACTCCCAGGCACAAAACCATTTCTTGTTACACGTCCATCACGAGTATCATATAATCGAACGATATCAAACAGATTTAATACATCCCAACCTTCATTAAGCATATCAACAGCAAAAATTGCACGAATTTCATTATTAGGATTTTCTAAAGTATTTACATCATTTAGGCAATCACTAGTTTTATGTCGCCCATCGATTAATAATAATCGTTCCTCTCTGAAATCCTCCTGTAACTCTTTAATTAAATTAATATCTGAGATACTTTGAGAATCAAAAAAATCAAATGCATTCTTCAAAATTCCAGTCTTAGCCATATCTCGTTGTATTTTTAGATTATCTTCATTTAGATTTTCTAACATTTGTAAAAAGCTATTCAAATTCTCTTGATTCTCATTGATTCTTTTAGATTTAAACATAACAAGAGGTTTTATATTTAAGCCATTCTTAAGAGCCACTTTTTTTCGATATTGACTAATGATTATCCCTTGTAACATTCTATTATTGGTATCACTATCGACTAGATGAAATAATACATCCTTTGAATATTTATCAAGACGAAATCTTTTTAAATCATATCTATATAATAGATGGTTTTTATATTTTTGCGCAATTGATTTATCATTTAAATCAATTGTTGCAGTAAATTCAAAAAGACTAGATTTTTTTGCACTGGTTTGAATTGCTTCAACAGTTGCAGTCCAGCTGCTATTATCAGATTTCTCATTTTTATTTAAACCTGCATTCAAATGATGTGCTTCATCAGCAAGAAGAACTACAGAAATATCTTCAAATTGCTCATAGGATAAACGATTTTCTCGCGGAGTATTTAAATCTTGATGTAATTTTTGAATAGTTGTAAATACTATATTAATTGAATTATCGACACTATCTGAAAAATCAGATACCGCTCTTATATTAACAATGCAATTATTAATGACTATTTTATCAGCAAATAAATATTTATTACTTCCTGATTCTAAAAAATTAGCACGAGTTTTTGTTAAAATATTATCATTATTTACAAAGAAAATAAAATTACGCTCACCTTGATGATATTTTTCTAATATAATAGCAGCCATCAATAAGGTTTTCCCTGAACCTGTTGCCATATTATAAAGGAGATGTTCAGGCAACACTTTATTACTATTATCATCTTTATAGTACAAATACCGTTCCAATGCTTCTTTTTGATATGGCCTTAATGGATATTTTAAATTATCTGTAATATAGTTAGGAATATCTGTCTGAATTATATTATTTTCAGATAATACATTATAAGTCTCATATAAATACATTTCGTATCATTCCTCTCCATAAAACAGCCTGTTTAATTTTTTATCTTCATCCGAAATGTTATAATGAACATCCTCAATATCAGAATAGTTTACATATAAATTATTATTATCAATCAATTCTAATAATAGCTGCTTTTGCTCTGCCAAACTTAGTACAATAAAATCTTCTTCTAACATTTTTTTAGGATCTACACGATATGATAAAAATGAGCTTGACTTCATTTTATTAAAAATAATTAATAGTTCATCGAGAGATTCTGCTTGTTTAATTTGCTCAACCGTATTTTGTGCATCATTTTTTAACTCACAGTATATAAATGAACCTCCGCCAGTCCAATTCACATCTAATGAAATACCACCCAATTCACCGTTAATCACTTTTTTTAGACGTTCAACAGAGACATCTTCAACATAATCCATTTGTTCAATACCAATATACTGACGGTTCATTTTATGTGCAACGGCGGCAGTTGTGCCTGAACCCAAAAAGAAATCTAAAACAATATCTTTTTCTTTAGTAGTGACCTGTAAAATTGTTTTCATTAAATTTTCTGGTTTAGCATAGCTAAAAGCATCTCTATCTAAAAGCTCCGTAATCTGATCATTACCATCCTTATTCTTACAATTCACTAACAAATCAGAAATAAATTGTTTGAGTAATTCAGTGCTACTAACATAAGTTGCCTTTTGTTTTGCATCATCTTCTTCTTTAAAGATACGTCTAAAAGGACGCTCGCCAGACATATTCTCATAATCATCTGGAAAACCTATTCCACCATTTCGATAATATTCATCAAAAGTTTCTTGAGTTATAGCCCAGGATCGTTTTGGATTAACTGGATAAGTCTTTCCAGTTCTAGGATTTACCATTGTAAAATTTGAATTTGGTCGTTCTTGAATAGTTGTTTGTTTTGTCAAATCTGCTTTCCGCCAAGGACGTCCTGGAAAATCTGGCGTTTCTATATATTTACGTTCAATCTGACGTCCTACAATACTATCAGAGTCTTTACCTATTGTATATACAAGAATCCAATCAAAGTCTTGGGAGAAATTAAAAGGAACATCAGACTTACCATCTCGCGTTTTTCTAGGGAGAGTTCCTACAAACTTTTCCTTACCAAAAATAGAGTCCATCAACACTTTCAAATAATGCATTCCATCTTCACCAGTGTGCACCCAAATAGAGCCATCATCACATAAAAATTCTTTAGCGATTTCTAAGCGATTTTTCAGAAATACCAACCAAGTGGAAAACTTAAAATTTGAATTATATTGAAATGCATCACCTGTATTCTTCTCAAAGTAATAAGGTACATCAATATAAATAAGCTTAACTTTATTTTTAAAGCGATTTTTTATACTATGAAGAGCGATAAGATTATTCCCTTTAATTATTAAATTATCATTTTCATCAATATCGCTTACCATTTCCAATCCATTATGCGTAATTTTTTTAAAATTACACAATACTTTTCGATCTAACAATCTATTTATTTCATTTGGTGCCAAAATTTCATTAAAGAAAATCTCTTCTCTTTTAGACTCCTCCTTATTTTGTCCACCTTCTAGTACACAATCTTTATACGGAAAATTTAAAACTACATCATCATTAGCAAATATATATTTATTATCTGGTGTAGATAAGCCAATACGATTTTTATATACTGTAAAACTGTCTGGTAGAAATTCTTTATTATTAATAAATTGTAAGAAGACTTCACTTTTAAATACTAGAATACCTTTCTCAACTTCCGAAAAAAAATGCTCTTTGATTTCTGAATCTTTCATCAAAAGGTGGAGTAATTCCGTATCATAGTTATGTGCTAATTCAATTAATTTATTTTTATTTAAAACTCCATCTACAATATAATTATTATTCTGAAGTAATAGAAGTTCTAACTTTTTTTTCATACAACACCTCATAATGACACATTTAATAATGACATGGATAATGCAAAAGAGGAAGTCACCCCCACCAAGTGTAACTTCCTCTTTGATTAGCCATACTGGAATATAGGCTCATAATCGATCTATATATTTCTCTAAGCCAAATATATAGCTATTTATTATTCTATGTACCTAAACATAATTGAATAGCAATATACTGAAAGAACTAAATATTCTTTCTAGTCATGATTCATATATATTTCATTATATCTTTTTTTATAAAGTATATGCAATATAATTATAAACATACTTAGCAAACTAGGCATAAGGCAAAAAGCCTTATGCCTAGTTCACCTTCTATGGTGCGCCTAGAGGGAATCGAACCCCCAACCTACAGTTTAGGAAACTGGCGCTCTGTCCGGTTGAGCTATAGACGCATGTATACTTTATTATATCGTTTTTAAATCTATCTACGCAAGAACTATGCTATAATACAGCTGTTGATAGTATTAAAGAGTTCTTATAAAAAGAGGTATATGTAATGAAACTATGTAAACGATCGATTATTACCAGTTCACTATTAGCTGTCTTAGCTATATCATCCGCATACGGGGCTACACCTTCGCAGCCAAGTGAAAGCACAGATACTGCTGTGGTTGATATGGATTACGCCAATATTCCAGAGTTAAGAAAATCAATTGAAAGCGCAACACCAGCCATAGTACAATCTACGCTTGATGCTTCTGAGGGAAAACCTACTAACGGTAAACCAATTTATTCGACAGTCACTATGTCTGGTAACCGTGTTGTATCCGTAAAAACTTATAAATCTAAAGAAGAACAAGAAAAGGCCATGTTAAAAGAGCGTCAACGTTTAGACAAGGTCACTGCAGAACGTCGCGCTAAACGGAAAAACGAAACACGAACAGATATGCTAAAAGGTTTAACGCCTATACCGTTCTATCCACCTGTTAGCGAAACACGGGAATTACAAAGCGAAATGTTCTCTAGGCCATTTGGTAGACAGCTTGATTTACGTTTGGTAGAAGCCTATACACAAGATTATGATAAGGCCAAACCTGGCGATATTTACGTCTATGCCGATTATGTAGACTACACATCTAAGCAACTATTAGGCGAAAAGGATGGTACTACTGCTATTTCAGCTATGATTCTACGTACAATCATGAGAAAAGATGAAAACAAAGCTTTCAGCATCGATGTAAATGCGTACTTCATAAATCCAACAACACATACTATTTCCATAAGTCGTTCTGAAGATACAAAGGGCATCGATATCAAGAAGAACGAAAGAGCTGAGGCTGTATTTAAACTACCTTCACACCAATTGCAAGCTGGCGACCCACAGTATGAAATCGCTAAGCTTATGTATCAAGACCTAACAAATAAGAAATTTGATGAGTAATATTTAAATACGCACTCCAACTATAGCCACAATAAGAAAACCCCTTCATAGCACCAACATGGCTACGAAGGGGTTCATTTTAATTACGCCGGGCGGCTCCAATCAACTTGTACGTCGATGGCTTCCCACATGCGTGTAAGAGCTAATTTAAAGTTATCCAAAGATTCTAATGGTTTTACAGTCAACCGTTCATACGTATCAAGACCTGTAGCATGCTCGATAGCATGGTCTTCATTTAAGTATGCACGTACCTTGTCAATCCATTCTTGTTCAGGTAGATCCACCGTTACGGTTTTTGTATCTGTATCGTAAGATAAAACCCCGTTGCTATTTACGCCATAATGAATGGCCACACGAAATATACTCATATTTATACCTCTCTTGCAGATAGTTTCATGCGTATACACATTTCTATACATATACATTGTATCATGAATGTTTCTATTCTTGAAAGAATTTTATTCTTCATTATCTAAATCCATTTCGGCCTTTAATTCCGACCGTTTTCGCCGTTCTCCACCATCGCCGTGAGCACGACGCCAAAGGGCGCCACTCATGATGGCATCTTCGCCAAATTTAGAGGCCAACGAATCTAGCACGGTTGAAAGCTTCTCATCTTTCTCGTCCATTTCAATGGAGAATAAATCGTCTTGTACAATCCCTTCTGTTGAAAGTCCACTCACCGTCACACCTAAGAGCCGAATTGGTTTGAGCGGCATATCGAGAACGGATGTATCAAATTGAGGTAACGGTGCGGCGCCCATCATCTCACGATTCTCCGTAATCGGTCTATCCTTAGCGTTGTCGGTGAAAGTTTTAGTATCACGGCGATTCGATTGGCTAGTATTGCGAGCCTCCCGTTGTCTAGTATTGCTCCGTTCACGCATAAGCTTATTCCACAATAGTACGGATGTATCATAGATAATACGTTCTTGGTCCGTAGCAGAATCTAGTCGTTTCTGACGAGATACAGTTTTAAAATCATTGTATCGCACCTTAATCGACACGGTATGACCCATCAAACCATATTTACGCAATCGTTTGGCTACGCGATTGGCAAAGTAATGAAGTTCTAAATCGATAACAGCCGGGTCCTCTACATCGCTTTCATAGGTCTCCTCATTACCAACGGATTGGATTTGACGATCCGGTTCTACAGGCCGGTCATCGATGCCTCGTGCCAGTTCCCAAATACGCCGTGCCTGATTGCCCACATAAGGCACTAGAGGTTTCTCATCCGACAAGGCTTGCACATCCTTTATCAAGGCAAAACCACCATCTTTAAGGCGACGTTCCGTGCTAGGGCCTACACCCCATATGCGTTTTATGGGCAAATTTGCGAGGCTTTCACATTCCTTACCATAAGGAATGACCACAAGCCCATCAGGCTTATCTAGGTCAGACGCCAGTTTAGCAAGGAATTTATTCGGAGCCAAGCCCGCCGAAATGATGAGCCCCGTTTCCTCAAACACGCGGTCCTTAATGGCACGGCCCAATGCCTTAGGGCCTGTGAATTTATGGGTAATACCCGTAACATCCAAGAAGGCTTCGTCCAGAGATAAGGGCTCAATGACAGGTGTAAATTCCTCCATCACCTTGTGAATGATCTGAGAAATCTCCTTGTAGCGAGCCATATTCGGATACACGTAGATGCCGTGCGGACAAAGTTTTTTGGCCCGCGAAATGGGCATAGCCGAATGGACACCAAATTTTCGGGCCTCATAGGATGCAGTAGCCACTACGCCACGCGAAGAAAGACCACCCACGATAACGGGGTGGCCTTTATATTCAGGATGATCCAGTTGTTCTACGGATGCAAAGAAAGCATCCATATCAACATGCATAATCCAGCGTCTCATGATTACGCGTCTTTTTCGTGTTCATCAAGACGGCAGTATTTGATTTGTGCGCAAATGCATTCGTCTTTAGTTTTGTACAATTGTGGAATGATTTCCAAAATGTCACCAAATGTATCTTCATTGATGGAATAGCGAGTCCAAAGACCATTACGTTGAGAATTTACAACGCCAGCATCAATTAAGATTTTCATGTGGTAGCTTAATGTGGATTGAGACAAATTAAAGCTTGCCAAAATATCTGCTGCACACAATTCATTACAGGACAACATATCTATAATATGTAATCTTGTTTCATCACTGAGCGCTTTAAAAATCGTCGCTAAACGTTCATAAGAAACTTCAACCATAAGAAAAACTCCTCAATATACATCAAAAATTATCAATCTACTTTTATACTATTATATACTATTTTTATAACTAAATCTATTTTTTTCTTTTTATTCTCATTAAAATATTTTAATTGACTAATTAAAATCATTTATGAGATAGAAAATACGCATAAAAGCGGAGATTCTCTAATAAGAATCTCCGCTTATTATTTTTTATAATAATTTGCTACAGCAGATTAAAATACGTTAACAAGATCGATTGTTTGGTTACGATTAGGACCAACAGATACGATTCCCAAAGGCACACCTGTTACTTCTGCAATACGTTCTACATATTTACGCGCATTTTCAGGCAATTCATCATAAGAACGGATGCCGGAAATGTCTGTTTCCCAACCTGGCAATGTTTCATATACAGGTTCGCATGCTTCAAGATCGTTCAAGCTAGCAGGGAAACCTTCCACGTTTTTGCCGTTTAATTTATAACCTACACAGATTTTCAATTCTTTGAAAGAATCAAGAATATCCAAACGTGTAATAGCTAAATAATCAAGGCTACTAAGACCTGCTGCGTATTTTACAACCATAAGATCTAACCAACCAGTACGGCGAGGACGACCTGTTACAGTACCGAACTCATGACCAAGCGTACGAAGTTCTTCACCAATTTCATTAAGTTGTTCTGTAGGGAATGGGCCTGCACCAACGCGTGTAGCGTAAGCTTTCACAACACCGAAAATATTTTTCAAATAGTTAGGGCCTACACCCGCACCGGTGGAAGCACCACCAGCGATTGGATGGGAGGATGTTACGAATGGGTAAGTACCATGATCAAGGTCGAGCATAGTTGCTTGCGCACCTTCGAACAAGACCTTTTTGTCCTCTTGAATCGCTTTCAACACAGCATTATTTGTATCAGTTACATAAGGTTTCAAAGCCTCTGCATATTTAATGTAATCTGCTAAGATTTCATCGTAATTAACAGGTTCAGCATCGTATACCTTTGTAAGCATTTTGTTTTTAAACTCAACATTGTACGCCAATTTTTGTTTGAAAGTTTCCATGTCGTACAAGTCGCAAATGCGGATGCCGATACGGTTTACCTTATCAGCATAGCAAGGGCCAATACCGTTTTTAGTAGTACCAATTTTAGCATCACCTTTGGATACTTCTTCGGCCATATCAAGAGCAATATGGTAAGGCATGATGACATGAGCACGGTCAGAAATGTGAAGGGATTTAGCAGATTTACCTTGTTTTTCAAGACCTTCAATTTCTTGTAACAACACCTTAGGGTCAATAACAACGCCTGTACCAACGATATTTTGTTTATCATCGTACAAAATACCACTTGGCAATAAACGAAGTGCGAATGCCTTGTCATCTACTACAACAGTGTGACCTGCATTATTACCGCCTTGGCTGCGCACTACAACATCTGCACGTTCCGCAATCCAGTCAACGATTTTACCTTTACCCTCGTCACCCCATTGAGTGCCGATTACCATACTTGTTGCCATATCTATGTCCTCCAATTGTGAAAGTCAAATTAATCCATAGTTATTATACAACATAATAGCAAAGCACGAAAAGACTAAATGCAGATTACACGAACTCAATCTTTAACTTCTTGCCAAAGGCATGAGCAATCTTTCTTAATGTTTTCAACGAGGGGTTCCCATTCCCATTTTCAATTTTACTTATATCTGATTGCGTAATGCCTGTAACTTCAGATAATTGAGTTTGCGTCATATGAGCTTCAATACGTGCTTTAACTATATTTTCAATAATCTGATACTCATCTTCTAACTCATCCCATTCTTTTTTAAATTTAGGATTTTTTAATTGCTCAGCTAAATATTGATCTAATGTTTCCATATTATGTGTACCTCTCAATATAATCTTGTTTATACTTCAACGCCAATTCAATCGCATTTCTAGGGGTTTTCATAGACTTTTTTACAAAACCGTTGGTCAAAACTATACGTTTACCAACAAAGAAAAAATATAAAATTCTAGAAATATTGGAACCTTGTTTGGTTCTAAGTTCATAAATTCCAGACTCTAAAAATTTTGAAGTTGGTTCCCTTAACTTGTTACCACAGGTTTCAAGCAACTTTAAATCCCTAATCGTTTTAGCTCGCTGTTTTTCTGAAAGTTCGTTTAAAAACAGCTTTGCTGGTTGCTCTCCATTAAATGTTTCATAAAAAATTACAGAAAATGATTCCATTTAATTCCTCCTATTTACTAGAAGAAATCTTTATCTTAATTATATGTTAAAACATATATCAGGTAAAGACATAATCATCTAAACAACATTATATTTTCAACATAATCCACTGCAAACCATAAGTCAATAGATAAGGGGTGACCATTGGTCACCCCTTATCTATTGACATTTCATCCTATTAAATTAATAAATTAAAATAAGCCTAGCATGTCCTCTAAAAATTAGAACACGCCTGTACTGTATAACAATAATTTTATTTAGGTTCTTTCAACCAGAAGCTCATTAATAATCCTAACGCACCAACAGGGATCAGTGTCATCAACGCTGTTTGTACATCGTAAATATCTGCTAAATGTCCAATATAAGGTGCTACGAGTCCACCTAATGTAATGCCAAGCCCCAATGTAATGCCTGATGCAAAGCCTGCATTTTTAGCAAGGTATTTTTGGCCTAGAACAGTAATAGGTCCATATTGTGAGAATACGCCAAAGGCCATCGGTATCATGGCGCCAAAGAATCCCCATGCATTCGGTACGAAGATAAACACTAATACGGATGGTAAAAATATAATATTACCTAAACGCACTGTTTTTAGAAAGCCTAGCTTATCTGATAGTGCACCACCCATATAGGTGAGAACTGCGCCCATCGCAAAGTACATAGTAAGTGCCAAACTAGATGCACCAGCTTCGCCATTGATAACAGTAATGTACAAAATTGGAATAAAAATGGATAATACGGAGAACAAAATTGATCGAGATGCAATGACGAAAAATAGCTTTGTAAAACTCACCCAATCGTTTATGCCTGTATTTGTGCCCTTAATTTGGCTTTCACATTCACGCGCATCTTCGGCCTCAGTAGTATGACCTGTGAAAGCATATAGATATAGCAACACGCCGAGCGCGGCAATAGCCGTAAATACCCAGAGGAATTGGCCGCCAAAGACATAAACGCCACCAGCAATGAGCGGCCCTAAGGCAAAACCAGCGCTGCCACCAACCGCAAAGCGCCCCATAGCATTGCCAATTTCATGAGATTGCGTGCGATTCACCAAAAGAGCCGCCTCAGGATGGAATAACGCTGCCCCTACGCCAGCTAAAAGAGACAAAGCAAGAATCATTTCATAGTTCGTAGCCAGCGCCATAGCGCTAATGGACACAAGAGTCACTGTAAAGCCTACCGGAATAAACCAAGGTACGCGCCATCGATCCGCTACATACCCCAAAATGGGCTGAGCAATAGACGCTACCACGGTATTACAGAAAATAATGGAAGCCGATTGATAATAATTGAGATTAAAATTAGCAATAAAAAACGGTATCAATGCAGCGAGAGAACCTTGACCGAAATCGTTAATGCAATGAAAGATAGGCGGTGCGTATTTTCTTATGGTGCTTTTCATATATCCTCCTTTTATTGGGATAAATCAACAACTATAGCTATGGATGATGAGGCTCCAAAAAACTCCACCGGCCGGGTCTGACTACGCCCTCCGGGCTTCGCAGGGCCAAAGTCGTTTTTTGAACCCTCATCATCCATCATTCAAAACGTTTTCGCCCTTATCCCCATACCAAGCATGCTAAACAAAAACCCCATAACAAAATACACACTAGGGCGAAACACAAAGTCGTTTTTTACTTGGCCTATCCCCTTTCTAACTAATAATAATTATGAAGCACCGTAAGAAAATACGGCACTTACGATAAACAAAAAAGGACGGGTACCCTTCTCAAAACGACTTTGCCCTGTTTGCTCTATAGCTCGTTTTTGGCATAGAAGGTTTAATGCAAAAAGGATGGTCCGTTCAGAAAACGACTCTGTCCTTCTCCCTATGGCCCGTTTCGGCATAGAACTTATAGCAAAAGAACGGATACCTTCCTCAAAACGACTTTGCCCTATCTGCTCTATGGCTCGTTTTCGGCATAGAAGGTTTAATGCCAAAAGGATGGTCCGTTCAGAAAACGACTCTGTCCTTCTCCCTATGGCCCGTTTCGGCATAGAATCTATAGTGAAAAAGGACGGGTACCCTTCTCAAAACGACTTTGCCCTGTCCCCGAAGGGGACAGATTAAGGCGGTGGAGGCTTTGAGGAGGGTGCCCGTCCTGTACCGGTAGAATTATAGGCCGAAACGAGCCATTATTGTATCTACGTGTTTCAATAGTTTATATGGATCGAAGCATGCATCGATTTCTTCGTCGGTCATGTATTTTTTGATGTTTTCATCGGATTTTAGACCTGTAGCGAAGTCTTTGCCTTCGAGCCAGCGTTCCATAGCGTGTTTTTGTACCCAACGGTATGCTTCGTCACGTACGGCACCTTTGTCTACGAGGTGTGTCAAAATTGTTTGGCTGAATACAAGGCCACCTGTAAGGTTAAGGTTTTTAAGCATTGTTTCAGGGTATACCAACAATTTATCGATGGTACGGATTGTTAGGTGAAGCATGTAGTTCAACGCGATGGTTGCATCTGGTAAGATAACGCGTTCTACAGAGCTATGGGAGATGTCGCGTTCATGCCACAAAGCTTGGTCTTCGTACGCAGATTGTGCATAACCACGCAATAAACGAGCCATACCACAAATTCTTTCACAAGTGATAGGATTACGTTTATGAGGCATCGCGGAGGAACCTTTTTGTTTAGGGCTAAAGTATTCTTCCGCTTCGCGCACTTCGGTACGTTGCAAGTGACGGATTTCCAAAGCGATTTTATCCAATGTACCGCCTACAACAGCAATGGTGGACAATAGTTCAGCGTGACGGTCACGTTGTACGACTTGGGTCGCGATTTTAACAGGTTCAAGGCCTAGTTTTTCACATACGTATTGTTCTACGAATGGGTCGATGTTGGAGTATGTACCAACAGCACCGGACAATTTACCAACAGCAACACTTTTACGAGCATGTTCCATGCGTTCGATATCGCGTTCTACCTCTGCCATCCAAAGGCAAAGTTTTAAACCGAATGTAGTAGGTTCGCCGTGAATACCGTGAGTACGACCAATCATAGGCGTATGTTTGAATTCTGCAGCACGACGGCGCAATACAGCGTGTAATTGTTTCAAATCTTCAATCAAAATATCGCAAGATTGTTTCATCATATAGCCAAGTGCAGTATCCTTAACGTCTGTGGATGTCAAGCCAAGATGAATGTATTTAGCCGCTTCAGGGCCTACATATTCGCCCACAGCAGTTACAAAGGAAATGATGTCATGATTTGTTTCACGTTCGATTTCGTGAATTCTTTCAACATCAAAATTGCCCTTTTCCCGAATGATTTTTGCCGCTTCCTTCGGAATCACGCCAAGCTCAGCTTGCGCTTCAGATGCCAATGTTTCAACCAATAACATTGTGTCGAACTCGTTGCGTTCGCTCCAAATATGGCCCATTTCTTCTCGTGTATAACGTGGTATCATGATGTCTCCTTTGCATGGTGAAAGCTAGATTTTTTATATAATAATTGTACCATATGTAAAAGCTTGGTTCAATAAATCTTCCGAAATTTTCCGAATAATATATATATTAGTTTTTATTAATGTTCGGTATTTATTTTGTATAGATTGTTTTGTGATTTATTATTATAATAGTAATGTATAAATAAGTGATATATCGTATCAACATACTAATAATACACATATAGGAGTAGATCATGGCAAAGAAACAACATAAAGAACGGATACAACAACCGAAAGAATCTCAAACAGCAAGCACGTTGATAAAATTATTTTTCCTCATCAGTTTTATCGTCCTCGGCGTCTTCGTGTTTAACGACATGCCTATCAACTGGATTTTAGGCGTATACGCAGTGGATATTTTAGTATCTCTTATATATGTAGTCATCAATAAAGGTCGCATCGCTACATCCAATGTGGTTCATACAAATGTACGTCGCATCCTAGCTTTCTTAATTATGCTCATTACTATGTTCTTCTATGCCTTTGCCTTGTGGCGTGTGGATCAATATACTACGCAAATGCAAGTAACATTATTCATCGGTGGCATCATCATTTACTATGCGGTATTCAACAGCACGAAAACGGCGTTAAAACGTGAGTAGTTGAACAACGGACGCAAACAATAGCACATAGTTGAGCAACAGACTCATAACATAGCATGTAGTCGAACAAGAGATTACTCAACTAGCAAATCATAGGCATAACAAAAGAGGCATATCTTACATACAACCATGTATGTGAGGTATGCCTCTTTATTGTCCTAGTACGACAGGGATGGCTAAGGACACGACTTGTCCACGTTTGTTAACAATGCTCCCACTCGTCTTGATGATACGTATCGCTTCGTCTCGTACATCAGGAGGAACAGAGTCCTCTACGATACGCGGGGTATTAACGCCGACGATTACATTGCCGCTAGCGTCAAAGTTAACGCGCACAACGGCTTCGCCGCGTACAGATGATGCTTGGCCTTGTTCTTTCACTTGGCGCAAATATTCTGTAGGATTAATATCCGATTGTTCGAGCCACGCCCGTTGACCCGGCGTCAGCAAATTGAGTGCATCCGCAAAAAACGATAGGTCTTTATCTGTATTATCGAGACCATTACCGTCTGCATTAGGATCCGTCGATACGTCATTGCCTACTAATTTCTTTTGTTGTTCCTGTTTTTGATGTGTCACAACGCCCGTCTCACCGCCAGTGGCCTCAGATTCTATGGCCTTTGGAACAGCCCATTCACGTTTTGTAGCCGATGCTGGTTGTTCTGTATCTATAGTTTTCTGTGGTTCTACGGTATTTACAGGCGGTTTCGTTTCTTGTTTCTGAGCTACCGACGCAGGTGCATCTGTAGGAGGTTTTGCCTCCTCTGGTGGCGGCGTTACCGTCGGATGATTCTCGGCTTGTTCGCTTTCACCAGCATCGGCTAAATCAAAGCTAATCTCAGCTGCCTCTTGGCCTGCACCAGTGCCACTCATGCCCTTTAGTGAAAGCCCCATACCCGTTATCATGAGAATACTGATGCACAGGGATATCAAAAACGGTCGAAAATAATGCGATTCAAACATAGAATCACTTCCGATCCGTAGCGACACTAATATACTTAGCCCCATTTACTTTCAGCATATCGAGAAGGGCGATGACCTCGTTATAATACACGTCCTTAGACGCGCGAATAACAAAGGCCTGTCGTGGCGTGGTCCGCACGATATCCTGTACCTCTTGGGACAGATTATCCGCAGAAATTTCGCGGTTATCGATATAGAGTTTATGCGATGTGGTGAGAGTAATGATAATCGGTTCAATGGATTTAGCCGTCGAAGTCGATGTGGATGGTAAATTTAACGGGATTTGTTGCTCCGTATTCATGTATAAAGTGCCGACCATGAAGAATACCAATAGAAAAAATACGATATCAATCATAGGGATGATCATGATGGTCGGTTCTTTTTTCACTCCTAATGTACGACGTCTCATAGGTCATGTTCCTCGTTGTACGCATCGAGAATGCTGCCACATTCATGTTCTAAGGCTACGATAAAATCATTCACCTTTGCTGCACAATAGCTGTGAAAGGCAAGAGCAATGATGGCCACCGTAAGGCCTGTAGCAGTAGCTACCAAGGCTTCGGATACACCACCTGTTATGATGGTTGGAGCCCCAATGTCACCACCTACAACGGCAAAAGCGCGGATCATGCCAAGAACGGTACCGAGCAAGCCAAGCAACGGCGCCATGGTAACGATCATGCTAAGCCACCCAAGGCCACGTTTTAAGCGTTCATCGGTATAGCCTACCAAGTCTTGTAAACGGTTTTCTAAACCATTGTAATTTTTTGCACTGCGCAAAGCCTTGGCAAAGAGAGTGCCTAGATTTTGTGTATCTCGTTCTAATACGGTTGGCAACATAATCCAGCCTGGATGATTATTTAGGACAGCCGTGAATTGGCGCATGTCCTTACGGAATTTACGGTATAGAAAAAATCGCTCAATACCAATCATTAGGGTAACAACTAGAAAGATAACGAGTGGGTACATAACGAAACCACCAGCTACAAATAAATGTGCAATGCTACTCATACTAACCTCCAAAACCCACACTCTTTTAGGCTCTTATCTAATAATTATACCACGTTTTTACACATCAAAACATATGAGGCTTACGATAGATGAGTAAAAATATACTAGTTGATGCATACAATCTGACAAAGATCTTAACTAGTATAAGAAAATACAGAAAAAGGGCTACATCAATAGACATGCTAATTGATGTAGCCCTTATTAGTGCAATTTTATGTACCTTTGTATGAATTTTTTATATGTACTATTTATATTGTGCACGCTATGAAGCGCAGGCTTTCATAAATGGCACAGAATCGATTCGTACATAGCTAGATATTATTTATCAAGTTTATTAATATCCAAGCGATTCATGCTGCCAATGAAGCGATTGTAAGATTCAATCATATCATTGTAATGATCAGCTGATTGGTCACCTAAGAATGTACGAACTCTACCAATCGTTGTATTTAATTGAGACTTAGCAGTGTTATATTCTGGACTCGTAACGGTGCCAGCTACATCCATAATGCCTTGTAACTCTTGGTTAGCTGCATTTACATCGATTTGTTTGCCTTCTTCAAAGCCATCTAATAAAGCCGTTAAGCGTAAATGAACTTCTTGAACAGCGGCTGCGTTTTTCTTACCAGAATCTTTAAGTTCTTTCAACTGTTCTTGTTGATTTTCTGTGTTGTGTTTGTGAACTACTGCATCTAACTGATTATATGCTGCATAGAATTGATCATATAGTTGAACGTATTTAGGTCCTAATTGTTGTTCCTTAGCATAATTATCTGCTTGATATGAATTAGTTTGGTAGTACGTATCCAATTCACTGGCTACTGGTACAATATCCTTTAATACAGCCAATACGTTGTCTAAAGGTTCCTTCATATCATCATATGGTACGCCAGCGTCTTTAGCAGCTTGCAACTTTTGTTGTAAAGTATCAAAGTGTGGTGCCATGAAGCTTGTTAAATGTTGCCCCTCTTTTAGTTTTTGAACGGACGGATTGATAGCATATCCAAAGCGTACGGACCAACTATTAAAATCGCCAATCGCTTCGATATAGTTATTGAACACTTTAATGTCCTGTTGCGATGCCTTTTGAGCGCCTTGTTGCACCCCATTGGCAATCTTAGAAAAACTACAGCCACTCATGAATAATGGGGAGGTAAGAGCAGTTACACACAATACTGCTGTTGTCAGTTTTTTTGCTAATGGATTCAAAATAAATCTCTCCTTTTAAAATAACCCATAAAGTATATATCTATAACTAAATTATATACTAAATATGATTTTTACAAAAGTCATACTTATGCATTTCATGAAAAAAAGGCATAGTACCTATCATTTCCTATCAATTACAAATCGATAGTAGTATAGATACTATGCCTATATGTATAGAGATTATGTTAAGGACTTGTCAAAGACGCCTATGAGTTCTTCGACGGCTTGTGATTCACTCATTTCGCCATCTAAAACTGCGGCTTCTACTTCGCCCATACGACCTTGAATGACTACATTGTTAAAGAATAGGTTGTGCAAGTGTTCGTCAATCATATCGCGTACCCAACGAAGGGATTGTTCTTGACGGCGTTTTAAGAATACGCCATTTTCTTTACCTTGTTCAGCAAATTCTTGGATTACATCCCACAATTCATCGAGACCATCCTTCGTAACGGCTGAACATGTGTAAGCTTGGGTTTTCCATTTTTCCGTAGCTGGACGGATGTAATGTAGCATCCGATCGTAATCGCTACGAGCGATGAGAGCACGCTTGAGGTTGTCCCCATCAGCCTTATTGACCACAATAGCATCAGCAAGTTCCATAACGCCTTTTTTGATGCCTTGCAATTCATCGCCTGCACCAGTTAAGACGATGAGCATAAAGAAGTCTACCATAGAACGTACGGTAACCTCACTTTGCCCAACCCCAACGGTTTCGACAAGAATAATATCATATCCAGCAGCCTCGCAAAGTAGCATCGTTTCTCTACTTTTACGAGCTACACCGCCTAGTGTACCACCAGCCGGCGATGGACGAATATAGGCTTCAGGATGCTTCGTCAACGTTTCCATCCGCGTTTTATCGCCCAAAATACTGCCTTTTGTGACTTGGCTTGTAGGGTCTACAGCAAGTACGGCAACCTTGTAACCAGCTTCAATGAGCATATTACCAAAGGCTTCAATAAATGTACTTTTACCGGCCCCAGGCACACCAGTAATACCGATGCGCAACGCCTTACCTGTGCGTGGCAATATAGCTTGTAATACTTGTTGAGCTAATTTAAAGTGTTCCTTATTATTACTTTCTACTAATGTGATAGCCCGTGAAAGTATAACGCGGTCCCCCTGCTCGATACCGCGTACATAATCAGCGACAGTTAACTTCTTTCGCCGCTGTACGGGACGTACAGACGGAGCCAGATGAGCGGAGCTAGACAAGAGGCCGTCGTGCATTTCCTTGACGCCTTTCATCACGTGACACGCAAAAGTATCATCTTTCTTCGCATCTTCTGGCACCCAGTCCGGACGATACGTACTACCCTCGGCATTTGCGTTTTTTACACCTAATTCGGGAGCTTTACTGTCACCAGCAACGCTTTGTGCATTACGCAATTCATCCGGAGTAGGCCGTTTATTATCAGTCATTGCCTTCGTCTTGAACGTGGCTAGTCAATGTTTCTAGTAATTTTTTCGCCGCTACTGGCAAAACTGTACCAGGGCCAAAGATAGCCACTGCGCCATGTTCGCGTAGGAATTCATAGTCCTGAGCAGGGATTACGCCGCCGATGGCAACCAAAATATCTCCACGACCACGTTTCTTGAGTTCTTCTACAAGTTGAGGTAACAATGTTTTGTGACCAGCTGCAAGAGAACTGAAGCCAACGATATGAACGTCATTATCCACCGCATCTTGTGCTGTTTCCTCTGGAGTTTGGAACAAAGGTCCGATATCCACGTCAAAGCCCATATCCGCGAAGGATGTAGCAATAACTTTGGCACCGCGGTCATGACCGTCTTGGCCCATCTTCGCAATCATAATACGAGGGCGACGACCTTCGAGTTCTTCGAAATCATCCGCCATTTGACGTACTTCTTTGATAACATCATCATCTTCATATTCGCTGGAGTATACGCCAGAAATAGAGCGGATAACCGCTTTATGACGGCCACAAACTTTTTCAACAGCAAAGGAAATTTCGCCCAAAGATGCACGAGCACGAGCAGCTTCAAGGGCAAGAGCAAGCAAGTTGCCTTCACCAGATTCTGTAGCATTTGTAATCGCTTCGAGACAGGATTGAACCTTATCTTCGTCACGGTTAGCACGCAATTGTTCCAATCGACGAATTTGCGCTTCCCGTACTGCCGTATTATCTACGTCGAGGATATCCAATGGATCTTCTTTATCTAGACGGTATTTGTTGATACCGATAATCGCTTCACGACCAGAGTCGATACGAGCTTGGCGACGAGCTGCAGCCTCTTCGATACGCATCTTAGGAAGACCTGTGTCAATCGCTTTCGCCATACCGCCAAGGGATTCGATTTCTTGGATATGCCCCCAAGCACGACGAATCAATTCATCAGTCAAGGCTTCTACATAGTAGGAACCGCCCCATGGGTCGATAACCTTACATACCTTAGTTTCGTCTTGGATGTAAAGCTGAGTATTACGCGCAATACGTGCAGAGAAGTCTGTAGGTAACGCGATGGCTTCATCAAGCGCATTCGTATGTAGGGATTGCGTATGGCCCAATGCGGCGCCCATCGCTTCCATACATGTACGAGCCACGTTGTTGAACGGATCTTGTTCTGTAAGAGACCAACCAGATGTTTGGCTATGTGTACGAAGAGCCATAGATTTAGGATTTTCAGAACCGAAGCTCTTAATAATCTTAGCCCACAACATACGAGCCGCACGCATTTTAGCCACTTCCATAAAGTAGTTTTTGCCGATAGCCCAGAAGAAGGACAAACGAGGTGCGAATTGGTCAACATGAAGGCCTGCATTTACACCGGTACGGATGTATTCAAGACCATCGGCCAATGTATAACCTAATTCGATATCCGCCGTTGCACCCGCTTCTTGCATATGGTAGCCAGAAATAGAGATACTGTTGAATTTAGGCATATTCTGGGATGTATACGCAAAGATATCACCGATGATGCGCATGGACGTAGCTGGAGGGTAAATATAGGTATTACGTACCATGAACTCTTTCAAGATATCATTTTGGATTGTACCGGCCATAACCTTTTTATCAACACCTTGTTCTTCACCAGCTAGGATGTAGAATGCCATAACAGGCAATACGGCGCCGTTCATTGTCATGGATACGGACATTTGGTCAAGAGGGATACCGGAGAATAGAATTTCCATATCGAGGATAGAGTCAACTGCAACGCCCGCTTTACCAACGTCGCCCACTACGCGAGGATGGTCGGAGTCATAACCACGGTGAGTAGCAAGGTCAAAGGCAATAGACAAACCTTTTTGGCCTGCTGCCAAGTTACGACGATAGAACGCATTGGATTCTTCGGCTGTAGAGAAACCAGCGTACTGACGAACTGTCCAAGGACGAGTTACGTACATTGTGGAATAAGGTCCACGCAAGAATGGAGGTACACCAGCCATATAGTCAAGGTGTGTCATCCCTTCATAATCCATCTCTGTATAGAGAGGTTTTAATTGGATTTGCTCCATTGTCGTGTTATATAAGTCTTCAAAGCTTTTTCCTGTTTCTTTTTTAAGTTCAGCAAGCCATGCATCGCGCGATGTGGCAGACTGAGATCCCAAGCCAAGAGAGGAGAAGTCTGGATTTTTAAACATGAGCTCACATCCCTTTCTTATCTTGTAACGTATTTAAAATAGCGTAGCAGTTTGCGCGAACAGAGATGAAATCATCTACACCTGCTTCACGATATACAGGCTCTAGGTCCTTAGAAGGTGCCCCTGCCAAAATAACCGTTACATTCGGCATAGTTTCTTTCAATTCTTTCGCAAGTGGTGGAACCAATTCAGGATACGTATCATCTGTAGAACAGATAACTACCACATCGGCGCCACTTTCACGAGCCGCTTTTGCCGCATCAGCCGTTGTTTCATGACCATCATTTTTGATTACTTCGAATGCCGCTACTTCAAAGAAGCCTGTGGAGAAGTCCGCACGAGGTTTATGTTGAGGAATAGGGCCCATATTAGCCAAGAATACCTTCACATTATCTTTTGTGCGTTGTTTATAATTTTCCGTACGCATACGAAGGGCTTCAAATTGTTCCGTCCAGCGATGTGCAGTAATTGGTTCGATAGTTTCAGAGGAAATATCGCCCGCCTCTAAAGCACTGCGAATTTGGCGAATTGTCATTTTGTGTAATGCACCCAATTCGATAAGGCCAATCAACGCACCTGGTTCTGTTGTGCTTGCTTCTAACGTAGCTTGTGCTTTTACAAGAGCATCTTGATCTGCACCAGCCAAGTATTCTTCAAGATGAGCTACACGTTTTTGACGTAATGTTTCTTGATTTTCAGGTTTTGGATCAAGCAATTCTTCCGTCATATTAGCGTACATATTATTACCAACCGCTACATCCTTACGGAATGCAAGGTTTTTAAAGCGTTCATTAAGAATTGTTTTAACTTGCGCTTGAGGATAACCTTCCTTCAAGGCAGCGATAATGCCACCTTTAGACTCGATAGTTTGGAATTCATCCCAAATTTTTTCGCATAGTTCAGCTGCCAATGTTTCTACATACCAAGAACCACCTACAGGGTCAACTGGTTGACGCAATTCGAATTCAGTTTGTAACATAACTTGAATGTTACGGGCAATACGACGAGAGAATTCATCGGATTTGCGAATTGGTTGATCAAATGGAGAAACTTCAAGACTATTGAGACCACCTACAACACCAGAGAATGCTTGTGTTGTATTACGCAACAAGTTTACATATGGGTCGTATACGGTTTTTGTGAAAGCCGATGTTCTACCGTGTACATGAACGGCACGGTCGCTTTCACCAGCGCCGAAGGCCTCCATAATGCGAGCCCAAAGCACGCGCAACGCACGCAATTTAGCAATTTCCATGAAGAAGTTTGCACCCAAGGAGAATGTAAACATCATGCTCTTAGCAATGGTATGAATATCGATGTTGCGTTGTGCCAATTGCCGCACGTAGCAAACAGCTGTTGCCAATGCATAGGCAACCTCTTGCACATCATTAGCACCGCCATTAGCGTATACATCACCGGATACGAGCACTGTTTTAAGCTCAGGTGCTTGATCCTTAGCCCATACAACAGTATGTGCCATTTCATCAAAAGCAGTATCTAAAGACATATGCAATGCACCGTCTTTAGCCCACACGCCGATAGGATCTGCACCAACGAGACCTTTCAAATCGGATGTTTGCTTTTTAGAAGCTTTCACAGTAGCCGACAACATACCGAGCAAAATCGCTGCAGATGCGCCAGTTTCAATGTATAAAGGATTTTCCTTAAGATTAAATCGTTCAATTAATTGACTGCAATCGGCCATCGTATACAAGGATGTGCCGCCTACACCAACAGATGCGCCTACTTGCACATCTTGATCATGGCGTGTTGCTTCATCAAGACGAATGTTGTGAATGGTTCCGCCTTTCACAATTTCGTATAAACTTGCATGATTGGCATCCTTCGGTAAGGATTCATCAACATATTGAGATACACCCCAAGAATCTTTGATATAGCCGCTTGCTTTCGTGCCACGTAGGAACTCGCCAGCGCCAGGATAAACGCCCTTTGGAATCTTTTCCTGATGCAATGCAGGTGTATAGATAGGTTGTAACGTAATACCTTCATAGGTTTTGGTGAACATTTTTTTATGGAAATCGCCACCTTTTAACGCCTTTTCAACCTCAGCCTGCCATCGTTCATACGTAGGTTTCTCAAACTCATCAAAGGATACAGGCGCCAGTAAATCGCGTTCAGTGTCCTTTGAAGTCTTTTTGTCAGACATATATGTGCCTCCTTTTCAACTTGAAACCATACAGGGGGAACAGCGCACCGTACCAGTGAGTTGCTTCGTATATGAGTTCCATAGGTGCCAAATATATATCCATCATGATGATGGATCTCCAGTCAAACTATTAAGCCTATGCCATATATGAACGACCCTCTAGCGTGGCAAATAAAAAAACGTGCCACCCGAGAGTGACACGTTAGGTTACATATTGAATGGTACACTAAAACTATTGTAAAAAGTATACCTCAATCCCCTTCCTATCGCTCGTAGGTACATAACGGTGATTATCAAATAGGCAGTTCTCCTGGCTCGGGCTCAACACCTTGCTTTCGCCTTCCCAGATTGCTCCAGTGACATGTATGAAAGCAGGCTCGTCCTTACAGTGGCGGGACCGCATCGGCTTGTACCGATTTCTCTATTAAGTCTTGCGACACCTATTCTCTATATTCGTTGTTCTAAGTCCAATATAGTGTAAAAATATGCACAAAGTCAATGAACATAACAGTTAATCATAAGTAGCAAATTTAAAGTTATAACTAACGCATATATAGAATGATAAAAATGCATAGGTGCAATTTAGAGAAATCACCTCTATAATTCGCTACTGCTATACTACCACCATGTTATAATAATTCTACTAGTGGGAGGTCGTATTATGAACGAAATAAACAAAAAAGGTCTCAGCACCACATTGTTGTGCTGTTTAATTTGGGGTTTGCTGCCCCTCTATTGGGCGCTTTTAAACCAAGTATCATCCTTTTCCGTATTATCGCATCGCATCATATGGTCAGGATTTTGGATGCTCGTCCTCATCATCGTCACGGGCCGTCAACAACTACGCATCGACATACAACACCTACGTGCCCATCTCTCACAGTTTGGTCTATTATTACTGGCCGCTGTGCTCATCAGTATAAACTGGTTCACCTACATTTGGGCCGTTACAAACCAGCACGTACTCGACACGAGTTTAGGGTATTACATCAATCCCTTACTCAACGTATTGCTCGGTATTTTAATTTACAAAGAATCCTTGCTGTGGCCACAAAAGCTAAGTATTGCCATCGCATTCTTAGGTGTGGCTATCATGACTGTTCAACTAGGTACATTACCCATTGTCTCTATCGTCCTAGCCGTATCCTTTAGCCTCTACGGCGCCGTTAAGAAACGACTCACCATCCATCCATTCTCGAGCATCGCCTTCGAAGCATGGCTCATCACACCGATAGCATTATGGTATTTAGTGGCTATAGACACCACCTCGTGGACCTTTATCGAAAACCTAACGCCGATTGGCCTCCTCCTCATCGGTGCCGGCCTTACCACATCGATTCCGCTCATCCTCTTTTCGTACGGTGCCCGTCTATTACCACTAAACATTCTCGGATTTTTACAATACCTGTCTCCTACCATGGGCTTCTTCTTGGCCATCTTCTACTTTGGTGAAAGCTTTAGCACAGCACAACTCATAGCCTTCGGCTGCATCTGGGTGGCACTCGTATTGTTCACCCTTTCTAATCAAATGACGACACGTATTAAGATAAAAAAATAGAATACATTACAAAAAAGCTGTAGCAAATGAAATTCTCATTTAATACAGCTTTTTATGTGTTCGTTTTGCACGAGTCTAACGTAATATAAACTCAGATCTTATTAATCTAATTCATTCATATTGGTCGTATTCATATTAGAAATATAATGGTTATAAGTCTCAATCATACGATTATAGTCCTTATCTTGTTTCGAACCCATATAAGTCCGGATAGCACCGATTGTAGAGTTTACAGAGGTCTTAACAGTGTCATAGTTAGAGCTAGTAATGCCATTAGATAAATCACCAATAGCTTGTAACTCTTGATTCATGGCATTCACATCCGGTTGTTTTTCACTATCTAACTTTTCAAGAACAGCGGTAAGTCTCAAATGAACCTCTTGTGCTGCGGCTGCATTTTTCTTACCTGCATCGCGCAATTCTTGTAACCTTTGTTGTAATCGATCGAGGTTGATTTTATGCATCAGATTATCAAAATCTGCATAGATAGGCACAAATTGCTCATACAACTGTACATATTTTGGACCTAATTGCTGTTCCTTAGCATAGTTATCTGTGGTGTATCCTTTAGATTTATAGTATGCATCCAGTTCTTCCGCTACCGGTGTGATTTCATTCAATTTTGAAAGCAACTTATCTAGGGGCTCCTTCATTTCATCATAAGGAATACCGGCTTGCTTAGCTTCTTCTAATTCTTTTTGTAACTGTTTAAAGTTCGGTGTATTAAATACAGTTAAATGTTTACCTGCTTTTAAATCATTAATCGTCGGTGTATTCGCATAATCAAACATAACAGCCATGCGATTATATCGGCTTATGGCTTTCACATATTGATTAAATAATTGTACCTGATTCTGTTCCGACCGCTGTGCAATCTCCTTGCGGCTCTGCTCAGTCCCTTGCCATAGTTCTGACATACTACAACCGCTCAAAAACAAAGGTGCTGTCAGCGTTAGTGCACACAATACAGCCATTGCCATCCTTTTGCCAAGTGGTTTCATGATGAATTCTCTCCTTTCATCAATATACAGCTTAGTTTATATATTCTAATTATATACCTATTATAAATAATAAGAATAGTATAAATACACAAAAGGCATTTATCATTACTTGTCAAGTGACCAATAGAGTCAGGGGTGACCAATGGTCACCCCTATTTTTATTTATATGCTGTTAAACTACAGATAATAAGAAATAACTCCTAACAATTGTTTTATACGTGTACACGTGTTATTATGTAAAGGAGAGAATATGAAAGATAAAGATCTATTAAAACTACTGTTAAAAAATGGTTGGAAGGATGTACGGCAACGCGGTAGTCATCATCGTTTGAAAAAAGATGACCAAGTCGAAGTGATTGCAGTACATGGCAAAGATGTACCTATAGGTTTATTAAATGCCATTTTGAAGAGAACAGGGCTAAAATAAGGAGGAAATATGAAATTTATATACCCTGCCATAATCCATGACGATGCCGATGGTTTCTGGGCTGAGTTTCCAGACTTAGAATATACAAGTAGTACGGGCTCAACACTAACAGAACTCGTAACTAATGCACAAGAGGCGATGGAACTGTATATTTTAGGTGCCTTAGAAGATGGCGAAAGCTTACCTACACCTACATCTATACGTAACTTACCTTGTACGGATACAACTTATCCTACATTAGTGCAAACAGATATTGATTTAGCTAAAAATAGTAAATCCGTAAAGAAAACCTTAACCATTCCTGCGTGGCTTAACGATAGAGCCCTAGCGAAAGGGATTAATTTTTCTCAGCTTTTACAAGAAGCATTGGTGGAGAAAACAATGTAAATTCACATCATTAATTGCTCAGCAAAATTAGGAGTACTGTCCACGCAATAACTGCTAAGGTGAGTAATATGATACAAAGCATCCACAGAATTATTACGAAATAGAGCAATAATTTTAGTACATATAATACATCAAACCATTTACTATGACGATTTTCTAATCGCGCCATATATTCGGAGAGATGGCGCACCAAAAATGGAGCTTTCGCATTAGGATTCAGCTTCTTCCAGTACAGCATAATATACGGCGTTACAAAACAACCTACAAACACTAAGTATGTAAGGAATAGAGGTGTTTCTATATTATGTTGGGACATAAACCCGGACCAGTCCATGACCATTAGACCACCAAGGTATAGAAAAACAAACCAATATATAAATCCTACCACTTTTAAAATAAGGCGAATCATCTGTTTACTATCCATTGTGACAATCCCATTACTATCAATAATCTAGTCTTTTCGAGTTTTATAAGACTATAATCCTACTAATGTTTTAAATCGCGCATTATTGTGAAACCGTTCAAAATGATCTTGTTCAGCAGCAACCGCCTTTACAGAAGGATCAATTTTAATTGCTTTTTCAAGCCAATCAAGGGCCTTAGTATCATCCCCTTGGTCTGCATAAATGGTAGCAATACCATACACAGACCAAGTATTACTAGGGTCCTTTTCTAATACCTTTTCAAACCATCGTTTAGACTCGGGTAATTGACCTTGTAACTTATAGACCATGGCCATATTGTAGTAATTAGCCACATTATTAGGATCTAAATCATAGGCCTTTTTAGTATCTGCTATGCCTTTAGTAGTATCTCCATTTAAAGCCGTAGCAAAGCCACGAACCGAATAAGCGTCTGCATTATTTGGATTATCCTTAATAGAAGCTGTTGTCTCCTCGATGGCTTTATTATAATCACCAGTCGATAGGGCTTGCTTAGCGACAGTTAAGTGGCTATCTAGATTAGTCATTTTGCTACTGTCTTGAGTGGATATACTAGAACTCTTAGCATTGCTTTCTGTATTACTATTATTTGTATTCTGATTTACTCCACAACCACTAATAAATATAAGTAATGCAAGTATAGGCAAAATTCTTTTCATATCATATATTCCATTCTTAAATAATCTCCAAGATGCATAGCGTAATAATATAAGAAAAAGGACGAGCGGCAACTCGTCCTTTTTTTGTTATATTGTAGGTAATTTCATACACTCTACTACCTACATATAGTATACCATATTTATTAGAAAAATAAATATCTAACAATAAATACAAACACGCCAACAAAACAAAGTGCTAACATCATATAAAAATGTTAGCACTCTATTTTTATTTAGTCTATTAAATTTTTGAATATTCCTTATTTTTTAGCCTTAGAGCAACGATCCAACAAGTACGCAACGCTTACGAATGGAATGCCGCCGCTTTCACCAAGACCAATTTCACATGTAGAACTGGAACTTACGCCAAGTGTAGCACCGTATTCGGCAACTTCACTAGCAAGGTCTTTTGTAGCTACTTTATTAAGTTCTGGTGTGAAGAAACCTTTTTGACCAGCAAAGCCATCGCATGCGAAGGATTTAATATTGAATACATGGTCAGAGCATAGACGTGCCAAGTCTTCAATATATTGAGATTTGCCCAATACTTTGATTTTACATTGTTTATGAACAATAACGCGTTCATCGCATTTTGTAATGTCAAGACGAGGTACTACGAATTTGCATAAGAATTCAGAAATATCATTGATTTCTAAATCTGGCATATGTTTGAACGCATGATTAAAGCATGCACTATGGTCGATAACGATTGGGTATTTACCATTTTGAGATGCTTTCATCAACGCATCGTGTAAATCTTTTACAGCACGTTCATGTACGTCATCGTAGTTTTCAAAGCTCAAGCCGCAGCAGAGGTTTTCGATATGTTCAGGATAGATAATATCGATTTGAGCCTTATTGCAGAGGCTTTCAACAACTTGTTGCAAACTGCGTTGATCATCATAACCTTGGTTTTGACGGAACGCACGGTTCGCACAAGTACTGAAGTATACAACCTTTTCAAAGTTAGTAGGTTTAATGCGGTTTTTCAATTTATAGCGGTTAGCCTTAGGTGTTGTTTTAGGTACATAAGGTGTTACACCAGTTACGCCATGTAAACCTTCAGTGATTTTGGAAATTGCTTTTTGTGTGATAATAGCACCAGCAATGCCTTCAAGGCTTACACCGGCACGGCACATTTCAAGAGTACTGGAGAAGTTATCGTAAATTTTCTTAGCCAAACCAGGTGCTGGAGGATCGATGCGGCGCATGGATAATGCGATTTGTGCAGTATCGATGCTAAGTGGGCAAAGACCTTTACACATGGAGCATGCAGCACAAGTTTCAACACCGAAATATTCATAACCTTTTTTAAGTTCGTTTGCAACAGCGAAATTGCCTTCATTTTCAAGGCGTTTAGTTTCGCGCAACAATGCGATACGTTGGCGTGGTGTCAATGTCAAATTACGGCTAGGGCAGTTCTTTTCACAGAAACCGCATTCCATACAGATTGTGAAAGCATCATCGATAACACATTGTGCTTTAAGATTTTTCTTGTACACATCTGGATCGTCAGTAATCATAACATCAGGGTTCAAGATGCGAGTAGGGTCAAAGATAGCTTTGATACGACGGTTGATTTCGTACGCTTTGCGGCCCCATTCCATTTCGATGAAAGGTGCCACCATACGGCCTGTACCATGTTCGGCTTTCAAAGAACCACCAAAACCAGATACGCGTTCGGACATTTCTTTTACCAAATCACCGAAGTTCTTAGTATCTTTAGGGTCACTGAAATCAGGAGTAATGTTAAAGTGAACGTTACCGGACAACGCATGACCGAAGATTACACCACCATCAACGAAATCGTATTTGTGGAATAATTCAGTAAGCATTTCGATGCCCTTAGTGAAGTCTTCGATTTGGAAGCAAACGTCTTCTGTGATAACAGTAGTACCTTTTCTACGTTGACCACCAACGATTGGTAAGATACCTTTACGGATTGCCCACCAGGAATCGTATTCTTTAGGATCTTGAGAATAAAGACTTGGAATAGCTGTTGGAATATCTTTCAATTGTTCTTTAATGAAAGCCAAGTTTTCATCAACAATTTCTTTAGAATAGCTTTCAGTTTGGAACAAGATAGCACTTGTACCTTCTGGAACTTCACGAACGAAATCAGGCACATTATCTAGAGTTTGAACTGCTTTTAAGGATTGATAGTCCATCATTTCAGCAGCAACAACCTTTTCACGGCCCATATTAGCCAAGGCTACAACGGCAAGAGATGCGTCGTTCAATGTGCTGAAGAACATGAGACCGCAACCTTTGTGAGGTACATCTTCAACAGTGTTGTACACGATTTCAGATACAAAGCCCAATGTACCTTCGGAACCGATGAACAAGTGATTGATAATATCGATGATATCTTCAAAATCTACAAGGGAGTTCAAACCGTAACCTGTAGTATTTTTGATTTTATATTTGTGATGAATCAAATGAGTCAACTCTTCATCAGCCAAGATTTCTTTGCGCAATTGCAAAATATCTTCAACCATTTGTGGTTTTTCTTTGAGGAATTGATCGATGCTCTTTTTATCGGATGTATCCAAAATGGAACCATCTAATAAGACAACGCGAATAGAGCGAATTGTTTTATAAGAGTTTTGTGCAGTACCACAGCACATACCGGAGGAGTTATTGTTCAAAATACCGCCTACCAATGCTGTTGCAAGCGTTGCAGGGTCTGGACCGATTTTACGATTATATGGTTTCAACAAATCATTCGCATCGGAACCGATAACACCACATTCACAACGCAATGCTTTGCCATCGTCGATAACTTCCATTTTTTTGAAGCCATCATTACAAACGATAAGCACGTCTTCACTGGAACATTGACCAGACAAAGAAGAGCCCGCCGCACGGAATGTAAATGGTGTGCCACATTGTTGACACAAACGAATAAGACGACGTACTTCGGATTCGTTTTCTGCTTTTACCACTACTTTTGGTAAATAACTGTAACAAGATGCATCTACACCATACGCATAACGGCGCAGACGGTCTGTATAAACACGATCCTTACAAATCGCTTGCGCCTCTTTGGCAAAACGATCATAATCTTTAACTAATATACTCACTTGAAAAGCCTCCAATCCTATCCTTAGGAAAATTTCTTTTATAACTAGTATACGCCGTTCTCATTTCGGTCGCTACCATTATGCATAAATTGTATATGAAATATAAATTCTATAGATACACAATACAAAATACATTTTAGTTGAAAGTTGATTTCATTTACCAAAAAAACAAGTGCATTTCCTAGGAACACACATCAATAAAAATATATGATAACTACTTATGAAAGCCCATATGGGTATCCACTATCAATATGCGTATTCATGGGGATTAAGAGGTTTATAGCATGAATACAGATCTACACCAACATATGAATATTTATGCGGATTTTCCTAGTATCCTGTATATTACACATTAGGAATTATCAATATAAATTAGTTATGCGTTTTAGGAATAGATGCTAACAAGCACAGACAAAAGGGCTGTAGCAAAAATGTGGTAAAACTATTTTTGTTACAGCCCTTTTATATGTTTTTCTTATGTTTAGACTATATAGGTACTCTTGTAAATTAGAACAGGCGTGTTCTATTTGTAAAAGTATCACATTTAGGTGCTCTTATAAATTAGTACAGGCGTGTTCTATTTGTAAAAGCATCATATTTAAGTGCTCTTATAAATTAGAACAGGCGTGTTCTAATTCTAAAAGCCTCACATATAGGCCTCCATATAAATTAGAACAGGCCTGTACTAATTTTAAAAAGCAATGTATATGAATATCTATCCTACTTAAAACAATATCCCAGAGCTAATAATCAATTTAATAGCCAATGCAAATACGCCGATGCTCATAAGTGCCAAGATAGCCTTAGCTTTGAGGCGTTTTGCTATTTGAGCGCCTGCTTGGGCCCCAAATATGGCACCAATACTAGCCGGAATAGCAATGCTAAATACAATATGATTCTCTATAAGATGTGTAATAACACCAACGGCAGTCGACACCGCCAAAATAGCATGACTTGTAGCGGTTGCTAAATGTGTGGGAAATCCCATGATGTAAATCAGAGCAGGCACATGTATAAGGCCGCCACCGATACCGAAAATACTAGAAATGAAACCAACGATAACACTAATGGCAATACCGATTGGTTTATTGTACGTCACCTGATCTTTAGTCAAAGATTCTTCTTTACGCTCTCCTTTTTTACCAAAGTTCTTAAAACCAATCAAGAATGAAGCACATAGCATAAAACAGCCAAAGGCAAACATAAATCCATTACCAGTGAACCATCCAGACATACGAGCACCTAAAATAGCACCTGGGAATGTGGAAATACTAAATATAAGTGCAGCGCTAACATACACCTTTTTCTGCCGTAAATATGCTAATGACCCAGAGATGGCATTACACATAACAGAAAATAGCGATGTTCCCACAATCATAGATGGAGACCATTCTGGGAACCAATACATAAATAATGGTACAAATACAAGGCCTCCACCCGCTCCAATTATCGTTCCAAACATAGCGGTAAAAAACCCAACTACAATAAAAAATAAGTAAAACAAAACTATATTATCAGACATAATAACACTCCTACACTACCACGTAAAGGACTTTCCATTGTAAAAATACAATAGACATAACTATTCTACAATCACTGTAGATCCATTAGGGATTATAGTAATCGATGCATCCTCGCCCATAATGCCACGGGCGATGCACAATGCTTCATCTAATGTGGACGCAGGCGTCATGTGCATATCGCGAATGACTTGATGGTCACAATCTTGAGTCACAACGATAACCTTATAGTGATTCAAAATACGCGCTAAAATTTGAATTTTCCATTGGTATGGTTTAGTTTCATTACGCGGTACGCCATGGATATCATCTAGGATTTTTTGAGGGCTTTCCATATTTTTGAAAGCCTCATATAATGCTTGTCCTCCATGTCCTTCTTTACAGGAAGCAGCGATAATGATAACACCGCCATCCTTACAAGAGGCTTCGCCAGCAGTCATGCCCTTTACGGATTGATAGAGATTTTGGTCAGATGGATATCCACCATTACTTGTGATAACAATATCTGCAGGTATAGCTTTCACAGAAGACAAGGAACGAATAAACTCATACCCTTCCTTATGCGCATCTACACAATCACCCGCCACAGCCTTGATAATTTCCTTTTTGCTATCAATGATAACATTCAAGATAAACTGCAAATTCGCTTTTCGTGCAGCGTACAACATATCCTTGTGAATCGGATTTTCATCGATTTTACCAGTCCGGGAATGCTCGCTTTCAATAAATTCAGCACAATGATTCGCCAACACAGTCACCTTGGATGCAACACCAGGCAACACGGATTTACGACCACCCGAGAAGCCCGCAAAGAAATGAGGATTGATAAGCCCTTCGGCGATGAGCAATTCCGTTTCCACCGCCAAGCGATTGATGACGCACTTGCCGCCCGATGGCAACGTGCCGATTTCCACCATATTCGCAGCATCCTCAGAATCATGATTGATGAGTTTTTCGTTATTCACGATATCCTCGCCGAACCGATGCACCATCTCTTCGTGCGTCATAGCCCGGTGAAAGCCAGTGGCAATCAAAATCGTAATATCAATCGTCGGATTCACCGCGCGAATGCGACGGAGCAAAATCGGCAATGTCACCTTACTAGGCATAGGGCGCGTATGGTCACTCGTTATGATAACCATATTGCGTTTGCCCTCAACCAAGGCTTCAAGAGACGGACTATTAATCGGTTGATCAAGCGCCTCCTCAACAAGCTCAGCCGGACTCTTCTCCGCCTTATACGCCGCCGCATTAGACACAAGAACCCCTTGCACGAACCGTTCATCAATAGACACATCTACACTTTTATAATCATACGGAAAAGAATACGTCTTCATATCGGCACCTCCTGTTGTATATATAGTAAGTATAACAAAAAAACTCAGAAGCAGCTAAATCGTATTCCCAATCTATAATTGAAGAAATAAAAAAGGTGAGCTGCCTCGAAAAAACGACTTCGGGTCCCGCTTTAGCGCGATAGCGTGTCGGCTTTTTTGAGGTGGCTCACCTTGCAAGCATAATTAAACTAATTAGATTGGAAATAAGATTTAGCTGCTTTTAATCGTCCTCGTTCGCACGATACTTGTAGTTCATCGCCCGGTTGTAGTTTTACATCGTTTAGAGGCACGATGTATGTACCATTCCGGCGAATGCTAACGATTAAGGTTCCGTCTGGCAAGTTGAGGTCTTGCAGTTGTGTATCTACATAGGATGCCACTACAGGCACCTTGGTTTGGAAAAAGGTTTGAACATTTTCTAGGTTGCTTTGACCTGTCATAGCTTGTAATAAGGAATCGTAAATAGGTGGTTCTTTTAAGAGTTCTGCCACCAAGTAGGCCACGATAGTAACGATACCAATAGCATAGATATTGGAAAAGCTATCCGTCATTTCAAGAACGAGTAAAATCGCCAAAATTGGGGTACGCATAGCAGCCGCTAGCATACCGCCCATGGCACAAATAACGAATTGCGGTACAAAATCAGGAGATATTAACCCTGCCGATGAAAGCAGGCTTTCACAAAAAGCACCGGCTGATGCACCGATAACAAGCATCGGTAGAAAGATGCCGCCCTGTGCGCCGCTGCCATAACAAAAGGTAGTGAGCAAGATTTTACCCAGCACAATGCCACCGAGAAGCAATACACCATGAGATTGAAAGGCTAGCTGGCCTACTAGATCATTGCCACCGCCCAATAAAAGCTGGGAATCAAAGCCGATAACGGCCACAGTCACAAAAGTAATCACAAGTTTTAAGAAACGAGAGCATTTCATCCACTCGAAGAAACGCTTAAAGGCAAATATCATGCGGCAAAACAATACACCGCAGAGCCCCATTAAAATACCTACACCGAGCAGAACCGGAAAATAATCAAGCGGCATCCCTGAAGTTACGGAAAATCCGAGGGCCGGCGTAAGGCCAAAGATAGTTACCGTAATGTAGTTCGATATGAGCGTAGCCACAAAAGTAGGAATGACGAGGTACGGATAAAAGCTTTTGTGCACCTCTTCAAAAACGAACATGGCGCCGGATACAGGTGCGCTAAAGGCAGCGGTCAGACCAGCTCCAGCTCCAGCGGAGGTAAGAATCCGCTGTTCACGCAATCCAGAGTTCATCCAATACGACACAATTTTACCGGCAGAGCCGCCAATTTGCACCGCTGGCCCTTCACGGCCCACGGAAAATCCAGCAAAGCCTGTCAATACGCCACCTATCATCTTGGAAATAAGCGTACGATACGGCTTCATGTCGAATAAACCGAGCATTTCCCCTTCAATTTGAGGGATACCGGAACCACCAGATAATGGCGCCCACGTTAACAATCGATCAACAATAAAGGCGAATATGACCATAGCAATGAGCCAACCAATGGCCCATTCCAAGGAAATATCGCCCATTAGATGCCACCTGATATGCTCAGACTCAAGGATTAAATATCGATAGGCTGCGCCAAAGAATCCAGCGATAATCCCTACTAAGGCCCCTTTAACAATGAGTTCAGATAGTAATATGCGATTCATCGACATATCTGCCAAGGTAGAGCTGCGTTTATTTAGTTTCCATAGTTTCATGCATTCTCCTCCTCGTGGAAAATATATCGAACATCAGTCTAATCTATGTAGGATTCTCTAAATGGACGGCAATAACGATTTCTCTGTCATCCGTTCTAAACGAAGTTTCTCCGCTACATACGTATCAGTATATTTATAACTAGTATACTTTCCGTTTCCTACTTTTTCAAGAATTCCCTTATTGAATAACTTCATAATGAGCCGATACGCCTGCGGTTTAGAAATACCTAGTGCATTGGCCACGTCTGTACGCGTCACTTGATCAACAGCATTGAGCAACGAATGGAAGGCTTTAATATATGGATTTCCATAAGTCGGTGTAACATCATATACTTGCGAGGTTCCATGTAATCGATATACATAATCAGCAGTATTCAAATAATACAACTGCTTACCATCCATATCGACCGATTGGATAATATTCATCTTTAATAATTGTTGAACATTCATTTCACAAATAGCAGGAGATAACTGACAATCATGGATGATATCGTCCATACTAGATTGTTTGAGTTTACGTATACTATACAAAACCATTAATCCTCTTAAGCTAAGTTCCATATTGGACTTGACCTGATTTTGTACAATTAGGGTAACAAAATTATCATCTACGGGTGCCTTATCAAAAACAACGCGCACATAAGTACTTGTAGACTCGTCATATCGAGGTACCGGACGCCCTGCAAATAGTGATGGTTCAATAATTTTATCCACACCACGCCCCGTCTTTTCAGCCAATCCGATTCGTTTGAAAGCATCGGCTAATACGGTATTACGACTACGAGGTTCTGCAAACAATACGGAATTGGGTGTAATCCCTTGCATAAAATCGCCAGGACTCGTGATTGATATTTGCTCATCGTTAATTTCAACACGAATGCGTCCCATTTCTGTGTAATCCCTATGAGAATAAGCATTTACTAATGCCTCTCTAAAAGAAATAGGGTCTATATCCATCAATCGAACAGCAACCGGGCCAGGAAATAGTTCCGTCATCATATTGACTAAATCTAACGATTCAATACAGCGCTCAATGGCCTGCAGTGCAGGGATATGCTCTGATACATTCCTAATTAATTTAGTGCCTTTCATCATGGTGAAAGCAGACTCTGCAGTCGGTATTAAATCCCTGATTCGCTCGCCTTTACCTAGTAGTATCAATCCAGCCATTGTTGGATGAACGGTATCATCTACGGTTTGTACTAATTGTAAGGCTTGCGCTAATTTTAAATTATCCAGCTCAAGTAACGACTGATCTCCTCTATACTTAGAAATCATGGAGCGCATTCTTTCAAACTCAAGCAAGGACAAATCATCAAATGTCGCATCTAACACCGGATAGGCCGACACATCTAGACCATAGGCATTTACCATATAACGCCGAATATCACGTAAAAACATCGGGTAATTTTCTGGCGTGCCATCCCCTTTTAACCGTCGTTGTAATGCCCGTCCACTCGACGTATAAATCAACTCATAACTCTTTGGAACCGCAATACTAATAATAGGTTTTGTAAAACTGTACATAATATCTGTACTAACAGAAACATTAGGTACCGTACGATTAAAAATCATAGCACTTAACCCCGCTGTAGACTGGTGGTTTTTATGCACGCCCGTAATCGTCCCATCATCCTCTACGCCAATATATAATGTACCACCCTCTGTATTTGCCAATGCTACAACGGCCTCAACTATTGTTTCTTCTGAAAGTTTCTTAACATCACTGTTAAATTCCGTTCGCAAATCTTCAATCAACCCTATATTTTCTGTATTCTTTGTATGCCCAGTATGCTTCATTTTCACACCTCCTGACCGCTTTACTCACAGTATATCCTTATATTTACATAATGTAAATATCTTGCTCACGAATTCGTGAGTAAAAAAGAACAGCATCTATATGAGTAATGATTTACCATATAGATGCTGTACCATATTGTTATTAATTACACTTAATTAGAATATAGATTCATAAATACCAATGATTTCATCAATGGTTACATCTCGTGGATTACCTGGCGTACATGCGTCGTTGAAAGCAGATTCAGCGAGGAATGGAATATCTTCGCGTTTTACGCCAGCTTTGCTGAGGGATTTAGGAATACCTACGTCGTCGGCTAGTTTTTGGATAACGTCGATGGCAGCCTGACGGTAGGCGCTTTCATCCATAGCATCCACATTAGGCACGCCCATAACGCGCGCAATTTCACGGTATTTAGCACCTGTTTCAGGGGCGTTGAATTTCAATACGGCTGTTAATAGCATGGCACAAGCCTTACCATGAGGGATATCGTACACAGCACTCAATGGATGGGCCATAGAGTGAACAATGCCAAGTCCTACGTTAGAGAAGCCCATGCCCGCAATATATTGGCCTACGGACATCGCTTCGCGACCTGCATATTCGCCAGCCACTGCGCTGCGCAAGGAACGGCCGATGATTTCGATAGCTTTCAAATGAAGCATATCTGTTAATTCCCAAGCACCTTTCGTAATATACCCTTCTACGGCATGAACGAGGGCATCCATACCAGTAGATGCGCAAAGGCCGGTTGGCATGGACGCAGACATATCAGGATCGATTATAGCGATAATTGGAATGTCATGCGGGTCTACGCAAACAAATTTGCGGTTCTTTTCCACGTCAGTGATAACATAGTTGATGGTAACCTCTGCTGCCGTACCGGATGTAGTAGACACAGCGATAATCGGCAAGCAAGGATGTTTTGTAGGCGCCAAGCCTTCAAGACTACGCACATCGCTAAATTCAGGATTTGTCATAATCGTAGCAATAGCCTTACTCGTGTCGATAGCACTGCCACCGCCTACAGCAACGATCACATCAGCACCAGCCGCCTTACAAGCAGCCACACCAGATGTTACATTTTCAATGGTTGGATTCGGCTTAATATTGTCATATACATCGTAAGCAATGCCTGCCGCATCAAGCAAATCCGTAACCTTCGTAGCAACCTTAAACTCAAATAAATCAGGCGTAGATGTAACGAGGACCTTTTTAAAATGGCGATTCTTAATTTCGTTTACAATCTCCTGAATCGCACCTTGCCCAAAATACGACGTGCCGTTCAACATAATTCTCCGAGACATATACTTCACTCCTAACGAATAAAAAATAAACCGATAGAGAATAACTATACTTAGTAATTCTCTATCGGTATCAAAAAGTCCTGTATGAGGGGATAAATACGTTGTTATGAATACACTATATACTATGGATTAACCTAGTATTTATACACCATGGCTCATCTTCATAAGCAATATCCGTTTCACCGATGCATCAAGGCGTTCCTTGGAGATGGTTCCGTCTTTGACGGCTTTCATAAGCCCATTATAGGCCTCTTGCATATGTTCATACTCATGGCATACGAGTAAAATGTCACTGCCAGCTTGGATGGATTGAACAGCCATATCGCCGAAGGTATAGTGTTTGGCAAGGGCGCCCATGTCCATATCATCGGTAACGACGACGCCGTTATAGCCCATATCTTTACGAAGCCAATCAGTGATGATTTTCTTGGATAAGCTAGACGGATGATCAGGGTCGATTTGTGGATACATCGCATGGGATACCATAATCATATACGTATTCGGTTTCGACTGTTTAATAAGGTCTACAAATACCTTTGTATCCTCAGCGAGTAACGCATCTTTAGACACAGGCACCACGCTAGTGTCTGCATGTAAATCTACATCGGTTTTACCAATGCCAGGGAAATGCTTGTACGAATACCATAAGCCAGATTCGTCATAAGCTTTGCCTACCGCACCTGCAAACTTCACGACTTGGTCGGGATTCGTGCTATATGAGCGACCATAGGTTAATCCCAAGTCCGCATCAGGCGCAAAATTAATATTAAATCCAAGGTCCTTAAGTTCAGTCCCTACTTGTTTGGCTAAATTTGCTGCATGGTCAACAGAACCTTGACCCAGCTCTTCTGCAGGGGGCACCTTAATCAACTTGTCCTCCATACGCGCCACGGCGCCGCCCTCTTGGTCGATACCGATGAACAATGGCGTAAGTCCCGCACTTTTACCGGCCTTATTAATATCGGTAATGAGCGTTTTCACCTGTTCCTTATTCTCCATGTTGCGGTCGAACAGGATAATGCCACCCACTCGATATTCATTGAGCATAAATTTCGCATCATCATTCAAGGTTGTGCCATGAATACCAATCATCAACAGCTGGCCTACCTTGTCTGCATCGGACATATTAGCCACAAGCTTATCTACCTTTTCTTCTGGTGAAAGCTCACTCTGCACCACCGCTTCATAGGTTACAGGCTCTGCCTTCTTGGCAAAGGGATTATGAAATGCGCAACCTGATGTGAGTGCCAAAGCACCAATCATAGTCGCTGCTACTATACGTCGTAACATATTAACCTCCAAGTATAATTTATAATGCTTATAGTATATCATCTTCGACCATGTTATATGTACTTAACAAAACAACCTTTTCTATGCTATACTAAACTATATCGTAAAGTTTCGATGTAATTTAGTATATAATGACTCGTGTGAGTCAAAGAGGAATATATGGAATTTGAAAATAACCAAGTACCAGAGGCAATTCTGGACAAATTAACAAAGGTGTGTACATGCCGTAGCATTACACGCAAAACGATTAAAGAGGCCATTTTTAATGGGGCTCATACATTTCCAGCTGTCAAAGAAGCGACTAGAGCAGGCACTGGTGCCTGTGGTGGCAAAGGCTGTGGTCCGCGCATCGTAAAATTACTAGCGGAACTAAAAGAACAAGGACGCATTTAACATTATCCCTTGTTTTAAAATAGAACAGACCTGTTCTATTTTGCAGGACCACATATAGGGCCCTTTCACCTAAAACACAAAAGCTATTAGTTGATTATATACAATCAACTAATAGCTTTTTTAAATTTAAAGGACTGTTTTGTTGGGTTATAGCACCAAGTTAACGATACTTTCAAAACCACCAAGAATCGATTTTTGCAAGGGCACAAAGATGTGCGAAGCAATCGGTGAATTTAATATAACGATCAAGATGAGCAAGGAAACCATGCTAAATCGTGCTACATGAATTTGCCATTTAAGAGGCAAGAAGTTCATCAAAATATGGCTACCATCGAGTGGTGGCACAGGCATCAAATTTAAGATGGCAAAGTTAATGTTGTACACGACGATGAGAAACAATACGAGGTACAAGGAGTCATTGCCCAATAGGTTCGCTGCTTCCAAGCATCGCATAACAACGTAGCCGATAAAGGCCATCACAAGATTCGCCATAGGCCCTGCGATGGATACAATCATATCATCGGTCCGCGGGTCCTTAAAATTGGTGGGATTTACAACAACTGGTTTGGCCCAGCCAAATCCACCTATAATCAAGGCCAAAGATCCAATGAGATCAAGGTGTACAAAAGGGTTCATCGTAAGGCGCCCCATCATACGCGGTGTAGGGTCACCCAGTAAATCTGCTGCCTTAGCATGAGCATACTCGTGCCCTGCAGCAGCAATGATTAGCGCCGGAATGGACGCGATAATCATAATTAAACTTAATCCAGAAAGAATCATACTACTCCTTGTTATCTAATAGCACTTGGCTACTACATCATGTATTGATTTATTTCCAATTCATTAATTGGCTTCTCATTTATTGATTTGTGTTCCATTTATTGATTTGCTTCCCATTCGGCAAAGCCCGCATTAATGCAAGACAATGCATTCAACACACGAGGAAAGCCAATATACGGCACACATTGGGAGGCAATGCTAATCAGAAATCTCTTATCATTTCCTACGTTCAAATTACCAATGACATGCGCCTTAAGCTGCGCTTCACAACCGCCTTGCGCCATGAGAAAACAAAAGGTAATGAGCTCGCGTTGTTTAGTTCTAAGCCCTTTACGAGTATAGTAATCGCCAAACATATTGGCTAACCATTTATTGATATGACGCGTATCTTCAGGTCCCGATTGGTAAAAGTTATGCATTCCTTCGCCCCAGATTTCCACTTGCTTTTCGATGCCCTTTTCAAGGCGATTTTCACTGGTAATCGTGCTACGATGTGGGTTTTGAATTTCTTCATCTCGGTAATCGAGTATCTTATTAGTAATCTTAAAGAACGGACGCACCTTCCCGATGCCAAGATACGGTACCGCTTGATAAATAAGTTCCACGATTTCATCGGGAATGACACCAAAATTTAACGCAGCTGGCATCATCAACGAGTATTCATCTGTAGCACCTACCCCAACCAAGGTAGCTAAAATGGCCAAGAAACGGCTATGCGCTGCTACATTACAGCCATCCTCTATAATAACCTCGTGAAAGGCAAAGTTTTCAAATAGATCTTCAAACTCAGGGTCTATATATCCTGCTGGCGATGCAATATCGGGGAACATGCGTTCCGTATAGGCCTGCGCAAATTCAGATTTTGCCATCCTTACCTCCTAAAATAATTATTAAGCTTTCACCTAACATACAATTAATAGACTTTCACCTAACATACAATCTATCAACATCATAATTATATGATATCTATACATTCATATATATACAACAATGGTGAAAGCCCCTTATAAAGAACTTTCACCATTATACGTATCATTATAAGTATTTAATTATTATGCATGAACGTTTACAGTTGCAGGAACAGCATTTACATCAGGGAATGCAAACTCTGTGCCATATACTTCTTTCCAAGCAGCTTTGAACATGTTAAATTCATTTGTGCCAGGATTGATTTGGTACAATTGACCATCTGGAGCAAAGCGATATACAGTGTGCAAGCTAGGATGCACAATATATTTGAACAATGTAGCTTCGCCGTATTGGTTGTTATGCATATTTACTACATTAATACCGAATACATAGTTGCGGCTACCATCGATCAAATTAAATTGAGATGCTTTGTCAAAGTAGTAAGTTTCTGTACCGTTAGCACTGTTTGGCACTTCTGGGTAATTTTCCAAACCGTTCCAGTTAGCAGCGCTAGCTACGGAACCAACCAATAATGTTGCTGCAAGAGCAAATGTAGTAACTAATTTCTTATTCATAATGTTCGCCTCCACCCTAAACGGGTAACACTAGGTCTACTCCCAATGACCCAATAATACAATATCTAATTAAATTATATCATATTTATCGTTTAATATCTTCAGGATTGATAACACCATGCGCTGCATCAATGGTATCTAATAATTTATTAAGCAACTTTCTCAATTCAGCAGCTTCATGAACAGTAAAAACTTCTTGCGTGCTAGCTACTAGTTTCTTAGGTACTTCGATAGCTTCCTTGCGAAGTGCATGGCCTTCTTCTGAAAGAGTAACCATTACCACCCGTTCATCATTACGACTGCGTTTACGTTTTAAGAACCCTTTTAGTTCTAATTTCTTAAGCAACGGCGTCAATGTACCAGAATCGAGGCGCAACACTTGCCCTAATTCCTTGACGGATAATTCACCATATTGCCACAATGCCATCATGACAATGTATTGAGTATATGTCAAATTCAAAGGTTCCAAATGCGGACGATAAGCATTTACGATTTCCTTAGCTACTACATACAAAGGAAACCCCAATTGATTTTCCAACATTAAATAATCAGCTTCTGGAACCTCTGAAACGCGATTATAACCTGCTAATGTACCTATTTTTGCCATTAACTAGCCCTCCATTACACACACTTTGTATTTCTAAATTAATTGTACACAATTTTCCATTAAGCGGTCAATACATCTTTGTAAATTCTTCAGCAACTTACGGTTTCATAGATGAGGGGTCAAAATGACACGCTACTGCGCAAGCGGAGCCCGAAGTCATTTTGACCCCTCATCTATTCCACACAATAAATGCTTTAAGAATTTGCAAAACTGCATAAAGCAAGGGTCTGTCTCCGCCCTGCGGGCTCCGCAGGGCCAAAGTCGGCTTCAAAACACCCACACATCCGCCATGAACGCTAATCTATATTTAGCTAATCGCAATATAGCATTTTATATTAGAATCCATTAGGAATTTATAAAGATTATAAGGAAAAAGGGCATATGGGACAGCACATCAAAATTCATTTCTGATTCTTGATATGCTATCCCATATGCCCTTTTGTATTGAGTTCGTTTGGTACTAAATATATCCTTAGTTATGATATGTATAAGTTGTTTCTTTGTCTACCGCAGCCATATCAACGAGCATGGTCCAGGTTAAAGCTTCTTGCGATACGCTATTCCATTGGATGGGCATAACAGGCATAGATACTACATCTGTATGATCTAATGTGTTTATTACCATTCGTATTGATTTCGTATGATTTACAAACCAATCTTTTATTGTGCTTCGCGTTGCCATAGTTGCCTCCAACTAAACTGTATCATTAGTAATAGTATTACTAATTTATATCTATACCCCCATAGGTATTTACTATTATCTATACTATATACCCATATAGGTATATTTGCAAGTGTATTTTCATTTTTATTCTAAAAATGAAAAGGGTCGCATATGCGACCCTTCGGTGTGTAGTTATTAGTCAATATAGGTTACAGGATTCCCTTTGATGTCAAGTTCTCTGCGGTTTAGTCCATTTGGCAAGTCTGGATAGCCGATGGCAAGGCTTGCATATACTTTTTCATCATCGCCCATGCCAAGTTCGCGAAGGCGTTTGATTATGCGTTCGTTGTCTTGTAGGTGACGTAATTGGTTCACCCAGCAGGATCCCAAGTCTAGTTCGTTGCAGGCAAGCATCATGTTTTCCATAGCACAAGCTGTATCAGAGAAATTATTGGCTAGCACAGGTTTATGAGCCAATACGATGAGCACCGGTGCATTGTAGTGGAATACAAATTTGCCCTCTTTGGACATTTTAATGATGTTCACCATGTATGGCGGCGTTTGTTCCGTTACTTCCGTCTTACCATACTCTTCTTGAACAAGGGTTACTAGTTCTTTCAACACATCCGGATTGGTAATAACCATAAAATGTGTAGGTTGTAAATTGCCCCCTGTTGGCGCGCGACGACCTGCATCGATAACGGTGTCGAGCAATTCTTGTGCAACCGGTTCAGGTTTGAATTTACGTGTACTATGACGTGTTTTTATGCATTCTAATGTATTCATGATAAACCTCCTTTTGAGAGTATTCTACTATGAATTATTGATTGCTTACAAGTTTTCCTATATATAGATTATTGATTACTTACAAGTTTGCCTACATATGGATTTCTGTCTTCGTCAGAATTGGTTTTATATTTCCAAGACAATAATAATGCCGAGTTAAGTACTACGAGTAAGCTTCCCCCATTGTGTACGAGGGCGCCCCATACTGGTGAAAGCGTACCAATCATGGCTAAGATAATGGCAATACCATTCAGAATGAGGGCAAAGCTTAGGTTAATTTTAATAGTGCGCATCATGTGTTTGGATAAAGCTAGATAATTACTGATTTTATTAACTGTATTCTATTTTTGCATGTGTTTATTACACAAATACATGAGCAGTTATTCATGTATCCTATCCATCGTATTCTTAATGCTCACACTTGGAGATAAAAGCCAATAGACATATATATGTGTCCTACAAAATAGAACAGGCCTGTACTAATTCCAATGAGCCCTATATATAGTTCTGCAAATTAAAACAGGCCTGTTCTAATTCTAAAAAGGACTTACTGATGTCTAATAAATTAAAAATCGCGACTAGTTGATTAGAAACTAATTAACTAGTCGCGATTTTTCTATTTCTATATTTATATAAGGATTCCACAATTCCCTATATGGATTGATTATACTTGCATGGTTGCCCAGATGAGTACATCATAAATAAGTGCTACAACAACGGCCATAGCTAATTGTCCACCGATATAGACAGGCACGAGGTATATAAAAAATGCCCATAAGGCACCGATAATTTTCATCCATACGGCCCCAAGTTGTTTACTTTCAACCCAAGCCACAAAACGATCTAGAGGGCTAACGATTTTTAAAATCCATCTAGGAACGTCCTTATCTGGATTACACGCGGGCAGGTATAGCAGTAATAACGGCAATACGATGGCATCAATGGCAAGTAATGTGGTTAGCGTTAAAGAAAACCAATCGGGTTCCCCTTCCCAAGTCACAGGATGCGAATAAAAACGAAGCCCCCACAAATAGGCTTTGTATACGATATACGGTTCTAACAGCCATAGTAGGGGCTTTGTAATATGCATAATAAACACTCTCTCTAAATTATAAATAGTATATTAATTATAGCATATTTTTTACGTTTTAAATTGTGTACTTTTACGCACTTATATCTTTTTTAATAACATTCGCGGATATTTTCCAATAAGTCTAAAATGAGGCTGTTAATTACAGCCCCATTCTATTATTCCACAACGATCGTATTATCTCTTCTCACTGTTTCAAGCATTTTAGATCGCACTGTAGATTCTGTATCGAGTTTGTGTTTTCCACCGTACCAAGCCATATCGGCACCAGCAAGGCGGAACATGATTTTGCCATAGGCACTACCGGAAGAGTGTTCTGGTTTATTAAATCCCATATCAATGGACACGCGCGGTGTCAGTTGCAGTTCAGTGCCAAGTCGCAATCCATTCTTATCAGCGCTACGGTCCAGAGTCCAATGATAGGCTTCTCCATAGATGCGAGCCCAGCGCGCATTTTTAAAGGTTTTTCCATAGGACACGGTATAGCCATCGGTAATACGTTCCAATGCACCATTGACCATATGTTCATCACTCATACCACGATAATAGTTGAAACGGAACTCGCTTTCACCAGAAAGATACTCAAGACCAGCACTCATGCGTCTATGTTGGCCCTTGAAACGGTGGTCATAAAACAAGTTCGCGCCATGCAAATGATGGTCATCACTGCTGATACGGCGATAGCCAAAACCGCTGTTAAGGGTCGTACCAACGTCCGCAGCGCGTGCCACGGAACCTTGGGTAAACCAAACTTGGCGGGATTGGTCGTCATAATGGCCTATGGGCTGCACCGTTTCTGCGCTGTAGAGGGGCTTCCAATCCTTCTGAAAGCTAAGCGCCACGGTGGTTCGTTTCATCCATGCTTTACCATTGGTATGCATATTATTGTTGATATTGGACACAGCCACTGCATTGATAGCGGAATTCACCGCATCAACATTAGAATATCGCGTCGTTTTACGCTCTGTTGTATCCATTACCAACGGTCCGCTTTCACCAATCTGATGGTCCGGCAAATAGGCCGGCGAAATATGAAATTCCTCAGTATTCACTTGTCCATTTTTCGTAGATGGCGCCGTATCACTGGCCCACACAGTAGGAGCCAGTAATACCCCACACAACACATACACTAAAAATCGTATATACACTTTTTTACAAATTGAGAGCTTCCATCCATTCTTTTTCTTTAAAGCCTACCAAGACCTTATCTTCTAATACCAAAATCGGACGCTTTACGAGCATACCGTTGGATGCCAACAAAGCTAATTTTTCCTCTTCGCTAAGACCTGGCAACTTATCCTTTAATTGTTGCTCACGATAAATCAAGCCAGACGTATTAAAGAATGCTTTCAAATCCTTACCAGATTGAGGATACCATGCAGCGATTTCCTCAGCTGTAGGATTTTCAGATTTAATATCACGGTCTGTGTACTCAATATGATGATCATCTAAAAACTTCTTTGCTTTTTTGCACGTTGTGCATTTTGGATATTCTACAAATAACATAGGAACTCCTTTATCTACATATAACACTAAGAATCATTATTCATATGTATAGTGTAGCAGATACATCGATTAATTTCAATTTATTGTTTTATATATCATCTGTTGGAATAGCACCTACTTAATTATCGCTTATGATAATCTTCGTCACTTTGCTCCCATTATGTTCAAAGAATATACCGCGAATGTTATCGCTATTATATCTAAGATATCCATAGAACCACCGGTTATTAAAGTCGATAAAATCAGGGCGTCCATAGACGTCCATAACCTTTTTCAAGTTGTCGCCAACGGCAATGCCTCGAGCAGTTACAGCATCGCGATTGCTTACGGTTATATACCATACGATAGGTCTGCTATCTTGCATCAAGGAATGTCCGAATTTAATGCCTCCATAGGTAAGCTCATCACGTTTTTCACTAGTCGGCTGACCAAGGCTAGCCTTTACTGCATCAAAAGATGTACCAAGGGACACACCTGCAATTTTCATATCTTCAGCAGGCAAATAGGCCCCTATGACCTGACCAGGTCTATAATGACGATATTGCTCTGCCTTTGGCCAACTTGGTGAAAGTTTAGCATTACTTGTTTCTAAACGATCCATGGCTTTACTCAACCAACTGGCATCAGCAACAGAGCTCATATTGCCAGCCAGTAATACAGCAATACCCAAACTAAGTGCTATAGATTTTGTTCTCATCATTCTCTCCTAGTCTCTCAAAACTATAAATTAATATAATCTTATTAATTATAAAGTGCTATTTTCTTCATATACCAAGGAATATAAACCGAATTTGCTTCTAACTGCTTCTTATAGGTCCCGTCTACTCTCCATTGCGGTTCCTTTTGAAGTGTTCTTGTATTATCAAAGTCTACATATTCAATCATATCTCTCAACTGTTTATGATTATATAAGGACATACTTTCATCATAAAGAATTCGATAACTATAAGCATATACTGAATCTTTTGTATAGTGTCTCAAGTACGAGTTACCTTTGGTTATTTGACGATCAATCAAGAATCCTGGCAAGCCGTTGTTCCATACAGTAGCATATTGTGTAGGCATATCAAGATCGCCATATTTATCCAAAAACCACAGTATTTGAGATGTGGCGCCAGAACGATCTATATTATCTTTCTTAAATACATGTCGTATAACACGAATCGTGATTCCCTTATCTTCATAGGTTCGCACCTCATACCGACCTTCTTCTATAGTTTGACTAATCAATTTAGCGGTTTTGGGAATACGATACGTAAAATTACCCCAGCTTTCAGCCTTAGAATAAGAATCCAATCCCACTAGCGATTCAATAGACGGAATAATATAATTACTCATAACTACTTCAGCAGGTCGATTTTGAAACGGATCATTCTTCGTCACAGAACGACCATATGTAATGCCATACGTATGGTTGGAATTAGACGGAGTGAATTCAGTATACATCACATGTTCTTTAGCATCCGACACGAATTTCCAAGAAGTCTGTTTTAAATTGTCATATGTATACTTTCCATGCTCATAACCCTTTATTTGCTTACTATGAGGAGGACCTACAAGCAAAAATCCAGTAAGACTCCGAACAGCATATAATGGTCCTTTTTCTGTATTCGACGTAATTACATCACCTCGAATACTAACATCAGGCACAGAGAAACGAATCGCATTGGCATTGTCATGCACCAAAACAACAGTAGATTGTGAAAACTCTGCTAATCTAACGGCTTTATCATATCCAGGTTTCTCTTGATTAATTTTTGCTATCAATGAATCTGAGGCTCTCGGATGAGACTTAACATACGCCACATATGCGTCTACCTCCTTAACAGCCGGCTCATTGATATGTGAATAATTTTCATAGGCATTTGCAGGAATTTTCCTGTCTGCACCAGGTACAGGAGGTTGTCCAGCCGGCACCTCAATCTCTACGGCATTAACATTCATAGTAAAAGCTAATGCCATCGCCATCATAAATAAGCTACGCCGCATCATATTACACCCTCTTCTCTCAACATAAAATAAGCACAACACTTCTTAGTATAAGTATACTATGCTGAGAAGCATTGTGCCTATTGTTTTATGGTTTATCCGTATTTGACGATATATATGCTCTTTTTATGCCCATACACATGGTATTTTCAGTAAGTTCTGAATGATATTGTGCCCTGCTATGACGGTCATAACTGACGGAGCGCAATAGGTAAATTCTGGGTCTGGCAAAATCGTTTTGATATAGCAATCTTGTGTTTCCATAAATGATTTGTATGTATCAAGTGAAAACAGTCCATAATTACCACACAATTCCCATCTATCTTTAGCGAGAAGGGCCAAAAATTCATCGGCATGTGGGTCATATGCAATGTTAGGTAAGGTGCTGGTTGTTAGCCCCGTATCACTATTTGTACATGGGGAAATATGATACATATACCCTCTTGGTGTGATACAAAGCATCCAAGTAATGGCTCTAGACATAAGGGTTCGTTTCAAAACGCCAAATACTTCTTGTAATCTTGATTTTCGCACATACAGAGCATAAAAGGTTTCCCTATATTCCGTTGGGTCATCAGGCGTATCGAGATAGGTTTGCTCCACTACATCAAAGGGTACATTACATATATTAGCGAGGTCTTCAATCGAATGGCGCCATATTCCTCTACGTACTAAACTAATACGCCTTTTGGGGAATAGTAAAATATATTCACTGCCAATATAATCAGATAAAGCACCAAAATGAATGCCATCTTGACGATTAAACTCAGGAAATTGCATGCGCCGATAATCAACGTCAATGCCCGTACAAGCGTAGCTTTCACCTAAAACAGTGCTACCATAGGTCTCAATCTGATGAGGATCCCAGTCCCCTAAGTCATCGCCATACCGCATCTTGCCATGATCATAACGAAGCATCTTGGTATGCCCCGTAGGAGACACGCAGAGCACGCAAGGATACCCATACCGCTGCGTATACCAACCGCCCACGCTGTGCCAGTCCGCAATCCGATTTTCAGGCCATGCAAACAAGGTCATTTCCACCGGCTGCTGTCCATGTACACCATTCACGGACGCCGTGCCATGAATCGTATGCTTATACCAATTTCGGCCAATCATATACTGCCATGCCAACGGTGGCGTCGGACCACTTTGGCCAACAGGATTGCTAATCACAATGAGCAGACCCATCCGCGCTTTGCGATAGGGTCTAACGATATCATTAATTTGGCGCACTAAACCTTGATTCATAGGACATCCCCCTTTTATCTTACCAATCTTGATGAAAGCTAACGCTATTTACACCTTTAGTATAAACGGGAACATGCGTAAAATTTTGTGCATAGAGGCATGCAAACTCATTACTGCTTAACATATAAGAAAGTTATATAATTATACTTAACAAAGAGGATCTATGTATTGTTATAGCTCCTATAAAAAGGAGCATGTAAGCAGGAGAAGCTATTATGCTAAAATTACCACTCATAGTGGGTGCTTTCATCATGAGCACTGTACTATCACCAGTAGAGGCCATCGACGTCAACATTCCTGGTGCGGATGCGAAAATCCCAAAGAATGCATATATAAATTATCAAGCCACAAACCAAGCCATTGAACAGGATGTGGCCAATTATGTAGAAACCTTAAAGAGTACTGATAAAGCCAACGGTATTAGTAGAAACGAACTAGCCTATGCCAAAGAGGCCTCCATATATCGCGGCGAGCATTACCACAATACAGTTATTTCCGTTCACAATCGCTACAGCCAGATTCGGCTTTCATTCCCCGTAGCAGGCATAAAGAGCGAATATAATATTGGCCGGTATAAAAATCCAGATCGCACCATAGAGGATTATCGCGTTATAACTGATAACGGCAGCCTCAATCTAGAGATCGACTATGCAGATTACAAAGATCAGGATTGGCGCAACACTAAAATTTCCTATGAAAAACTAACAGACAAGGACGTTCGTAAGTTCTTACAAGATAAAGCAAAGAAGAGTCCAGAAAAGCATATTTCTGATATAAAGGCAACTGTATTTTCATACCCTACTGTTACCTATAGTACTTGGGACAGTATGAAAATGCCTTACCTCAAAAACGGTCAAAAAACGACGATGACCGTCGATACCATCAACTTTAAATATATGGGCTTTGCCATACGGTATCCTCTATATCACGGAGGTATCGCCTATTTCGATAATAAACCGGTGTTGAATAAGGTGCCTACTGACAATCTACTCGCCAATTACGTGCTTCCATCGGTGAAGAATCTCAATGAGTTGAATGAATATTCACGCATAGAAAATCTAAATGGCATTCAGTATCGCGTACCTAAAGATGCCCTATTCGAAGGTGAAAGTAAAGAAGATTATCAAGATATTAGATATTACAAAAAAGGAGCCATAACCTTTTTTGTTTCTACTATCAATCTAGCTAAGAATCCATATGCTCGCAATTTTATGATTGATGGACATTACAATTTTAATAAAGAGTTACATACGTTTTGGAATATTTACCGGTACCACCCAACACCAGAGTATATAAATTACTCGGTTGTATGGAATAATAATATTCCTGGACTATCCATACACAGCTATGAACCGTATAGGGATAATCACATCCTAATCTTTGAATCCTATGATGGCACCTATCATTTTATCTATACCATCTTTTATCCGAACTTTTTAAATGCTGATGAAGTTCAAAAATTACGGAATATGATTGAATTCTTTGATTCTACGAATAATCCGGAGTTTAAACTACAAGAGCATGTTGTGTTTCCAGAGAATCGCTAACTAGAAAACTAAATACAACTAATCTGCTATCTTAAGATACACAAATAGCCAGTACCGCAATCGCAGTACTGGCTGTTTGTATGTGTAGTGCATTCTATTCTGTTATTATACAACTATTTAGAATTTTTGAGGTCTCTATTTTGTCTTGCCTTGTTTTTCATGTTGTTCTACAAGAGCAAGAAATTCTTTAAAGTTGTTGATTTTAACGGCTTGCCATGTGCCATCATCAAGTTTTTTCATAGCAAGGTTAAATGTTACGTCTTGGTTAAGTTCTTTGGAGTTAAATGTAACAGGCACAACAGCGCTATTACCATCAACAGTGGCAGAACCAATGCTTTTGAACTCAAGATCTTTAATACCAGTTTTTTCTTTCATTTCATCAGCTGCTTGTTTTTCGCGAGCATTTTGGTCTGAACTTTCAGGTTGCTTTGCAATGGCACTGTAAATTTCATTACTCAAAATAGGCACAATCTTAGGTTTCAAACCTTGGAACATCACCTCAGCAAGGCCTTTGAGCGGATTATTCTTAATTTCAGGGTCTTCCAATTGCATAGCTACAACATCATCATAGCCTGAACCGATGATAGAATCTACATCGACATGTTTTTTGAAAGCATTCACATCGTGTTTTTCTACGGCTTCACGAGCAAGGTTCAAGGAATAGACCGGTGTTTTTGTAAAGTACAAGAAATACCAACCTAGAGCAACGGCCACAATGGCTACAAGTACGGCAATAATAATCTTCTTTTTAGACATAAGGGTCTCCTCTCATGCGGACACAATAGTATATAACTTACTTTCAATTTTACACTAAAACCCTCTTAAAATTTACAAACTATATACACACAACTGTATTACATCTTTTCTCGACTTTGCATGCGGATTACTTTATTCCTCAATGTTTCAATATTTGCAAAGTCAGAATATTCTACTGTATTACGCAGCTGAATATGAGAATATGGCACAGCCCCGTCGGTATAAACTAAACTCATAATGTATATATTCTTGTCATCGCGTAAGAATCGATACATTAAAGATTTTTTACCTGGTTGATAGTTATCTACCAAAAGACTAGGTACACCATTATTCCAAACAGATGCTGACTGAATAGGTGCATCACCTATAATTTGACTTTCTGGCTTTACCTCCGAAATTTCATTAATAAAAGAGTAAATATATTTATCATCTACTTTTACAGGTTTCTTGGCCACAACAAGTTGCATCCCCAATCCACGATAGTCCCTTATTTTAGCAGAGTCCTTTAATGACTTCTGTGCTGTTAATTTAAGCCCTTTAGGAATGCGATACATGAGATTATCCCAGCTGATACTTTCACTATAATGATCCAAGTCATCTAAAGAACGAATCGATGGAATTACATAATTACTCATAACGCGCTCGATCTTATTGGTAACAGGCTGATTTTTGTAGCTAAGGCCTATCATATATTCTTGATTTGGTTGATTATCTAAACCAACTACAGCAACCATAGCAGGCGTATTCTCACCAAAAGATTCTGTATCAATAGCCCATTTACCATGTGAAATACCAGGATATATGAACTCCCCTTTTCGCTCTGATTTTAGTTTACCTAATGCATCATCATAATTTGGTTTCGTACCGATCGCAAAAAATATGGAATTCTCTCTTACAATAGATAAACGTTCACCATCACTGCGTTTTGGGTAATATTTACTTGCTAATAGTAGTCCAGGGACAGATGCTCGGATGTTATTACGATCATCATGCAACAACACAACTGCAGTCTCATTAACAATTAAGTCTATCAGCTTTTCAGAATCGCTTGCTATCTGATTGACTTCATCTCGTGTTAGTCCCCAGTCAGTTATATACATTTCCATACGCTTCTTAGATTCAGAATGTAACTTTATAACATCACTAGCCCCTACATTACTCAAGCTATCGGCCCGATAATTCTCATACGCATTAGCAGGAATGCTCGCATCTGCCCCTGGCATAGGCGGCTGTCCGGCTGGTACTTCGATCTGTACAGCACTTACATTTATGGTGAAAGCAGTTGCTAGTAACATCATAACTATACTTTTACGTAACATAAAACCCTCTCTTTTTCTCTCCCATTACAACAAAATAAGCACAACCTTGTTAGCATAAGTATACTATGCAAACAAGACTTTGCCTATTATTAATAATTTTATATTTTAGTATGTATAAGTTTTGTGTATAGTAGAAATGAAGGGCTATTTGTCTTTTGTGAGACAAACAAGAGCTATTAATGCCCCAAAGGCAATAACGACAGTTATTACCTGTAATAAGAGCATGATTATTTCATAAACACTCATAGGCTTATCCCTCCCTTCGATGACGAAGAGAGGCCCAACCTCGTCTAACTATCCTAAGCCTATTATAGAACGAACTAATATACGATGGATCAAGGAAGTAATAAGAGAAATATATGGATAAATATATAAGAAACGCCCGTCTTAAGACGGGCTTTTTAGTATTCATAGGATAGTGATTTATTTATATTTTTGTAGTACCCGGTCCGCAAATTGAACGGCTAGTCCAAGGTAGTTATGAGGATCTAGCATATAGTCGATTTCGTCTTCTGTGAAAGCTTCAGTAAATTCTGGCTCAGCCATCAAAGCATCTTTCATTTGGGCTTCTTCTTCATAGGCTTTCATGCATGTACGGTAAACGATGGAATGCGCAGTCATACGGCCGAAGCGAGGTGCCAAATACATCATAATACATTCACTCATCATTAAGCATCGTAGAGGAACCAACTTTCCCAATGAAGAACGGTTCTTCTAACTCAAGGATTTCTGTCCGTTGTAAGCTTAAAATTTCATGTCTCGTAAGATAACTGTACTTGCCATAATAAGCGCCCCCTATTTCACAACTACATCATCAAATTGCATACCGTACACACGTTCATACAAGCGGTTAGCCAAAAGATATCCTGCAAAGCCAAAGTCTACAGGGGCCGTTGCCATCCATCTATCACTCGCTTCGCTTTGTGCATCATACCGGTTTCCATCTACATGGAACACTTTAAAATCAATAATAGTAGATGAAATTCCTGAATTCTTTTGTTTAGACAACCATAGATCTTTATACGATGCTAATTGATGGGCATCCAATTTCTTAATTAAATTAGCAAAGGACTGCTTTGTATCAAAGGTGTAAAGAACCTGCTTTTCCTGAATCGTATCACCGGCTGGCATGAGCACATACTGTGTGATGGTAATTTGCTTTGTTCCATTCGGCCCGTTAGAGGCCTTGATGGAATCCTTATCTATATAGGTGCCATCACCATTGCCGCTTTCACCAAAACCACGAAGCATTTCATAGTGGCTAGTATTTTGTAATTCCTGCATAGACATGCTATATGTTGGCACCACACAAGACAGTACCAATGCCATTGTTATATATAATACTTTCATCATCCGCCTCATTTCACCACCACATCTTCAAAATGCATCCGATACGCTTCATAGAATAAAGTATCCGCTATATCATAACGCGTCGTATTCGGAGCCATGCGCAAAATAGCACGCGTAGAGGCTTTCACCTGAACCGGCAGGGACTGTCCGTCAAAAGAGAATTTCCCCAATGGTTCCTCAGTGCCCGTCATACCGGTTTTCGTCTGTGCCGCATCAATAACTGTCGTCAACGAAGCACCCGCTTGTTTCGCGCGATATACCTGACTTGCCAGTGACAAACGAGTATCATAGGATACAATCCAGGAATCACTATAAATAACATTTTTCCGCGGCGATTGGTACGCATTATATACCGTGGCTTTAATTTTATACATAGGTGGCGCATACTCTAATACCTCTATGGATTTCGTATCTAAATACCATGTAGTATGCTCATCTGCATTAGGACCATCAGGCGTTACCTCATAAATCACCTTAAACTGCGGTGATGACTTGAGTTCCTGTATCGATATAGCTTGGCTAGGTATGGTGAAAGCTAGCGCTACTGCTAACATTATAAAAATACGTTTTAACATAAAACACTCCTCTTAGAGATTATAGTTAGAAACACTATACCTCACTCGCTCATTCATCTTAATTTGACGATATATCATAACCTTATTATAATATAAGAAGATAGCTAGACGAGTCGTAACGTCAGGCTCATCTCGAAAATTAATTTACTTAGGAAATGGCCTTTTCGTTTATCTAGCTACCAAGCGGTAACGGAGGGCTATTTGCTTTTTGTAAGGCAAATAAGCGCTATCAGTGCTCCAAAAGCGATAACAACAGTCATCACCTGTAATAGAAGCATAATGATTTCATAATCACTCATAGGCTTACCCCTCCCTTCAATAACGAAGAGAGGCCCAACCTCGTCTAACTATCTTAGGCTTATTATATAGCAAACAAACATACGAAACAATAAGCATCGTATTATACCGATTTATAGATAAACCTCTACCTAAAAATTCTAGGTAGAGGTTTCTTTTCATATCTACATTATACTATTCACTATAGTAAATAAGGTAGTAAGTTATATTCTTTTACATCACTCAATACATTACTATTTCCATGTCGATCACGTTGGTACCGAATCAATACGACTCGATTTGTATACTTATTGAACACAAAAGATAAGCCTTCATTGTGATAACCTACGTATTCGCCCACATAGTACCCTGTATATGTATCATAACCATGGTAGATGTCGCCATATGGCTCTGCCGGACGGCCCCATTCAGTATCCTCAAGAAGCGGTCCATAAAGAGATTCCACTTCACTACGCGTCATACCTACCATGGCCCCTTTATTGGTAGCATATCCTGATTTTGTAATATATATCATACTTGGTGGTGTGCTATAATCCCATAATGAAATAATAACTGATTGGTCCGCAGAGATGTACATATCATGACTAGAATAACGATGATCTGCTAGCCATAAAGAATAATGGTAATGATTCAAATAAGAGTACATATCCGAATTAGATTCTAATCCGGCTAAAACACCTGCATCATCAGTTTTGGCAAACGCAGTTTGCCCTATACAACTAAGGATAAGAATAGAGCTTAATAAGAGTTTTACAAGCAAATGTTTCAATAGAATCACCTCTTAGACATAACCATCAATGCTACTCCCCAATCTATGCACCTCATCAAGCTTTTATTTTATAAACATTATAGCCTGTCTATACATAAAATAGCCAGTACCTCATTGTCGAGATACTGGCTATAAATCTTAATATAAGCAAAATGTTTATTTCGCTTCTTTATCATTCCAAACTAGCAATGCACCAATGGCATTAAGAATATAAAATACATATTTACCAACATTGGCAAAATTTCCTTGAGTGAATGCTTTTAGAAGCTGAACGATATTATAGACCATCCAAAATGGCCATTGCGTATTTAATTTTAGAGCGTTAAATAGATTAGCAATGAGAGATAAGGCAAATACAATCGTTGTAAGAATCGATAAGAAATTAATATGACCGCTAAACCCTATAAAGTTAGCTATAATAGAAAAAATAAAAGCCATCACAGTAATCATAGATCCTACCCATCGTTTTTGTGATGGACTCATCGTATTAGGAATTCCATCATGCGATGCTTTCCATTTTTTTATAGCAAATGTATAAATAATAAAGGTAACAGGATACGTAATAATCGCGGCTTTATTACCAAGAATGAAATCAATTACACCTGATAACACAGTATTAACAATGCCAAGATAGTTACCCCATTTGTTCAATTGGCCAGTAAATCGTGTAGACAACATGGAAATACCAACATTGATAACAGAAATAAGACCAAATGGAACTAACGCAGTCCATGGTCCCCAATCTACAAATTTCTCAAGTCGAGAATTAAGATACCCTGCAGAGATTGCAATGCCAACTACGAGTGCCACGCCGATTAAATCAAACCATCTTGATGTAGCAAATTGTTTTAAATACTGTTTCATATGTATCGCCTTTCTACACAACATGTTTAAAACTGTTTTAACACAACACAAATTTCAATGCAATAGTCAATGTATATAATCCATAAATATAGCCAGTACCTCTCTTCAAAGATACTGGCTATGTTCATGCATATATACTATTCAAACAATATTATTTAGTGAAATACATAGCTCCTCCAAGACACCAGTGCCTTCTTGTACTCGTCAATGGTAGAGAATTTCGGTGTATAGTTTGTTAACCATTCGGTTAGTGTAGGTTGTGTCGCCTCTGGGTCTACGGCAATTGGTAAGTCCCAGATGTTACCATGTTTGCCTTCAAAGTAGCGCCATTTGTCTTGGGCAAAGCTCACCAAGGCATAAGCCTTATCATATTGCTCCTTCGCAAGGTCTAATTTGCCAAGGCTTTCATTAATCTGAGCCATAATACTATAATCCGATGCATTCCATGGATATCCTAATGCGGTACCGGCCCAGCCAAATTTATACTCCTCATCGATGAGGGTTTGTAAATTCCGCTTGTACATCTCGGCCCGTCGAATGTCGCCAAAATGGACGGCCAATTTCACCATGTATTTGACACATTCGAGGTACGCGTAATGGTCCTGCGTATGGCGCGCATAGTTTGGATTGTCATAGGTCGCATCCCACAAGGTGCCAAGTTCGTCCCAGCACGATTGGTCCATGTGATCTAGGTGAAAGTGCCATACGGCCTTGAGCCACAACAAGAACACCGCATTCGTATAGTTCCAATAGTGATTGCCCTCTGTATACTCATCTTCCGTCTCATGACCATTCTCATTTAAGAGCACATGCATCTGGCTAATCCAGTCAAAACGCATGGAGAAGAGCGGTGGATACACAGTTTCAATATAGCGCTCATAACCAACGCGATTGTCCGTTTCTACATAAAAATGCAATAACGCAAGTTGCAAATAGTCAAGGTCAAAGGCACTCGACGGATTTGCCAAGTTATTAATGAATGCATCCGAATAACTTTCATACTCTAATGGATCCTTTTCCTGAGCCTGAATCAACTCTTTGAATAGACTTTCAGCCTCACTACGCCCTGTGAAAGCATAGGCTAGCGCCCGATACCACTTGGACAGGCGACCTACTTTCAACATATACTCGTACTGCCACGAATCCGGCGAAGGAATATCCGCATGAGCGACCACATCGTCTAGAAAATTCACGATAGGAATCACATTATGGTACATGCGCTCGCATCGAATGGCACGCTGACACGCATCAAGCGCACAATACACGTGGCAACATAATTTCACGTCCACCGGCGGCATATCATCCTCTTTATTCATGCCAAATGGGTCAGTAAACCCAAACGGATTATCTACGTCAGCCGAATCACCTAGACCAAACGGATTGGATTCATCCATGACGGACAAGAGCTCATCGCCCACCCCAACATAGCGTTTGCGATACAGGTCCTCCACGCGGTCTGCATAAGGAACGAGGACATCCAAATACTGCTTATACTGATGCACCTTTGGATGCAATTCGACGCCCAGATTCTCTGTTGAAAGTTCCCGAATCACGTGTGCCACAAGAGGAAATACCTTCTGTTCTTTCACATAACCAAGCACACCATCATCATAAGTAGGCACCTGCTTTAAGGTACGACGGACCATCGTATATTGGCTATTCCAACATTGCCGAATCAACGGATTAAGCCAGCGTTCACAGTCATCATAGACGTCAATAGCTGACTCTTCAGAAGGCGCCATGTACATTTTATACATGGACTCACAAATATGTTGTAACAATACATCCTTCGACAAGGTCTTGAGCGCGTCCAATTCCGTTTCTCCGTCCATAGCCTGCACCATATAGGCACCAAGCGCATCGGCAAGGAGTAAAAATTCAGAATGAACCTGTGTAGGCTCGGTCATCACGTAGTGATTCGGTACCGAAAAGGCATCAACCCCTTCACTGAATATATCTTCGTCCGCAGACCATATGTCCTCCAAAGCCTGTTGCAGCACGCCAAGGGATAGGGGCGTTTCTATATGCTTAACGTCAGCTAAATAGCCATACGTCCCCTCATCGGAAAACAAGGCCGTTATGAAATGGCGTAGCATATTGTCGAATACATATTGCACTTCATCTTTAGGTTGACGCCCCTGTTGAAATAATAACTTACGACCTCTGTGGCTTTTATACAAAACATACGCCTCATACTCACCGGTACGAGGCTTTTCTAATAGAGGCTGTCCATTATACGTACCATAGCGGATAAATTCGGGCAAAGAAAACAAGAACGCATTGCGACACTCCTCAAAGGGCTTGCCCATCTCCTCACACACGGCCTTGACGAACGCGCGGATCCGCTGCCGTTCCAGCTCAACATGAGGACCATTGACAACCACATCGTCTTGCCCCTCATCATAAAATGGGATGATTCCACCTGTATTAAAATCCAAGCCAAGTAAAAACGTTGTCGTTTCCTTCCCCTCTATCGGCGGGAACAAGGACGGCCGGATAGCATTAAATATGCCCGTTGTGCTAATCGTAACGTGATGCATAGTACCTCCTATATAACAAAACTCTATCTATACTTATGATTCTAATCTATCTAATCAAATGCCTCTGTGATACCAAATGATGGATGCAAAACTGATATAAAACACCTACCATCTTATGCCGCCATGACAGACACGCCGTAATCCAATAGTCGCTGAATAACATCAGGGTCATCATCATAAAAACATAAATCCTGTGGCCCACATTGAAATAGTGAGCAAAAATCTTGAATGGCGTGAACCACATCTCCGGCGGACTTATCGCTAAACCGGATGGCCTTGTAATCTGTCACATTGTGAAAGTTCAACAGCAATCGTACGCGTTCTGGATCAGCAGCGGTCCACAAAGCACACTGCTCACTGCCTTGGGTAATCAACAAGTGCGCCATTTCAAGATTAAGCGTGGTTTGCTCCAAGTGTGTCCGCACATAGGCTTGCTTATGGGATGTGATGAACCCTAATTCTTGGTCTGTAAGCTGTGGATACCAGCTGCGAACCACGTCCCGCGTAATGCGGTCCGGTATAGTTGTACTTAGTTCCAGTCCCACCTGAGCCAAGGCGTACACATAACCGGCTGTATTTAATTGATTGGTAAACACTAATGTATTATCTACATCGACAATGTGAAACATAGAACCTCCTCTATCAAACTATACCTATTACTTCTAACTGTTTCGTAATGATGCGGACATCATAATCACAACAGCCAACTACTATAGAACTTAAAATAGTGTGTCTGCCAGTTCCAAGGCTGGGTTCACTAATTGAACGATATCCTCGACAGTGACTGCCAATGTATCTGCTTTTCCCTTCGCCACTACAAGTTGCCGCGCTTGTTGCGATGCCAATAAACTACGATTTAATTTCATGTCTCGTGCATTGTCATCGGTGGCAGCATTATACATGGCACACGCCATATGACCATATTTGCTAGCCTTTGCCATCGCATGACGGGACCCGCTATCCCCATCACGGCCTTCATAACTAGCAATGAGGATGACCGCCTTCGCAAATAAGGCTTGCAATCGATCTCGTTCTACAAAGCGATTGATGGCTTCATGACGGCTATGCGGTTCATCGCAGTACTCAGTAATAACGAGACCACCCGTTGCAACGATGCGCTCTGCCATGTCGCGATGAGCAGCCGGGAATATAGAATTTAATGGTGACGGCAAGATGGCAATAGTTTTGCCCCCACAATCCATGCATACCGTATGGGCAATACCATCACAGCCCTTAGCGAGGCCGCTCACGATATGTTGGTTATAATGGACGAGTTGCTCAACAATCTTGCTTTCACGGGCCACCTGCTCATCAGTGGGCGTTGTATACCCGATGACCGCCACATTGCGGTTCAAATCGTCAAGTAGGCTAAGGTTGCCCTTGTAGAACAAGAGATAGGGCCGGTCGCCATTGGGTGCGCTGGTGTTCACGATGGGAAAATCCGCATCAAAGCAGCACACGGCGCCATCCATCCAGTCCATATCGTCCGCCGCCACGGACAAGCCATGCACCGCCTCATCAATGTGAGGGATGTCGTCCATCATAGCGAGGAATTCATCTGCTGTTTTCCACGTATTGTGAAAGCTAGCTCTCGATTTGATCTGGTTGGTGGTTTGTTGAACAGCCCAAATTTTCAAAGCTATAGGTGAAATATTCATATTATGCTCCTCTTTTATACGCATTTCGATTGGTGTAGGCTACGGCGTAGAAAATAACGCGTGCTGCACCAGCATCGTACAATGCTTGAATACAATCTTCATCAACATTAACCGTTTTTGTATAAATATCATCTATTAAAATAATCGTTCTACCCTTGATGGACTCGTGCTGGATATCGCAAGTATCATTGGTAATCCCTGGGTACGGCTCACTACCAGTATTCTCAAAATTAGACACAGGCTTGCGCAAGTGCGTCATCTTGGTGCTCGTATGGCGGAAGATAAAATCCGTACCATCAATGACGGACAAACCATCGGCCTGTAGGGCTTTCACAGTGGTCCGCACAGCGGCCTTAAACCCGAGTTGCCAATTGCACATGCCCGACTTGGACCGCGGCACCGCCATGAGAATGGCCGTATCCAAGCCTTCAGCGTCCATAACCTGCGGAATATCCTGTATCATTAACGTTGCTGCTTGACTAGAGGCTGCTCGCAACGTATCGGGATGTGTAGAAACAAATATATTTTTCAACGTGTTCAAATAATCCGGATTGCCTGGTTGCCCGTACCCTACATAATATAGGTGAAAGTAACCGGTACAATCATGGGATAAAAAATCATTTTTCTGAATAGTAAATCGTTCCATAAAGGACCTCCGTGTATAACAACTCATATAACTCAAGTAATACAAACAACATACTAGGCTAAGCCCACCGGAAGAACACCACTTCGTTCGCCACCTAATGCGGCTTTTTTAAAAGGGGGTATTTATATATTCATTCAAAGGAGGTAAATCATGATACTTGATGTTACAACCAATGGGCTTAACTTGTGAGTTTATTATACGGAGATTCCCTATGGGGAGATAATCAAAAAAACTAGGAACAAAAAAAGAGCCGTTTAAAACAGCTCAGAATTCATGCCCTGCATAATTAATGGCAGGACATACTCATTAGATGAAAACGTGCTTGTTCATCTGTGTTTGACGATGAACGAAACCGTCGTTATAATATAAGAAGATGGCTAGACGAGTGGATACGTCAGGCTCATCTCGGAAAACATAAAATATTAGGAAATGGCCTTTCTGTTGTTGATTTTTCAGATAACGAAAGGCTATTTCTCTTTTTCTAAACAAAAAACTCTATTAATATCCTAGCAACAACGACTGTGATCATCTATATTTGACGATGAATGCAACCATCGTTATAATATAAGAAGATAGTCAGACGAGCAGACACGTCAGGCTCATCTCTAAATTACATATACATGTAGAAATGGCCTTTCAGTTATCAAATTATCAAAGATAACGAAGGGCTATTTGTCTTTTCCTAGACAAATAAGCGCTATTAACGCCCCAAAAGCGATAACTATGGTCATCACCTGTAATAGGAGCATAATGATTTCATAATCACTCATAGGCTTACCCCTCCCTTCAATAACGAAGAGAGGCCCAACCTCGTCCAACTATCTTATGTTAATTATATACCAAACAAATATACGATACAATAAGCATCGTATTATAGAGATTTATAGATGAAAACTCTACCTTAGGAGATCTAGGGTAGAGTTTCTTTGTGTTTGTGGGGTATTCCTATCAGATTATTTAGTTTTTTTGTCATATACCGTTAGTGATAGGTACTGTTGTAACACATAGCAAATCCATGGAAGCTTGGAAACAAGCTTTCTTGTTTCAATACCGTAAACGGTAAGTGCTATTGCAACGGAATTATGGTCAATTCACAGGAGAGGTTGTAACGTTTCAATACCGTAAACGGTAAGTACTGTTGCAACTATATTGACCATATCCAATGCGATATGGAGCTTGATGTGTTTCAATACCGTAAACAGTAAGTACTGTTGCAACGCCTCTCCCGTAAAGGTTATAAAACCTTATATCGAGTTTCAATACCGTAAACGGTAAGTACTGTTGCAACAATCGCTCCAAGAGACCAATGGATTGTTCCGAAAGGATATAGTTTCAATACCGTAAACGGTAAGTACTGTTGCAACAAAGCAATTTATTTCCAATATCACCCAGAACTATGTGAAGTTTCAATACCGTAAACGGTAAGTACTGTTGCAACTCTTCGGGAATATACTATATACAATTCACTACGTTCATGTTTCAATACCGTAAACGGTAAGTACTGTTGCAACTCCTTGGTAAAAAGGGAGCTATTATTCTTGGTTCTTGGAATGTTTCAATACCGTAAACGGTAAGTACTGTTGCAACTATCAAGGTTCCGTCGAAGAAATTAACGGAGGCCTTAAGTTTCAATACCGTAAACGGTAAGTACTGTTGCAACATACAACTGGATTTGACCCAGATGAACCAATCTGCTGGTTTGTTTCAATACCGTAAACGGTAAGTACTGTTGCAACTGAAACCGAATGCTGGCGTTTTAGCGTTCCTGGTCAGTTTCAATACCGTAAACGGTAAGTACTGTTGCAACTGAAACCGAATGCTGGCGTTTTAGCGTTCCTGGTCAGTTTCAATACCGTAAACGGTAAGTACTGTTGCAACATTCATTACTACAGAGGAGGAATTTATTATGGTAGTTTCAATACCGTAAACGGTAAGTACTGTTGCAACTACTCAAAAAAAATTCGCTAATGTTGTTTCTTATTTATTCGTTTCAATACCGTAAACGGTAAGTACTGTTGCAACAACAAGCCGATACCGTAAAAGACGTTGGTATCGGAGCGTTTCAATACCGTAAACGGTAAGTACTGTTGCAACTTAAAAAATAGTTGGTGTCAAAATTCCCCGGGGTGATGTTTCAATACCGTAAACGGTAAGTACTGTTGCAACTATCTAAAAATTTCATTTTAAGCTCCTAATATAAATAGAACGTTTCAATACCGTAAACGGTAAGTACTGTTGCAACTATGCTAAGTATGTAATTAATGACAGAGCAGTTCCAGATAGTTTCAATACCGTAAACGGTAAGTACTGTTGCAACTGACAATGGTTTAATTTGTAAACTCTATGCAGATAGAGTATGTTTCAATACCGTAAACGGTAAGTACTGTTGCAACCCCCCGCCGGGGCTAAACCTTCTCCGGGATACTATGTCGTTTCAATACCGTAAACGGTAAGTACTGTTGCAACATCATTAAAGACCAAGCTACAGAAAATACTGCTGGCGAAGTTTCAATACCGTAAACGGTAAGTACTGTTGCAACAATAAAATATTATTTCATGGGAATTCACTTTTTATTGTTTCAATACCGTAAACGGTAAGTACTGTTGCAACCCTCAGTATTTTTGTTGTTTCAAGAGGAGGTATTAGTTTCAATACCGTAAACGGTAAGTACTGTTGCAACATAGTCAGTTTCTTCTTTCTTTATATAATACCCAAGGTTTCAATACCGTAAACGGTAAGTACTGTTGCAACATCGACGGAGGCTTAAAGGTTGAGGTAGAAGATGAACACGTTTCAATACCGTAAACGGTAAGTACTGTTGCAACAAAAATTATGGGTTCGTTCCATTTTGTAAAGTTGTAAAAGTTTCAATACCGTAAACGGTAAGTACTGTTGCAACATATGGAGGTATCCGTTATTAGAAGCTCCATGACATAGTTTCAATACCGTAAACGGTAAGTACTGTTGCAACATAATCGCTTTACAGCTGAGGTAATTACCTCCGAGTTTCAATACCGTAAACGGTAAGTACTGTTGCAACAGCAGGCCTTACAAAGCCAGTATTCATGAGCCTTAAAATTAGGTTTTGGAAAACCTCACACCGCAAGCGGTAAAAACATAGTCCCATTTGATCCACAAGGCCTATGGATATAGATAAATACTGGTGGAAAATGATATTTCCTAAGATACAGTTATTATAAGGGTTTATCAATTTTACGTCAATAACTCGATTCATTTTCCATTCATCATATTTAACAGAAATACAGATGATATCTGTTGAGTTATTATTTTTGCCGCTTAGTAAATGTCTACTCATGCAATTATAAAGAGCGAGCAGATTACATTCATAATCCACTCGCTCTTTATTGCTTATCTAAAACTATCTACCAACTATCTTTAATCCATAATATATGTCATATACGGAGCCAATGCTTGTTTATATGCTTTGATTGAAGATAGTTTTGGCATATCTCTCCAATCTATATATCCAAAGATTGTCCCTCTATATTCAAAACGAGATATTGGTATTTGCCAAGCATTTCCATTGCATTGTTCATAAAATTCCCAACTAGATTTGGCGTGCAGCTTAATGATATAAGCTTTATGAAATTCTTCCATCGCTTGTTCCACAAGACCTAAACTTTGGTTTGTATCAGCCATGATGTAATAAGAAATAGCCGTCCAAGGATAATTACCAAACTCTGGCATGCCCATGTCATGCATAAAAGTAGATACATCATCAGAAACGGTTTGCTTATAGCACTCTGCACGCTGTATATCACCAAAATGCATTGCTAAATTAACCATATATTTAACACTTATCTGATACGCATATAAATCATCGAAACAATGGACTTCACGCCATTTCTCCCATAGGGTTGCAATCTCATTCCATAACGATTGATCAATCTCATCCACGTAGAACTTCCACAAAACTTTGGCCCATAACGCAACATCACGCCCAGCATAGCAATAATCCTTTTTATGGATATGTTGTTTCAACAATATAGACGTTTGCCGTTCGTAATCAAATGCACTAAGCGTAATATTCGGATACAAAGTTTGCAAATATTGCTCATAAACATCTTGGTAATCCATGCTTACACAATACTGTAACAAGGCATAGCGCACAGTATCCAAATCAAAGGCTTTCGATAACTCACCCCATTCAGCCATGTAATAATCCTTCTTTATATCATATACCAATGGATTCCATTCTTGTTGATCAATAATAGCTTTAAAAATATCATCAGCTCCGCTACGGCCTGTGAAAGCATATGCTAATGCTCGATACCATTGAGATAATCGTGACACTTTTTTAACATACTCAACTTTCCAGGGACTATCTAATGAAAGAGACATATCACCAATCAATTCGTCAAGTGCATCGAGTATAGGTAATATAGCTCCATACAATTGCGAATTATCAATAATACTTCTACACGCATCCAGCATACAATGCACTTTTTTAGTTATAATATCAATTTCTTTTGGTGCTATGAACTTGTGTTCCCCCAAACAACGCTCCGTAGTATAAGGAAGCAAGAAATCTAAATACTCCTTTCGGTATTCTGGTTTTGGGTGTAACTCTATAAATAGTTTTTCTTTAGATAAACGCTTAATAATATTATCCATCATAGGGCCGGTCAATCGGTCTTGCACATATTCCTCAATACCATCTCCATCGTATGCACTCCAATTATCTTGAAATAAGTCTATTTTACTATGAGCATAATAAGATACTAGGATATCCGAACTATGGTTACTTTCATCATATACAGGAATAAAATTATCTACAGGTAATATATCTGGGTACAAATAATCATACATGCTAGACGGATTTAAACACTTATACGGGCTTTCACAAATAGCCATTAACGTTTCATCATCACATAATGCGTTTAACTGTTCCGATTCTGTATAACCACGCATACCACGAACCATATACGCCCCCACCGCATCAGCAATAAATAGAAATTCTAAATCAATACTATTCCAAGACATGGCAGTATAGGAATCCGGCAAAGATTTCACATCTAGTATACTAGGAAGTTCAGATGTATTAATGTCATCTAATGCGGTTTGAATAGAAGAAGTTGATATAGGAGCCTTAATTCGTTGGAAATCATCTACTCCACGAAAGGCTCCATCAGGAGCATACAGTAAGGATATAAAATACCGTAACATATGGTCATATGTGTATTGATTTTCCTCAGCGAATCTTTGTTTCTCCTTATCCAATAAAGAACGTCCTCGTTGAGTCTTATACATAGGATACAAGGTGTAACTACCATTACGAGGTTCAGACAAGACCGGTTCACCTTGATAGGTACCAAATCGTATGAACTCTAGCACAGAATCGACACATTTTCGTTCTAATTCATCATTCCACGTTCCCTCACCACGAATGGCATCCACATAAGCTCGAATGCGTTTACGCTCTAACTTAAGTTCTTGATGCACTAAATCTCGTTTTTCTTTATATTTATTGATTCTGATATGGCGGGTGTATACATTGACTTTATATAATAAACCCAATAAAAAAGTTGCTGCTTTCGGATTATTTATGGCTGGAAAAACCGATGTGCGAAGCGTATTAAATAATCCTGTTGTGGTAATTATAAAATGATACATAATGCCGCTCCTTTAAACTATATAACAAAACACAAATTAATTATTGTTAAGCCTGCAGGGTGAACAATTATTTATATCGCCCGCAAAGACGGGACTTTATAGGAGGTAAATTATTATTATTCATTCTAAAAGGAAAATCTATTTATATTTGAAAGGAGGAAAAAATTATGACTACACTTTGTTCCAACCCTTCAGGCTTAACTTGTGAGTTTATTATACGAATGATAATAGAAATGAGATAATCAAAAAAACTAGGAACCAAAAGGAGCCTTAAGATCATCTACATAAGATGTGCCTAAGACTCCTTTCGTTTAGAGGTATATATTATGAACATTTCATAGTTCTAATATATCTACATATGTTATTGATTCTTTAGCGAAACGTTTACTTGTCCAAGTCCTTGACTAGATAGTCTACCAATACCACAATGTTGGCCAAAGAGTGCTAAAACGGTAATGAGTTGATTTTCTTCTGCACTTAACTTGGAAAGATTAAAGGTAAAATCACCAACAAATCCTGTATACCCTCGATCACGTCCAAAATAAACACGTTTGGTATAACCACTCCAATCGGTCAATATAATACGATCACAAAGCTCTTTAATACGTGGTTTATCCAATGTATCCTCTACATCACCAGCATTCCATTTATCTACAATCGAGGCAAAAATAAGCTCTGCTGATGGAAAGGTGGTATCTCCATACGTGCCATTAAATAGGGTAGGCGTTAAGAATTCAAACACAATTTTGCGTGCTGGTTTGGCTTCTAATCGATGTTGCACCAAATCAAGTATATTCTCTTCACGAAGTGGCAAGCCAAAAGGCACTTCATATTGAACATCAACAATGGTTGCTTGCAAAGGGCCGATTTGTACATGCATCGATTCTGATATTTCTGCTAAGATATACCACAAATCGCGATGCCACACATTAATTCGTAAAAAGAGTATATCTCCCTCTTGAATCACATGATTACGACGACGTTGCTGATAATCTAACCTCACTGTGAAAGGCTTTATGCCAGACATATCGTGCCAATAGTCGCCTGCTTCTTTATCAATAGAACTAATAAGAGAAAAGACAGCAGCATGAAGGAAACGCCCAGGGAATTTGAGGAGAGAACCTGCATTATGAGATCGTAATGTAAAAATAATAGTTCCTAACATTATTTAGACCATTTTTCGATAAAAGATTCAGGAGAATCTAATTTAATACGTTTCCTAAATCTTTTATCACCAACAGGCATCATAGTCGTAGCCTCTTTCCATTTTGAAATTGAAATTTTGCTAGTACCCTTAGCTAAATTCCAATTCATCATAGTCAATAGGTCTTTAAGCATTTTATTATGGTCTAATAGTTTTCCCCCAAGAGAATCATTTCTATATTTCAAAAAAGCATTTATAAAGGTATCTTTTGAAATATCTGTTTCACCTAACTGCCAAGTATTATTATCAAACAATGTATTGTATCGCTTCTCTCTATCCAAGATATGTAAAGAAGAATTTAGTTTGATACTGCCTAGGCCTATTGATTTTCCCTTACCTAGTTTATAGGAAATACTTTTCTTGTCATCTGCCGCTGCATCTAGTTGGTCAAGATTTAAAGTTAATAATAATGCACCTAACTCAATATCGCTAAGATTATTAAAATAGATTCTACTTTTGAAAGTCATACCAGAATCAATAGGCTGAATATATTTTGAAAGTTTATCGCCATTCGTATTAGACGAACTTTTCCAGGACTTTGCTTTGTCTATAGGTTGATGCCAATATAATTTATAACCTCTAATAGTAGCATTGGGACTATCCCAATGCTTTTGTTCAGAATCGTTCTGTTGTAAATAGAATTGGTAGGATGTCGGTTTTGGGCCCATCAATGGCTGTGGTTTACTACATTCACACCACTCGGGCTTATTACATAAATGAGCTTCAGAAAAAGATACACGACCGGCCCAATCACGAGAACGACCTAAAATGCTTTCTGTTAAATCTACAATACCATTTTGGCTCTCTAATTCTTTTGGTAAATGATCACCAATACTTTTATTATACGGAATACGGTAAAAACGACCATGTCCAAAATGTTGCACTTTGCCATTTTTCACCTTATAAAAACAAGGTACAACATAAGTTACATCCGAACAACCTGTATATTTTTTTGCTGCCTCACCTTTTTTGCCTACACAATTCTCATCTACATCTAATAGATTCATTGCCTCTTTATTAACAGGGTATCGATTATAAATATAATCATACCCATAGTTTTCAATAACTTCCTTGGGCAACTCAATTTTTCCCTTAAGAAAACTTGTTGGTTTTAAAATCCTAACAAAAGATTTTTTTGTGTCTAAAGGACCAGTATGTATATCTACATAATCATCTGACCAATCAATACCAACTTTACCATTTTTATGTTCCAAATGAGGGAACTCTTTATAGTTTAAAGTTTTAAATTTTGCATTCACAACATAAAATTCATTATTAACTATTTTTATTATAAATCCAGCCGAAGCTAAAGGTTTAGAAGTCCATTTACCACCATCACGTTCGGATTGAATCATCCTCTCATGATAGTCTGATTTAATATTCCCTACTTCTCTATAGAACAAACGACGATTTTCAAAATCCCCCACACCAGATTCGCTATTATATGCCTTAAACCCACTGGCAGTTACTATCTTTAAAATCTGCTTAACCATACTTTTCAAGCTACTACCTGGAATGATTGGATTATCATTGCCACCAAAGAATTCTTGATATTCTTCTCCATTTTCCTTTTTCTTAACAACATTACCACCAATAAATAGAGGCGTTTGCGTCAAAATATCAATATCTATATAGCCTGAGTTTTTGCCATTAGTTAAAACATGCTGCTTATATAAATCTGTCACATTTTTACTAGGATCCAATTTCCAAAATTCTGCAGGAATAACCTGTTTTGGTAACCTTACAAAATTATACGGAACAGCTACTGGTTTAGTAGATTCTTGTCGGCCTTTACGACCATAACCCTGGTTTCCACCATTAAGTCTCGCCATACGAGCTTTATTCTCCTTCTCCCGTTGAGCATATGTTTTTGCTACCATTTTACACATCCTTATCTGCAATCTTGACATACCGATAATCGGTATAACTTGCTTGATAATTATCTAGATATCCTATATAGTTACGTGTTGTTAAATAGCAGTATTGCTTTGATGTAGATATTGGAATAATTTGTGAAAGTTTACGCCCTGTATCGACTAGATACGTAAAACCTTCTGCCTGATTAAGCTGAGCGTATCCAGGATTATTTTCGCCAATCAGACGGGATGTAGAGTCTACATAGCTTACAGGTTCACCGGATTCGTCAGTAATATACCGATATACAACTTCGCCATGCTGCACAGTGAGTCGTAATTCTTCATCCTTATTAAAAATACGCATATCTTGCAAAAATGCCAAATCGACATCCGTAGTGCCATCAGGAAATTGGAATACACCTTGTTTATAATATCCCCATTTCACTTCGTGCACTGACCACGTAATCACTAGGCCATCGTGTTTCATAAACTTTTTTGCAATAGATAACACATTTACTTCAGCTTTAGAACCACATGTGCTACTAGTTTTTGTATATACACCTTCACGGCTATTTGATTCCTTACTCATGAGCACCCTCCCTAGCTGTAATCATATTATCTGTCGACTGATGTAAGGCTTGCACCAATGATTCTAAAGTTTCAACTTGACCCCCAGTAACCTTACCAGTGCCATCAATGACATAGCTTTCACCATTATATTTAACAGTAACAGAATGACCTTTTATACGACCACAACCTATTGTGCGATTAGCTCCCATTGTCACTTGACCAGTCATTAGATCCTTCACAAGAAGCATTGCAAGACCGGCTTCGCTATCAGTACAATCTTTAATTCTTATGTGCAAAGGAAACGTTAATTTTTCTCCTTTGGTATTCCGCAGAGGGTGATCGGCAAACAAAGCCCCATTCATGACGCCACCAGTAAATCTATCAACACGAATACGATGCTGTTCTTCTTGGGTGTAAGCTGTATCAAAATACACCTCATTTACTAAGACACGGCCCTTATGACTATCCTTAGTCTTATCATTACTATAACCAAAGAGTTCATTCGTTATGGCAGTTCCACGACCTAATGCATGTAATATATGTCCACATTGGTGCCGCAACACACCCTTAACAGAAGTACCAGGAATAAATAAAGTCAGTAACTTATCCTCCCAACGAGCCTCAAAAATAGATTTAATGAGAATCGTATCTTCTAAATAGCAATCCATATCAATGATAAGGTCTCTCTTTGCTACAATAGGTGCCTCAGGAATAGTAATAGTTGCACCTGATTTACGCAACAACCAAGCCTGTACACTCTCTGGTTTTGTAAAGTCAAAATGCTCTAAGGAGATATCTTCACTAGCAATACGACCAAATCCATTTACCGTACGAGCGCCAATAGAAATACCATTTTCCAATAGATTGGCTAATGTTTTAAGAGCATCTTCAATTATATCGACTTGATTATGATGGCATTCACGAATAATACAATCGATACGTAATGTACCATATGCCCCTGATTCAATGACCTCAAAATCATATTTTGCCCCATCTTTGGTAACACCAAGTACATCATCAATACAAATTCCATCACGGACAGAGATATTCGTATTCTCTAATGGGATATCATTAATTTGTAATGCACTTTGTGTACCTTTATGTTCATCTATAGAGCCAAATAATACTTTATCCACATCAGGTCGAATATCTTGAATGGTTTGACGTAATACCCCTGCCAAGGATGTGCCAGGGATAAATGGCTGTCCATCATGATAGGTTACCACGATATCATCTACTGTATCATTTAAGATATCATTATAAACACCAGCTCTAATGATGAGTGGACTTATTGATTTAACAGTACCGGTAAGAGTATACCGTCCAATTATTTTTGCAGAATTTGACATACGACGGCCCTCCTTACTGGATCTTTTTAATATGTCTAAACTGAATCTTTCTAATATGTCTAAAGAAATATAACCAGTATTCGTAAACAACAACCTTTGAAAATTCCTCTTTATTAATACCAACCATATCAACTAATTTAGTAGGAATTTCATAGTAAGTTCCACTTTCACCGGATTTGGATAAGCAAGCATCTAGTAACATATCCTTGTCAAATGTAATAATATAATCCATTAAGTTTACATATTTATCGGATTTACTTGTATACTCATGTTTTATATTGAATGGTTTCAAATTATTTGCCAGTATCTTATCATCATCTTTTGCTTTCGTTACAAAGGCCTTCAAAGTCTTATAACCATTCTTATGATCCATACCAAGCTCAGCTAGTAAGACAGTAGTAAAATGCTTTGCTTGGCCACCTACATTAAATTGGGGTTTAATATACTCCTCTACATCTTTAGCAGCATGCAACCTAGCATTTAGAATGACTTGTTTTTCTAATATCTTTCGCGCAATATCACGTGTCGATTGATGTAAGGAAGTAACCTCAGCCATTTTTGGTTCTTCTAATTTCACCATTTCAAATTTACGAGGAGTCCATAAACGACCTTGTCCATAACCTTCTTGTACACGACTACCCATGCCATTGTACAAAATATGTTGTAGTTTATTGAGATCATCTTGTGTCCAACCAGATGCTTTTACTAGCTTAATGACACTACCTGCAGAAGCAGCAGGTTCTGCGCTACTACGAACGCCCCAAATGCTATTAAAGTTTTGTTCCTCTTGATAAGACGCATGTACAGAATCAACGGAAATATCTGAACCAATTTCTTGTATCGCATCACCAATTACATTGACAATAGATTCATTTCCTAATAACAATGGCGTATGCAATCTAATATACACAGAATTCTCTTTGCTTTCAGGTACTGGAATCGATGTAATTTCACCAATCTCTACCTCACAATGTCCATATTCTGTATAACGAGAACGACCAATATAACAGTCTAATTGTTTAGGAAACTGGCGAACAAATGCTTCTAATGCTGTTTTATGGCCTATAACAGTACCTACAAAGACTTGATTTGGTTCAAGAAATTCATAGTTAAAAATATTACCGTCTTTACTGCGCCCTTGAATGCGTTCTTTTTCCGAAGACCGAGACATATGTAATCTAATAGCGGTTTCAACTTGAACTGAGCTACAATAATCCCCGTCTTGAACGATAAAACCTTTCAAACCTTTAAATCCCAAAAGATTACGCTCCTTAGGCTTCCAGTCAGATTTATTCGCTGCATAATACGAATCGACTACATCTCCTACTGTAAACTCTGTATCTTCATCTGCATTCTTAAATTTTTGCAAACTCAATGGTGCTGGGAAAGATGTACCTTTCACAGTATCTTTATAAGCAGATACAAAGCGCAAATCACCATAGAATAAGTCCATGAACTCATGATTTTTATGTGCTTCTTTACCAAGATTATGAGATTTAATAAAATGAGATGCAAAAACACCGCGCAAAATTCGGCCATCAATAGCGCCACGTGTAGCAGTCAACACACCAGCCGTAGAGGAAGTCGCAATCAGCGTTGGGGATTTAACGGTAATTGTAATCTTTACTTGTTCCATAACTTACCCCCTAATGTTTCTAAATCAAAGGCTTTATCATCAATTGTACATTCTATGCGACCAAAACCGCGATTACGTTTACCACCGATACCTGTCAAATTACGTGCAGCACAGCTTAAAATAAGTCTTTCCGTCTCAGTCATATCATCAATCGCAATATTCCCTTTAAACTCAAGATGCCTATTGAGAACACGGGAATTATGCAAAGTTCCTTCAAGGGCTATTCCCTTATTTTTTTTAATCGACGTATAGTACCGCATCGAGGTATATTCCCCAAGGATACGATCCTTAGTAAATATTTTCTTAAGATGCGCATCAGATTGTAGTGCCGCTATATCACTTGCCACCGCATCATAATCTGCAATCGTCAAATTAGAAATAGCTAATTTAGGATTATCCTCTACTAGTTGATTATCGGTACTACGATTAAATAAACTATTTACATCTTCGATTGTGAAAGTATCAAGCTTTGATAATTCCATCATCTCTGCCACTTCAAGGGCACTTTCATATAAAACACCACGTACACGCTTAGCAGGTATATAGGGAATACCATATCGATCATGAATAATCGTACTATCTGTATTAACGTCGCCCTGACCAGACATAAGCATCGTTGGCGACAATAATTTAATTGTTAATGTATACATACTTACTCCAATCCAGGCAAAATATAATCTATTAATTCTATAGCATCTATATATGGCGTACGCATTGCGTTATCTACTTTAACCCATAATTTTTCTTTAAAAGCTTCCCAGCCAGGTACTTCAGGTATAGATTGATTTGTATGTTGCAATTGTTTACAGAATACCTTCCACATGTGTTCATTATCTTGCAATACAGAACGTAATTCTTTTACCTTATTCCGAGCCATCACATGCCCATCCTTAAATTGTTGGGTACAATCTAAAAGTTGCCACAAACCTTCACGTTCAGCTTCGCAAGTTTTCCCCTTTTCATATACACGATATGGTCCATAGTGCATATTACCTGTTAGACTACTATATTCATTGGCAAAGAACTGCTCCAATGTAGGTGCGGTTTCACCATGAAGAAAGGCAAAATCCAGCCAACAAGATTCGTTTACTTCATTATCTTTGTTATATGTACGCATCTTGGCCTTTGCACTATCACATAATTGTTCCGCCATCTGATAGCCTCTAAAGAAAGGGTATGACGTAGGAGTTACAGCAATACCGGCACAAGAATCAATAGACATACCATTGTTGTCACTCAACAGTTCTTGCATTAAAAAGTGCGCTGACTGTACTGCAATACGTGCATTACAAACAAAAGTAATATCATCACCACCAACGATGATAGGACGGATTGGCAACATCTTTTCTTTTAACTCAAGATTATTAGTAAGAACATCATATTTATCAATAATCCATTGTATTAAAGCTTTAAAACTTTCCAAAGTCTTAGTTGCTACCTTTTCGGATAGTGCACTACGTTCTTCTAATCCATCACAACTAATAAATCTAGCCCCCATATTATTCCCATCAATATGGACGATGGCGATATCATTAATACCTGTTTTACTATTCTCAGTCGATTTATTCTGACCTAACTCATCAAACTCGGATGGAAATACCCATTCAATATCCTCAGTGCCAAATAGATCTTTTTTTAGACGTGCATTAGCTGCTTCAAAAGCATTATACTTAGAGATAAAAGAGGTAGCTACTAAACGTTCTCCATCCCCAAAGTTTACAACTGTATCAGCTGTATCCCCACTATAATCACAAATTGTGGTTAGACCTGTATTAGCAGGACGCAAAATAGGATTTAATGTATATTGATTATCTTTCAATTGCTTAAATAATTGACGTTCATCGCTTTTAAACTGATCTTTTTCGAGTGTAACAAGACCCGTTGTCACACCTACTTTTAGCCCTGGATATTGAGTCAATACTTGGGATGTAAATGTCTTAATGATATCTTCAATCATATTCACACGATCATTATCAGTAAGAATCAGCGCCTTACCACCACCAATATAGGCAACATATACAGATGCAGGTAGGGATGTAATACTATCACGTCGCGTTTTCCAAGATGTAATATCAGCTCCAGATTCCAGCTTTAAGATAACATCTTTACACAATACATCCTCAAATAATCTATCCACAATGTACGAAGCCCCAACATTGGCTTTTAGTTTATTGTTTGCAAAAATATACTTCTGGATAGACTGCACATCAAATAAAATGGCATTTACTTGCATAGACTCACTCCTTACTTATAAATATAGTGAACATTAACGACTATATTCTCGAAACTGAACAAAACGAAAGTTAACCGTTTTCTCGTTAACGCCATCATGATAAGATTCTTCTACAACACGTTCACTAGTGGCGGCTAATACCGTAATTCCTACGGCTAACAACCGTTCCACTAAGGCGTGACAATAAATGAATTCCCCCTGGCATAACACAGCCGTTGGATGTAATGCAATAATACGGCCTGCATAGTCTTGCGCTAATCGAACAATATCCTTTGTAGACGCCAACGGATCAATACGGGGAAACGGCATGTCGATAATATCCCCGTATTGCCGTGCCGCAACCAACTGTTCATCCGACCAATATTGCGACGAATGGTTCGTATGGTTAATAAACATAACCTCTCCTTATTCATGAAATACAAATTATGCGAATTCATCTACACTTCACATTAATAATAGCAAATCTCATGCAAAAAAGCATTCATAATCATGCAATTTTTGAAACTTTTTCTTGATTAGTACAGAAATATCCTCCACCAATTTCATTTAAGAAATCTAAAAAATATTTCACTTCTTGCTGTATCCATTCTCTAGGTGTTTGTCCTGCTAATCGACTTGCAGCATGTGTCATATAGTATTCGTACGTTTGTATCCAAGCTTTATGCGAATCTTTAGCTAAAAAACATCCCCGTTCAGATATATCAAAATTAGATTGATTAATCATTTGCCGATTAAAAACTTTCAAAATAAATCTATCTATAATTTCTTGCCGTAATAAATCCATCACATCATATACAAAACTATCCTTACGGTCATTAGTACTATGTAATACGCCAATCCGTATGTCTAAACCCGTGGAGAGTAAACAAGCACGTACCTCTCGTTCTAGGAAAGAATAGCCGTAACTAAGTAATGCATTTACTGGATCTGTGCTAGGATGACGTTTTCGCCCAGGGAATGTCCACGGCTCAGATAAAATTTCATTCCACACGGAAAAATAAGTTCTGGAAGATAGACCTTCTATACCACGCAATGCATCAACGGTCGTAGTCCGCTCGATCTTATTGGCTAATGCTTGCAAAGTATGACGAATAGAATCATAGTTCGGTATATCTCGCGTTTTATGATACTGATCTAAAATAGCTTGTTGGGCTTTCACCTTGCGATATACGATATAACAAGCTGCCATATGTGCAAATGTTTCATCCATAAAATATTTAACCTGCCACAATAATTTTTTGAGAGAAGTATGCTCATCGCCTAATGTGCCAATTAAGTTATATTTATGATCTACGAACTGTATAACTGAACCTTGCTTTACAAGTGAAAACATGACCTGTGTTGAAATTTGTACCGTCCGCCCTAGTACAATCGTTCCCACTGTTGCCATAGGCAACTGACGCATCACTTCGTGCTCTTTTTCTAATACCAATAATCCACCATCTTGTCGAATCACCGTTCCTGGAGTCATAACGTACATCGTATCAATCATATATAACACCTCCTAAGCACCATTACACTACCATTACAGATTCTTCTTTTATAAGAAAACTTTCATCATTGCACCATATAGGCGTTTTAGCTGTATCTGAAATAGAAATAATCAACAATCTCTTTGTTTCATCATTTCGAGTTAACAATTCCAGTTGCTTGATGATTGTGTCAACATGCACTCGTGTATGAATACATAAAAACACACTATACTGTATGCGATAACAAAAGGACTCTAAATACTTAACCACCTTATTCCGAATTTTTGTATCGGATATATCATAGGAAATAAGATATTGCATAAGAACCTCCTTATTTATTATCTTTCATCGCCTCGGCAATTAATAATAAAATGGCCCAACAAATCAGCATACCAACACTCATCATCGGATGATCCCTCCAATCTATTGCAAACTGAATTATTGAGTTCATTATACGAATATCTATGAAAGTAAGATAATCAAAAAAACTAAGAACAAAAAGACCTATCCATCTAACTAGACAGATAGGTCTTCATAACTATCAATATAGGATTACAACTTAGATACTAGTAAAATATTATGCGATTTCAGAGTCAGTAGCATTAACACCCAATATTTCGGTCGCTTGCCAACCCCAGCAGTTCTTTTTCTTGTTAAAGGAACGAACTGCAATGCCTGAAACAACGTGTCCGCTCATCAAATTGTAAGTTTGAACCATTTTATAATCCATAAATACATTACTTTCTTTTGTGAAAGCTAGTCCCGTATCTATCACTTTGATAGGTTCTTTAAATTTCATCACAAGAGATGTAGGCGGTTCTTCATCTATCTTTTCACAGGCTACAACATTGTATCTTACTGTACCATCTTGATCTTCATAACGAGTATAGATAACAGATACCACATCCATTTCATTCAAAGGTTCATCTAAGTCATACTGATACATCAACGATATATCTCCATCAGCAGCGATAAATGCTCTATTTTCTGCTTTGGAAACATAGTTAACAATACCTATTGTCCTTGGCAAGGACTGACAGAAAAATTCTACTGCTATCGCACTATTCTCTCTATAAAAATCTTTAGGAAGGCTTTCAGCATCAGGATTATACCAATCTGCATGGAGATACTCATTCAATTGGTCATTAACAGTTTGATGATTATCAATTCTAAATGTAACTAACTCATGAAGCTCGGCACTAGCCATATCGTATTGCCCCAACGCAACCAGTTCTTTAACTACACCCAACTTAGCAGCTCCATTAAATTGTAATCTGTGTTGGCACAATAAAGATTTACAATAGCAAGACAAGGCAAATATATGATCATCTTCAACCGTGTTTACCAGCCCATTCCAAAGCCAGAACTCATTCGGTTTCGCGTGTAACAAATCTAGAATCATCTGTTGAGCCGTATCTAATTCATGTAACATAACATAGGTCTTTGCAATAGACCATTTTAAGTAATACGTACTTTCGTTCAAATAAGCCATATGCTCAACAGCTAAGTTACGTAATGTAATAATCATTTCTCGATCTACAGTTTTATCAAGGCTGTTTAAGGATTTTCTTAGCACGCGTATAACAAGAGACGGCCAATTATGCATCATTCCATCTGAACCTTTATACGGTTTGACTTCATAATCCTCGCGTTCAAATGTAGTGAAATCTAACCGTAAAGCATATTGATATAACGGAATCTGTTGCTCTACCTCTTTAATCGTTAGAATAGGTCCCCAGAGATAACGCATAAATCTAATGTCATTATGGAGCCCTAAATCAAACACGTCATCTAAACAAGCTTTGATGTGCTCAAAATTAATGGATTTTTCCTTCGCTTCTACCTGTATAACCTTGTGCAGGCACCATCCGTATGCATTCTTTACCGACTCATCATCTGGATTTTGCGTATACAAATCTTTCACCTTATCTAAAGCATCCAGATGTTGGCCAACATCCTTAAGTGATTTAATTGCAGCAAGGGCTTTCACCACGGGGTTAGCGACGCGTAGCACATATTCTGTATGTTTAAAAAGAACTCCATCTGATTCGGTAATAATTAATGGCTTTAACTCATTGCGATATCGCTCAGCAGCGGCCTGATTATCTTCTGCATTAGCACGTTTAATTAGATCAACTAGGCACCAAGCATATGCACGCTTATCCCATACACTATAATCTGGATTTTCCATCAATTGTTTAGCCATTGTATACGCTTCATCAATTCTACCCCCACGGCGTAAATCAAATACATCACGGCTTGTTACATGTTCTGTATATTCCATATATATACCCTCTCTTTCACCTATATAAATACAAACTTATACACACAAACGCTGGTATTCCAGCTGATTTGCTATGTGATGATTATATAGTGAAAGATTTTTTTTAGGTATTCAAAATAACTAGGAACTAAAACTCTAACGTTAAAATATGTATTTTAAATATATATACTAAATATAGATAATGCATCTCCTATTTACTCTATCAATCGATCCATGACATTCTTAATTTCATTAGCCAAGTTTTCATCATCTCCTTGATTTCTATGATTCTCTACTGATGTAATAATTTGTTTATGTTTATAAAGAGCATCTAAAGAGGCATAACTATCGCCTCTTTTGAAAGTATACCGAATACGATAATTCATATTATTAATCTTCACAATTTGAATATTTAATTGACTCAGAACTATGGCCAGTTCTTCACTAACCTCCTTCACATACTCAAGATAAGCAGTAGAACCTTCGATTTCTGGTATTGCTATAGATAGCAAGGTAGCTTTTGCATTAATTCCCATAGAGGATCCTTGAGGCCATTTTCTATTCTTAGTATTACTAGATGAGGTATTAGAAAGCGATGACATCGTTCCTAATAATTTAGAGCCCATATCAGTCCAATTGGTAAAATACAATCTATCCTTAGCCAATGAAAGTCCCGTATACAGCCATTTAAATCCAGCTTTAGTTTTTATATTCTGATAAAACTTAGTATCGAAGAATACGGTATTCCACAAACCGCCTTGAGCCTTATGAACTGTAATTGCATAACCATATTGAGCATATACAACAGGATAATAGAGCGTATTTATTAATGGTTCCAGCCATTCATCATCTGGTAATACAGAACCAGACGCATCTAATAGGTTCTCAAATAATTTGCATGATAATCGCTCTTTTTCACCATACCGATTGGTAATCTCAATATCAACATACCTAAATCTTAACTCTCTACTACGGCCTGCAAAGTTTATATATTTATTTTCAGAACCCTTAACAGCTAAAACCTTAGCAAACTCACCATTAAAGCCTCTATATTCTCCTATCCATACATTTTTAGTGAACATAATCCAATCACCAGGCTGAACTGAGGTTTTACCAGGAAACAGTTGCTCTCGGATTTGTGAATTATATAATTTTGCCGTTTGATTCATAGATGCAACAATAATAGGTTTATTATCTTCTACCGCCTGATACGCCTTTACATAGGTCGGTAAAAACTGACTTTCATCCATCCCTATCATGGTAGATGTATCTCGTTCAAATACTAGTCGATTATACCGCTCTTTCTCTATAGCAAGACGAATCTGTACTGCATTGTTAAGAATTAAGTTTTTTAATTGTTTGTCTACCACATCCGTTAACTGAAATATTCTAACCGGAAATGCATCACCATACATAGCTTTAAAATAACTTGGCCTAAGTGCAGACAATGCACTTGTCGCTGGTACCATTTGGGTATCATCACCAATAAAAATAACCTTTCTTCTACAACCAGTTGCGTTAGGATCGATAAAATTCATCAAGTCCTCTAGTAGTTTACCAGTACCATAGCAAAGATATTTACAATCTGAAATTTCATCATTTAGTAAAGTACTTTCACCAATCACATACACATGATCCATTGAATCAAGATTTCCTCTTAACTTATAAATAAATTTAGACGCCTCTTGCGGTTGTCCAGCTTCAGCCTCTTTCATTTCCATATATTCATAAATCATAGAATGTATTGTAGACACGGGGCTATCAACTGATTGCTCCAACCAGAAAGCGATCTTATTCGTCGGTGTCGCTAAGCTCATACCACGTTCAATTTTGCGTAAATAGTTTTCTAAGCCTTTTAAAATCAGCTCTTTACCAGTTGCAACATGACCTTTCAAAATAAAAACATGCTCTGAGTTATTTGTTAAGAACTCTTCAAGCTGATTTACTAATTTCTTTTGGCTGGTGGTTAAATCATAACCAATAAATTCATCACTGAAATGTCTCTCCATATTCCACCTCATACAATCACAAGCATGTATTAATTACATTTTTAGAACACTTATATTCACTTACTACTAAAACAACTAATCACAGTATACCTCTAGTTTTGAAAAGCTCCATATCAAAATTACTAGGACATATCCTATAACTTGACAACCTATGCTCATCACTACAGTTTAAATATATTAAATAAATAGCTATACACATATTCAATAAAACTAAGATATAAAAACCCCGAATAGATCAAAATAATCCACTCGGGGCTTTTAGTATTATTCAGTTGATATACAACACAAACAGCAAAATTGTTCTGCTATATGTTTCAATCCCTTTTCTCTCAATCAAGGTATAGAGCTGCGCAACCATTGTCGCTTTTCTCCTCTATTATCTCGCACCTTTCTCTACATATCGTAAACAGTAAGTCTTGTTGTAACCAATGTATAGGTCTAATTGATGGGAGGAAAGGAATCCAATGTTTCAATACCGTAAACGGTAAGTACTGTTGCAACGCTCATAAGGTCGACACAATAGAAGGTGTAGATATGTTTCAATACCGTAAACGGTAAGTACTGTTGCAACTTTTCTGCCGTCGGTATTTTATTAAAATAGAGACTGTTTCAATACCGTAAACGGTAAGTACTGTTGCAACAATTGGGGCTTTTTTTATGTCCATTTTTAGTTGTCAGTTTCAATACCGTAAACGGTAAGTACTGTTGCAACTCGGCGTTCAAAGCTCTTATGCTTATGAAATCGCTGAAGTTTCAATACCGTAAACGGTAAGTACTGTTGCAACTCAAAAAGCTTTTGCAACTGTTACTACTCATTTATTCGGTTTCAATACCGTAAACGGTAAGTACTGTTGCAACGAGTGCACTCTATGAGCATGCAACGAGACACCTAGAGGCGTTTCAATACCGTAAACGGTAAGTACTGTTGCAACTTAATATACCTAATATTGTGAGGAGGAAAACACAAGTTTCAATACCGTAAACGGTAAGTACTGTTGCAACCATGTTACAAAAACAATTCATCAACTGGCTTAATTCTTTGTTTCAATACCGTAAACGGTAAGTACTGTTGCAACTATTGGTCAAGATGTTCTTTGATTTCTTTTGGTGTAATGGTTTCAATACCGTAAACGGTAAGTACTGTTGCAACTTAGTATATCAAATGTTAATGGGGTTATTAGTAGATGTTTCAATACCGTAAACGGTAAGTACTGTTGCAACATCTTTGTCCGCATGATTTAAAAGTAAAAGAAAATTCAGAGTTTCAATACCGTAAACGGTAAGTACTGTTGCAACGGTCAAGGTATTGATGCTTTGGCACAGTTATTAGAGTTTCAATACCGTAAACGGTAAGTACTGTTGCAACGTTCTACGTAATTAATTAATATTCCATCATTAACTGGATAGTTTCAATACCGTAAACGGTAAGTACTGTTGCAACATGATAAATTCTTTAAACGTGTGCAAGATTTGCAGTTTCAATACCGTAAACGGTAAGTACTGTTGCAACCGAGTATATTAATGTATTAGCTATTAAGAATGGAGTAGGTTTCAATACCGTAAACGGTAAGTACTGTTGCAACTCAATTTACAGGTGAAATCGTTACTTCTGATGCAGGTTTCAATACCGTAAACGGTAAGTACTGTTGCAACTTTAGGTCGCACAGTAGAAGATTCTTTTTTAGCAGTTTCAATACCGTAAACGGTAAGTACTGTTGCAACATGAGTTATGAAACATTAGTTACGATCGGCGTAATTGGTTTCAATACCGTAAACGGTAAGTACTGTTGCAACAGCAGGCCTTACAAAGCCAGTATTTATGGGACTCTAAAATAGGTTTTAGAAAACCTCACACCGCAAGCGGTAAAAATATAATCCCAATTGATTCACAAGGCCTATGGATATAGGTCAATACTGGAGGAAAATGCTATTCCTAAGGATACAGTAATTATAAGGGTTTTCAAAATTTACGTCAATACAGCATTTCATTTTCTTTTCACAATAAACAATACTTTCTATAGATAATTGCTACATTTCTAACAAATTTGAATAATTTTTTGACCAAGATAATGCTTACTACACATTCATTATAAATAAAAGGCCTATCCATATAAATTAATACAAATAGGCCTCTAGGTTATTAAACTGATTTAGTTAGATTTCGAATTAAATTAATACATTCCACCATAGCTTCTTTTATTTCATTTGCAGTCTTAAATTGACTACTACCCTCAAGTCTCGCATGATTACTATCATTACGAGATTTTTTTATTTCAAAATAATAAGCTAAAGCCTTGATAACGTCAGGCAATGATTTTCTAATGTGTTCAGATAAGACAACACCAGGAATATTATATAGGCCATTAGCATATTTGTTGGAAAGATCATTAGCATCCTTTTCAAAATCATAAGATTGTATCAAAAAACCCTTTATGCATTTCCTAAACATTGTATCCATTTTCATTTGATTCATTACAAACTTGTAAAATTTGCATCGTAAAGATATATAATGATCCAGATCCATAGGTAATATATATTCATAAGTTTCTATATTATGAACATATGATTCTAAACCGTCCTTATTACTAATATAAAAGGCTTTTCTCACACATTTTGGTAAATCATTAATTTCTTGTAATATATTAGGATTTCTAGCAATAGATGCAACAAAAGAAATCAATTTACAAATCATTGATGTATTAGATAAATCAGCAGACAAACCAATTGATTTAATTTTACATTCTATATTTTCCAATAGGTTCTCTCTTTTAGTATCTATCTCCTTAATTATATCTTCATCCTGAGAAATATCATCACGTTTTAGAATCTCATTTACAAACTTAATATACTCTACTACACTCTCACGTAGGGGTTGATTCAACTTTTTCATTTTATGATCTATATGAGGATTAAGAGCTTTGATTCTACATTTATTTATCTCATTAAACACAAAATCTATCGTACTATATTCTTCTGTATTTTTCTTAAACTCTACGCACTCTACAATTGCATCAATATCTAAATTTTTCTCATTAGACTTATTCCATTTCTTTAATGCCTTTCTAACAATATCTTTACTTTTTTCTTTTCTATTGCGTTCTAGGCTCTCAATAAACTGTTCTTCATCAACTATAAGAATACCATTATCAACAAGGAACTGTGGTACACATTCCTTAAATAAGGTCAATGCTTGCTGTATGTAATCACGTTCTAAACACCATTCTACATATGATAGAGCATCCTTACTTTCATTGACTATAGGAGTATACGTCTTCTTAATTGGCTCTCCTAGTAGTCGTATTAAATTATAATTAAATGATGAACCTGTCAATTCCTCAGAATCTATTTCAGATAAACACTGAGATAATTGCCGTAATGCGTTTTCAAAATCCCCACGTCGAGAAATATTAATTGCATCAGCAAATTGATCCATTCCTTTTAATACGTCGTCCAAAGTGTCTTGAGATAAACTTAATTGATTACTTAAATTAGCAGTTTTATAGTAGTCATTTAACTTTTTTGCACTACCGAACATCAAAAATTCTTCAAAACCAGAAATCAAATCAAGTAGATCATAAATATCCTTTATACTATTAACAGTACACTCACCACTTTTCCAACTCGTATACAAGACATCGGCTACTTCAATATCTAGATACGACATAATGCGACCAATAATTAGAAATATCATGGCCGCATTCCTAAGACCACCGGTAGTATCTATATATAATTTGATTTTAATATCCTTTTGTACTTCTTTTTGTAGTGTCTCCTTATATTTTACAATACGTCGACATAACTTAATAATGTTCTCTCCGATTTGATTAGTATTATCTAAATCATTTCCACAATCAATTTCTTCAAGAATTTCATCGCTAGAAAATAAAGGGGCAATGGGTTTATCAAAATATTGTTGATAAAATATATCCATTTGATACTTTAACACATCTAAATGTGTAGTGTCCTTATCAAATTTATCATACCTTTTAGTAATCTCTGGAACAAAACCAACCTTCTCTTTCACCTTATCACTAGACATTAAAAACACCCGATCTAGTGAAAAGTCATTTTCTCCATCTTCATTACGCTTTTGTTGAAATAAATATTTGATTGCTGATTCACTAGTGGTTAGTACTGTAGCGAAATCGCCTAGTGGGTCTACGTTTTTAATTATGCTTTTTTTGATATCAAGTTTCTTTTTTCTATCCTTCTCATCATCAATAGTTTTTACATCACTAGGAAATGTTAGATAAATATTATATACATTTTTCCCCATACTAGCCCCCACTTTAATACAAATCATCACTACACGATAAATAATATATATGCTTATCGACTCATATATGTCATAGCAGTCCGCACATCTATCCCCTTAGCAACTAACTGCTTTCTATATAGTTGAGCTTGTTGAGTATCCCCAATTTTTTCATGGAATTGCACTAATCCATATAAAATTGAGCATTGAATTGAATTACCAGGATTAACAATCGAATTTTTAATTTTGTCGCGCCATACAAGAGCTATTGTATTTTCTTTAGCCTCTATAGCAATGAGAGATAGATATGTATAAATCAATTCCCATGGATGATTATGAACCGGATTCGTCTTTTTGATTTCTTTGTCAGCAGCCTTCAATTGTGCAATGAAAGCACTATCTATATGATTTTTATACAAAACATAGACAGCTTTCACATACACAAACATTGCATATGCTAATGCTTGTACATCATGTTCTTCTTCAGATAATGATATGATATAAGATAACTGGTCATTAAGTTCACTACATTCACCAAAATAGTGATAAGCTAGCTCCTCATATGACTTTTTATCACCGATCTCAATATAGTAGTGTAGTAAATAAGACTGTGTGCGGTATGCATCTGCAGATTTATCATCAAAAATTGCCAATGCATTTCTAAAATTCTCTTCTGCCTCTGACCGTTGTAAATAAGCATATACTTGTCCTAATTGACTATACGCTTGACCTAAACTAATAGAAGGATTAGCAATATTTTCCTCTAACTCAGAGCGTAAACATTGTATCCGTTCTTCCATATTTACAATACGTTCAGCGATTTCAACGGCGTCATTATACCGATACTCATCAGTAAGACTAACAACACGGCGTTTCAGTGTTAATAAATACGTTTCTAATGGCACATATTTTGATAATTCTTGACACTTATTAAAGCAATAAGCTGCAAGTTTACTATTACCCACATGATTAAACGCTGTCATACCCGCATCATAGAAAGTATACGCTACATGGCCATCTAACATTTGTTTATTCTCTAGATTTAAAACTAACTGTTCTAAATGCTCAAATAGATATAATAATTTATCAGCATTACAGTTTACAGCTTCAGCATAATAGGATAAATCCTGAATTGCACGTTCAATACCACGGAGATCCATTTCACCATGAATTAATTCTTCAATATGAGGGAACCATTCATCACTATAATAATCTGCAAAATAGCTATCACTATGCTTACCATCATAGATGTACTCAAGCGCCTCCACATAATGTTTACGTTCGTATGCTACCATAGCTTTCTCAAATAAATCATCTATATCGTCATAAGTAAATAAAAGATTCGGTGCTCGCCCATTTAATTCATCTATTAAATCTTTAAACTCCTTAAAGCGTTTCATATCACTTAGTGATGTATTTAATGCACCATAACGGCGAAAATACCCACATAAGAAATTCGCTAAATACAGAAATGCGTATTTTTCAGTTTCTTTTATACCTTTCGCAGAGTAATTAATAGATAATGCTTTAAATGTTTTTATATCTATATCTAAACGATTATAATCTATAACTCGACGATCTAATGCAGCTCGATAGGTGAATTCATTAACAACTTGAAAATAGTCTTTAGTGCTATCTGGTTTTTTCCCTCTTGGGAACGTATAGTCTTTATAACCAAGCACTCTAAATTCTTCAAGTTTGAGCACGTTTTCTTGATTTACCTCTGTTATGCGTGTTGGCAAATTAAATTCAACACGTTTCACATCTAAATGATATGGATTATGAAAAACCAATCTAGCTAGTGTCGAATCTACCATATGCCAATATAGATTGCTACCAATATCATCATTTATTAACATACCCGCTCCTTCATCAAGGAACATGCGTTTACCTTTCTGACTTTTAAGCATAACGGCAATTGAATAATACCCTTTACGAGGTACAGGAATCAATTCTTTACCCAAATATGTACCATGTTCAAAAAACTCTGGTAATGCAGCCGAAACAGCATCTGTATATTTTGCTTTTTCTTTATCTGTCACCGTAAACTTTTCTGCATATGGATTAGGTTTGTTAGTCTCTTTCTCAGCACTTAAATCCAACAAATTTAATTCTTCTATATCCTCAGGAAGATTTGATTCGCTAGTCTTAGTAACAAAGCCTTTTATTTTAGTATAAAACGACTCAGGATATGAGTAAGAATAATCTTTTGCCACTGCCCTAAAGAATCTATCTAATCGTTGTCTTTCAAAATTAGCATCTTGAGGATCATCTAAATCATCATACACAACCCCTGCTATAAACTGAGCATTTTTATTGTTAGTATCTGGATTACCATTTAAATTTAAAAAATTAAAATCCCCTTGTTCATCAATTGCTATCGTAATCATATCACAATACTCCCATATAATTATTTACCTTATAAAGTTTTGTTACTTATTATTCTATCATCTTATTTTCATAATTAAAATAACCAGTACTCATTCTAAGCGTACTGGTTTTTATGACTAACTATATACTTGCTAAAGGCTAATGTAATAGTGTTTCTATATGTTAACTATACTCTTGTAATAACTTGAAATTACTAGTTCTATTCCCATAGATATCTATATAAATACATCAAAATTTGATATAGTATTCATGAAACATTCATTTAAAAACTAGGAGGATTTATGCCAAGTGTAACGAATTACCTAAAAAATATTAGAAATATGCGACTTTTCTTTCGGAGCTTGGCCATGGGATTACATACACGACACACAGCACCAAAATGGGGGATAAAAAAGAGTTTACACGATGATTATCTAAAGCGCCTCTCCTATTTCAATATGGAATCCAAAATTAAAGATACACAAATTGGCCGTAAACATGTGCAAACAATCGAAAAGCAAGACTTTTTCTGGGGGCACAATTATTTATCAAACTTGTATGCACTCTATGCAATGAAACCGGAAACGATTATCCTCATGTTAGCTATTATTGATATGATTGGTCGGAAAACAACATGCACAATAATAGAATTATATGACCATATCAATGATGATCCATATGTATTACCAGCTTATCAAGCTTTTCTAGAAGAAAAAAATAAAAATAGTAATAAATCAGTGCCCGACATCATCGATAAACAAATGATTGGACGCCTTACAAAAAAACTTGTTAAAATAGGCGTCTTAGAAGAAATATCTGAATGTAGTACCTATGCATATCGCCTAGCATCGACTGGAATAGAACAATGTACACCTGAACAACTAGAACTATTATCACGTGCTATATTTATGTACAAAAATATGGCGCTCTTCGGGACAGCAGGGCATACATTATTAGAAAAAATTCAAGCACTTGTTAATGATACATCTCTCTTAGATGAATTAGAGCAACCTCTATCAGCAATTTATGAATCACAATATGTATTTACGTATACTAATCCATTACATGTGATTGATGAAAGTATACTTTATACGATTGCTGATGCTTTAAGAAATAATAAAATGATAGAGTTAACGTTCTATAACAAACGTCGTCCTAAAATTACTGTTCGTCCAATACGCATTGAGTCAGACTATCTAGGAAATCGCGATTATCTCATCGCCAGTCGACACTGTACACTCGGTTCCTATCGTATAGATACAATTAATACGGTTACAATTAAAGGTCCTATCAATACGGACCTTACGATTCCTACTGCTACTACGCGATTCAATACAGTACTACATATACGCTTTCACAAACTGTTAAACTATGAACGAGTATGGAATAATTTTAAGACAATGTTTAGCCATATGACGATGGCACTTGAATCTGACTCGCCTCATTACACAGATATAACTATGCAAGTACAAGATGGACAAATTTTAATGCCCATCTTACGTACCTATTTGCCATATCTTCAAATTTTACATAGTATTCCTGAAAGCATTAGTATCCGCTTTAATGACAATCTACTGTATACCCAACACGATACTGTATCAGAACCAAGTAGCTACAGTAAAAAAAGACATCCTGCATGGAGTCTTCTTTCACCAGAACCTATTGAATCAGATACAACTATATCACCATTGTTGAATGAAGTTACAGCGATTACCTATTCAACACAATATCGTATCCAGCGTGATCTTGCCAACGGTGTAAGCTACACACTGGATGACTTACGATATATTATGGAACACCGTCCATTATTAAATAGTTATGCTCCAATAGAGGAGAATGACCACTATTATTACATATTACCGAGCTATTTAGTACGCTCTGAGGCACATGGTTTAGAACCATTATTTCCAAACTTGCCTCTACTTATTACAACAACAGCAGAGCGCATGTTCCTTAAGGATTTGTTAAATGATAACCGCATCAATTGGATGATTTCTGATATAATAAGGAAACGACTGTCACATACCTTGCACAATGTACCAACCACATTACCAGAGCACACATGGAGCAATCGTAGTCTATCTATCGACGAAACAGCTAAAACATATGATGCCCATCGCCTATGTACCGAGGCCTTGATAAATAAAGCCATGATTTCATGGCAAACAGAGAACGATACCGTAATGGTCGTGCCTTGTAAATTGGAATATAACGGTGCAACAAATGGATTTGCCCTTATCGGATATCATATCGATGACAAAACTTTTGGTTATTATCCGCTTCACACATTGCCAACCATTTCGATAGATAATAAATCATTCGATTTTGATACAGATACATTATATCGAGAATATCAAGAAAGCAACCAACGAACTACTATATTCTCTGTATACGACATTAACAATGCTATCGACCGTTGTTTTAATGCTTTCTCTAACTATGATATCGTAGGATCCAAAACCGAAGAAAAGGCATTTACTCTAACCGTTAGCTATCTTCCATTCCAAGAATCAGATATCATACGTATTCTCTTGTCTCTGGGTGCTGCTGTACGTGTGCATGAGCCACAAGAAATCAAACAGCAGCTTAACACTATATATAAACAGGCTATCTCATTCTTATAAAATTAAATAAACTATATTTCATGGGCAATCAAGGCAAAATAAGTACTTAATTGATAGTAACGCTTTGTAAATAGGATACATAAAAAAGACCATCTCTACAGAAATAAACGTACTTAATGTTACATCTATTTCTAGAGATGGTTCTTTTTATGTCATCACACTCTCATAGAGTTAATTATAATGGAAAATAATATTTTAATCGGTGGTTCGTACACTAATCTTATAACTTCTTTATAACATGATTCATCACAATTTTCGGTAATTTCAGGGTCACCATGTGCAATGCCATTCCTAATATTTATTATAGATATACCATCTTTTCCAATCTTATACTTATCTATATCGCTACAGATTTTTATAAAAATATCTTGTTTTTCTCCCAAAAATTCAGAAAATGCTTTCAATACTTTACTACTTTCAACATAACCTTTTTTTCGTAATAACCGGCCAATGAAAGGTACCGTGCCTAAAGTAACTGGCTTCTGTAAGGCTGTATGTGTCTTTTCAACCTTCTTAATGGTACAAGAAAAATCACTAATAGTCTTAAACTTGTCACTCTTTCTAAATGGCATAAAGAAGTTTAATTCTAATTCTCGTTCAATGCTTCTTAATAAGGCTAATATTGAAAACTCTGTATCATGCATCAATTTAAATAGATTAATCGACTGATAGATATCTCTACGACTATCTTTAGATACTTTCTCCCATACATCATTAAAACCATCTATAGGATTTTCTATATCCAAAACTTTAGGCAAACACAAATATATATTTTTTAGAATTCTAACTTCTTTATCATTATCCTCTAAATCATCCATTGACTGAAATAATTTTATATTCTCTAACGCTGTCATATAACTCAATTTCAATGATTCATAATCTTGTTTCAAAGTTTCAGATTTATGCTGTGTTTCTTGCAACTTTAATTCCATAATTTGAAGTACATCATCATCAAAATGATTAATCGCCTCTTTAAAAAAGTCAATCAACTCATCATTCATTGAAGATTTTTCTGACTGTGCACATTTAATACAAAACTCAGTATATAAATCAATCAAATCCGACCTTAACTTTTTATTATCTTTTATACCTGTTTTTTTCGCAGCAAAAATTGAATAATAACCCCACTTATACATTATTGCATCAAAACTGGGCTCAAAACCATGTCTATTTATGCTAAACCAGCTCCAGCCATATTTCTGATAAATATTATTAATAATAGAATAAAATCCAAGCCCAAATAGCGGCTCAATTAAATCTTCAAAACATAAATACCACCACAACATATGAGTGCGATTATATTCTAGTAGTACAGCAGCCTCACTCAATACTTTATAAAATGTATAAAACTCAATATAATGATAATCATATTCTTCAATTACTTTTATCAAGTCATCTCGATTTGTAGTCCCTCGTATTACTCCAGTGCAATAGTCATCAAAAAACGCGTCTTTCAATAAAGTATTAAGCTTCGACTTATCAAAATCTAACCATTTCTTTTGCTGATAGTCTCTTGATAAATCATCCCTGAAATACATATCTAGAGTAAATTCAAACATTTTATCTGTAGCATATTGTTTTTGCTGATTACTACTATATTTAGATAAACCACTATCTATCAAAAAATCTAGCTGTTCTAAGTCTTTATTATGATATGCGTCTAGGAAATATTTAATAAACTCAAGTAAGTTATTACAAGGTAAACAAAAAGGTGGCCGTTTACGAATAGGAATTCCCCCAATTGTCAATTCACCATCTTGCATTTTTGTCCCCTATCTAAACATATACACTAACAACTCTTTATAATGTTCTCGTATCTCATTATTAGTAAACAGTTCTTTTGCTTGTTCAGCCATATCACTCTTACCAACTAATGTATAGTATTCAACAAGTCCCCCAGCAATAATGTTATCTATCGCTGCAGCTCGTTCTTGCACGACTGTTTGCGTAAGTTGTATACATTCATCAGCTAATTCTTGTTTTTTAAATGTAACAGCAATTAAAGCAAAGTATTTATAAATCAATTCCCACGGATGGCCGTTCAAGTGTTCAGATTTGCTACTCTTTGGTAAGTTTTGAACCCACTTGAATAGGTCTCGGCGTTTTTCTGAGTTTAGTTGATCCAAATAGAACGTGTACAGAGCCTTAATATACACATAGAATGCAAATTTAAAGGATTGTTGTTTTTGCTCATCTTCGGTCATATCTTTTAAATACTTGAATTGATTCCATACATCATTATGACCTCCAAAATAGATTGGAGCATATCGTTCATAGCTTTCACGAATGCCCATGTCGATATAATAATGAAGCAAATAGGACAAAGTAATGTTATAATCGATGGATTGTTCATCAAACTGATCTAACGCTTCTTTGAAACAGTTTTCTGCTTGTGAATCACGCATATACGCATAAACCTGTCCACATAGGCTTAAAGCACGTCCTTTACTTATACTCGATACATCACCAGATTCAACTAACAACTCACGTAAAGATGCCAATTCATCTTCGTATTCAAGGATTTCTTTTGCTAATGAAAGTGCCTCTTTATATCTATATTGATCATTGAGCATAACCACTCGACGTTTGAGCGTTAATAAATAGTCCTCCACATGACAATATTTAGCAAATCCCTTTGCAATTTCAAAGCATCGTTCAGCCATTTGGCTATTCCCAATATGGTTATATGCTGTAATTCCCGCATCATAAAACGCATATTTACTAGCTTCAAATATTTCTAGATTCGCTACTAATGGTTCTAAATGATTATATAAATACACTAGCTCATCCTGTTTTAACAAATTAGAATTCGCATACTTGGCAAACTGACGAACTGCTTCCTCAATTGCTTCCTTATCTTTTATATTGTTTATCCACTCTTCAATCTTAGGAAACCATTGTTTCCAGTAATAAGAGGTAAAATTGCTATTACTATGTTTTGATTTAAATAATGTCGTAAGTACTTTATAATAATCTTTCTGTTGATATGCCATGACTGCAGCTTCATAGTCCATATCAATATCATCATACATAAAGATAAGATTTTGACTTGATCCAGTTAACTGTTTCGCTTGTTCTACAAAAGATTGTTGCCATTGAGTAATATTTTTACCAGTTTTATTATGATTTAAGATAGAACAAATTACATCTGCCAAATACAAAAATGCATACTTTATAGAGGTCTTCTCATCCGCTCCATAATAAATAGATCTCACAGAGAACCAATCCGATTCTAAATCTAAACGATTTGTCTCTAATAACTTAAGGTCTAAAGCCGTCCTATAATTGGAGTCATTCGCTACTTGGAAATAACGCATAGTCCCATTCTTATAATCCACTGGTGCCCGATTAGAATCAAATTTATAATCTTTATATCCCAAGCTCAAATAGTTTCTACAAAGCTCTTGATCACTAGCTTTCACAGGAACTAAACGCGTAGCCAAATCAAATTTAACCTTAGTCACATGTAAATTATAAGGATTATGGAATACAAGACGCGATACGATAGAATAAGCCATATTTACATATAAATTGCTAGCATATCCATCATTAATCAAATTACTAGTTGATTTGTGATTTAAAATAGTCTTACCAGTATTACTCTTAAGCATCATTGTAATACGATATTGACCTTGGCGTGGAAACTTACCGATTTTTTTATTTTTATAGGTACCATATTGAAGAAATTCAGGTAAGGATTCTCCTAATCTACTCTTCATACGTCTAACATTGGTATTATTAATACCTTTATTATTTACATGTAAATCCTGAGGATAGCAACACACAGAATCACCATCTTCTTTTTCCGAAGCAACCGCACGGAAATATTCATCTAGCCGTTGCATCTCATATTTAGTATCTTTATCATGCCCTCCATCATCATATACAATTCCAGCTATATATAAAGGAGCACTTTCCCCTAAATTTTTAAATCCCTCGAAATCACCATTTTCATCTAATGCAATTGTAATCATATTAATCTCCCATTACACATAAAACATCCTATATAGGCATTCATGAAACTATTTATTCCATTGTATCATCTTATCTTCATATTCAAAACAAATAAAAATTATCCTTGAATGATTCACAATTTAACTCATTCAAAACAAAACAAGGAGAGAATCATAATTTGTTAACATTGTGGTAACCCCTTACCGGAGTGCGCCAAATTTTACAGTATTTGCGGCCAGCCGCAGCGTATTCTTTAGATATTACTTGATGATTTCTCTTTGTCTAACAATCAGCCCTATCATAATGGGTATCATTAAATGAGTAACTAACGATATTATGACTACTATTATTTTATATATCCTTCTAGGTATTATCGATTTAGCATTAACCCTCCTAGGCTTAGCTATTGCAGTCCGCCGTCACCAACCTCTATATCTACCGCTTTGAAAGCAAAGACCTCGTTAACGGCCGCATCAAACACCAAACATTCACCGGCAATGTAACCATGGCAAAATACAACAATAATTGGATTATACAGGACCAAGACGGTCAGTTAGCCGATTCCTATTACGAATAAAATACAGAAACATAAAAGACTCGTATCATTTGCTGTGATACGAGTCTTTTATAATCTATGCTATTACTATCCCTAAGATTATAAGTACTAACTACTATTACTAATACATCATGAAATCTCTACTATTTCACTGATTTCACTAGCATATAATTCGTAACTACCAACATATATAGAAGCCTCATCGGGTTCATTATCTACGCCAGAAACAAAAGAATCTAACTTACCTATTAATGACTCTCCATCAGTAAATCTGACTTCCACATATGTCGATTGTATTTCATGATAACGATTATATAATTCTTCCTCAGTCATAAGGTCACCTCTACTTTAGCACCCCTTTACGCACAAGGTCCCATTCTACTTTTTTTATCTCCTGCGTTAACTCTTCATTCAATTTACGTATTAAGGATATAAACTTTGTCCGCTTAGCCGCATCATTCCAATCGATTAGTATCTTGTTTAATTTAAATTGCAAAAGAGTATTTTCATATTGTTTGCATAACTTGCCCTTAGACCAGACCTTCCCTTTGTTAGCCTCATTACCATATAACTTATTGATATCCGCCAATATAAGAGAAATCTCCTCTGATGATGATATGAGATCATTTATGTAGTTATACACACGAGTCTTATATGAGCAGGTATTACTTTCACCATTATAATCGATGCCCTTTTCCCACCACGTATAGTAACGTAAACTCAAAACGGGGCCTTCTTTAATTTTATCAACACGCCAAAACATATATGGTTTAACGGTTAAATTATCTTCGTTTGTATTTTGAAAGCCCCAATAATCGGCATCAACAGTGCGCTCTAGAGAACGGTCCCAAAAGTGCATCAACGACCAAGGTGTACCAAAGCTGCTGCCATGCTGAATCGTATGAGTATTAGATGCATCATCTATGCGACCATATACATACATATCGTCAATATTCTCAACGTGTTGTTTCAAGTTCGCCATAAATGGTAATTCATGATTTGGCTGATTAAATACAGTCTGCAAAAATCTCCGTTGGGCAATCGCAGTATCTTGAATATAAAAACGAATATGCTCATCAATATCCTCATAGTGTTTCCAAAAACAGCTATGCTCTATAGTAGCCCTAATTTTAGAGCTCAAATAGTCCACAAAGCTCATTAAAATTGGATTATTCCACTCACGACAAGATAATAACAAGGACAAAAACTCTGGCCCATCCACATAAGTATTAACCTTAGAATCCTTTTCCAGTTCTCGAACCGTATGCCAGTCATCATCATTGAACCAATCCGTCTTCAAATACGCCGTATGAATCGTATACTTTGACAAATCCAATTCTCCCGGTTTATCTCGTAACACCCATCGAATACTATTCACCGCGCCCCAGCAAGCGCTCTCATCACGTTTTTGCTGTTTTTCCTTTTTATCGTCTGAAAGATGTTGATATATATCCAATCCATTGTATTGATTGGATTCAAATGTTTTTGAAAGCAAGTATTTATACCGATTGATCTGATTACCGTGCTCCTGCGATGATGTTTTATCTTCAATAATTAAGGCTACCTGTAATGCTGGAACCAATACAAGCACATCAATATTAAGTAACTGCCTAAAAATATATACCTGATTAACCTTGGATACATCATAGGCCTCATTCAACAAACGAGATAAAAAGCGAAATCCAAACTGGCGCCCGCTTTCATTATCGTCGCGAACAGGCATATTAATCCAATTCAAACACCAACAAATAAAGGCATCCTGCGACAACTCATTCGTCGCAAAACTAAAAATATTATTCTCCACGATCCGTTCGTCAAACATATTCCGCATCCCCTAATAATACAAACAACTACCCTAACCAAACCCGGTACATAAAACTCGATCAATTTATAATAACAATACCATCCTTAAGACAAGTATACAATCACAAACGTGTAAATTCCGTACCATATAAATGCAAAATTATGCCCTAACATCACCTAAACCACAAACGTACATAGAGAAAGACCCTATCGGCTCCTCAAAACGACTTCGGGCTCCGCGTAAGCGCAGTAGCGTGTCGGCTTTTCTCTCCTTCAGAAACAATGCCACTACATCACCTAAACCACAAACGTACATAGAGAAAGCCCCCATCTGTTCCAAAACCGACTTTGGCCCTGCGGAGGCCGTAGGCCGGAGTCAGACCCGTCCGGTGTATTCTCTCTAAAAAAACAATGCCCTAACATCACCTAAACCACAAACGTACATAGAGAAAGCCCCCATGGTGTTCTAAAACCGACTTTGCCAGGCTGGCTACGCCAGCCGATAAGGCGGTGGAGGTTTTAGGATGCCATGGGGGCTTATACTCTAATTACCCTTTATACTTAGGTGATGTAGGGCATGTTTCAGGCACCACGTCTTTGCGGTCCCCTAGTTGTGCACTACGGTCTGTATAGTGTGTATGAAGTAGTTCGTGTGCTTTATGTCCTAATGGTTCGCCCAAGAAGTTTTTGTATAGGTCTTGGATTTCTGGGTTTTCATAGGATGCCACGTATTTGTATTCTTCATCAGCTTTGTAAAGTCCGCCAATGCGGGCTTCTTTTGTTTTTACGGCTTGTGGTAATTTAGTGCGTGGTTGACCACCACCACCGATACAACCACCTGGGCATGCCATTACTTCGATGAAGTCATAGTGTTTGCCACTTTCTTTCAACGTGTTAAGAAAATCACGAGTATTTTTGCCACCGTGTACAACAGCAACGGACAATGTTACGTCATCGCCAAGTTGTACAGTCGCTTCTTTAACACCATTCATACCACGAACATCTTCGAGGTGAGTCAACGCATATGGAGGTGGTTCCTTATCTGTGATGAGCTTATACGCCGTACGCATAGCTGCTTCCATAACGCCGCCCGTATTACCGAAAATGATAGATGCACCAGTTTCCATGCCGATTAAATCATCGAACTTAGAGTCTTCTAAGCTGCCAAAATCAACACCTTCGTCATTGAGCCAGCGAATGAATTCGCGTGTGGTAATGGAAATATCCGTATCCATGCCGAGGCTTTCATCATCGTAATAACGAGCCGCCGCGTTTTCCTCAACACGCTTAGTTTCAGCCTTCTTCGCCGTACAAGGGTTAACGCTGACAGACACGATATTTGCAGGATTAATGCCCTTTTTCTCAGCAAAGTACGTTTTAATCATGGCCGCTTCCATAGCGATGCAAGAACGGGTACTGGACAAGTTTGGAATGAGTTCAGGGAAATAGATTTCCGCAAAGCGCACCCATGCAGGGCAACAGGATGTGAATTGAGGGATAGTACCGCCATTCTTTAGGCGATCTACAAGCTCAGATGCTTCTTCCATAATAGTCAAATCCGCACCAAAGTTCGTATCAACCACATAATCAGCACCCAATTTACGAAGGGCGCTAACCATTTTTCCTTCTAAGAATGTGCCTGGTTCGTAGCCAAAGCCTTCGCCGATAGCCACGCGCACAGCCGGAGCCGTTTGGATAACAACAATCTTGTCAGGGTCAGCAATAGCCGCTTTCACCTTATCAAGCTCAGATTTCGCATGCATGGAATCGAATGGACAGGCAGCCGCACATTGACCACAGTGGATGCACATTGGCACATCACCGGTTGATTCAAGATCGTAATAATCGAGCACGCTCATCACATCGGCGCAAGCACGACGGCACAAGGTGCAATTCTTACACTTCGAAATATCGTGGTAAATGGACGGGTTGTCGAGCGCGATTGGCACGCGTTTGTCGATAAATTCAAATTGGGACATGAGGACCTCCTCGTTCTGTATAATCATACCTATTGTGAAAGTTTTAATTTCTCCTATATTACTAGCATAACAAATAAGGAGGCCATCAATCAACGTACTAGGCTAGTAGGAATTGAAAGATTATTGGACTTCATAAACAGGAAACTTTAAAGTTCATACATCATCGGTACATCGATGAGCTCTACCCGTTCATCGTCTGAGACAAATCCAAACCCTCGTTTGCTAAATAGCCAATAGTATGGTTCACCGTGAAATACACGGGCTTTTTCCATGAGTGATACCAGCACATCTTGGCCAACCGGTTCATTTTTCCATTTGCACTCACCCACTAATAGATGATGTACAGGCCGTGCATTGGGATCTGCTTGTATGTCCGCCATGGCCACTAAATCGATTTCCACTTGCTTTCTTGATTCAGTATCCGTGCCCCACCAATGACCTATTTGTTGTGGCAAGAACGGAACTGAACCTCGGTGAATGCGCACCTGTACATATTGTGCTGCCATCGTTTCAAATACGGGTCCCAAGAAATGTGAAAGCATAGGTTTAACGTATTGATGGTATACAAGTTTGCCATTAAAGTTTTCAATGGCCCCTTGGTTCGGTTCTACAAAACGATACCAAAAGGTATACATAGAATCTTTGATGGTATAAATACTTTTATTAGACTTAGATCTAACAGGATGTATTTTTTCGATGATCTGTAAATCAATAAGGCTTTTTAGATAATTATTCAATGCCCCCGTCGTCATATCTACCTTAGTAGCAATTTCGTTATTACGGCTGGCTCCCTTAGCGATAGCACTAAGGATTGCATTATACTGACGCGGCTCTCGTAATTCCTGCTTTAACAGACTCGACGGTTCATCCACAAGACGTCCTGTAGGCGTAAAAAACAAGGAGATAATGCTTTCATCAAGAGAATTCTCTTCCCTAAAATATGATAAATATTCAGCCACACCACCGGTAAGACCAAAGGCGATAGCACTATCCTCATAGGAAAGATGAGGTACCATTTGACGGGCCTCGATATACGTAAACGGTTTAATTTTATACTGCGCCGTGCGGCGACCATACAAAGGGCTCTTATGGCCTAGCACCTGATTTTCCATAAAACTCATGGACGAACCGCACAAGATGAGCATTAACTGAGACCGATTTTTATATGCATCAATCAAGGCCTGCAGCTCAGACGAAACGGACGGAATCGACTCCGCCAAGTACGGATATTCATCGATAATAAATATACAACGATGGTCTAAGCTATACTCAAATAAATGGGTCAACGCCGCCGTAATTGTTGGAAAATTCGGCAATGTAGACTGTAATTTACCGGTTTCAATCATCCCCGTTGCACGATATACAGCTTGTGAAAGCGCCTCTAAATTGTTACTCGCACCTGACTCAAGGCCCACCATATACGCGCCATCATGAGACGCCAAAAAGTGGTGCAACAAATACGTCTTACCCACGCGACGGCGTCCATACACAATAGCCAATTCAAAACGTTTTGAATTATATTGCGCTTCCAGAGAAGCTAATTCATGTTCACGGCCTACAAATACCATATCGCACCTCCTCGTTAATCTAAATTACGCTATGCAACAAATATCCTATCTATATCTTCTTTAGTATAACACGATATAGTATATTACGATATACTATATTACATTATACTAAATTAGCAAAGAAAATACATGCCTCATCAGACCAGATATTATCTGGTATTATAAGGGTTTTCACCCACACGTTTTGTCCTATAACTCAAACTCATACTCTGCATATAAACACAAAAAAGCAGCTCTTTCGAGCTGCTTTGTCGTATAAGGTGTATATTATTTTTTACCTTGTTTTGCTTGTTGTGGCCATAAGAAGTTGTAAACTGCTTCGGATGGGGAACCAGCAACAACTGGACGATCTTTCCCATCAACTTTATCTTCCCGTTCTGCGTAACCTTGTGGGTTGTACAATACAACCTTTTGGTCTTTTACAGTTTTCTTTTTGTGATTGAATTCTTCAGTTGCGATGAAATGATAACCTTCAGAATCTTGAGCTTTGATCATTACAGTTGCAGTTTTATCGCTTTTTTGAACGCTATCTTGATCGATGGACCAAGTGATACCTGCACTATCTTGACCAAATACTTGCCAGTTAACAGCACTAGCAGAACCGAAACCGAATGCGCAAATTGCAGCAGCAGCTAAACATGTACCTAGTAATTTTTTCATATATTTCACCTCGTATAAAATCAAATTTAATTTATTATACCATATATTAAATGTATTTTGCGTGAAAGCTAATTTTTTGCGATACTTTTACGTAAAATGTACTTCGTCCCACACCATGACGTTCGATAAAGCCCTCTTCTACAAGTTCTTTCAAGGCTTTTTCAACAGTAGATACAGCTATATCTGGTTGTTTCTCAAGAATTCCAGCCTTTGTAACCTTGCCAATAGTGGCAGTAATTATGATTTTTATACGATCCTTCGCAGATAACGACGTATTCAGCAATTCAATACGGTTTTCAAAATCACGATAAGCCGCCAAAATAACGCGAAGCATATATTTGACAAAAGGAACCACATCTTCATCGCCTGTATGCCAACCTGCACCAGATTGAGCTAATGCCGCATAATAACTGTCCTTTGTACGCTCGATTTTTTGCTCTAAACTAATGAACTTACCTATCATGTACCCATTTTGATACAAGAGCAACGTCGTCAGCAATCGACTCATACGCCCATTGCCGTCATTGAAAGGATGAATACACAAAAAATCGTGTATAAATACAGGAATCACAAGCAATGGATCCACCGATTTATCTTGAAGAACCGCATTAATACTATGGCAAATGTCATCTATAGCAGCCGGCGTTTCATATGGTGCCAAGGGCTTAAAGCGCTCCACCTCAGAACCATCTGCAAGCCGTTCAATTATCGAATTCTGTACATTTTTATATTGTCCACCTATACTCTTGTGTGAATATCCGTATAAATCACGATGCAGCTGCAATACAATATTACTATGTAACGTAATATACTCATGATTCTCATGTATCGTGTTCAACACATCACGATACCCCACAATCTCTTCCTCATTCCGATTACGGGGCGTTGTCTTATCTGCCACCAACGACCGAATCCGAGCCTTCGTCGTCACAATTCCTTCAATCCGGTTCGACGACTCCACACTCTGCACCTTCGCAATATCCACAAGCCGCGCCACACTGCTGGGCCTCTGCGATACAAACAAATCCTGCCGCCCCTTATACTCATGAATCTGTGAAACCAACGACACAACCTCGCCATCCCACAGACAATCCTCGAGCCACTGATAATCAAAACTACGCATACCACACCACCTTTCCCCTATACGAATATTTCTCCCCTAATTTTAATACAATTTAGGCGATAAATAAATAAAAATATATCTTCCTTCTCCGGCCCTTTGTGAAAAATAATTTTGTAGATAAAAAGAACTCAATTCTCTGAATTTGTATAAATGATAGATGCAAAATGGGATTGATGGGGCCGAAAAAACGACTTTGGCCCTGCGGAGGCCATAGGCCGGAGTCAGACCCGGCCGGTGGAGGCTTTTTCTCCCTTCTCCGGCCCTTTGGGAAAAATAAAATTCTAAGGAATAAAAAATGCTTATGTTTCTGATTTTGTATTCATAATATAGAAAAGGAATGGTAGGGAATCGAAAACCGACTTTGGCCCTGCGAAGACCGCAGGCCGGAGTCAGACCCGGCCGGTGGAGGTTTTCGATCCCTACCATTCCTATCACACTATATACGAATACTAATATTCAGAAACATAAGCATACAAATTTAATTAAATTTTATTTTCCCCAAAGGGCCTGCATTACTTCTGCTCCTATTGTATCTTTCTCAATTTTCACAGGTTTTTGTTTTTCATTGCTACTCAACAACGGTACACCAGATTGGCTATACACAGTAGCGTTAACTTCTGTCCAAGTGCTATCTGGGCGATTGATTTCAACAGTGTAGATATAGGTATAACCTTCTACATTGTTGGCTTTCACCAAAATACGTGCCATAGAATCTGTTTTAAACACAGACGAGTTATCGATAAACCATGCGGAATCGTCTGTATCCGCATCAACGTAGTACCAATCAGCAGCATTAGCTACGCCAAAACCACCGAAAAATATACATCCTGCTGCCATAATGGCAGCTAACCATTTTTTCATCATTCTCTCCTATTCAATCCTTTATTCATTCAACTATATATGGGCATGATTGTGGTTTGGTCTCTACAGAACGTCAGGGCCTAATAGATAAAGCAACTGCTCGTCCTGTATAACACGAGTGGCGACCACTTAGGTGATCGCCAATTGTGCATATCTATGTTAGATATAGTATATTTTCGTTACTTTGCATATAGAATACAAATAAATCTATATGACATATACGATATTAGTCTTCGCTTTCGATTTCAGACGCAGGAATTACAGCAATGCTTGCTACCTTATCACCTTCGTCGAGGTTTTGTGTTTTCACACCAGAAATGGCTTTGCCTTTTTTAACGGCAATGTCATTCATGTTAAAGCGAATGATTTTACCTTGTTCGGAAATGAGCATCACTTCGTCATCATTGTGAACGACTTCAACGGCTACTACATCGCCAGTTTTATCGTTAATGCGGAAGTTCTTTGTACCGATGCCGCCGCGTTTTTGTACATTGTACGCATCCGCTTCGTTGCGTTTACCATAGCCTTCTTCAGAAATGGTGAACACTTGTGCTTCGCTTTCATCAGACTCAAGAACACCAGCGCCTACAACAACGTCGCCTGTTTTCAATTTGATACCGCGCACACCATGAGCCGCGCGTTTCATGAGACGAACGTCCTCTTCGTTGCAACGGATGGCCATGCCAAGTTTCGTACCGATTAGGATATCTTGGTTGCCTGTAGTTACAATTACGCAAATCAAGCGGTCCCCATCATCAAGGTTAATCGCATTGAGGCCAGAACGACGGATGTTGCGGTATTCTTCAATAGCCGTGCGTTTTACAACACCGAACTCAGTAACCATGAATAAGTTTACATTTTCATGGATACGTTCAAGGTCAATCATAGTCGTAACGGATTCGCCCACAGCCAGTGGCAATACGTTGACCATAGCGGTACCACGAGAGTTACGGGAACCTGCTTCTGGCACTTCGTACGCTTTGAGGCGGTATGTACGGCCAGTGGACGTAAAGAACAACAATGTATTATGCGTGCGAACATGCATAATTTGTGTTACATAATCGTCTTCCTTCGTCTTCATGCCGATAACACCAGCGCCGCCCTTATGTTGGTTGCGATATACGTTCGCGTTCATGCGTTTGATATAGCCTTGTTTCGTCAAGGTAATTACCATTTCTTCGTCAGCGATAAGGTCTTCTACATCAAGGTCAGACGTATCGATTGTGATTTCACTGCGACGAGGGTCGCCGTATTTCTTCTTCATATCTTCCAATTCGTCTTTGATGATTTGACGTTGACGCGCTTCGCTAGCCAAGATAGCTTTCAAATCTTCGATCAATGCCAACAATTCCTTGTATTCTTCTTCGATTTTTTCGCGTTCCAAGCCTGTTAAACGGCGTAAACGCATGTCGAGGATGGCTACTGCTTGTTTTTCTGAAAGCCCGAATTTTTGCATCAATGCGTTACGTGCAATTTCGTCAGTTTGAGAACTGCGGATTGTAGCGATAACTTCATCGATGTGGTCGAGGGCGATCAACAAGCCTTCCAAGATGTGTGCACGCGCTTCGGCTTTGTTAAGCTCGAATTGTGTACGACGTACGATAACATCGAGGCGATGATCTAAGTAATAACCCAATACTTCTTTCAAATTCAATACGCGAGGATGACCATCCACGAGGGCCAACATAATCACGCCGAACGATTCTTGAAGTTGAGTGTGTTTATATAATTTGTTAAGAACGATATCTGGTTGCACGTCAGCGCGCAATTCGATAACGATGCGCATACCTTGACGGTCAGATTCGTCGCGAAGTGCTGTGATGCCATCGATTACCTTGTCACGGCTCAAGTTCGCAATCGTTTCGATAACGCGAGCCTTGTTAACTTGGTATGGAATCTCAGTCACTACGATTTTATGCTTGCCCTTCACCATTTCTTCAATGGTTGCACGAGCGCGCATTTTTACGCTGCCACGACCTGTGGAGTACGCTTTTTTAATGCCTTCCCGGCCCAAAATGAGCGCCCCTGTTGGGAAGTCTGGACCTTTGATTTGCGTCATCAATTCGTCCACAGTTACATCTGGATTATCGATGAGCATTTCAAGACCATTACATACTTCGTTAAGGTTGTGCGGCGGAATATTGGTCGCCATCCCTACGGCGATACCGCTGGAACCATTGATGAGAAGATTTGGAATCTTCGCTGGCAATACTGTTGGTTCTTGCAAGCTTTCATCATAGTTCGGCATGAAGTCAACAGTTTCCTTGTCGATATCAGCGAGCATTTCTTGCGTAATTTTCGCCATACGTACTTCGGTATAACGCATCGCAGCGGCACTATCGCCGTCGATGGAACCAAAGTTACCGTGGCCGTCTACCAAGAGGTAGCGCGTATTGAAATCCTGCGCTAAACGAACCGTGGCATCGTAAACGGAACTATCACCATGTGGATGATATTTACCGAGAACGTCGCCGACGATACGGGCGGATTTCTTGTATGGTTTATTAGGCGTCATGCCTGTTTCGTGCATCGCGTACAAAATACGACGATGTACTGGTTTCAAGCCATCACGCACATCAGGAAGAGCACGCATTACGATTACGGACATCGCATAATCGATATAGGCGTTCTTCATTTCTTTATCAATCTGAACGGGATGAATATTCCCATGGGACCATTGTTGGTCTGCCACAATCTCACCTCATTTTACTAACACTGATTACAATTCATCATATTATTATAGCATTTTTGTGGGTTTAGCGCTATTGTTATCAGGATTTTTAGTGAAAGCATACTCTAACACTTACAAATTTTATCTCTCCCCCATATATTTAGGGATTATAATCCCAATTCCGCACAATTTTAACGAGTTTAAGGATTACAATCCCAATTCACCAATATTTTTATCCGTTTATGGATTATAATCCCTAAACACAATTATGAATATAAATCTAATATCCGACTATGAATTGAATACCTGCACAATAGTAATTACCTATTTAAAAATATATCTATCCTTGTTACAATAATTTTGTTTTTATTCATTATTCTATATTCTATGGAATTTTATAAATAGAATGTACAGAGAGGAGATACATATGGATAATCAGAATTCAAAATTTCACTTACCCAAGATTTCAGCCATTATCTGGATACAATTTAACTATGTTCTTTTACAAACTTATCAAAATCAGAAATTACCTTCTGATGCGTATTAAACACTTTATATTCACTAACAGCTTTCTTTTGAGCCTGTGTCATAGAAATATTACCCTTGTTTGTTAGGATATGATACTCATTAAAGTCTAAAAACTTATCAACACTTTCAATAAAGGCTTTCATAGTAAATGTTTCACGTCGTTCGATAATACGCTCTATATAATCAAAAAACGAAGATATAGTTCGCTCTAATTGTTCAATCTCTTCAATGGATAAATAATTTTTTGCTACAATTACATCCTTTTTATAAATCCGTCCTTCCGGTCCAGATTCCCAAGTAGTCAATCCCATATGATTCTTTGTAGCATCCGCATGACTATGAATGATTTCTGCAGCAGTTTGACCAGTTATAGCATAATGAAACTTATTCTGTATCGTTCCAAAAAAATCTCTAGTTATAGGTGATTGTGCATCATAATCGATTGCACACGCTGCAAATATATCTGTCACTTGTTGATATATACGACGTTCACTAGCACGAATTGAACGGACTCTTCGTAGCAACTCTTTAAAATAATCTTGGCCAAATGCGCGTCCATTTTTTAGCATATCATCATCAAGGGCAAAACCCTTTATAATATATTCACGCAATACGCCCGTAGCCCATATACGGAATTGAGTTGCTTTTTTACTGTTTACACGATACCCTACCGCAATGATGGCATCGAGATTATAAAAATCCGTAAGCCTCTTTACAGTACGTAAGCCTTCTATTTGAACTTGTTCCATTTTGGAACAAGTTCCAATTTTTTCTAACTCTCCTTCAGCATAAATATTGCTTAAATGCTTTGATATAGCTTGTGGATTAACATCAAATAATTTCGACATATCCTTTTGAGTCATCCAGAATGTTTCATCTTTATATAACACATTGGTGGAAACAGACTCATTCTCTGCTTGATATACAATAACATTTCCGGTAATCGCATTTTCTAAAGATTTCATATAATTCCCTCCGACAATTATACTTAGCCTTAGTTATATCCTATGCTCCCCTTTAATAATTCACTACAGTCACAGGATCATTATTTCGATATTTACGACTCGTATGAGGATGATCTCGCTCTACCAAACCTTTTAAAGCTTCATCTAATAAGCGCCAAAAATCCTTATTATCATCTGCTGGTATTCCCAATACAATGGAGTTCCCTTTAGAATACGTAATACATGTGGATGTTATATCATCAATGATAGGCAAATATACAATAATAACACCAGATGCCGCTAGCATATCTTTAAGTGGCTCTTTAGCCACAGTCAAAGATTCTTGTAAAAGTTCTTTTATTTGAGGAATAAAGGCTTTAAGTAATTCACAATCATAAGGATTTACCTCCACAAATCGAGATTCACCTTTTGTAATTTGTACCAATGTATAAATAGCACTCTGTTTTGCTTTATCCATATCCTTTATATTCTCATATACCAAAGGCATAACCATTTCATCAGCCACAGTTTTCAAAGATGCTACCTCAAAAAACTTTTGTAAATTATTAACTTGTTCCGCTTTCTTTTTAGTTTCTGGTACAATGCCCAACCGAGCTAATTTAGCATACCCAAAAGGCTTGGCAAAATTTATTTCCTCATCAATAGAATTTTCATACTCTACCTTTAGTATTTTCTCTCTATATCCAGCTTCTAAACCATTCCAGAAACTTGCATCTACGCCAAATACACGTTCTAGACGTAACGCTACATCCTGTGTTAGAGGTACTTCACCATTAATCAATTTACTAATATGTTTCTCACTCATATCCATACGAGAAGCCAACTCTTTTTGAGTCATATGTCTATTTTCTAAAACTTCTTTAATAGTCATGCCTGGTGGAATCGCTATAAAGGTCTTACTCCTATAAATTTTCATATCATTCGTGCTCCTAATTAATGATAATCCACGATTTCTTGAATCTCTACAATATCTACAGTATCACCATACTGAGTAAAAATTAAACGATATGGATGGATTAAATCCATTGCATATTGACCTAATCTAGCACCGTATAAAGGATGACATCTTCCTAATCGTAAACAAATTAACATTTCAATTGATTCAGCATAAGTAAGTTGATCTAAACGTTCATTTATTTTCACTGCCATTCTAAGATTATATTTTTTCTGTGCTACATTAATGTCCGTACATACCTTGCGTATTTTATTATTCTTATATCGTATCTTCAATACCTCACCGACTCTCTATCTAACGAGACTAGATACAATATAAATGGCCATCTATAATAATTTACCTATTAGGTTAATTCTATTATACTCCTTTGTAACAAATTGTAAATGGAAATTTACCTAATAGGTAAATTAAAATATAGAATAATAAATTATACAAATTCAATACATATAAAGGACGTGCAAATCAAATTGATTTACACGTCCTTTTATCAGCATATCATCAGTAGTTATTTCCATTTTGGAAATAACTACTGATGATATGCTACTTTATTAATTCTCAACAATTATGGAATCCAGTTGATTCATCCTAAATTCTTCTACCACATCCATAAAGGCCTTATTATGTATTGGATTTTCAGTCATACCAAACAAATGGCTCGTGCAATCACAGTCGGAGCAGCCAAATTTTGGCACGTCCCACTCGGAAATGGCACGCACCGCATCAGCTAAAGCACATTCGACGCTCACATCTACATCATCAGGGTCTGGCATGCTCGGCATGGATGGGTATGGTTCGTGAGTAAGGCTCCAGCTTTCAAGGGGTAGTCCGCTCGTACGAATAGGCACGCCGGCAATCATTTCGCAATGGCCGCGGAAGTAATCGAGGTGCCAATGCATTTTCTTGCGTTTTCTCTTATGGCGCTCAATGCGTTTCGTAAGGTTCGCCTTGGCGGAGCCGACATACATGTAATAACCTGCATTAAAATGCATCATGCCCTTAGATCCGATTTCAAGATCTAGCTCATGGTCAAGGTGCATCACCATGATGTATACGCCGCTGTCGTGCGCTTCGCTGTCGAGAACATAGCTCGGATAGGTACAAGCGCGTGTCACGGTAGGCATTGTGAAAGTCTCATCCCACGCTACAGCAACGGCTTTCCAGTCAAGATATGGGGCCACTTCTTTAAAGGTCGTGGCAAATTCTAAATCCGTATGGTAGTCCGGCAAGAACCATTGAGCTTGGTCCCATTGTACAAGGAATAATACGCCCGTATGGTAGCCTTCATTTTGCAGTTCCCGTAAGTGCAATAAATGCTTGCGTCCCCGTTCTGTGATAGCATCGGGGAACATGGCACCGGTCTTGGAGAACAAGGTACAGGACTTAACCTCTAATAGGAATTCTTCACCATCATCGTTAGTGAGGAGTAAATCAAAGCGTGATGTCGCCCCATGTAGTTTTACCGTATATTCACGCCGTGCAACGCGCCATTGTTCCCAGCCAGGAATGAGTTTGTTTTCAATCAAATGCTCTGCTACATCATTGCTATAATTCGTATCGAGCATGATAACAACGCCATCACGTTCAATGCCTACAACGCGATACTTCGTCTTCGCATCAGGCTTATCATGAGGCACGATGTACATCGTAACACCTGTAAATAACAGTTCCCACATACGACCTGGATTTGGTAAATGAGCAAGTACGCTTTCACCATTAAGATCCAAGGTCACCACAAAACGATTGGGACGACCTGTATAAGTTGCTTTCAAAATTGTATCGTATAGAACCTTCATCGTTCCTCCTACATCAAGATAATTCTAGGTTCATTATACAACAAAATGGGCCACTCCGAAGAGTGGCCCGCTGGGAGGCGTCATATGACAGGTTCCGAGGCTATCATATGACCAGGGATAAGATATTCATCGCATAACAGCGATAGTTATGCTAGGCACAGACAGGATAGAGTCATCTATGCATTAGCGATATGTTGTTTTATTGCAAATCTTTACTTTGCGTAGATACTTCACTGGCAGAGGTAAAGCTTGCCAATGGAGCGTCGCCAGAGCCTAAGATTACCTTGTTCGCTACTAGCGCATTAGCTGCCGTTTTAGCTTGCTCCAAAGTAAGGCCAGTGCGAGGTCCACTAATTGTGATCGATGCGCTTTTACCATCGACTGTAGCAAATTTAAGATATACCACACGTTTATCAGCCATGTTGGGCACTCCTTTCTAATTCATATACATAAGGATGGGAATGATCGCGATAGGTCCACAGGGTTTGGATTACTACGAACCTTCACGCAGCCATTATGTGCTAACTATTATGAGTGAAAGCACATTAATGACCAAGGGATACTTCGTTGACGCGTATTACGTCAGCAATGGTGTTCTCATAGAGACCAGCCAATGCGGTACCGACGATTTTAACCGCATCATCAGTAGCTTCTTCAGCGACGCGTGTGAAAGTGACGTCTTTGTACTTCGGTTTTTCTTCCGTACCGATATTAAAACGTAACACTAACTTTGTGCGTTTTAGTTCAGCCATCTGATCACCTCCTTTCACCTATATACATTCCAAAAGGAGGCTCGTGACAAGCAAATTCGTTTCAAAAAGAGGAATAATATTTTTCCCCATGAAAAAACGACCCCAAATCAAGGTTTAGGGCCGTACTTTTGTATTTAGTTTCACGTGAAACAGGGTCAAAAATTTTTGCTTTTTTGTAGCTTGGGACACATTATTTTATTGTAAAATGAATTATACTAGTATATGTAATTTGAAATGATGATAACAATCATTTCATAACGATCTCTTACTAGCTCTCTAGAACATGTATCGTTTGGACGTACATCACCGTCGAAACGCATCATCTCTAGCATGTGCTAATAGAGACTTTCACAGTGAAAATATATGATAGAATATAAGTAGTTCATTACAATTTAGAGGGGATTACAATGGCTCAAATCGCAGGAAATTTACAACGAATTAAAAACGGCCAACGCCGTTATGCTATTACACCGCGCATTCCAGCGGGTTTTATTCAACCAGATCAATTGCAAAAATACATTGATGTGGCGAACAAATTTGGCGCTGTTCTTAAACTAACCGGCAGCCAACGCATTATGATTACGAATTTGAAAGCTGAGGACGTAGACGCAGCGTGGGAAATGCTCGGCATGGAGCCGGCGTACATGGTGTCCAACCGCGTGCGCAGCGTCAAGATTTGCCCTGGCACAACGTTCTGTAAACGGGCTAAACAAGATAGCGTGCATCTTGGCATGCAGTTGGAACGCAAATATTTGTCCCAAGAAATGCCTAGCAAGATGAAAATCGGCGTGTCCGGCTGCATTAATTCTTGTACTGAAAGCCGCATGAAGGACGTTGGCGTTATCGGTTCTGTTGAGGGCTGGAGCGTCTACGCTGGCGGCAGCGGCGGTGCGCATCCACGCATTGGTGACCTCATTGCAGAGGTAACAACAGAAAAAGAAGCCCTTGCACTTGTGGACCGCATCATCGAATATTACAAAGCAAATGCACAAATCGAACGAATGGGTGAATTCATCGACCGCATCGGCTTAGAGGCTTTCAAAGAAGCTGTACTAGGCGACCTTGAAGGGGCTCCTACAGAAGTAAAAGCAGCAGAACCTATTGTTAACTTGCCAGGTCACGGCAATGATCCAGAGGTTGAAACGCCACGCCTTGAACCAGGTCAACCAATTACACCGGATACAATCATCCGCGATATCGTAGACATCTATCCAAATACAGTACCTGTACTACAAAGCATCGGCATGGGTTGCCTCGGTTGTCCATCCTCTACGATGGAACCACTATGGCAAGCCGCTGAAATCCACGGCGTCAACGTGTACGATTTACTTAACAAACTAGAAACTGCCCGCAAAGGTGCATAATTAATATAAAGGAGTTTCACATGTCCGCATTTTTAGGCCACATTCACTACTGGTTATACCGCAAAATCCAATTGCTCGTAGAGCGTGAAAACTTAATTCTTGAAAAAACGACAAAGGTCGTAGATGACCTTGCTGAGGAATTGCATTCCATCTCCGTAGATACATACGGCGAACCAATTAACCCTAGCATTCCATTGGAAAACATTATCGACCATAACAACATTCACGGTTGGCTCTCCAACCAAATCAACATAGCATCCGTCCGCGAAGCGGCTTTCATCAAAGACATGCTCGATACAAATGCTGATGAAAATGCTATTCACGTAGTAACCGCTATTCTCGATGCCTTTGCTGTACAAGGTCAAGCATGCGGCGTTGTGGCCCAAGATAGCCTCGAAGAACATACGGCGCCAGCCATCTACAACGCCCTTCAAAACTTCTATGTAAACGGCATGCCTTGCGACGGCGGCGACCAAATCGTTGAGGATAGCGCTGACCGTTTCACATGGGTCGGCGATCACCGCTTACAAGCTGGCTACTGGCGCACTGCAGGCGTAGACCCTAAATTCATGATGCTCGCATACCAAACATGGTTCGAGGCCTTTGTGAAAGCTATCGATCCTGAATTCGAGCTTATCACCACCGAAGACAATGGCACACGATTATATACAATCGCTAAAAAATAAATACCATTTCGTTCGCTAAAACGGACGAAAACCAGACGAAAAACGACTGAAAATGGGCGAAAACGTGCAAAAAACGAACGAAAGCGCGGGCGTAAAATTTTACGCTCGCGTTTTTTATTTCTAATGATCCAATATATGTGCCTAAAAAATTAGAACAGGCGTGTTCTATTTCCAGGCACCTAATATATGCGTCTAAAAAATTAAAACAGGCGTGTTCTATTTCTGGAGATCTAGTATATGTGTCTAAAAAAAATAGTACAGGCCTGTTTTATTTCCAGGCACCTAATATATGCGTCTAAAAAAATAGAACAGGCGTGTTCTATTTCTAGGGACCTAGTATATGTGTCTTAAAAATAGTACAGGCCTGTTCTATTTTAAAATTCCTTATAAAAGTGTAGCTATAGACACAGAATTGATAAGAAATATCAGTTATAATAGAACCATAAGGTAAATCATTACTCATATACTTTCAAATATAGGAGGTGCAGCATCATGGCAGGCACAGTAAAAAAAGATCTAGGTTTATTATTCCAAGGCTCTAACTACGTAATCGTAAAAAAAGGTGGCAAAGCAGGTGAAAAGGTAGAAAAACATAATCATCCTGAAGCCAATGTTATCTTTACTGTTGTTAAGGGCACAGTTCAAGTATTCCTTAACGAAACAGAAGAACATGTACTCGTACCGGGTGAAGTTCTCGAATTTAATGGCGATAACTACATTCAAGCAACGCTTGTTGAAGATAGCGAATTCATCGTAAACCTCGTTCATAAACCTGAATAAGATTATATAGATATGACCTCCTCCTCTCCTTAGTGTCTATATATAAAAAACACCTATAAATGGTAAGTTATATAAAACAGTAACTATTACCATATATAGGTGTTTTTTTACATTCTTAGTCCTAATATCTTAATTTCATAACTGTATTTCTATAGAATATATTATTATCGCTTGCAGTTGCTTTCATAAGAGAATATACTAATTATGTAAGAGAGAAAGAAGGATTTACATGACACGCGAAGATTTAGAAACCTATATTCACAATCAATTTGAGGATACTACCACCAATACGCCTTGGACGCAGTTCCCGCATTACAAGGTGTACCGCCATCAAAGTAATCATAAATGGTTCGCCCTAGTCATGAATATTACTACCGATAAATTAGGATGGTCAAACATTCGGCCTATCGATGTGTTAAACATCAAATGCGAGCCCACCATGATTGGTGCCTTTCGTAAGGAACCAGGCATATACGCAGCCTATCATATGAATAAGGCCAATTGGCTAACCGTTTCTTTGGATGGCTCTGTGCCTACTGAAAGAATAAAAATGCTCCTCGACATGAGCTATCGATTGACTAAATAAAATACTAAATTCTTTATCTGCCCATTTAGCACATAAAATAAAACGAGCCTGGATTCATTCTAAGCTCGTTTTTTTGCTTTCACGTATTGTATTGTTTAATATTTATGAAATAACTTTCACCTATACTCGTAACATCATAGATGCACTTATTAAAAGTACAGTATATACAATAGCAATGATAATAATATGCATTGATGTGGTCTTTAACATTTGGCGGTATAATCCAAGTGAACAAAGTATATAATATAAGGCCAATACAAACGTAATGAGGCCTAAAATAAATTGAACACCAAACGCAATCATACCTGCTCCAGCAAGACTCAATATAATAACAAGTACCGCACCGAGTAAGGACAATACAGTTATAGGTAAATCAAAGGCCATCGCATACGAAACGGCCATGAACGTATCCTTAAACATAAGATCACGATTACTAGTGGCTTTCACATAAAAATGGGCCAATACCAACCAAAGCCCTTTTAAGAAAATCAAGGCAAAAACAAAGCCTAAAACCGATACAATCGTATCTAGCATGGTCGCAGGCGTGATAAAAAATATGATACCATTTTCCACCACCGACAAACCAAGCATAATGCCAAACAAACGCAACATAAAAACTAGCGCTTGATCAAACGTACCATTCTCCATAATATACGGAATCCCCTTAGACCGCGGATACCGCATCAAACTCCAACAAACCTGCATAAAAGACATAATTAAACCCTCCTTGTCCCTTTCTCCTCTACAGTCTAAAAAAATAATATCTTATGTATGATTTGAAAATAAAAAGACACACTTCTAAAAACGACTTTGGCCCTGTTCCGCAGGAACAGACCCGGCCGGTGGAGTTTTTAGGAGGGTGTCTTTTTACTTATCGCCAGAGCGACATTAAAATATTATTTTTTTAGACGTTTAATTACTTCATCTGTAATATTTTCAACGTTACTATTTGCATCAGCTGCGCGGATTGTGTATGGGTCGTCTAATACAACGTCCATTTTCTTTTCAACGCGAACGGATTCGATAGCGTTATGAATGTTTTGCATCATAGGTTGTGCAATTTTATTCACTTCGTCATTTTCTTTTTGTAACAATGGAGCTACGGATTTATTGAATTCTGCTTCTGCTTGAGCTTGATCTTTAATTTTGTCAATTTCTTGCATTTTCTTTTCAATTTGTGGACGGTATTGTGCATCTACTTGTTGCATTTTCATATCGAGTGCACCGTAACCAGGATAGCTATTTACAACTTGACTCATTTGCACCAAACCAATGTTAGCAGCGCTTGCCACAGCAGTAGTAGCGGAGATAGCACCAACAATAGCCAATGTTGTCAATTTTTTAGTTAATTTCATTTGAGATCCTCCTGAACAGTAAAGTTTCATTACACAAACATGTAATGCACTATTTTTACTATATCAAATCTAACTTGCTTTCACAAGTAAAAACCCTCAAAAATCATAGATGAGATATAGCATCTAATAATTAAATTGTATACTATTAAATAATAATAAGGGCCCATGAATTCATCATGAACCCTTATTAAAAATTTACGATCTATTATTGTTCGTCATTAAGATAGATGTATTTATCGGATTTCAATTTGGACACGAGGTCAGGCACCAAGCCGATAAGGCGATCAAAGCTATTGCTGTAAGGATTGCCTTTAATGTTGAATAACTCGATGCGTTCGCCTTTGATCACGAGCACAGCGCTTGGTTCCATGCGAGCGCCGCCGCCACCGCCGCCACATTCATGGTTCTTGCCAGATGTGTTATGGTTTGTGCCAGTGCCGAAACCAAATGTTACGTCCACAAATGGAACCAATGTAGTATCGCCGATTTGCACCGCTTCACCTACTACAGTTTCCACCTTAATCATATTTTTGAACTTCTCAAAAAGGACTTCTAAATTTTCTTTTACGTTACTGTTCTCCATCGTAGTACCTCCACTGATGTCAACTATGCGTTAGCGGCTTGTTCCGCTTTCAATCGTTCTAATTCTTTCTTTTCTTTGCGCTTAACCCAAACGACCTTGACCGTTTCAGCTATGAGTGCACGCATTGGTTGTGAAAGCACGAATTGCGTGCCGTGCCATGCCAATGCGCCTAGAATAATGCGCCCTTTAATGTGGCCGCTACCTTCTAAATGCCAATTCAAATAATCAATCTCGATATGTTCAGCCTGTTCAGGCCAGATACTGTACAACATCGAAGCAAGCATGCCACCCTTAAAAGGATCACCGATGCCGATACGCCCTTCTACAGCGATATCTCGTGGTTTAGAATGGTCATAACACCGCTTAGAAACAAGCAACAATTGACGCCACAATTCCGTATTCGTCACATGTTTCATGAACCAAAAGGTCGGGATTTTCGATTTAAAGCTAGCCACCGGATCATTAGGATCTGGTTTTTGAAAGCGCGATTTTACGCTATCTTTCAAGCCGTCTATTTTCGTAAATACCTTCTCTTTTACGGTGCCATCACTATTGAAAGTAACCTTTTCTACCACTTCATCATCAGATTTCATCGTCGGGTTATCGCGAATTGAATCATATTGTGCGGCCCGCGCTTCAGCACCCTTATTATCATCCTTAGATGTATCAACACGTTCAACGCGAACCTGTTTACCTTGTGCATCTGATGTTTGCCCTGCACTGCGCGTAGCATCTAGGCTTTCACCAGAAGCACCAACGGTCGTCGGCTCAGTCGGTTCAGTACCGCCCTGGCCATCACCTTGCATGGCTTTCATCATCGCTTCCGCCTGCGCAGCCATCGGATCATTTTCAAATTCGTCAACAGCCTTCTGATATTCGTCATCAACCCGTTGTTGAATCCATTCGTCGTATTCTTTCACAGGGCCTATTTTCTGCATACCTAATACATACAGTTGTTTAAAAAATGGTTTGCCCTGAAAATATGCGAGATGCAGCGACAATACGCGCCACAGCCATTTAACCGACAATTCTACGCGGTACGGCGTCCTGCCGTTCCATTCGATGCTATATGTGATTGGCGTTAGTAGGATAATCATGATCAGCGCTACGATGAGAAGCACTACGACGAGTGCCACAATAGCGACTATACTCAACCACATCACCTCCTTAGGTTATGGGATTTGTGAAAGTATACTCTAATTTTCAATGCCCTTGCGAGCCATTACACCTTGCATATAGTAATGCTTAACTTCCTTCATTTCCGTTACAAGATCGGCCACATCAAGAAGTTCTTGCGGTGCCCCGCGCCCCGTAAACACCACTTCGGTTTCCGGATTGCGAGCCTCTAATAGAGCCTCCGTTTTTTTCCAATCAATGAGTTCAAAGAACAAAGCCATGTTATATTCGTCGAGAACCACCAAATCATAGTCGCCGCTAGATACAGCCTCTAACGCGCGTTCATAGCCCTTTTCAATAAGCGCTACATAATCCTTAGGCGGATTTCCCGATTCAAATACAACCACTTCATCACCCCATTTGGCGAGCTCATCCTTGCTCTTCATGCCTTCCTTGATGATAAAAAACGGTTTACCTACAGTTTCTAATGTAATATTTTTGAGGGTCGGTAAAATATTATGTTCACTATACACTTTAGACTTCATGAACTGTAAAAATAAAACCTTTTTGCCAGCGCCTATAGCTCGTATAGCGAGGCCGATAGCAGCCGTCGTTTTACCCTTGCCTTCGCCGGTATAAACTTGTACATAGGCCTTCATAGATATACCTCCGTTCATATACCATAATTGTACAATATTTATAGACGAAAAGGAATAGATATCACATGAAAGGCAATCCTAATTATGCATAAGATAATAATATCTATTGATCCATTAATTATATTACCTACACATTGGTGCCAAACAAGATGATGATGGGGCCCTAAATCCTCCACCGGCCAGGTCTGACTACGGCCTTCGACCTTCGCAGGGCCAAAGTCGGATTTAGAACCCCATCATCATCTTACTATCTAGCACTTCAATAATGTATGCTTATAAAATAATAGACACCAATACAATATCCAATAGATATTATTATCAACCCAAAAGGATTATCCCACATGTGATATCTATACCATCAGTATATAAACATGTACCAATTATGGTATATGAATTACTACCAACCCAGCCGTTTGGGAAGAGATGTAATGAATACTTGTTACATAGGTGCCTTATAGTGTATCCCAAAAAATAGAACAGGCCTGTTCTATTTTTAAGACATATATATTAGGTACTAAGAATTAGAACCCACCTGTTCTATTTTTAAAACACATATACTAGATTCTCAGAATTAGTACACGCCTGTTCTATTTTAAAACACATATACTAGGTCCCCAGAATTAGTACACGCCTGTTCTATTTTTTAAGGCACATATATTAGGTACTCAGAATTAGAACACGCCTGTTCTAATTTTTTATAAGGCATATATAAGCCAATCTCGTACACTTCTTTATCCTAAATTGTACAATGGTATTTTATGCCAATTAGTCAACTAAATTTAGATAGAAAAGATAGCCCCCTCCGGAAAATGATTTCGGGCTCCGCATAAGCGCAGTAGCTTCCCCACTCCCGCCAGTTTAGTAATTAGTAATACGCCAAAAAGGATACCCCCTGTTCGAAGACGATTTCGGGCTCCGCGTAAGCGCAGTAGCTTCCCCACTCCCGCCAGTTTAGTAATTAATGTATAGCGTAGAAAAGGAGTGTCCTCCAAAAACAACTTCGGGCTCCGCGCAAGCGCAGTAGCGTGTTGTTTTTGGAGGACACTCCCTTTCACATAGCATATTTAATTACTAATTGGCAAAAATACCATGGGATCAACCGCGGATCCATTAATCCGTACTTCGTAGTGTACGTGTGCGCCAGTACTTTTACCAGTACTACCCATAAGAGCGATGACTTGGCCTTGTTTTACGGTCATGCCCGGTGTAACGAGAACGGCGCTATTGTGGCCATAGCGAGTCACAAATCCGTTGCCGTGATCGATTTCTACGAGGTTACCATAACCGCCTTCGGTGTAGCCTGCAAATGTTACGGTACCCGCTGCAGTAGCAACGATAGGTGTGCCGTAATCGTCAGCGATATCAACACCTTCGTGGAATGCGCTAGCAGCACCGGTCACAGGATCGACACGAGTGCCATAAGGGGATGTAATAACACCCTTACTTGGCCAGATGCTTGGCGTTGTACTATTCGTATATCCACCAGAACCTGTGGTGTAGTTCAATTGTTGCAATGCAGCGATGTCTTGAGCCCCACCATCACGCAAGATGTTTCGCATCGTGTAGAAGCTAACCAATAATTTTTGTGCATCCTTATCTAATTTAGATAGTCTTGCTGAAAGTTGCGCCGCACTTAGCGTGGGACTAGTCTCATCGCTAGCGGCTTCCTGCTTTGGGTCAGAGCCATCGCTACCACCTTGAGATGGTGTGCCGGACTCAGCACCCTTTAACATTTGTTTATTTTCTTCACTAATTTGATTTAAGTTTTGGATTTTCTTATCCAACACTTCTGTTTTTTGTTGTAACAGTTTTAGTTGTTCTGTTTGCAATTGTGTTTGTTGACGCAATTGAACGATTTCTGCTTGTCGTGCAATGCCCCAAATGGATAAAACAAGTGCTGCTACAAATAAGATTACGGCCACTACAGCTACAATCTTCGCTTGTTTATGACTCAATGTAATGGTGCAATTATCACCATTCTGAGACACTACAGAACTCAAAATACTTGGTACTTTCAAAATGCCTTCCTTACTTTTAATCATTCTTCAACTCATCATGCATGTGCGCTCTATATGAACACAACAAAACGATTTGCCTATTGAGAATGGATAACGCTCGCTAACGCTTCCTCATTCGTACGTTCTCCAAGCGCTTCATTTAAACTTTCTAATTCCTCTTGTGAAAGATTAACGAGACTTTTACCTTTCACAATTGGTTTACTGAAAATACGAGAGTCATTTCGGCCATAGATACTGGAAATGCAAACCCCATTATTATTACCATCAAGCAATGTAAGGGCAAAGGACAAATCATTGCCGATGTTATCAAATGCATTATACTTCTTAAAGCCGATTTTTTGCAATGTGTTGCCTTGAATATTGCGAATTTGAGTTTGTTCCTCAATCATATCCTGCAATCCCTTTGCGGCCTCGCGAATTTCAGTGATTTCTACTGAAAGTTTACGTTCTAGGCTAGCCCCATTTTCACCTTGCATGAAGAAATTGAACTTCTTCGTTAAGCTCCCTAATCTAATGTGTAGGATAATGCAATATACCAATAAAATAACGGCTAATACGCATCCTAATACACCGATATAGGGTTGTATAGATTCTAACATTCAAAACCCTTTCTATCTAATTCGTCCATAAACGGACTAATAGCACGTTCTAGTATACCATGTAATGACGCAATAAGTACACCATAATTCACAATAGGCGTACCTTGCACAACGGCACAATCAATGCGTCGTAACACCTCGCGACGCGTCAACATACAAGCCCCGCAATGGATGATAAGATCATAACCGCTCACATCCTTAGGGAACGCGCCACCGCTGGTAAATTCAAGCTGTAGATCCGTATGCCCCTTCTTTTTGAGCCACATCGGAATTTTAACGGTTCCAATATCATCGCATTGGCGACGATGTGTGCAGCCCTCACTGATGAGCACACGCGCACCAGGTTTCAAGTTGTTAAGGGCTTTCACCCCCGTTACTAAATCCTGCAATTTTCCCTTGAACCGAGCCATTAAGATGGAAAATGATGTTAATGGAATATCCGCAGGCGTCAACGCATTCACCGCTTCAAAGGCTTGCGAATCGGTGATGACGAGTTTTGGTTTTTGTAAAAGCTTACTGAGCATGGTCGGTAGCTCTTCTGTTTGGCACACCAAGGCAAGGCCTTTATGGTCCAAAATTTCACGAATTGTCTGAACCTGAGGCAAGATTAGACGACCCTTTGGCGCCGCCGAATCAATAGGACATATCAAAATGATAGTATCTCCTGGATCAACTAACCCTTGTAATAAAGATTGTTCGCCTTCCACATCGAGCGGTGTTAACCCTCCTAGCAAATCGAGCAATGTAAGACGATCCCGATTCGATGTAAAGTCCGTAGAGCCTACGACAGTGGCAATAGCTGACAAATCGGGATACGCATCTACATAATTTAGGTTAGTATCATTACTTTCATTACCATTGCTATCGTTATCATGAGTGCTTTCACTATCAAAAGCGTTGATTTCATTGATGAATAATGCGATAGGCACATTGTTTTGTTTCAACTTATTAAGCCACATCATATCATCAGCAGTGGGCGCTTCATCATTACGCAACACATAGACAGCGAGATTGATTTTTTTGATAATTTCTTCGGATTTTTCAATGCGAAGAGCGCCCAGTTCCGATGTATCGTCAATACCCGCCGTATCGGTAATGACCACAGGGCCTAGAGGCAATATTTCCATAGATTTGCTAACGGGATCGGTCGTAGTGCCTGCCACCTCAGACACAAGGGATACTGGTTGATCCGTTAGCATATTAATTAAGGTCGACTTACCCGCATTACAACGGCCAAAAAAGCCGATGTGTACGCGATTAGCCTTTGGTGTTTGTTCCATTATACGCGAAACTCCATTGTTTCTTCATGTTCTGTGCTCTCCTGAACATCCATACACGCAATAAGACGTTCTAATTCAGTTTCAGAGCTAAAGGCAATTTCAATTTTACCTTGTACCTTCTTACCAGCTCTAAATTTAATAGATACTGGAGAACCTAGGCTCAATTTTAAACGATCTACCAATGCGCGAACCTCAGCTGTATCATGTGGCTCTGTAGTGTCTTTAGACTTAGTCTTTTTAGACATCATTGCTTTCACGAGCTGCTCTGCTTGACGAGCGCTTAACTCGCCCTCTTTGATGCGCTCTGCTGCTTCTACTTGTTGCGCTGCACTACGTAAAGCCAATAAAGGTCGAGCTTGACCAACAGTTAAATCGCCTTCAATCAAATCCTTTTGAACAGATGCAGCTAATTTCAAAAGGCGCATCATATTGGCAATATATGAACGACTACGTCCAAGTCGTGCAGAAATCATCTCCTGAGTTTGCTTATACGTATTCATCAAACCTTGATACGCCAAAGCTTCTTCAATCGGATCCAGACCTTCACGTTGGAGATTTTCTACTAAAGCGACTTCTGTCATTTCCTCTGTATTATAATTTTTTACAACTACAGGTACTGTTTCTAAGCCCACCATCAATGCAGCGCGATAGCGGCGCTCACCGGCTACGATTTGGTATTTATCCTTTTGCTTGCGAACGACGATTGGTTGAAAGATACCTAAATTCTTAATAGATTCAGCCAAAGTAGCTAAACTTTGTTCATCAAAATTCTTACGTGGTTGATCCTCATTAGGAATTACATCCCCTATAGGCAACTCGTGAACTTCACGCTCAGGTAAAGCCGTCTCTATAGACTGTTCTCCTATCATTGCTGCTAATGTTTTTCGTTCCTTTTTCTGTTTCATCGCCATAATTAACCCCAATCTATTAGTACTTTCACACCGCATATATAAAATGCAGCACAAACCAATATACAGTTTGTGCTTACATTACATAATCATATTTATTTAGTCTATTCTATACCAATTATTTCGTTTTCTTAGAATCTCGAATAACCTCTTTAGCTAATTTAGTGTAAACAGCTGCACCCTTTGATTTCGGATCATACACAATAATCGGTTCCCCATAACTTGGTGCTTCACTGAGGCGAACATTTCGAGGAATAATCGTTTTATACACCTTAGTACCAAAGAACGATTTTACCTCATCTGCCACTTGGACAGACAAATTAGTACGTCCATCAAACATGGTGAGTAACACACCCTCAATTACAAGGTCTTTATTAGATGTTTGTTGCACGATTGTAATCGTCTTAACAAGTTGACTAACACCTTCCAAGGCATAAAATTCAGTTTGAATTGGAATCAAAACACTGTCAGCAGCTGTGAAAGCATTCAATGTTAGTAAACCAAGAGATGGCGGGCAATCAATGATGATAAAATCATACTCATCACGTACAGAAGCAATGGCTTTTTTCAAAATTGTTTCACGTGAAACAATCCCAACTAATTCTACCTCAGCACCAGCCAATTGAATCGTTGCAGGCGCTACAAAAAGCTTTTTAAGCATTGTAGGTTGAATCACATTAGCAATGTCTTCGCCATCTATCAACACATCGTGAATACATAATTCTAAATCATCTTTTTCAATGCCTAATCCAGAACTAGCATTACCCTGCGGATCTAAATCTATTAACAACACCTTCTTGCCTGCATCAGCTAAACAAGCACTGAGATTAACAGATGTTGTAGTCTTGCCTACACCGCCTTTTTGATTAGTAATCGCTATTACTTTGCCCACAAAATTCACCTCAACTTTACGTTCAAAAATATTTCATTTCATTATAACATAGAGCACGCAAAAGAAATAGAACTTTATAGGTATGACCATCATTTTTCAAACAAAATCTAAAACAAATAAGAATGTTTCACGTGAAACATTTTAAAAAACATATGTTCACTAATATGATATAACAGCTTATAAATTTATTTTATTACATGTTATCACTTAATAGATTTACACCATTAGGTATAAAACAATTACGTATAACTTTTTTCTATGGACGCACCTCAATAAATTATATGAAGCTATAACCTTTACAGTATATATAGATATATTTATACTTATAAAAGACAGTATTTTAATAGGTTTAACATTTTAACCATACAATCTATTTTATTTTTAAAGGAGGCGTTTCACATGCCCATTTATAACGGAATGCTTCCCGTCATCAACAAGGATGAAGTAAAGCGATATGCAGGACTTCGTCATGCCGAAGATTTTCCAGAAAAATTCGTTGACGAAGCTTGTAAAGAAATCCAATTATTAGCGACGCCAAAAGGTGTCTACCAAGAATATGATTACGATGCGGAAAATAAAGTTATTTTAAGTAATCCGCCGCTCAAAATTGAAGGATCCATCATTGAAAAACATCTTGAAAAATCAACGAAGGTGTATGTGCTAGGTGTTACGGTCGGTGAAGACGTTGAAAGACGTAGTGAACAGCTATTCAAACAAGGCAACTACACCGTAGGTCTCTTACTAGATGCGGCTGCAACAACTGCTGTTGAACAAGTGGCTGACCAAGTTAACGAGGTAATCAATAACATTGCTAAGAAACAAGGTTATGCACCTACATGGCGTTTCAGCCCAGGCTATGGCAACTGGCCTTTAGAAATTCAACCAGAACTTGGTAAAATCATCAAAACCGAACAAATCGGACTACAAGTTACAGAAAACTTCTTATTATTTCCAAGAAAATCCGTAACAGCAATTATCGGTTTAATGCCAGGAGATCAATGCTTGACAACAAAACGAGGTTGTAGCTCTTGCTCACAAAAAGATTGCCAATCAAGAAAACTTCCAGAAAAAGCACCGGCTACAAAACCAGAAACAAGCAAAACAACAGCCGAAACATCTGGGATAGCTATGAAAGCACAACCAACAGAATAAAATTTTAACACACTATGTTTCACGTGAAACATTACCTTGTACATCTGTACCATTGTACCCATTCTGTACCATTGTACCCATGTGCAATCAAAAATGTTTCACGTGAAACAATCTATTTATGATATCGAAAAGATGCAATTGTTATAATGAACTAGTGGATTGAAAGCCCGCATATAGATGATTTAGAAAGATAATTGTGAATGAACATTACTTTCGCAGCGACTTTGGCCCTGCGGAGCCCGAAGGGTGTAGACAGACCCGGCCGGTGGAGCGAGAAAGAAATGTTCATTCACAGCTCTAATGTTTACATACTTTAAGGCGGGCCGACATCACAGAGTTCATATATCAATAATTGCATCTATTATATATAAAGGATGATTCACATGTACATTTTTGACGGCGCTATGGGTACAATGCTCCAAGCAGCAGGCCTAGAAGAGGGTTATTGCCCAGAATTATTTAACGTGGAACGACCAGAATTGGTAAAAAATATCCACGCACAATATTTACAACATGGTAGTGATGTAATTACTACTAATACATTTGGCGCATGCGGCCTTAAATTAGAAGATTACGATTTACAAGATCGTGTAAAAGAAATAAATATAGCAGCTGTAAAGGTTGCCAAAGAAGCAATTTTAGAGTTCAAGCCATCCGCTCGTGTAGCCGGTTCTATGGGCCCTACAGGACGGTTTTTACAACCATTGGGTAATATGAGCTTTGATTCTATTTATGATACATATAGAGAGCAAGCAGAGGCTTTGATTGAAGGCGGCGTTGATTTCATCATTATCGAAACAATTATCGACGTACAAGAAATGCGTGCCGCTCTATTAGCATCTTTGGATGCTCGTGAAGCAGCAGGTAAGACTAAAGAAGATGTACAAATTATCTGTCAATTTTCTTTCAGTGAAGACGGTCGTACCATCACTGGTACACCTCCAGAGGTTGCCACAACTATCGTAGAGGCAATGGGGGCCGATATCATCGGTATTAACTGTTCACTTGGACCTGAACAAATCACACCGCTTATTGAAAAAATCGCTAGTGTTACTAATTTACCAATCAGCTGCCAACCAAACGCAGGTATGCCACAACTCATTAACAAACAAACGGTATTTCCGCTTTCAGCAGAAGACATGGGCCCATTGATGATTCCAATTGTTGATGCAGGTGCAAGTTATGTAGGTGGCTGCTGTGGTACAACACCAGCGCATATTCAATCGATTTCTGACGCTGTGAAAGCACATACGCCTAAGGAACGTGCTCATATTGAACCTAAAACGGTGATTACAAGTCGTACAAAATTGCTTGAATTAGGTCATAATGTTAAACCGTTGATTATCGGTGAACGCATTAACCCAACAGGCCGTAAGGTGCTCGCTCAAGAGCTACGCGACGGTTCTTTCATTCGTGTAAAACGCGACGCCTTAGACCAAGTAGAAGCAGGTGCAGATATCCTCGATGTGAATATGGGTGTAGCCGGTATGGATCAAACACCTTTGATGGAAAAAGCCATCTTTGAATTGTCCATGCTTGTAGAAACGCCATTGTCCATCGATACATTGGATCCTAAAGCCATGGAGGTAGCCCTTAAAAACTATCCTGGCCGTGCACTTATCAACTCTGTAAATGGAGAAGAAGAGTCCATCACACACGTTATGCCATTGGCTAAACGCTATGGTGCCGCATTACTTTGCTTGCCAATCTGCAGCGGCGATTTGCCTGAAAAGGCTGAGGATCGCGTTGCTTTAGCTGAAAGCATCGTAAATCGCGCATATAGCTATGGTTTACAACCGCACGACCTCTTGCTTGACCCATTGGTATTAACACTTGCCAGCGGCGAAGATAGTGCACAACAAACGCTTAGCACATTGCGTTTATATAAAGAAAAATTTGGTTTCCCAACTGTTATGGGCTTATCCAATATTTCCTTCGGCATGCCACAACGCCCATATCTAAACGGTCAATTCCTAACAATGGCCCTTGCATCCGGTTTGACCACACCAATCATGAATCCGCTTAACTACGCAGCTAAAAAAGCATTTGTATCAAGCACCACATTACTTGGTTGGGACCCAGGTTCTGCAGAATTCATAAAAGAATATGGTTACGAAGACGAAACTACAGCACCAGGCAATGCGGCGCCAAAAGGTCCAGATAAAGCATCCTTTGATAGCAACGACCCATTAGCTAATATCCGCGCTTGTGTAGAACAAGGCGAAAAGGAAGCTATCATAGAACTTGTTAAAAAGGCATTAGCTGACGGTATTGATCCACTAGATATTACGAAAAAAGGGCTTTCAGAAGCCATGAACGTAGTAGGGGACAAATTCGGTTCTGGTAAATTATTCTTGCCACAAGTTATGCTCGCTGCGGAAACGATGCAAGCTGCTTTCAACACTATCAAAGAAATCATTCCGGCCAGCGACAGTTTAGATAAAGGAACCGTTGTTGTAGCCACTGTTAAGGGCGATATTCACGATTTAGGCAAAAATATCGTAGCTGCATTGCTCGAAAACAATGGTTATAAAATCGTCGATCTCGGCAAGGATGTTGACCCTGAGGTCATCGTACAAGCCATTAAGGACAACAAGGCGGCCCTCGTAGGCATCTGCTCCTTGATGACAACCACAATGCCTCAAATCGACAATACCATCGCTGCTATTCGTGCAGCAGGCCTTAAAACGAAGGTCATGGTTGGTGGCGCCGTAGTATCCCAAGATTACGCTGACCAAGCGGGCGCAGATATTTACGCCAAGGATGGTATCGCGGCTGTAAACCACGCGAACGATTTCTTTGAAACTTTGAAATAATGGCTAATCCAGGCATATAATATAGGTAATACTCATGGTGAAAGCCCCAAATAATGCTCACATAACGCATATGAGGCTTTCACCATACATAGAATAGATAAGAGGTATATGATGACATTACGTGAGAAACACCAAAAAGGCCAGTTCACCATCACCGTTGAATTGGACCCACCTAAAAGCAGTTCTGCTCAAAAGGTTTTTGAACAAGCAGCGCGCCTAAAAGGCAAGGTTGATGCCATAAACATTGCGGACAGCCCTATGTCTAAAATGCGCATGAGCCCTATTTCCTTGTCCTATTTATTGCAACATAATGAAGGCATCGAAACGATTTTCCACCTCACATGCCGTGATCGCAACATCATAGGCTTACAATCCGAACTGCTCGGTGCTGCAGCACTTGGTGTTAATAACATTTTGACACTGACAGGCGATAAGCCAGACCATGGCGACCATCCATTCGCACAATCCGTATTTGAAGTGGATTGCATGGGCTTACTAAATATTGCTAAAACATTGAACAGCGGTAAAGATTTAGCAGGTAACGACCTCGATGAACCTACGAACTTCTACATTGGCGCTACAGGTAATCCCGGTGCTCCTGATTTAGAAATCGAACGTCAAAAACTAGCTGCTAAAATCAAAAATGGTGCCCATTTCGTGCAAACACAACCTATCTATGATTTAGAACAAGCTAAACGCTATATCGACAAAATGTCTGAATTCAATGTACCTATTATGCTTGGTTTGATTCCTCTTAAAAGCTTTAAAATGGCAACATACCTTCATGAAAAAGTACCTGGAATCAACCTTACCCAAGACATTCTAGACCGCGTAGAAAAAGGCGGAAAAGAAGCGGGTACAGAAATCGCCATCGAAACACTGGAACAAATCAAGAAAATCGCTGCAGGCGTACATATCATGCCGCTTAATGATATAGATACGACTTTGCATATTATTGATCACGTGTAATCCTTTTAATACAACAGTAAAAGGAATGTCCTCCCAAAACCTCCACCGGCCGGGTCTGACTACGCCCTTCGGGCTTCGCAGGGCCAAAGTCGGTTTTGGAAGGACATTCCTTTTTATTCATTTATAAGACATTACACGTGATTAAATAATATGCAAATCTTAAAAGAACAGGGAACGAATCAAAATAGATTTGTTCCCTGTTTCGTTATACTGTAAAAAAATAGACCATTCCAAAAACGATTTCGGGCTCCGCGAAGCGCAGTAGCGTATCGTTTTTTGGGATGGTCTATTTTTTATAACGGTTTATCCTTTATTTCTTTTGGTTTACGTGGGTATTGTTTCGGTGTTTTTCCTGTTTTCTTGATGTACACGATAGCTCGTTTATCGTCTAGTGTCGGTAAGGTCACGGTTCTTACATCTTCGATGGATGCTTTTAATGTGCTAAGGGCTTTATCAGATTCGCCGACTTCTTCTTCGTAGATAGCGCCTTTTAAGGCGATAACATAGCCGTCTTGTTTAACATAAGGCACAGTCCATTCTAAAAGAATAGGTAAACGTGCCACTGCACGACTCGTGGCGATATCAAAGCTTTCACGATAGTCCTGATGACTCAAATCTTCAGCGCGTCCATGCAAGGTCTTGCAGTTCGTCAATTGCAATTCGTCGATAACGGACTCAAGAAAGGTAAGGCGTTTCTTGAGGGAGTCAAACAAGGTCACGTGCAAGGTTCTGTCATAGATGGCCAAGGGAATGCCAGGAAATCCAGCACCGGTTCCGACATCGATAATGGAGGATCCAGATTTGATAATTTTCGGATCATAACAAGATAGAGAATCAATCATGTGCTTAACCACGACTTCCTTCATATCCGTAATACCGGTGAGGTTAAGATATTTATTTGTTTCAATCATGCGTGCATAGTACACGTAAAAATCTTTTGCTTGCTGCAGTGTGCATGGCAATCCAAATGCTGCCATTTGTGAAAGCATATATTCAACAAACTCAGATTCACTAGCGATAGGCACATCATATTTTTCTTTCATCGGTGCTCCTAACTATATGTATATAATTCAGGATAAAATTCATTTATTCGCGCTGTAAGACCCATTTATGTGCTTCTATGATAAATTTCAAAAAAGAGCATACAAGCGAAATATAAGAGTCATATTTGTATCTATTATACCATATTCTCAATATATTCTCATTTATTATATAAATAAAAGTGCAAAAAGAGGAGGTACGCATAAAAATCTTATATCATCTAAACCGCCTCATAATTGTAAACCTATTTTATTAGCCTTCTAACACATCCTTTTCTAATTTTATATATCTTATTTCTACCATTCAAATTTTACTGTTTATCTATAATTTATCACTATGAATTTTTCTTCACATATAGATTATTTTGTCTATTCTGAATGTACACTTAGTGTATTTCTCTAGTGTACATATTTTACTGGTATAATAATAAGTACTTTATAAATATTCATATAAATATACAAACTTTTACGTATATACTCACTTTTACATTTATAAAAAATAAAGCTTGCTAATGGTATCATTTATAGATACACTACAATCAATAGGAGGTGATACCCATGAAACAAAAATGTATGTGGTTCTTATTTAAACTTGGGCTATCCTTATTTACTCCAGATTATATGAGTCAAGGTCGCGAAGTCAATGAGCATCAGGAACGGGAAACCTTATAACAGAAAAAGCTAGTTAATCAAACGATTAGCTAGCTTTTTCTATGTAATCACATATTCTATTTATTCCTATTGTATTGTTCTAGTTGAATCAACAGTACAGACACATCCGCCGGGGATACGCCAGAGATACGGCTGGCTTGGCCGATGGAGTGAGGGCGAATTTTGTTGAGCTTTTGTTGCGCTTCAAGGGAAATACCTTTAATTTCTGTATAATCCCATTCTTTTGGAAGAATTTTTTCTTCCAGTTTGCGAACCTTCTCAACTTGTTCCATTTGCTTTTTGATATAACCTTCGTAGGTAATGGCAATATCCATAGCTTCTTCTACGTCAGGTGTAAAGCGTTTCAAACCGAATGCATCAGCTACGGTAGCATAGGAGAGTTCGTTACGTTTCACCAAATCATATGCGTGGATGCCTGTTTTAATAGGGGCTGTGCCCAAGCTTTCAAGCAAAGCTTGCGTTTCCTTGGACGGATTGACAGGTGTGTTGCGTAACAATTCCATGCCTTCTTCGATGGCCGCTTTTTTAGCTGTAAATTTAGCCCAACGATCATCTTTCACAAGGCCGATTTCACGACCTTTTTCGGTAAGGCGCATATCCGCATTGTCTTGACGAAGCAATAGACGGTATTCACTACGGCTCGTCATCATGCGGTACGGTTCATTTGTACCTTTTGTTACGAGATCATCGATGAGAACACCAATGTATGCTTCGGAGCGAGCGAGGATGAAAGGTTCCTTACCTTCGAGCCATAAGGCTGCATTAATACCAGCCATAAGGCCTTGTGCAGCCGCTTCTTCATAACCAGATGTGCCATTGGCTTGACCTGCAGAGTAGAGGCCTTCAATATGTTTCACTTGAAGGGCTGGCGTCAATTGTGTTGGGTTCAAGCAATCGTATTCAATAGCATAGGCAGGACGCATGATCTCGACGTTTTCAAGACCAGGAATGGTGCGAAGGAATGCGTATTGTACGTCCATAGGAAGGGATGTACTCATGCCTTGTACATACATTTCATTTGTGCCCGTTCCTTCTGGTTCTACGAATAATTGATGGCGTTCTTTATCGGCAAAGCGCACCACCTTATCTTCGATGGAAGGGCAGTAGCGCGGGCCAACACCTTCAATTTTACCGCTGTACATAGGAGCACGATGAATATTGCTTTTAATAATCTCATGCGTTTCCTTATTCGTATACGTCAACCAACACACATCTTCGTTGCGGTTGATCCATTCGTCCATAAAGGAAAAGGCATGATGATGTGCATCACCTTCTTGAACGGCCATATTTTCAATATTAAGCGTCCGTTTATCTACGCGGGCTGGCGTGCCAGTCTTAAAGCGCATCAATTCAACGCCATTATCTAGTAGGGATTGAGAAAATTGTTCCGCTACCCGTTGCCCATTTGGGCCACCTACATAGTCGATATCGCCGATGAGGATTTTACCTTTCAAATAGGTCCCTGTACAAAGAATGACAGCCTTAGCGCCATAGAATTCGCCAAGCTCAGTAACGATGCCCGTTACCTTGCCATCCTCAACCTTGAGCTCCGTAACCATGATTTGCTTAACATTGAGATTATCCGTATTTTCCAAAGTATGTTTCATCAAATGTTGGTATTTAATTTTATCCGATTGGCAGCGCAAGGAATGCACGGCAGGGCCTTTACCCATGTTGAGCATACGCATTTGAATGGCCGTAGCATCCGCATTGATACCCATTTGACCACCCAACGCATCGAGCTCATACACAAGATGGCTTTTACCAGGGCCGCCAACGGCAGGGTTGCACGGCATAAGTGCAATATTATCCAAACTGATGGTCGCCATCAACGTGCGATGACCCATGCGGGCGCAGGCGAGGGCCGCCTCACAACCAGCATGACCGCCACCGATGACAATGACATCATAATTATCTACAGTATACATATCTATTGAATTCCTTATATTTATTACTTATTTTGAAAGTTTATTTTACTAAAATCACGAGGCCAAAGGCCGAGTTTCTCCTTCTCTCTATAGGTAAATGAGGACTTTCAAAAAAAGACTTTGGCCCTGCGAAGGCCGTAGGCCGAAGTCAGACCCGGCCGGTGGAGGCTTTTTGGAAGTCCTCATTTGCCATTATTTCCCTAAACAAAATCTACTAAATAGTTCGTCGATCATACTTTCACGGATGGTGTCGCCCGTGATGTCGCCTAGTAGTTCCCAGGCGCTGCGCAAATCGGTAGCGACAAAGTCCACCGGCATGCCCATATCGATGGAGGAGAGGGCTTGTTCTACCTGAGCCTTTGCTTGTTCCATGAGGCTAATATGGCGTACGTTACTAATCATGGCACTGTTGTCTTGTTTTACGCGACCGCCATAGACGAGTTCTTGCACCCATTTAGAGAGAACTGCAGATCCTTCGCCGTCTTTGGCACTAATGCGTTCGATAGCTGTAAAAGTCCCGTGTTCTTTAATAGTTTCGTCTGTAACGACTTGTGCCACATCGGACTTATTAAGGAGTACGATGGTGTTCAAACCGCTGACAGAGGTCAAAATTTCGATTTCTTCAGTGGTCAATGGGGTAGACCCATCGATAACGCAGAGCACGATGTCTGCTTTGTTGATATAATCGCGAGCACGCTCCACGCCGAGGGCTTCTACCGTATCTTGTGTGTCTCGGATACCTGCCGTATCAATGAGGCGCAATGAAATGCCTTCTACGGTCATATATTCTTCAATACTATCCCGCGTCGTACCAGGAATATCCGTTACAATAGCGCGATTTTCGCGCAAGAGAGCGTTCATAAGGCTCGATTTACCTGCATTTGGACGGCCTACAATAACCGTCGTAATACCGTCGCGAATAAGGCGACCTGTGTTCGCTGTAGACAAGAGTTCATCCATAGCTTTCAAAATAGGCTCTAACTGTTCACGAACCTCTTGGCTTGTTACATCCTCGATATCTTCTTCTGGATAGTCGATAGTTACCTCTAAATGAGCAATCATGGCGATGAGCTGTTCACGCACATCTTTTACAAAGGACGAAACTGTGCCGTCCAGCTGCGATACAGCAAGAGAGAGGGAGTCCTCTGTTTTTGCTTCAATAATATCAATGATTGCCTCCGCTTGGGTGAGGTCGATACGTCCGTTCATAAAGGCGCGCTTCGTAAATTCGCCGGCCTCTGCCATGCGCACATCGTGATTGACGAGCAATTTCAAGATTTGTCGAACCGGCACAATACCGCCATGACACTGAATTTCTACCACGTCTTCTGCGGTGTAAGAATGAGGGCCCTTCATTAATAACACAAGAACCTCGTCGATGATCTTGTTCGTCGCTGGATCCACAATAGTCCCGTATTGAATCGTTCTATTTTGGCGGTCCATCAACGGCACGGTGCCAGCGCTCTTGAACAGGCTATTTACAATAGGAAAACTATCCTTACCGCTGACCCGAATAATACCAACCCCGCCGATGCCGGGCGGCGTCGCAATGGCCGCTATTGTATCATCTATATACATAAAAATCTCCGTACTTCGAATCTCTTTAATTTCTTCGCCTGTGAAAGTTAAACTAAACCAATCTTACCCATGCGAAGATTACCTTAAGTTAGCTTTCACCATAACTTATTGATTGCGATAACGATGGTGTTCCAAAACCTCCACCGTACCTATATTAGAAATTAGAAAAGTGATGCCAGTATTCCGAAACCGACTTTGGCCCTGCGAAGGCCGTAGGCCGGAGTCAGACCCGGCCGGTGGAGGTTCTCGGAATACAGGCATTACTATCATTATTTCTTATATGAAATCACAATGTGACGGAATGGTTCATCACCAGCGGATTCTGTGACGATGTGTTTATCATCATGCAACGCCGTATGAATGATTTTGCGTTCAAATGCATTCATAGGTTCTAAGGAAACCTTTTGACGGTTACGTTTTACCTTAGCTGCAAGGCGTTTTGCAAGATTAATCAACGTTTCTTCACGACGAGCACGGTAATTTTCCACATCCACCACGATGTGACAATGGCCAGATACCTCTTTGTGAGCTACCAAATTCGTTAAATATTGGATAGCATCAAGGGTTTGACCGTGTTTACCAATCAAGATACCAAGGTCTTCACCATGTACTTGGAACGTGATTTTATCACTGGTAAACATCTTTTCAATCATCACGATAAGTCCCATTTGAGCAAACATCTTTTCAAGGAATTCCTTACCTTTTTCAGCGATGATTTGTTGTGTTTCTTTTGAAAGCTCTTGTTTAGCTTTCACAGATATCGGTGAATCATCAACAGATTCAGCCACATCGCGTTCATCAGTCGCAACAGGCACATCCGACACAGCATCAGAAGTCTCAGCGATGACTTCTTTTTCTTCTTCCGTAGCCGCAGCTGCTACCATTGTATAGAACAAACGAACCACAGCTGGTTTACGTCCAATACCTAAAAAACCATTAGAAGGTTGTTCAATAACCTTTGTTTCTACCAATTCACGGCCATCTATAGAAAGTTCTGCAACCCCTTTAGCGATGGCATCTTCAATCGTTTTAGCAGATACATCGATAAATTCCATAGTGCCTCCTATTTATTAGCTTCTAAGCCTTTGTAAATGAAATGTTGTTGCACCAATTGGAACACATTGGATACAATCCAGTAAATAACAAGACCAGATGGGAAGTTCAAGGAAATGTAACCGATGAACAATGGCATAAAGATTTGCATAATCTTTTGTTGTTGTGCAGCGGCACCACTAGCACCCATACCAGTTTGTCGGGACATAAGCCATGTGGACAAAGCACTCAATACTGGCAAAATGTAGTATGGATCTGCTTCGCCAAGGCTAGGAAGCCATAAGAAATGTTCGAATTCAGGATTGTAAGGATATCCTTGCAATGCGTAGAAAATAGCAATCAAGAACGGCATTTGCACCAATAAAGGCAAGCAGCCAGCCAATGGGTTTACGCCCATTTCTTTGTACATAGCGCCCATCTCAGCTTGTAAACGTTGAGGGTCGTTTTTATATTTTTCTTGAAGCTCTTTCATGCGAGGTTGTAACTCTTGCATTGCTTTCATAGATTTAATTTGTTTTACTGTCAACGGCGCTAAAATCGCTTTAATAATGACAGTAATGATGATAATAGCCACCCCATAGCTTGGGAAGCCGACCATGTCAGTAAAGTTGAAAGCATATGTCACAAGTGTGCGCATAAATTCAACTAGATAGTTAAAAATTTCCATTGTTTCTCCTTCGAGTGCAGGTCTAAATTGAGTTCCTTCGCGCATCCATATATCGTTATGGTATGGTCTAAATTTCATCCATACAGATGCTCAGGTATTTCCAAAACTGTGCTCACTCAAACTAATGTCAATTGTGAAAGTTATACTAGTCTTATCTTTCACCAATACCAAATTAAGGAACAGGATCATACCCGCCCTTGTGGAATGGATGACAACGCAAAATACGTTTTAGCCCAAGCCAACTACCTTTCAAAGGACCATATTTTTCAATGGCCTGCAGAGTATATGCGGAACAAGTGGGATAATATCGGCAACATCCCGGTTTGAGAGGGGAAATGGCAATCTGATAGAAGCGAATAACGAGCCATAAAACAAAGGTAACCCCTCGTTTTATAAGATTTAATAAAGTTATACATGTATCTTTCATAGAATTCACCATGATTGGATTAGCGTATGTATCTAAGACATTTCCACCAAATCCATATACCTCATAATACGCGAATAGGACCAAAGCATAGCGCTGTCCATGCTTGTGGTCCTATATAGGATTATACTAAGAGCTTGCTTTTACGCAATAAGTACAGTATTTCCTTTTCCGCTCGTTCATAGGTTGCGTCCTTCAGAGGGCCACGTCCAACGATAACAATATGATACCCTTCGCGAATTTGATGCTGATTGAGGCGATATACCTCTTTCATAAGGCGACGTGCTCGATTGCGTTCAACCGCACAACCCACCTTTTTACCCGTCACAAATCCGATGCGAGTCTTTTGCTTCGCTACAGGCATACGATATAACACACATAGGCGTCCTACCTCGTACTTACCATGCTTATACACAAGGCGATATTCATTATTGTTTATAATACGTCTCGTTTTATCTAAGCGGTAATCCATTGTATCGTCCGAGTCCTATAGAATAGAAAAACTTGGCAAGAGCGCCAAGTTTTCTGAAAGCTCTTGCTGAGCCATTATATTATGCAGATAAGCGTTTTCTGCCTTTAGCACGTCTTCTTTTTAATACGAGACGGCCACCGATAGTTTTCATGCGTTCACGGAAACCATGGGTACGTTTTCTCCAAAGAGTATTTGGTTGATATGTACGTTTCATTAGTAAAACACCTCCTCGTTATATATTTGTTTTACTTATACCATAACAGGGTAATTATAGAGGGAAAACGCAAATCTGTCAATAAAAAACAGGGTTTTCTATATATATTTATATAAAAAAGATATGGTGTTTCGATTAAAATCTACAAATGTAATTTGTTTGCCAGTAATATTACTACATTTAAGTAATGATGGCTGCCTAATATTTTCTCGCTCCACCGGCCGGGTCTGACTCCGGCCTACGGCCTCCGCAGGGCCAAAGTCGCTGCAAAAATATTAGGCAGCCATCATTAAACAATATTCATAAATTAGCCAAACAAATTACACCATTCACATCTTATCAAGACACCATATCTTTTTTATCTGAACCTTATAGATCAACTCCTGTTTTTTATTGAAACAGATTGCGCGCACCTTCCCTTAGCGGGGAAGACAGAATCTACTATTTTAGAGCAACACACATACACCTCTTTTGAAATAGAACAAGCCTGTTCTATTTTTCGGTACACCCTATACACATACCTATTTTAAATTAGTACACGCCTGTTCTTTTTTTCAGAATACCCTATACACATACCTATTTTGAATTAGTACACGCCTGTTCTATTTTTCGGAACACCCTATACACATACCTATTTTGAATTAGTACACGCCTGTTCTATTTTTCGGAACACCCTATATACATACCTATTTTGAATTAGTACACGCCTGTTCTTTTTTTCAGAACACCCTATACACATACCTATTTTGAATTAGTACACACCTGTTCTATTTTTCGGAACACCCTATACACATACCTATTTTGAATTAGTACACACCTGTTCTATTTTCCGAAACACCCTATACACATACCTTTTTTGAATTAGTACACGCCTGTTCTATTTTTCAAAACACCCTATACACATACCTATTTTGAATTAGTACACGCCTGTTCTATTTTCCGAAACACCCTACTTATGTCCCTGCAGAGCCCACAGGGCGAAGACAGACCCTTTTCCCTTTCCGCCAATTTATAATTTCTTTACTCAGCACTTAATAAATATTGAGAAGGTTAAGAGGGTACTCTCGCAGCGACTTTGGCCTTGCGAAGCCCGAAGGTCGGAGACAGACCCGGCCGGTGTCCTTCTACCCATATGAAATTTGTTTATTTTAGCTAATTTTAGATTAAAGTAGGTTTGGTGGTCACTTTTTAGCGACTTTGGCCCTGCGAAGGCCGTAGGCCGGAGACAGACCCGGCCGGTGGAGCTAAAAAGTGACCACCAAACCGGATTTCACTCAAAATGCTAAAATAAACAAATTCCATAAAAGTTATCCACAGATTGAATGACAATCTTCCTCATTTTTGGTACAATCATAATTGAAATTGGTAAAAAATATATATTTTTATAAGTTTTTTTCGGATAGTTTAGAAAAGTTATCCACATTTTTTCTCTTTTGACCTGTGAATAGTATAAACTCAGTATTTATAAGGTTAGAAGGGAATTTTATTTTCTCTTATTCACAAGTTGTGCACAGGTTATTCACAGGTATTTTTGGTTTTTCCACAGTTTTAGAATAAGTTATGCACATAATAACGAAAGTTATACACATTTTTAGTAAAAGTTATACACAAGAGGAACAAAATGCAAGCAGCTGATATTAATGATATATGGGAACGTATATTACAAGTAGCAAAACAAACACTGCCGCCTGCGATTTATTCAAGTTTGAGTACTTCTCTCATACCGATGAGTATAGATAATAATTCTATACACATTGGGGTTATGCAGAGTTTTATAAAAAGTGTCATCGAATCTCAACAAACGGTCAGTAAGTTGTTAACAGATGCCATCAAGCAAGTGACAGGCAAAGAATTAAATATGGTTTTACTGGATTTGTTTCCTCCCAAGGAGGAGGCCCCAGCAGCACCGCAAGTATCTGATACTTTCACAGGGAATATAAGTGAAAGCACTAATGAAAGTACCACAGTAAGTAATGAGAGTGATATGGAAAGCACCATTGCCAAAGCCTCAAAACCTGCAAAGCAGGAGGTTCCATATCAAGAGGAATTTTACACACCGGTGTACGCAGATCCTGTGTATATCCAGCGTAAAGAGGTGGACGAGTTAATTCCAGATGAACCGATGTTTCCTGTAGAGCAGCCACAAATGGTGCAAACGTTGCAATCTACGGATATTCCTATCGATTTGTCATCATCTCAGCTCAACAGTGGGTATCGATTTGATAATTACATTACAGGCAATGCGAACCGCATTCCGTTTGGAGCAGCCCAAAATGTGTCGGAACATCCTGGTGGTGATTATAATCCGCTCTTTATCTACGGTCCATCGGGCCTCGGTAAAACGCATTTGATGCATGCCATCGGCAATGCCATCGTTGAAAGATATCCTAATCTCAAGGTGATGTGCACAACAAGCGAAAAGTTCATGAATTTATTTATTGAATCCATACGAAAGCGGCAAGGAGAGTTGTTCCGCAATACGTTCCGCAACATCGACATATTGCTCATCGATGATATTCAGTTCTTGGAAAATAAAGAGGGCACGAAAACAGAGTTTTTCAACACCTTCAATGAATTATTGGACAATAACAAGCAAATCGTCCTCACCAGCGATACCATGCCAAACGATATGGATCAATTCGAAGAACGCTTACGTTCTAGATTCCAAGCGGGCTATGTGGCGACCATGGAAAATCCAGATTTGGAAACGCGTATCGCCATTTTGAAAGCCCTCGTTGAAAAGGAAAACAACAAGAATCGTAATCTCGTTATCGACAACGATGCCATCAACTACGTGGCGTTGCAATTCGATGAAAACATTCGCGTACTACAAGGGGCTTTCAATAAACTCATCGGTACTGCATCCTTAGAACAACGGACCAGCAGCATCGATTTGGAGTACACGAAGAAAACATTATCCGATATCATCACGACGGAACGGGTAACACTTATCGACATCGAGTCCATTCAAGACTTTATCAGTACCTATTTTAATATTAAGAAACAAGATTTGTTAGGCAAGAAACGGAAGGCTCAGTTCGCATTTCCACGGCAAATTGCCATGTATTTGTGCCGCGATGTGATTAATGAAAGCTACCCACAAATCGCAGCGGCTTTTTCCAGAGATCATACGACGATTTTGCATGCATACGATAAGATTAGCAAAGAAATCGACAAGAATCCAGAAACGAAACAGATTATCCTAGACATCAAATCTAAACTGTCATCACTCAACTAAAACGGGTGTGGATAACTCTGTGGATATGTTGTGTATAAATCTGTGGATATTGAGGAATTTAATATTTTCTGTGATTATGTGGATAACCTAAAACAAGGTATACACATACTTATCCACAACTGTGGAAACGCATGAAATCTAGAAAACTTTCACATGTACACACATTCACAGCGCCTACTACAAATACTACTAAACTAACAAACAAATCAAAAACATATTAGAAAACAGATCTATCGTTGATTATCTATAGAGCACCAACGAAAATCGCACAACGAATATTACAAACAAGGAGAGTATTTACGTTATGAACATCAAATTCCCTAAGGCCAATCTCCAAAAAGCCATTAACGTTCTACAAAAAGTATCACAAAATAAAACAAGTTCAAATCTACCAGGTTCCATTTATATAACAACAAAAAACAATCAAGTGGAACTACAAGGCAACGATTTTGAATTGGGCATTAAATTAACAATCGACGCCGATATCTTAGAACCAGGTACATTAGTGGTTGCTTCTCGTTACTTCCAAGAATTAATCCGCAAATTACCAGGTGAAACGATTCAATTGAGCAAACCTGAGGATGGCAATACGCTAAAAATCACATCCGGTTCCTCTGAATTTAATTTAGTAACCTTGCATCCAGATGATTTCTCCTTAGTAGAACAAATTCACGACCAAGATTATGTCAATATCGATAGTCAAGCTATGAAAGAACTTATCGACCTTACGAACTATGCAGCAGCAAGCGACGATGATCGCCCTGTATTTGCTGGTGCTTTGCTGGAAATCAAAGATGCAAACGACAAAGAAGTGACTATGGTTGCTACTGATACTCATCGTATGGCTGTTAAAAAGGTAACTATCGATGAACCTGCGACCTCCCCTATGCGCGTTATCATTCCAACAAAGGCTTTGGCAGAAGTATCTCGTTTGTTGCCAACCGATAATCCTTCTATTATTAAAATCATTTGGAACCGCACACAAATCGTGTTCATGTTTGAATCCATCTATATCATTTCCCGTTTAATCGAAGGCACGTACCCAGAATACGAAAAGGTAATTCCTGCTCAATTCGACTCCAGTGCCGTTGTAGACCGCAAGGACTTTGCCGGCGCTGTTGATCGCGTATCCTTGTTGGCAAAGGATATGAGTTATAACGTAATTCGCTATGACTGGTCCGAAGAACAAGTGACTTTATCCAGCCAAAATGCTGAAATTGGTATGGCGAAGGAAGAAATTCCTGTGGAATTTAAGGGCACACCATTCACGATTTCCTTTAATGGTCGTTATATTTCCGATATCTTGCGTCATAGCACAGGCGACAACATCCACATGTATTTAAAACAAAATGGTCCTGTTGTGATTCGCCAAGATAATAATCCGAACTATACCTACGTAGTAACACCTGTTCGTACAAATTCTTAATTCTGTAATTTGTCCACCATAGGAGGACGTTATGAAACAACAACCTGTACCAATCCATACGGAGTATATTCAAATCGATCAATTGCTTAAATTAGAAGGTGTCATCGAAACAGGGGGACAAGTAAAAGGTCTTATCGATGATCAAGTACTGACATTAAATGGCACCATCGTTACAGAAAAACGCAAAAAATGTCGCGTTGGCGATGTGATTGGTGTAGAAGGCCTCGATGTGGAATTCATCGTTACCAAAGAGGAGGCATAATCGGTGAGAATTAACTCACTGCAATTGTTCCAGTTTCGCAACTATAAGGATTTAACCCTTGATTTGCAGCCTGAAATCATCGTCTTGTACGGTACCAATGGGGCTGGTAAAACCAATATTTTAGAGGCTATTTACGTCGGTACCATTGGTAAAAGCCACCGCACAAATGATACGTCGGATATGCTTTTATTTAACGCTAATGAAGCGGGCATTGTGGTGAACTTTGAGAAAAAGGAGACACCGCAAAAGGTTAATATCAAGTTATTTCGACAAGGTCCTAAGGATATCCGCTTAAATGATACTAAGATTTCGCAAAAGGAATTGATTGGTACTTTAAATACGGTCATCTTCTGCCCAGAGGATTTACAGCTCATCAAGGGCAGTCCATCGGGTCGTCGCAGATTTTTAGATATGGAAATATCCCAAACGAGCGCTACTTATTATCATCAATTATTGCAATATAATCGTTTATTGCAACAACGGAATACATTATTGAAGGAATATCGCGGTAAACAGAATATTCCTCTTGCTGAATGGGATGTACAACTGGCGGATATGGCGGCTTTCATCGTAAAAAAACGGATGGAAAGTTTAAAGAAAATCAATTTGCTTATCGATTTGATGAATCGTAAATTGACGGGAGGCCTAGAAAATCTCACCATAGGCTATGAACAACCATATGGGGAAGAGGGTCATATGGTGTACACGAAGGAGGCCTTTTACGATTTACTGCAAGAGGCATTGCCTCAAGATCGTCATCGCATGACGACAAGCGTAGGTCCTCATCGCGATGATTTACGATTCTTTTCCGATGCTATCGATTTAAAAAAATTTGGATCCCAAGGGCAACAGCGGACGGCTGTGCTTTCACTAAAACTGAGCGAATTAGAATTCATCAAATCCGAAGTAGGCGAATATCCCGTATTGCTCTTAGATGATGTGTTGAGCGAGCTCGACGAGGCGAGACGGAACAATTTGTTGCAGTTCATTCATAAACGCATTCAAACCGTCATTACCACGACGGATATACATGATTTTGAAAATATGCAAGGTGTTCAATTTATTCAATGTCAGGAGGGGCACATCCATTATGGAAAGCCTTGAAATGTGCTTACCTGGTGGCCTACATGAATTAGGTTTACTGGAACAATTTAAACTGAATACACTCATTCATCATTGGCGTGATGTGGTGGGCCCCATTTATGCTGGTCATACGCGCATTATCGACATCAAACCTCCGAAAATTGTGCTCAGCGCGGATAATTCGCAGTGGATGCAAGAGGTTAAGATGAACCAAAAACGCATCCTCAAGGCCATTAATGACTATTACAAAAGTGATATCATCACTGAAATGGGCCTTATCATGCATCGGCAGAGCTATGTGAAAGAAACGGTGAATACTGAAATTTTGAAAATAGACATGCCCGATATCGATGGCTATATCGACATGTCGAAAATCGTCTTGTCCAATGATGATATGAAATCTATTGATGCTATGGTTGAAAGCTTAGCAGAAGATACATTAAAAGAACCGTTTCGAAAGGTGCTCATTAGCAGTCGCAAAAAGGAAATCTATTTGCTAGAACACGGCTATCATCGATGCGAGCGCTGTCATACGTTGATGAGCAGGCAAACAAAATATTGTGTGTCCTGCGAATATGAAATGCATCGCAATCATATTAATGATATAAAAACACAAATCAGACGACGTCCATACATAAAATATAGCGAAGCTCAACAATACATCAAATGCACCTTTAAAGACTTTTCCATAGCTATGCGAGAATTGATTTATTTTTATTTAGATAAGGTCTACCATGGGTCTACGAGCCGAAACCATATGTACATGGCCACCATGCTCATCACCCATAAACGGCTTGAAGAACTGACAGACCAGCACGTTATCAACCTGTGTAATAAATACCGATCAAAATTCTTGAGCGAAGAAAAACAAAAAGAGCTAAATATGTTACGTGGAGTATTGGAATAGCATTAGGCTGTATGAGGTGGATGGGGAGTACTTTCGCAGCGACTTTGGCCCTGCGGAGCCCGCAGGGCGTAGACAGACCCGGCCGGTGGAGCGAGAAAGCACTCCCCATCCACCTCAAAAGGATAAGGAGAAATATGTATCTTCATATTGGCGATAATTTTAGTATCCCTATGAATTCAATTCTTACGATGATTCATGCGGAGTCTGGTAAGCATCATAGGACAGGCATTTCGCATTATGATGCAGAGGTTATATATATTGTGCCCGTGGATAAGGTAAAGACGTATATTGTAACAGATGATGGTGTGTATGCATCTGGTATATCACTTAAAACGCTTAAAAAACGGATTGATGAGTTTTATATGCTTTTAAGTAGCAAATTATAGGGCTTTCACGATATAAGCAATCTATAGTATAATAAAGAGATAATTTAGCACCGCATATGTGTTGTGTATTAGCATATTGCGGTTTATGTCGTTAGGAGGAGTTTGTTTAATGGCTGAAGAAAATTATGGCGCTCAGAATATACAAGTTCTTGAGGGTCTAGACGCGGTCCGTAAACGCCCAGGGATGTACATTGGTAGTACGTCCATTCGCGGTTTGCATCACCTCGTTTATGAAGTAGTAGACAATTCAGTGGACGAAGCGCTCGCAGGGTATGCGACGCATATCGAAGTATCCATTAATGAAGATAATAGTATTACCGTTGTCGATGATGGTCGTGGTATTCCAACAGGAATGCATGAGTCTGGCATGTCTGCGGTAGAGTTGGTTTTAACAAAATTGCATGCTGGCGGTAAATTCGGCGGTGGCGGCTATAAGGTGTCCGGCGGCCTTCACGGCGTAGGTATTTCCGTAGTCAATGCGTTGAGTGAATGGACTAAGGTTCAAGTATCTCAAAATGGCATCATTCAAGAAATCGATTTTTCCCGTGGTCATAAAACATCTGAATTGCACGAAATTGGCAAGGCAGAAGGTACTGGTACGACTGTTATTTTCAAACCAGATTCTGAAATTTTTGAAACGACGGTGTTTAATTTCGATACATTGAAAATTCGCTTGCAAGAGTTGGCATTCCTTAACAAAGGCCTTCGCATCACATTGAGCGATTTGCGCCAAGAGGAACCTCGCATTGAAAGCTTTCATTACGAAGGTGGTTTAAGTTCTTTCATTACATTCTTAAACGAAAATAAGGAAGTTGTTAACCCTACTGTTATAGACATCGAAAATACAAAGGATGACGTTGTGGTAGACGTGGCGTTGCAATACAACGATAGTTACAGCGAAAACTTGTTGTCCTTCGTAAATAACATCAACACTGTTGACGGCGGTACCCATCTATCCGGTTTCCGTGCTGCCTTGACGCGTACCCTCAATGATTATGGCCGTAAATCCGGTTTGATCAAGGAAAATGAAAGCAATCTTTCCGGCGAGGATGTACGTGAAGGTTTGACAGCGGTTGTGTCTGTGAAAGTATTAGAACCTCAGTTCGAAGGTCAAACTAAAACGAAACTTGGCAATAGCGAAGTTAAAGGTATTACCGATGTTATCGTATCTGAAGGTCTTAAAACATTCTTTGAAGAACATCCACAAGATGCGAAGAAAATCATCGAAAAGGCAACGATGGCAAGTCGTGCTCGTGAGGCTGCTCGTAAGGCCCGCGATTTGACACGCCGTAAAAATGCGTTGGAAGTATCTAGCCTTCCTGGTAAATTGGCAGATTGCTCTGAAAAAGAAACATCTATGACAGAAATTTATCTAGTCGAAGGTGATTCTGCGGGCGGTTCTGCAAAACAAGGTCGCGATCGTCGTTACCAAGCGATTTTACCATTGCGTGGTAAAATTCTTAATGTAGAAAAAGCACGTCTTGATAAGATTTTAGCGAATAACGAAATTCGTTCCATGATTACTGCATTTGGTACAGGCATTGGCGACGAATTCGATATTACAAAATCCCGTTATAACAAGATTATCATCATGACAGATGCGGACGTTGATGGTGCTCACATCCGTACATTGCTTCTCACATTCTTCTACCGCTATATGAAACCATTAGTAGAAGAAGGCCATATCTACATCGCACAACCGCCTTTATACCAAATCAAAAAAGGCAAATCTCATTGGTATGTGTACTCTGATGCAGAACTTACAGCTAAGCTTGATGAAGTAGGCCGTGATGGTATTACAATTCAACGTTACAAAGGTTTAGGTGAAATGAATCCTGAACAATTATGGGAAACAACAATGAACCCTGAAAATCGTACAATTTTACAAGTTAGTTTAGAGGATTCTATCGAAGCTGATAAAATCTTTACGGTGCTCATGGGCGACAAGGTTGAACCTCGACGTAAATTTATTGAAGACAACGCAAAATATGTGCGCAATCTAGATTTGTAAGAGGTGACCCATGGCAGATAATCAGAATACTAACGTAGAGTATACTTCTAATACTCAAAAACATTTAAAACGATCCCTCAAAGCGCGTCATATGAATATGATCGCCTTGGGTGGTGCCATCGGTACGGGCTTATTCGTAGCCGGTGGTGAAGTAGTAAGTACGGCTGGTCCTGGTGGTGCTCTTGTGGCCTATGGCCTCATCGGTATCATGGTATATTTCCTCATGACATCCCTTGGGGAAATGGCGACGTACTTGCCGATTCCAGGTTCTTTCGGAACCTACGCAAAACGCTATGTAGACCCTGCCTTTGGCTTTGCCTTAGGTTGGAACTACTGGTTTAACTGGGCTATTACATTGGCTGCCGAAGTACTGGCAGGGGCTCTCATCATGAAATATTGGTTCCCTGACATACCGGCCATCGTTTGGTCCGCATTATTCCTGTTAATTCTATTTGGGCTTAACTATTTGTCCACTCGTTCCTTTGGTGAAAGCGAGTACGTATTCTCATCCATCAAGGTTATTACCGTTTTCGTATTCCTATTCTGTGGCTTTATGCTCATCTTTGGTATCGGCGGTACATCCCCTGGATTTGAGAATTGGACAGTAGGGGAAGCACCATTTGTAGGAGGTTGGGAATCCATCCTTGCTATCTTCATGGTAGCTGGTTTCTCCTTCCAAGGTACTGAGCTTATCGGCGTAGCCGCTGGGGAAGCAGAAGACCCTGAAAAGAACGTGCCAAAAGCGATTAACTCCATCTTCTGGCGCATCCTATTGTTCTATATTGGGGCTTTCATAGTTATCGGTTTCCTCATTCCTTATACTGATCCAAACCTATTGAATTCCAGTGTAGAAAACGTATCCATTTCTCCATTTACACTCGTATTTGACCGTTTTGGATTCGCGTTTGCAGCTAGCTTTATCAATGCTATCATCTTAACTGCCGTATTGAGTGCTGGTAACTCTGGCCTTTATTCCTCTACGCGTATGCTTTACGCACTCGCTAAGGAAGGTCAAGCACCACAAATCTTTGCAAAACTCAACAAACGCGGCGTTCCAGTTCCTGCATTGATATTGACTACAGCCATTGGCTTGTTTGCATTCCTTACAAGCTTTATCGGCGAAGGTACAGCGTATACATGGATTGTTAACATCTCCGGCCTTTGCGGTTTCATCGCTTGGGTAGGTATTGCCATTTCCCATTATCGCTTCCGCCGTGCGTTCATTGCACAAGGCAGAGACCTTAAAGAATTGCCTTACAAGGCGTGGTTGTTCCCAGTTGGTCCAATCTTGGCGTTCATCCTATGCGTTATCATCATCTGTGGCCAAAACTACTCCGCTTTCACAGGCGATACCATCGACTGGTACGGCGTATCCGTTGCGTATATCGGATTGCCTATCTTCTTCGCTGTTTACCTAGGTTACAAATACATCAACAAAACTAAACTCGTTCCGTTGAAAGAAGTAAATCTAGACCGCGATTTTGACAAATAAAAACGCAATACAATTAGACCTATTCATTATGAAAGTAGTGAATAGGTCTTTTTTTGTACATGCAGTATTAGGTTATTGTTTTTATATGAAAGCTATCATTATGAGATTGTTTTTCTATAAAGGCCTTGCTATAATGAATCAATATATATTGTAGTTAATTAGAGAGGATACAATTATGATTATTACCACAACTATGCATATTGAAAACAAACCTGTACAAGAGTACAAAGGTATCGTATTTGGTGAGGTCGTAGAAGGCCGTAACTTTGTAAAAGATTTCATGTCTGGTATTCGTGACATCGTTGGTGGCCGCAGCGGAAGCTATGAAGATTCCTTAATGAGTGCACGCCAAGCAGCAATCGATGAAATGGCAAAACGAGCTAGCAAAATTGGTGCTAACGCCGTTATTGGCGTATCATTCCAATACAGCACCGTAGGGGCACAAAATGGTATGCTTATGGTGACATGTAATGGGACAGCTGTTGTAGTTTAATGAGAATTGATAGATGGGACCACTTGTTTCATTCCACCGGCCGGGTCTGACTCCGGCCTTCGGCCTCCGCAGGGCCAAAGTCATGAAACAAGTGGCCCCATCTATTTTCTATTAAATACAATCGAACTAAGGAGAGAAGGCCTACCCATTACTTAGTCCTGAACGTAAGATTTCATGAAATGAAATCCACAGTGAAGGTAAAGTCGCATGGAAGTCATGTTCAGCTTTTCTTATTAAATACGACAGGCTAAATTAGAGAAAAGGCAGCAGATCAAAAAATCTGCTGCCTTTTAGTATTCAATGATGGGGCTCTTAAAAAATTAGAACAGGCGTGTACTAATTTAAGAAAGGTGTGTATAGTGCTTTTTAGAAATAGAACAGGCGTGTACTAATTTAAGAAAGGTATGTATAGTGCTTTTTAGAAATAGAACAGGCGTGTACTAATTTAAGAAAGGTATGTATAGTGCTTTTTAGAAATAGAACAGGCGTGTAGTAATTTAATAAAGGTGTGTATGGTGCTTTTTAGAAATAGAACAGGCGTGTAGTAATTTAATAAAGGTGTGTATGGTGCTTTTTAGAAATAGAACAGGCGTGTAGTAATTTAATAAAGGTGTGTATAGTGCTTTTTAGAAATAGAACAGGCGTGTACTAATTTAAAAAAGGTATGTATGGTGCTCTTAAAAAATAGAACAGGCCTGTTCTATTTTAAAATAGGGATATGTATGTAAGGCAATATAAAACAGCAGGGCTGCCACCCTGCTGTTTTTTCTTTGTTGCGTGAATACATTGCAACTTATTTATTTCCCTTGTCAAAGTTATATTAACATTATCAGAATTAGTAGTCAATCAATTATTAGATTGATAATAGATATCTATTTATATTATTTATTTAACCTTATACCATGTTGCGTACATAACTGGTAGTACGATGAGTGTTAGTATGGTTGCTACGAGTAGACCGCCGCTGAATGCGATGGCGAGTGGGCTCCAGAATACGGATCCCATGAGTGGTATCATACCAAGGATGGCCGCAATGGCGGTTAGCATGATTGGTCTGAAACGCAATGTAGCGGAGTTGATAATGGCTTCGCGGGCAGATTGTCCTTCGGCGCGGTGAATTTCGATTTGGTCCAACAGGATGATGGAGTTACGAATAATCATGCCGGAGAGGGCAATGATGCCGAGTATGGCCATAAATCCAAGTGGTGTACGCGTAATATTTAAGGCCAGTACAACACCGATGAGTCCAAGCGGAGCTGTAAATAGGGCCATAAACATAAGGGCAATTCTCTTTAATTGGAACATGAGAATCGTCATGATTGCAAAGAGCATGATTGGCATTGGCATGAGCAATTTTTGTACAGCAGTGACGCTCTTTTCAGCAGAACCATCGAGATCAATAGTATAGCCAGTTGGTAAGTCTTGACGATATTCAGCAAGTTTATTGTAAATTTCTTTCGTCTTAGCATTGCCGAGCACGCCAGGTCCTACATTAGCATGAATGCTAATGGTTGGCATCATGTTGCGGTGCCAAATAATGCCTTCCTCTTGGCTCATAGAAATCGTTGCGATTTGGCTGAGCGGTACATAGGAACCATTTCCTGTTTGGATTGGTAATGATGAAAGTGCCGCCAAGTTGTGATTTTCATTGCCGCTTAATCTGAAAGTAACAGGAATAGTTTGGTTTCCTTCGTAGTATTCACCGGATTTTGTACCGGATAATAAACTTTGTAGATGAAGCGATACGGCATAACTATTAATGCCTAGCATACGCGCTTTATCTGGGTCAATGTGGATTTGAGCAACTGGCTCTGTATCCGGCCAATCGAAGGCGATATTATGTAAATCTTTATCCTCCTGCATTTTGGCTTTCACATCATTTGCAATCGTTTTAACCTCAGATGCATCAGGACCTGATACGCGGAGCATAACAGGGTATTTGGACGGCGGTCCGATTTGGACGAATTGCATATTGATGAGCGCCGATGGATATTGATCGTTTAGTTGATCTTGTAAATCCTTGAATAATGCATCTCGATCCTCTAAGGATTTGGTAACGATGATGGTTTGCATGAAATTAGCACGTGGCAATTCTGGTTCTAAGGTCAATACAAACCGCGGTGACCCTTCGCCTACATAGGTGGTGAAATGGTCGATATGTTCATTATCCTTTAACAAAGCATCCAATGATTTAGCTTGGTTTTGGGTATAATCGATGGATGAGCTTTGAGGAAATTGCATGGATACGATGATTTCATTCCGTGTCGACGATGGGAAAAATTCCTGTTTGATGAGAGGGAATGAAAGCAAGGACAAGATGAAAGCCCCTAATGTTAGGAGTAATACGGCCTTATGATGACCTAGTGCCCAGTGAAGGAGACTTTCAAAACGAGCATAAAAAACGGTTTTCAAACGATGCATGATATGATCGCGACGAGTCCATTCCGACTCGGGTTTTTCATCCTTGTTTTCGATGATTTTATAGCCTAGCACCGGACTGACCAGAACAGACGCAATCCAGGATAGGATGAGGGCCATGAAGACAACAATGGAAAGGGATTTCGTGAATTCCGCAACCATGCCCTCCGCCAAGGCGAGAGGTAAGAAGCCGGCACAGGTAATGAGAGTGCCAGACAGCATTGGAAAGGCCGTTGATTCATAGGCAAACGTAGCGGCGCGCCAGTGATTAAAGCCTTCTTCGAGCTTAACGCTCATCATTTCCACGACGATGATGGCATCATCAACGAGCAGGCCCAGTGCCAAAATGAGGGCGCCAAGGCTAACCTTATGCAAATAAATGCCATTTTCATACATCAGTACGAATGTCGTAGACACGACGACCGGAATGGTGAGGGCCACCACGATACCGGTGCGAATGCCGAGGGATGCAAAGCTGACGAGCAATACGATGGCGATGGCTTCGAATAAAGATTGCGAGAAATCGCCAATGGATTCCTTAACAATGTGCGGCTGATTCGACACTTGGTCGAGGCTTAAGCCTGCAGGAATCGTTGTTTTTAGCTCTTTCAGTTTCGTATCGATAGCCTTACCAAATTCGATATTATTGGCGCCTGCATCCATGGAAATGGCGATGCCAATGGCTGGCTTGCCTTCGTAGTAGAATTGAGGACTGGATGGATCCTTATAGGTCATCGTTACGTCTGCAATATCGCCGAGTCGAATTGTTTGGTTATTGATGCGAATCGGCATATTTTTGACCGCATCCACGCTATCAAAGACGCCGTTAATGCGTAAATATACATTATTCGTATCCGTATTGACCATGCCCGCCGGCACCATGGCGCTTTGCTGTTTAAGGGCCGTCAATAATTGTTGCGTGCTCACCTGATACGATGCGAGCTTGTCCTTGTTAATCGTTACATCCAAGGACTTTTCTTGCACCCCGATGAGAGTGATCTTCTTAACGTTCGGAACGGATAAGAGTTGCCGTTTTAAATTTTCCGCCTGTTGTCGTTTTTCTTCGTACGAGAATTCGTCACCTGAAAGTGCGTAAATGGTGCCATATACATCATCGAATCGATCGTTGATAGATGGGCCTTGCACACCGGATGGCAAAGATTTCCATTCGTCATTGATCATATTCCGCGCTTCTTCCCAAGCGGGACGAATCTTATTTGATGGCAAATCTTCTTTTAGATTGATATAAATAACGGATTTGCTACCATCTGTGAAAGACTTCGTATAATCTACACCTGGCAAATCTCGTAGCTTTTCTTCGAGCTTGTCCGTTACTTGATCTGACATTTGTTGCGGTGAAGCACCGGGCCATGAGACACCCACAACCATGGTACGCATCGTAAAGTCTGGGTCTTCCATACGTCCCATGTGGGTGAACGAGAATATACCAAAGGTGAGGAGTACAGCAATGAAGTAGTAGATAATGGATTTATGGCGTAACGCCCAATCTGCTAAATTAAACTTCTTCATTTATGCACCGCCGTTCCTTCTTGTAATTGTTGGGTTCCTGCGGTGATGACGATATCCCCTTTAGCGAGGCCATTTTTAACAATGACCGAATTATTACCAAATTCGCCAGTTTGAATAGGAACGAGATGTGCTTTGTTGTCTCGAATGACATAGACTGCATTATTACCTTGTTTGTCTTTCACCAACGCCGTCAACGGTATGGAGATATCCGTTGTATCCGTTTGATTGAGGATGGCATTGATAGTCATACCGAGTTGCACCTCTTTTGGAGGATTTTGCAATGTAATTTTGACCGTATACGTCCGCGCTACAGGGTCTGGAACCGGTGAAATTTCACGAACAATACCTTGTACTTTCAAATCAGGCAAAGCCCAAAATGTGATGGTTGCCGTGCTACCAGGGTGAATTTTACTCATTTCCTGTTCTGGCAAAGCGATGACCGCCTCAGGTTCGTGACCGGCCGCCAAGGTACCTATTGCCTGGCCTGCTGCTACGACCTGACCGGCCTCGACATTGAGAGCCGTAATAATACCGCTGTCTGGAGCAACCAAAGTAGTATAACTATTTTGATTGTTACTCAAATTGAGACCTGCTTGGGCCTGTTGCAACTGAGCTTTCGCCGCATTCAGTTGATTTTCAGCCTGATCCAATTGCAATTTGCTGATAGCCTGCTCAGCGTACAAAGCGCGGTATCTTTCAGCATTCGTACTAGCTAAATCATAGGCCGATTGCGCCGCCGTAACAGCACCTTGCGCATTTTGCACCTGACTCGCCGTATCAGCGCCATTAATCTGAGCAATTACCTGACCGGCCTGCACAGCAGTGCCCACACTGACAAACTTATTAATCACGCGGCCGCCCACCTGGAATGCCAGATTCGTTTCCGTCCGATTCTTGATGGTTCCGGAATACCCAGCACTCGTCGTTCCAGCCTCTTCGCCAATCGTAATCGTCCGTACCTTGAGGCTCGTATCATGATCATCTTGATTCGACCCACAACCGCCGATGATGAGTGCACTCATCAACAGAGCCGTGGTCAAACCTAATACACTACGATTCATAATCCTCTCCTTCACACACGTAATAGAGATTATTGTAAAAGCAATAACTACTATGCAATATATATTTTATACAATTAAATAATACTATATATTAGATAAAAATTCTATAAGGATATTAATTATATTAGAAAATATATATGTTTTCTAAATTTAGTAACTGCGAGGCACCTTCCTAAAACCTCCAGCTACCTTAACGGTCTGCGCCTGATGGCTTGAAGAATATAGCTTAGCAATATCAAAGGACTGGCTCCCCCCAAAGCCGACACGCTA